>JAEEGH010014343.1_pt1 | contig 17388 bp, 7 predicted proteins | sample 9134181 | NCBI WGS metagenome assembly JAEEGH01 (sample SAMN16246544, study PRJNA631951) | gut metagenome | biome: gut microbiome; feature: rumen; material: DP-attached | host: Bos | place: Iran: Karaj | collected 2018-10
CGGCAGCATGCCCGCGATGTCCTGCAGGGAGCCCATGCCCTTGAGCTGGATGAGCTGGTCGTAATAGTCCGTGAGCGTGAACTTGTTCTTTTTCAGGCGCTCGGCGAGCTCCGCGGCCTTCTTTTCGTCGAAGCTCTGCTCCGCCTTTTCGATGAGGGTGAGGATATCCCCCATGCCCAGGATCCGGGAGGCCATGCGGTCCGGATGGAAGGGCTCGATGCCGTCCAGCTTTTCCCCGATGCCCGCGAATTTGATGGGCTTGCCGGTCACCGCCCGCACGGAGAGGGCCGCGCCGCCTCTTGCGTCGCCGTCCAACTTGGTGAGGAAGATGCTGTCCACCCCCAGGGCCTCGTCGAAGGCTTTGGCGGCGTTCACCGCATCCTGGCCGGTCATGGCGTCGATAAAGAGCATGATCTCCGTGGGCTGGATCTGGCGCTTCAGCTCCTTCAGCTCGTCCATGAGGGTCTCGTCCACATGGAGACGGCCCGCCGTATCCAGCAGGAGGACGTCGTTGCCGTTTTTCGCCGCGTGGGCAATAGCGGCTCTGGCGATGTCCACCGGGTCCACCTGCCCCATTTGGAAGACGGGGACGCCCACCTGACCGCCCACGGTCTCCAGCTGCTGGATGGCGGCGGGACGGTAGATGTCGCAGGCCACCAGAAGGGGACGCTTGCCGCTCTTTTTCAGCCAGGCGGCCAGCTTGGCGCCGTTGGTGGTTTTGCCGGCGCCCTGGAGGCCCACCAGCATGAGGATGGTGGGGGGCTTGGGGGAGATGTTGATCTTTGCGTTTTCCTTGCCCATGGTCTCCGTGAGTTCTTCGTTCACGATCTTGATGACCATCTGGGCGGGGGTGAGGCTGGCCAGAACGTCCTGCCCCAGGGCGCGCTGGCTGACCCGGGCGATAAAGTCCTTGACGACCTTATAGCTGACGTCCGCCTCCAGCAGGGCCATGCGCACGTCCCGCATGGCTTCCTTGATATCCGCCTCCGTCAGACGGCCCTTGCTCCGGAGCCGCTTGAAGGTGGCGGAGAGTTTTTCAGATAAGCTTTCAAATGCCATATGCTTTATCCCGTTTACAGCTTCATTTCCTGCAGGGTTTCCCGGAGTTTCCGGCAGCAGGACTCCAGCTCCCGTTCCCGAGGCTGACCGGCGCTCAGCTCCAGGAGCTCCTCCGCCAGCCTTTCCGCTTCTCCGATCTGCCCCAGCAGCGCCGTATGCCGCGCGGCGAGGCCGGTCTTCCGTTCCACGTCCAGCAGCGTATTCTCCGCCCGGACCAGGATATCCCGGACCCCCTGGCGGCTGATGCCCTCGTTTTCCCCGATCTCCCCCAGGGAGAGATTATCGTTGTAATAGAGGTCGATATACTGCCGCTGCTTCTCTGTCAGCAGTTCCCCGTAAAAATCGTTCAGCAGGGAGATATAGACGTTCTTATCCACAGGCACCTCAAGTGTAAAGCAAAAATCCCTTACAGGGGGTGATTCTATCGGAAACCCATACTCTTGTCAAGTGGGAATTTGCCCTTTTTCCGGAATACTTCCATCCGGCGGGTGGAAAACTGGAAGCATGATGGAGAAAAAACGCTTGGAAACGATGAGACCCGAAGCCATGCGGGCGCTGGGAAGACAGTGGGGGACGGACGCAGCCGTCTCCGGAAGGGGAAGGAGCGGAAGAGCACTCCGGGAGCTGGCCGGGCTGGAAAAGACCCTGGAAAAGCGAAGGGCAGCGTATGCGGGGGAAACGTCCCCTGCGGCGGAATGGCTCCTGGATAACTTCTATCTGGTGCGCCGGGATCTGGGCCGGATCCGGGAGGCGCTGCGGCGGAAGAAACGGCTGCCCCGGCTGTCCGGGGGCGGACTGCGGGTCCTGGCTCTGACGGACGCCTTTACGGAGGCCTGCGGAGGCAGGGCGGAGGCTTCGGCGCTGCGGGCTTTCCTCCGGGGAGCCGGTGAGGAGACGGATCTGGAGGAGGCGGAGCTGGGACTGCTGGAAAGCGCCCTGCGCATGAGCCTGCTGAAGCGGCTGGCCCGCAACCCGGAGTCGGCGGAGGCGGTGTTCACCGGCATCCGGGTCCTGGACGCCCTGGAGTTCTCCTCCCTGCTGGAGGAGGTCAGTCCGGTGGAGGCCATCCTGGCCCGGGACCCGGCGGGAGTCTATCCCCGGATGGACCCGGAGAGCCGGGGAGCATACCGGCGCCAGGTGAGCCGCCTGGCCCGGCGGAGGGGGATGACCGAGATCGCCGCCGCGAAGCGCGCCATGCTGCTGGCGGAGGCGGAAAAAGAACACGTGGGACGGTATCTCTTTTCCCGTCCCCTGGGGGAAAAGCCTGGCAGGAAGGGGTACCTTCCGTACTTCGCCGCCTGCCTGCTCCCGGCGGCGGTCCTCACCGGTCTGATCCTGGCGGCTTTTCGAAGTTCCGCGGGGCTCCTGGCCCTGCTGCCTCTGCTGGAGGGGAGCAAATATCTGGCGGATCGGCTGGCAGGCCGCCTCTGCCGCCCGGTACGGCTGCCCAGGCTGGATTATTCCCGGGGCATCCCGCCGGAGAGCCGCACCCTGGAGGTGAGCGTTCTGCTCCTCCGTTCCCCGGAGGAGGCGCGGGAGGCGGCTGCCCGGCTGGAACGCTTCCGTCTGGCCAACCGGGATGCGGGGGAAAACCTGCTCCTGGGGATCCTGGCAGACCTGCGGGAAGGTCCCCGGGAGAGGGAGGAAGGGGACGGCCCCATCCTGAAGGCGGCGGCGGAGGAGATCGAAAGGCTGAACGAAAAGTACGGCGGCGGCTTCTGCCTCCTGTGCCGGGACCGGAGCTGGAGCTCCCGGGACCGGGTCTGGCGGGGCTGGGAACGGAAACGGGGAGCCATCATGGATCTGCTGGACCTCCTGGAGGGAGGGGAGAGCCGGGTGCGCCTGGCCGCGGGAGACCCGGCCTGCCTGCGGGACGTGGTATTCCTCCTGGTGCTGGACGGGGATACGGGCCTGCCCCCCGGTGCGGCGGCAGCCATGGCGGCCATCCTGGCCCATCCCCTGCAGCGGGCGGCGGTGGACCGGGAGACCGGCCGGGTGAAGGAGGGATACGGGATCCTTCAGCCCCGGGTATCCGTGTCCCTCCGGGATGCGGATCGTTCGGATTTCGCCCGGGTCTTCGCCGGACGAGGCGGGCTGGATCCCTACGGCAGCCCCGGCGGCGAGCCGGGGATGGATCTGTTCGGGGAAGGGAGCTATACGGGCAAAGGCCTCATGGACGTCCGGGCGGCCCGCCTCTGTCTCAGCGGCCGGTTCCCGGCGGAACGGCTCCTTTCCCACGATCTGGTGGAGGGAGCCTGGCTGGGCTGCGCCTATGCCGGAGACCTGGAGCTCAGCGACGGCTTTCCCGGCAGCATCCTCAGCTATTATGAGCGGCAGCACCGGTGGATCCGGGGAGACTGGCAGACCATACCCTGGCTCCTGCCCCGGGTGAGGAACGAAGCGGGGGATCGGGAGCCAAATCCCATCAGCCCCCTGAGCAAATGGAGGATACTGGAGAACCTGCGCCGGAGTCTGCTGCCCCCGGCGGTGTTCCTGTCTGTTTTTTTATACGGCGTCCTGGGTACGCCTCCTCTGGCAGCCGCAGCGGCGGCGGGGATCGCGGCCCTGGTCCTGAAGGTGGTCCTGGGTTCCCTGGAGCCCCTGAGGGGGGGAAGACGCTGCCGGGGCGGGACCCTGGCCGCGCCGGTATCGGAGCTGCTCCAGCTCCTGCTGCTTCTCCTGTTCCTGCCCTACAGCGCCTGGGTGCATATCTCCGCCGTCTGCACCGCCCTGTGGCGGATGCTGGTCTCCCGGCGGAAACTGCTGCAGTGGGTGACGGCGGCGGAAAGCGGGGAAAGAAAAAACGACCTGGGCAAATATCTTCGGCGGATGTTTCCCTGCACCGCCGCGGGCCTTCTGGGCCTGCTGAGCGGGGATCCCATCCTGACCGCCCTGTGCGTCCTCTGGCTCATGGCCCCCTTTCTGGGCTGGGCCGTGAGCCGGGAGCGCAGCGGCCGGGCCCGTCCCGGGGAGGAGGACAGGGTCTTCCTGCTCCATGCCGCCGGGGATATCTGGCGGTATTTCCAGCGCCTGGTGACAGAGGAACGGCACTGGCTTCCCCCGGATAACCTGCAGGAGATCCCGGAGGAGGAGATCGCGGAGCGCACCAGTCCCACCAATATCGGCCTGGCTCTGCTCAGCGCCGTAGCCGCCTGGGATCTGGGGCTCACGGACCGGGGATCCGCCTTTGCCCTGGCCGCTCATATGCTGGATACGCTGGAGGCCATGCCCAGATTCCGGGGACACCTGTACAACTGGTACGATATCCGGAGCCTCACGCCTCTGGAGCCGCCCTACGTCTCCACCGTGGACAGCGGGAACCTGCTGGCCTGCCTGATCGCCCTGGCCGGGGCGGCGGAGGAGGCGGGGGAGCTTGCACTGGCGGAAAAGGCGAGGGTCCTGGCCGGAGAGATGCCCCTGGATTTCCTCTATGACCGTGAGCGGAAGCTCCTGCATATCGGCTGGGATCCCCGGGGAAACCGGCCTTCCGGGGGCTGGTACGATCTTCTGGCCAGCGAGGCCAGGATCACCAGTTATATCGCCGTAGCCCGGGGAGAGGCGGAGCTGAAGCACTGGCGGCGCCTGGGCCGGGTCATGACCGGCAGGCGGGGCCGATACGGTCTGGCCTCCTGGACCGGCACCATGTTCGAGTACTTCATGCCGGAACTCTTCCTGCCCGCATGGCCCGGTTCCCTGCTCTGGGAGAGCGGGCGTTTCTGCGCGGAGATGCAGCGCAGGGCGGCGATACGGGGAGTATGGGGCAGCTCGGAGTGCGCCTGCGCACGTATGGATGCGGGAATGCATTATGTCTACCAGGCCCAGGGCGTCCAGGCCCTGGCCCTGAAACGGGGAATGGATCGGGAGCAGGTGATCGCCCCCTATGCCTCGTTCCTGGCCCTGTGCCGGATCCCCGGGGCCGCGGTGAAAAACCTGCGGCGGCTCCGGGCCCTGGGGGCGGAGGGGATCTGCGGCTTTTACGAGGCGGTGGACTTCACGTCGGAGGGGGGAGAAACGGTGCGGGTGGTGCGTTCCTTTATGGTCCACCACCTGGCCATGAGCCTGCTGGCTGCGGACAACGCGCTGAAGGATGACTGCATGATCCGCCGTTTCCTCCGGGACCCGGAGATGGACGCCTATACGGAGCTGCTCCAGGAGCGGAGCCCTGCCTGGGACCGGGTGCGCCCCATACGGGAATACCGGGGAGACGAAAAGCCGGAGCGCCGGGCTCTGGAGGGCTGGAGCCTGTGCCGGGAGGGCTTCGATCTGGTGCGGCCCGCCGTTCTGCCCCTGTCCAACGGCCGGTATCACCTGCTCATGACGGAACTGGGGAGCTCCCGCTCCCTGTGGGAAGGCCGCCTTCCGGCGGCATCGGATCTCCGTCGCTTCGGGGAGCGGCAGGGACCTCTGTTCTTTGCCTCCGCGGGAGGACGCTTTTTTTCCCTTCAGCCCGCGCCGGAGTACGATGGGGAGACGGCGTACCACTGGGAGTACGACGGCAGCCGCTTCATCCAGTTCTCCGCCCGGGAGGGCTGGCAGTTCCGGGTGGAGACCCGGGTGCCCGGCAGCGGCTCCGGGGAACTGCGGAAGGTCACGGTGAAGAACCGGACCGGGGAGCGGAAGGAGCTCACCCTGGCCCTGTATTTCGAGCCCGCCCTGTGTTCTCCCGAGGCCTGGGCAGCCCATCCCGCCTTTGCCCGTCTGGCCCTGGAGAGCCGACTGGGGGAGGACTGCCTTCTGGTGCGCCGGAGACCAGGCGGAAGGGAGCCGGAGTGCGCCTGCGGGGCGGCCTGTTCCGAAGCCTGCGACTGGGAGACGGACCGGGACGCGCTGTTCGGCCGGGGCGGGATCCGGGCCATGCCCGCCGCCCTGCTCCGCCGGGGGAGCCGGATCAAAGCCTCCCAGGATCCCTGCGTGCTGGCCAGGCTGCGCCTGGATCTGCGGCCGGGGGAGAGCCGGCAGGTGACCTTTGCCCTGGCCATGGGGCGAAACGAGGGGGAAGCGGCGGCGGCGCTTCGGGAGCTGCGCCGGTCCCGCGGGGAAAACGGCCTTTTCTCCCGCTGCGCCAGGGCCTTCGGATTGGCGGGAAGGGAGCTGGAGCGGGCCGTCGCCCTGGCCACGCCTCTGTTTTTCACCACCCCCGAGGTGCGGCGGCAGCGGGAAACGTATGGGGAATGGGACCGGGGGCCGGACGGCCTCTGGCAATACGGGATCTCCGGAGACCTTCCCGTTGCGGCGCCGGGGCCGGAGGGGGCTGAGCGGATGCTGCGCAGCTGGGCGCTCCTGCGGAGTCTGGGGGTCTCCTTCGACCTGGCCCTGCCGGTGGAGGACGAGGGGATCTACGGCAGGCCGGATTGCGCCGCCCTTCTGGAACTGGCGGGGAAGCTGGGGGTCTCCGGCGCCCTGGACCGGCGGGGCGGTTTCCACCTGGCGGGAGGTACCCGGGAGCAGCGCCTGGCTCTCCTGGCCCGATGCAGGGTCCTGGGGCTGCCGGAGGGGGAGCGGCAGAGGGCGGTCCATGGCCTTTCCCCCTGGTTCCTGCCCGCCGGAGCGGAGAACCGGGAGCGGCGCAGCGGCGGCCCCGCAGGGGAGAGCTGGGTGTTCCGCACGGAAAAAGGGGTGGGCCTGCGGGCCTGGTCCCATATCCTTGCCAACGGGCGGATGGGCTGGATCGCCACGGACGCGGGCACTGGGAACCTTTTCCTGGATAACGCCCGGGAGAAGCCCCTGACCCCCTGGGAGAACGATCCCCTGACCCTCCGGGGCCCGGAACGGCTGACCCTGCGCCGGGGCGGAACGGACCATTCCCTGTTTGCCGACGCCGACGGGTTTCCCACGGAGATCGAATTCGGCTTCGGTTTCGCCCGGTGGAAGCGCAGGCTGGGACCGGTGGAGACGGAGGTCACAGCCTTTCTGCCACGGGAGGCCCGGGGCCTGGTGTTCCTGATCCGACTCCGGGGCTGGAGACCCGGGGATCGGCTGCGGTTCTTTGCCCGGAAGGCGGAGACGGCGCCGAAGGCTTTTTCCATCTATGCCCATATCCCGGTGCAGGGGGAGGAAGACGAGCTCCGGTGGTTCACAGGCGCCGCCGGAGGTGAAGAATGCGTTGCCGGGGAGCTTCCTGCGGCGGACCGGCTGGTGCTGGCGCTGGGCCTGGAGGAGGCGGAGAAGTTTGCCCGGCCGGAAGAAGCGGAAGCGGAGCTGGAGCGGGTGAAGGCCCTGTGGCGGGAACGGACGGGAGCCTTCCGCCTCCGGAGTCCCTCCCCCCGGCTGGACGCCTATCTCAACGGCTGGGCGCTGTATCAGACCCTGGCCTGCCGGGTGATGGGGCGCAGCAGCCTGTATCAGAGCGGGGGAGCCTTCGGCTTCCGGGACCAGCTCCAGGACGTGTGCGCCCTGACGGATACCCTGCCGGAGCTGGCAAAACGGCAGATCCTGCTCGCCGCCGCACACCAGTATCGGGAAGGGGACGTGATGCACTGGTGGCATCCCCGGGCCGATGGGGATCGGGGGGTCCGGACCCGCTGTTCGGATGATCTCCTGTGGCTGCCCTATGCCCTGACGGTGTATGGGGAGAAGACCGGGGATCTGAGCATCCTGGAGGAGGAAGCCCCCTGGCTGGTCTCCGCCCCCCTGGGTCCGGAGGAACGGGATCGGTACGAAGCCCCGGCACGGGAGGGAAGCGGTACGCTGATGGAGCACGGCCTGCGGGCCGTCGGCCTGACGCTGGAGCGGGGCTGCGGCCCCCACGGCCTTCTGCTTATGGGGAGCGGGGACTGGAACGACGGCATGGACGCGGTGGGCGGGGAGAGCGTATGGCTCACCTGGTTTGCCGCCCTGGTGCTGGATCGCTTCGCCTCTCAGACGGGGCGGGAGGACCTCCGCGCCAGAGCCGCCGGATTGGGAAAGAGCGCCGACGCCGCCTGGACAGGAGAATGGTATCTTCGCGGCTGGTATGCCGACGGGCGGCCCCTGGGCGGGCCCGGCAGCCGGGAGTGCGCCATCGACTCCCTGGCCCAGAGCTTCGCGGTGCTCAGCGGCTTCGGGGACCCGGAAAAGAGCCGGAGAGCCGTGAAAAAGGCGGCGGAGCTCCTCCTGGATCCGGAGCAGGGAACGGTCAGGCTCTTCACACCCCCCTTCAACGGGCTGGAGAGGCCGGGCTATATCCGCAGTTATCTGCCCGGAGTGCGGGAGAACGGAGGTCAGTATACCCACGCCGCCGTATGGCTGGCCGCGGCCTGCCTCCGCTGCGGGGAGACCGGGCTGGGCTGGAGGCTGCTGGAGACCCTGCTTCCCGGGGAACGGCCGGAGGAGATCTACCAGGGGGAGCCCTATGTACTGGCGGCGGACGTATACACCCATCCGGACATGCCCGGCCGGGCGGGCTGGACCTGGTACACCGGCGCCGCAGGGTGGTTCCTCCGCACGGCGGCGGAAGAGCTGCTGGGCCTGCGGATGCGGGCGGGCAAGCTCCATGTCGAACCGAAACTGCCGGAGTCCTGGCCGGGATATGAGGCCCGGATGAAAGCCGGGGACAGGAGCTGGCAGATCCGGGTCCGCCGGGGGGAGGAACCGGAGATCCGGGAATCGATCGGGGAATGAACTGCGCCTGCCGGCGCGTGAAATGTTCCTTCGGAACGTGCATTGACGCTCCGCGTCATGAATCGTGCTGCGCACATGAATTGCCCTGCGGGGCATGAAGGACGGGGAAGGAGGCGGATGCTTCCCTCCTCAGCGTGTCGACAAAGTCTTGTCGTCCCGCTGAAGCAAGTTTTTCAAACAGGGAATATGGAAGATTGATTGAAAAACTTATGATTGAACGCGAAAGACACCCCTGATGGGTTTCTTTCACACTTTTTTCCTTTCCGGTTTCGTTCCGTTTACGGCTTTGTCTGCAATCTGGGGAGGGAAGCGGATGCTTCCCTCCTCCATTCCTCCAACGACGGAGGAAAAGACTTGTACCGAAAGGGCATAATATGGTATAATTTCTTATTAAACATCTGAGCTTTCCCATGAGAAAGGAGGGCTGACCATGGAAAAGGTCACGCAGAGGGAACTGCTTGACGGCGTTCGCCTCTGCTGTGTACAGACGGATCGGCTCCGAACGGGGACTTTCTCCGTCAGCTTCCTGCGCCGACTGCAGCAGGAGGACGCGGCGAAAAACGCCCTGGTGCTGAACGTGCTGGCCCGGGGCTGCCGGGCCCGGCCGGATATGCGTCGGCTCAAGGCCGCCTGTCAGGAGGCCTACGGGGCCGTGGTGGAGCCGGAGTACCGGCAGTATGGGGAGATCCTGGCGGCGGGCTTCGGCGCCGCCTTCCCGGATGATCCCTGGCTGCCTGCCGGCAGCCGGAACCTGGAACGGGTGATCCGCCTGGTGAGCGACCTCTGTCTGGACCCGGATACCCGGGGCGGTCTGCTGCGGAACGATTACGTCCTCTCCGAACGGCAGAACCTCCGGGACCGCATCCTGACGGCGGTGAACGATAAGCCGACCTATGCCCGCATCCGGGCGAGGGCGCTCATGTGCCCCGATGAGGATTACGGCGTATATCCCCTGGGCAGCCCGGAGGAAGCGGAAAAGCTTACCCATCTGATCCTGACCCGGCATTATCAGCAGATGCTGGCCGTTTCCCCGGTGCGCCTCTTCTACTGCGGGTCCCTGCCCTTTGAACAGGTGAGGGATACGGTGCTGGATTCCTTCCTCACCCTGCCGGGGGGAGAGGAACGGCGGATGCCGCAGACGGAGATCCGGGACAGCGCCGCCGTCCTGCGCAGCGAAACGGAGTATATGGACATAGAACAGGGAACGATGGTCCTGGGATGCCGCCTGGGCGGGTATATCGCACCCCAGGAGCAGCCGGTGCTGGAGGTCTTCAACCGCTATTACGGGGCCTCCCATACCTCCCGGCTTTTCCGGACGGTGCGGGAGCAGAAGTCCCTGTGTTACAGCATCAGTTCCGGCTATGACCGGCACAAGTCCGTCTTTTCCGTGACTGCGGGCATCGCCTTTGATAAACGGTATGAGGTGATGGAGGCGGTGCTGGAGGAGCTGGACCGCTGCCGGGCGGGGGATCTGATCCCGGAGGATCTGGAGGCCGCCCGGCTCTCCGCCGCCGCAGCCTACCGCATGACGGGGGATCAGGGCGGCGCCCTGGACAGCTTCTATCTGGGCCAGGAACTGCTGGGCAGCCCCGCGAGACCGGAGGAGCTGGCAGCCCTTGCGCTGGAGGTGAGTCCTGAGGACGTGACCCGCATGGCTCAGCGGGTGCAGCCGGAGCTGGACTACTTCCTCCGGGGCCCGGAGAAGGAGGCGGAGGCATGATCCCAAAGGAGTTTGCGGAATACGGTATCACCCGGTTTTCCGGAGTGACGGAGAGCGGGCTCACGGTATACGTGTTTCCCCGGTCCGGCCTGCAGACGAAGCACGCCCTGCTGGCGGTGAAGTTCGGGGGCTGCGACCTGCGCTTTACCATCCGGGGCAAATGGAGGGACGTCCCTGCCGGCACCGCCCACTACATGGAACACAAGATGTTCGAGATGCCAGGCTACCATGCGGCCATGAAGCTCAGCGCCGCGGGAGCCAGAGCCAACGGCTTCACCTCCTCGGACAAAACCGGATACCATTTTTCCTGTACCGAGGGGTTCATGGAGGACCTGGAGGAGCTGATCACCTTCGTCTCCACCCCGTATTTCACGGAGGAGAGCGTGGCCAAGGAACAGGGGATCATCGCCCAGGAGATCCGCATGCGGGAGGACCAGCCCGGCCGCCGGGTGCGGACGGAGCTGATGAAGGCGCTGTATGCCCGCCATCCTGTCCGGGAGGGGAACCTGGGCACGGAGGAGAGCATCGCCCGGATCACGCCGGATCTGCTGTATGGCTGCCATGAGTCTTTTTACCGGCCGGATAACATGGTCCTGTGCTGCGCCGGGAACGTGGACCCGGAGTCGATCCTTTCCCTGGCCGCCCGTCTGCTGCCGGAAAAGCCCCGGCGGAAACCGCCGGAGCGGGACAGAGGGGAAGAGGCGGACCTGGCCCCGGTCCGGGTGAGAACGGAGACGGAGATGCCCGTGAGCATGCCCGTTTTCCTGTTGGGAAGCAAGCTGCCCTTCGCCCCGGAGGGGAAGGACTGGCAGCGGCGGCTGCTCCTGGCGGAGCTGAGCTGCGACTTGTTCCTGGGGGAGGGATCTCCCCTGTACGCCGCCCTGTACGACGGGGGGGCGATCAACCGGAGCTTCTCCGCGGGTGTGACGGATTTTCCCGGCGGGGGAGTCTGCTGCGCGGGCGGGCGCTGCAAGGATCCCCAGGAGGTGCTGGGAAGGATCGTGGACGCGGCGGAGACCTTCCGGGCGGACCGGGAGACCGTCGAACGGTTCCGGCGTCTGCAGAAGGCCGCCCGGGGCAATTTCATTATGGCACTTGATTCTTTCTTTGACCTGTGCCATACTCAGGCGGACGGACATTTTATGGGCTTCGACGGCATGGAGTCCCCGATGATCCGGAGCGGGCTGGAGCCGGAGGAGGCGGAGACCTTCATCCGGGAAGCCTTCCGGGCGGACCGGCTGGCCCTTTCCGTTGTCCGTCCCACAGAATCCGGGAAAGGATGAATACGATGGAGATACCGGCAATTACCTTCCCCATACTGGGCGAAGGCTTCAAATTGACTTTCCTGCCTTACTTCACCATTTTCGGCTGGCGGGTGTACTGGTACGGGGTGCTTATCGCCCTGGGATTCCTGCTGGCGGTGCTGTACTGCCTGAAGCGGACCAAAGACTTCGGCATCACCCAGGACGACCTGGTGGACATGCTGATCTGCGCCGTGCCCCTGGGGGTGATCTGCGCCAGACTGTACTATGTGATCTTCTACCGGGCGGACGACGGCACCAATCCCTATTTCGACGGCAGCCACGATCTGCTGGATATCGTGAAGATCTGGGAAGGCGGCCTCGCCATTTACGGCGGGATCATCGGCGGCTTCATCGGCGCCGCCATCTCGGCCAAGGTGAAGAAGATCCCCTTCCGGGTATTCGCGGATCTGGGCAGCCTGGGCTTCCTCATCGGCCAGGCCGTCGGCCGCTGGGGCAACTTCACCAACCGGGAGGCCCACGGGACCGACACCACTCTGCCCTGGCGCATGGGCCTGGTGTATTCCTTCAAGACCTTCTATTTTCACCCCACCTTCCTGTATGAGAGCCTCTGGAATGTCCTGGGCTTCGTGATCCTGCATTTCTGGTCCAAAAAGCACCGGAAGTTCGACGGCCAGGTCTTCCTGCTGTACGTCGCCTGGTACGGCCTGGGCCGGGCCTGGATCGAAGGCCTGCGGACGGACAGCCTCTATGTGGGCAGCACGAACCTGCGGGTGAGCCAGCTCATCGCCATCCTCACCTGCCTCCTGGCCGCGGCGATCCTGCTGTACGTGCGGGTGGCGCGGCATCCCGAGCCGGAGGACCTGTGGGTCAACCGGGACCGGAAGGCGGAGATGCTGGCCGCGGCGGCGGAGGCGCAGCGCCGGAAGGAAGAGGAAGCGGAGGAAGAAGCCCAGGACGAGGAACTGAGCGAGGCCTACCGCATCCTCACCATGAAATCCGGATATAAAGCGGACACGCCGGAGAACGTGCCGGAAGGACCTGCGGTGGAGCCGGTGGATTACCGGGAGTCCGCCGAGGTGGAGCAGGAGCTGAAGCGGGAGGAAGCGGCGGAGGCCGCCCGAGACGCAGTCCCCGCCGAGCTGGCGGAGCAGATCGTGGGCACCGTGGAAGCCGTGATCGGAGAGACCGCGGAAACGGCGGAAGCCGCAGCGGAAGAAACAACAGAAGCGGCGGAAGCCGTGATCGAAGGATCTGGAAGTGAACAAGATGAAAAGAGAGACGATTAAAAGCCTGTATATGGACCCCGCCGCCTTTGCGGGACGGGAGATCACCGTCTGCGGCTGGGCCAGGACCATCCGGGATATGAAGAGCTTCGGTTTTCTGGAGCTGAACGACGGCAGCTGCTTCAAGGGCCTGCAGGTGGTCTTCGCCGCGGATACCGTGGGAAACTACGCCGAGGTGGCAAAGCAGAACGTGGGGGCGGCTTTCTGCGTCCGGGGAACCTTTGTCCTGACGCCGGAGGCCAAGCAGCCCTTCGAACTGAAGGCCGCGGAGATCTGCCTGGAGGGGGCCAGCGCCCCGGAGTATCCCCTGCAGAAAAAGCGGCACAGCGTGGAGTATCTCCGCACCGTGGCCCATCTGCGCCCCCGCACGAACCTGTTCAGCGCGGTGTTCCGCATCCGCAGCGTGGCGGCCTTTGCCATCCATGAGTTTTTCCAGTCTCAGGGCTTCGTGTACGTGCATACGCCCCTCATCACCGGAAGCGACTGCGAAGGCGCGGGGGAGATGTTCCGGGTCACGACGCTGGACGTGAACGATCCGCCCCGCACCGAGGACGGGCAGGTGGACTGGTCTCAGGACTTTTTCGGAAAGGAGACCAGCCTGACGGTCTCCGGTCAGCTGAACGGGGAGACCTACGCCATGGCCTTCGGCAGCATCTACACCTTCGGCCCCACCTTCCGGGCGGAGAACTCCAACACCCCCCGGCACGCGGCGGAATTCTGGATGATCGAGCCGGAGATCGCCTTCGCGGACCTGGAGGACGATATGGAGATGGCGGAGGGCATGCTGAAGTTCGTCATCCGCGCCGTGCTGGACAAGTGCGGCCAGGAGATCGAATTCCTCAACAGCTTTGTGGATAAGGGCCTCAGGGACCGGCTGGAGCTGGTGGCCTCCTCGGACTTCGCCCGGGTGAGCTATACCGAGGCCATCGACATCCTGCAGAAGAGCGGGGAGGACTTCAAGTATCCCGTCTCCTGGGGCTGCGATCTGCAGACGGAGCACGAGCGCTACCTGAGCGAGAAGCATTTCGGCAAGCCGGTGTTCGTGACGGACTATCCCAAGGAGATCAAGGCCTTCTACATGCGCCTGAACGAGGACGGGAAGACCGTGGCGGCGGTGGACTGCCTGGCCCCCGGCATCGGGGAGATCATCGGCGGCAGCCAGAGAGAAGAACGGCTGGATCTGCTGGAGCAGCGCATGGACGAGCTGGGGCTGGACAAGTCCGGCTACCAGTGGTACCTGGACCTGCGGCGGTACGGCGGGACGAAGCACGCGGGCTTCGGCCTGGGCTTCGAGCGTCTGATCATGTACCTCACCGGGGTGTCGAACATCCGGGACGTGATCCCCTTCCCCCGGACCACCGGCAGCGCGGACTTCTGAGAAAAAACTGCTTTTTAAACAGCCCTGCGGCATCGCGCCGCAGGGCTGTGTGTTATTTCACGCGTCCAGCTGGCGCAGCCGCTCCCGCAGCTCGGCGCAGAGCTCCCCGGCGGCTTCCATGGCGGTGCTCTCGGCCCGGATGCGCAGTTTTCCCAGGGTATCCGGGGAAATGGTGGCGCAGCCCTTGGCCGTACGGAGTTTTAAGCCGGAGACGGTCTCCCCGCCGTATTCCTGCCGAAGTGCCCGCAGCAGCCTGCCGCTGCCGGAGCGGATGGGGAGTTCCGTCTCCCGGGTCTCATAGGCGGGCAGACTGTCCATCAGATCTGCCAGACGGCCCTGGAAGGGAGAACGGGCGCTGTGGAGCCAGTGACAGAGGCGCAGGGCCAGGAACAGGCCGTCCCGGGCGTAGGGCCGCAGACGCCAGACCTCCTCCGCCGCCTGCCCGTCCCGCCCCAGGCGAAGCAGCCTCTCTCCCTCCTGGGCTGCCACCTCCTCCGCCGCCTCCGGGGCGGAGTAGGGAAGGCAGAGGGGGCCCTCCCCGCCCCGCAGCTCCGCCCGGAGCAGGGCGCACAGGAGACGGTCCCAGCTCCAGCTCCGGCCCTCTTCATCCGTGGCCTCCAGGGTCAGCCCGTCCTCAGAGAGGCGGAAGGAGGGGATCCCATCCCCGGGAGGCAGGATCTCCGCCTGACGGCAGCGCAGGGCCCGGATCAGGCTCCGCCCGCCGGTCACCGCCGCCCGGAAGCCCTGGAGAGGACCGCAGCCCGCGGCGGCGGCTGCCGCGTGGGCTTCCTCCGTGCCCAGGATGAGCCCGGGATCCCGGCATTCCTCCGGCAGCGCGCAGGTCCCTTCCCGATCCCCTGCGGCCTCCAGTTCCCGCTGCCGCTTCCGGGGCAGAGGCAGGCCCGCCCGGTCGAAGAAATACAGGGTGAGCCGTTCCCCCTCCTGGCGGATGAACAGGGTCAGATCCAGGCCGTACTGCGCAGAGGCCCAAGCGGCGGAGGCGGGATCGGAGCTGTCCAGCTTGCAGGTCTCCCTTCCGGCGGAGGCGCTGCCGGTGAGGAAGGCCAGGGCCAGGAGAGCGGCGTACCCCCCGCCGCAAGAGGCGGCGCCGCAGCGCCGGAGACCGGTTCCGGCGTTCCCCATGCGCAGGAGAAGCTCCGGAGTGAACTCTGTTCCGGCCCTTCCCCGGAGCCGGGCGTCCCGGTCGAAGCACAGCCGGATCTGGATCCGCTCCCCGGCCAGGCTGCGGGTGAGGGTGGAGCCTTCCGCCAGGGTTTTTCCCGGCCAGACCTTCACCCCCGCCTGAAGGAAGCTCCCGGCGCCGACGGTCACGTCGTCCGCCAGGACGCAGCCCTCCCGGACCTCCGTCCCTTCCCCCAGGAACACTCCCCGGGCCAGGATCGAACCCGTCACCCGGCAGCAGGAGGAGACCGCCGCCCCATCCAGGATGCTGTGGTCCACCCGGCAGCCCGCCCCCAGGCGGCTCCCGGGACCGATCACCGCGTAAGGCCCTACCCGGGCTCCCCGGGCCACCGCCGCCTGGGGGGAGACCCAGCAGGGAGGGATGACCTGCACGTCCGGACGGGAGGGAGGGACCGTCAGGGGGAGCCTCCCGTCCAGGGCGTCGAAGCTGGTGCGCAGCAGCGCTTCCGGCGTCCCAACGTCGTTCCAGTATTCTCGGCTTTCCCAGGCGTACAGCCCCGGTTCCTGTTCCAGCAGGACGGGGAAGAGGTCGGAGGCAAAATCCCAGGCTCCTTCCCCGGGGATGCGGTCCAGTACCTCCGGCTTCAGCAGATAGATCCCCGTGTTCACCAGGTCCGTACAGACCCGGTCCGGGGAGGGCTTTTCGATGAAGCCCCGTACCCGCCCGCCCGGGTCCGCCAGCACCAGGCCGTATTCCAGCGCGTCCCGGCAGGGACGGGCCAGCAGGGTCGCCGCCCCTCCCTTCTCCCGGTGGAAGCGGCGGAAGGCGGTGAGATCCGCTGCGCAGGCGGCATCCCCGCTGATCACCAGGACTTCCTCGCCCCCTGCGAAATCCCGGCAGGCCCCCACGCTTCCGGCGGTGCCCAGGGGGAGCTTTTCCGCCCGGTATTCGATGGATACGTTCCATTCCGCCCCGTCTCCGAAATAGGTCCGGATGGGCTCCGGCAGGTATCCCAGCGTCATGCAGAGCTCCGTATAGCCATGATCGGCCAGAAGCCGGATCAGATGCTCCAGCAGGGGGATCCCCAGGAGCCGGAGCATGGGCTTGGGCCGCAGCAGACTCAGGGGGCGGAGACGGCTCCCTTCGCCTCCCGCCAGAATGATCGCCTTCATGGTCATGCCTCCTTGCTCGAGTGCGCTTGTGTCTGTGGAGTTTACTTTCTCCATATCTGTCTGCCCCATGCGCGGTATTTATTCCCCATGGGAATTTTCACGAAAGAATCTTGCCAATAGATAGAGATTTTGGTAAAATAAATTATTATGGGGAGAATGCCAAGAAAAGACGAGGAGGAGTGCGTGCCATGAAGGGAAAACCCAGGGGCTCCGGTTTGGCCAGACTGATAAGGCCGTCCATGCGCCTGTATTTTGTGGTGATCCTGCTCTTTACCGTCGCGGCTCTGGCGCTGCGGTACTGGTATCTGGCCATCGGCGAAGCGGCGGTGGTCCTGCTCCTGCTTTTCTACACCCGCCTCATGTCCCGCCGGCAGAAGAAAAAGGCGCTCCGCTATGTGGAATCCTCCGTCCATTCTTCGGAGGACGGCAGCACCGGCGCCCTCATCAATATGCCCCTGCCCATGGTGATCTTCCACCTGAAGGATCAGAACGTGCTCTGGGTGAACGAGCTCCTGCTGAAGCTCACCGGGGAACGGGAACACACCTTCGAGTACCGCGTAGACGAACTCATCGGGGATTTCTCCTGGGACTGGCTGGGGGATGGAAAGACCAGCTCGGATCAGCTGGCCGTCATCGGAGAGAAGAAATACCGGGTCTTCGGCAATCTCTTCCGGGTGGACGGCGGGATCGTCTCCGACGATCCCTGGGTCATGGCCTACCTGGTGGACGTGACGGATTACGCCAATACGGCGGCGGAATACGCGGCAT
>JAEEGH010014344.1_pt1 | contig 17387 bp, 14 predicted proteins | sample 9134181 | NCBI WGS metagenome assembly JAEEGH01 (sample SAMN16246544, study PRJNA631951) | gut metagenome | biome: gut microbiome; feature: rumen; material: DP-attached | host: Bos | place: Iran: Karaj | collected 2018-10
TTATACACAAATCCCCCACTTTAACCATAATAATCTGCTGTGCTACAATAGTCTCAAGGAGAATTAACAATGAAAACCGCTGTTATTTATTATTCACTCGAAGGCAATACCAGATACCTTGCAGAAAAAATTGCTTCTGCCAAAGGTGCTGATTTAATTGAACTTATACCTGTAGAAACATATCCAGACAAGGGATTTAAAAAGTTTCTCTGGGGCGGAAAGGCCGCTGTAATGAAAGATCAGCCGCAGCTTAAACCATACTCTTTTGATGCAGGTCTTTACGACACCGTTGTATTATGCAGTCCTGTATGGGCCGGAACTATGGCACCGCCGTTACGCACATTTCTGAACACACACAATCTTTCAGACAAAAAGATTGCAATTGCAGCAACAAGTGCCGGCGGCAACGCTGTAAAGTGCATCAAACAGCTCTTTGAATTGTCAAAATCATCTTCTTTAATCGCAGAACTGAGCATCATTGATCCAAAATCAAAACCTTCTGACAATAAAAATGCTGCAATCGATGATTTTATAAATTCAATCAACTAGCCTATTCTGCTTTTGTACTTTCTCGCTGATCCATGAGCTTTTTGTTGACCAGTGCAATTCTTTCATACAGTTCAAAATAATCGATAAAAAGCTCACCGGCTTCATTCTGTTCCGGCTGCAAAACCTTTTCTTTAAGAACATCATTAGCCTTCATCAAACCGATTTTCTTAATCTGCTGACCGTATTCGGCATTTAATTCGGCTGTCCAGCCCATTATATTCGGTTTTGCAAATGTATGAACCTTTTTAATCGTTACAATCTGCCAGAGTTTTTTGCCAAAATATTCTTCCAGGGCATTTCTGAACGGCCTGTCCTTATTGAATACCAGCTGAACCCTTAATTCACTCGAATTCTTATTCAAAAATTCAAATAAACACAAACTGTCTTTTGCAACAAAACTTTCTGCAGCAGAACTTGCCAGAAACTCTTCAACTTCCTTACGGCTAGACTTAAATGAATAAATATATTCATTTCCCCACAGAGATGCCGAAAGACTTTCGCGCCTTCTCTGGTTGGTTACGGCAAAAATATAGGCCTTTGTAATGCGCATACCGCGGGCTAAATCACGGTTAATTACATTGATAAAGTCCTCTTCCCTAACCGGATCATAGAGCATCAGGGAGGCAATTTCTTCTTCTGATTCAAGGCCCAGGCTGAGCGTATTTGCAAATTCAAGGCGCGGCAAAGGATTAAAGCCCGCAGAATAAATTACAGGAAATCCCGATTTTTGAATTGCACGGTTAAACATCTCAACTGTGCTCAAATGACTTATAAACTGTGCCCCATCGGTCTTTACAAACTTAAAAATTGCACGGTAAACAACAGGAATATTCTGTTCCAGGCGCCTGTCTTTTGTCGAATTTATATCATTCTGTTCACTTTTGTAGACATCCTGGGATATTTTATCGGTATTTACGCAGACTTTATTGTTGCAGACACCGCATTTATGGTCACAGTCAGGCTTACAGACAGGGGTTAAAACTTCCTGTTCGTTTTTGTCCCATTCCCGCTTATAAAAACTTTTAGCCGGTCCAAGGCTTACGCTGTCCCACGGCAGAACTTCGTCCTTGCTACGCTCCCGCAGGATTTCTTTTTTAACATCGTATGGAGCTTCTGCAAAGGCTTCTTCCCAGAGGGGTATATTCTGTCTTAAATGGTCTTCCCAGGCATCAAGACGGCAGCCTTTTTTATAGGCATTGTAAATTACCATTCCCGCACGCTCGTCTCCGCGGCTCATAAGGCCTTCAATAAAGCTTGTGGCAATATCGTGGGTTCCTACCCTGAACTTTCCTTTAGGAAGGTTTTCGCGGATGTATCTGAGTTTTCTGTCTGATTCTTCAGGGCTTATCTGGCGCACCCACTGATATGCGGTATGCGGTTTTGGAATAAAGGTTCCGACATTAACATGGCACTGAATCTTTGTGCGCTCCTGAATATCCTTTAAAAATTCAACTATAACCTTTTCTTCTGTCTTTTCTTCTGTCTCCGGAAAAGGAAGTCCAACCATAAAGTAGAACTTTGCCTTGTTCCAGCCGCGTTTTTTGGCCTCTTCAATCAGTTCAACAAGGTGGGCTGTGTACACCTCCTTGTTAAGGCGCAGCTGCCATGCTTCGTCCGGAGTTTCTATCGCAAAGGTTAAGCCGGATTTACGGACTTCACCCAGTTCTTCAAGAATCGGAAGCGTAAAACTGTTTACCTTAAGTGAAGGCAGCTGAAAACTTACGTTTTGAATTTTAAAAATTGAATTCAATTCGTTCAAAAGTCCGCCAACATCAGGATAATCTGCGCTGGAAAGACTTGTAAGACTGATTTCGCGGAAGCCGGCCTCATTTACAAGGCGCCTGCAGTAATCGATGATTTTCTTTTTTGAACGAGCCCTCTGCGGTCTGTAATAAACTCCAGCGTGGCAGAAACGGCAGCCGTTTGGACAGCCGCGCATAATTTCTACGACACCATGGTCCTGAACCGTTCTGATATTAGGAAGCGGGTAAAAAGTATCGAGCATAGGTTCACTCTCAAAACCCTCCCAGACCGCTCTAAACGCCTTTGTATGGCCCGTTTTCTCCATCGACATGCCGGATGTCCACACATTCGGACAGCGCGCAAATTCGGCCAGTAATTCGTCTCTGGTGGCTCCCGCCTGTTTCATCCGAGCAAGTTTTTCAACCAGCTCAAACATGCCGCCTTCTGCTTCGCCGATAAATACTGCATCAAAAAATGCGCTGAACGGAGCCGGGTTTGTTGCCCCTACACCGCCTGCAAAAACTATCGGATCATCCGGGCCCCTGTCCTTTTTTAAAAGCGGTACATTTCCAAGGTCAAGCACGCTCAAAACGCCGGTAATTCCAAGTTCATAACCCACACTAAAACCAATCATATCAACCTGGTTGAGAGGCATTCCGGTTTCGAGTGTGTACAAAGGTGTGTTCGTCTTTTTTAATAATTCTTCAAAATCCTGTTCCGGGCTGAATACGCGTTCACAACGGATGTTTGATTTTTTGTTGAGTCCCTGGTAAATGATTTTGATAGCCTGGTTACTCATACCGATTGTGTATGTGTCAGGAAAGGCCATCGCAAAATTGAACAAACCGTCATTTTCTGTGTGCGGTTTTACAATTGAACCGATTTCGCCGCCGGTATAGGTAGAGGGATTTTGAACTGAAATCAGGGCTGAACCAAAGCGTTCAATCGGGTTAATAAGATTCATAAGGCAGTTATACTAAAGTTCGTAACGATGACTGTTAATGCTCATAACAAGTCCGACGCAGAGCATGGCAGTCCACAAAGATGAGCCGCCGTAAGACAAAAACAACAGCGGAATACCTGTAATCGGCATAATTCCCATAACCATTCCGACGTTTACAATAAAGTGGAAGAAGAACATGGCAAGAATTCCGGAACCGATATAAAAACCAAAGTTTGTAGATGCATTACGGGTAATATAAATAATCCGGCTTAAAATGCCGAAATAAAGGGCGTAAACAATCATACAGCCGACAAAACCAAACTCTTCGGCAAGGATACTGAAGATAAAGTCAGTAGACTGCTGCGGAAGGAAGCGGTAATGCGACTGCGTTCCCTGCAAAAATCCGTGGCCAAACATATTCCCCGAACCGATTGCGATTTTTGACTGAATGATGTTCCAGCCGGCCCCTCGAGGGTCACTGTTCGGATCGATAAATACGATAAGGCGTTTAATCTGATAATCTTTTAATACCTTGCCAAAAACATTTGCAAGAATAAAGGCACCTGTCAGAATCGCAAAAAGATATGCAATCCAGTAAAAGTATTTGTTTCCGGGAAAGAAGTACTTGCCGAGAAAACCGATTACACAGATTGCGGCCGACGCTACAATTACAATCAGATTCAATTTTGCATTTGTGAGAATCGCAATTATGCGGTAAGTTGAATGGGCAATTTCGCTCTGATAAATCGGAAGAACCGCAAAGAAAACTGTGAGCGAGCCGCCGATTAAAATAAACATAATGAAACGCAGTGGAATTCCTGCGACAAAACACATTACAAGAAAAATCGGAAGATAAACACTGGAAGTACCAAGGTCAGGCTGAAGAAGAATCAATCCCATCGGTACAAGAAGAATTCCAAGACAGGTTATAAAACGTTTTGTCGGGTTTTCCTGCTGTGAGCGTTCAAGATAATTTGCAAGAAAGAGAATATAAATGATTTTGCAGAACTCTGACGGCTGGATACCAAAACCGCCGATACCAATCCATGAGCGCGCACCGTTTACATAGCGTCCGAAAATTCTTGTGTATAAGAGAATTACAACTAAAAAGATGAATGCGGGAGCTGCATAACGGGAAAGACGTCTGTAATCCATCAGTGTCATTATGACCATTAAGACAAGTCCGATTCCGGCCCATACAATCTGTTTGATATATTCGTTTGAAACGAGGACGCCTTCAGAGTTGATTCCCGAAGAATAAATGAACATTATGCCGAGTGTTACAAGAATCGTTACGCAGAGAATCAAAAAATAATCGAATGCTTTAAAAAATTTTGTATTCACCCTATTCCTGCCTTGTTCTTGATTTATTCAGATACTTGAATCCAAGTTCATCGATTGCCTGATCATAGGTCTGATTGGCTAGAATTCCCTGGAAAATAATGTTTGTTGCATACGGAGCCCACCATTCCCAGTCGTTTACCGCTTCTACGAGAACTACAACAACGTACTGTTCGTCAACCGGAGCATCATAAGGTCCGTAGGCTGCCATCCATGAGTGCCAGTGTCCCTTGGCAACACCGTTAACTTCGGCAGTACCAGTTTTACCTGCAAGCTTGAATCTCTTGTTGTTCATCGGGTAAATCGCTGTACCGTCAGTAATTACGTAACGCAGGTCGCGCTGAACTTCGCGCCAGATTGCCTGATCGATATTTGATTCATGAAGAATTCGAGGTTCAATTTCTTCGATTACTTCATTTGACTGACCGTCACGGATTTCCTTTAACAGATGAGGACGGTAGATTTTACCGCTGTTACAAACCATTGCAATCATGTTTGCAACATGCATTGGCGTAACAAGGGTATATCCCTGTCCGATGGACATATTCATTGTGTCCCCGCCCTTCCATTTTTCATGGTAGCGGCGTTCCTTCCACTGAGAGGTCGGAACAAATCCAACCGACTGAACAGGAAGGTCTATTTCAAGGCTCTGTCCAAAGCCAAACTCTTTTGAGTAAGAAGCAATCTGGTCTACACCGAGATTATCGCGTCCTGTAACCCAGTAATAAACGTCGCAGGACTGGGCAAGTGCGTTTTTAAGGTCAAGATATCCGTGTCCAGGATACTTGATATGACATTCAAAAACGCGGTTACCATAAACAATGCGTCCAGGGCACTCAATCTTTTTTTCTGAAGGAATTGCCTTTTCTGCAAGAAGTGCCGTAGTCATAATCGTTTTGAATGTAGAAGCCGGCGGATAAACTGCGTTAACTGCACGGTTCAACAGAGGGTTATTTGAACTTGTTGCAAGTTTTGTATATTCTGCCGCAGCATCATCTGAATTAAAAAGGTTCTGGTCGTAAAAAGGATAAGAAACCATGGCAACAACTTCGCCATTGGAAGGCTTTAAAACTACGGCTGCCCCTACACGGTTTCCCAGTGCTTTTTCTGTCAGTTCCTGGATACGGGCATCGATTGTAAGTACAAGGTTTTTACCCGGAACAGGTGGTTCAATAATAGGTGCTTCTGACAGAATATGTCCGCGGGCGTCAACTGTGCTGCTTTCGCGGCCTTCTTTTCCCTGGAGGTATTTGTCGTATTGTTTTTCTATACCTGTTTTTCCGACAATTGAGTTTGCCTTGTAACCCTGGTTGTACATAACGTTGATTTCTTCTTTTGTGATGTCACCGACATAACCGATTACATGGCTGATTGAACCTGTTTCTACGTAGTTACGGATAGGCTTGCTTCGCCAGCTTACACCGGGAAGATCCGTAATGTTTTCTGCAATATTAGAAATTACCTGGAACGGAACGTTTACGCGGATTTCCATTGCTGTGTAGGATTTACGGTAAGCGGCCGGACATTTTTTATCCACGTCTTTTTTTGAAATTCCAAGGTAACCTGCAAGTTTTGAGGCTATTGTATCATAATACCCCTCAGGAATTTCGGCCGGTGTCAAATCCACCGCAAATGAATCAGTATTAATAACCAGAGGAAGTGAGGCGTTACGGTCAAAGATTTCTCCGCGGTTTGCAGGAATCGTCTTTACACGGCTCGAAATTGTATGAGACTGGTTACGGTATTCTTTTCCTTCAACAATCTGGAGGGAAAAAAGTTTTAACCCATAACCGGTAAATGTTATGGCAATTATAAAATATAAAATGAGAACCTTTAAGTTTTTGGTTAAGGCCGAAGGTCCCTTTTCATACAAATCTGACATCAGCTGACTTTCTCCGGCTTTAAGAGCAGTGAGTTTTTAAAGATATCAAGGAATCTAAAAACCAACGGAGTTAAAATCGCGTTAAAAAGAAGCTGGTACAAAAAGTTAAGCGACAAAATATTATATGTAAGGGAAATATTCAGGTAGAAGAACGAAATTATCCACAGAACAAAGGCTTTTAACAGGGTTCCGATAAGGCCCAGCAGGAACGGAAAAATAACTCCGCTGATGTTGAGTGTTTTTGTAAAAAAGCCTGCAACGTAGCCGACAATTGTTCTCAAAAGGCAGTTAAATCCGAACGGACATGCACTTACAAAATCAAGGAATAATCCGCCTGTAAAACCAGACGCTACACCAAAAAGTCTTCCGTTCTGGAGGGAAAAATAAAGTGAGCAGATTAAAACCAGATCCGGCACAACCGGGAGAATTACAATGTTTGAAAGAACTGCTGTTTCAAAAAGCACAAACCCGAGCAGAAACAGGCAGGAAATACCAAAAGATTTCATCAGTCTGCTCCTCCTGCGTAGTTTGGATTAGCTTCCTTTAAATCAGTAACGGTAACAATTTCAAGGCGGCTAAAGTCTATAATCGGTGTTACTTCAATATTCAATGATGAATCATAACCTGTAACGGTAACCTTGCTTATGGTACCGACAGGAATATCGCGGAGGTAGTTTTCGCTTTCGCCTGAAGTTACGATGATGTCACCGTAATTCAATTCAGGGAGAACCCTCTTTTTAATGTATTTCATCTGCAGAGGAGCGTCCTGGTTACCGCTTCCCGAAACAAGGCCGATATCGCGTGTATTTTGAATACGACAAGACACCGAACACTTAATGTCGTAAACAGGCATAACCATGCATGTGGTAAGGCCTACAGTAACAACTTTTCCGACAAGGCCTACGGTTCCGTTTTGAACTGCAAGAACAGGCATGCCCTTGCGGATTCCGTTACGGCTTCCCTTGTCGATTGTAAGTCCCGAATAAAGGCTGTCAGGGTTGCGTCCGATGATACGCGCAGAAAAGTTTTTCTGGTCAAAGTGAGTTACAAAATCAAGCTGCTCTTTAAGACGCATATTTTCTTTACGGACTTCCGCATTGTTGCGCTGAAGATATTCGTAGTTTTCAAGTTTTTCTGTAAGGATGCGGTTTTCTTCGCGTAAGGTTTTTAATTCACTTATGCTGTGGAAGGCTCCTGCCACACCAGTGGTAACAAAGTTTACACCTTCCTGAACAGAAGAAAGAACTGTAAAACCGATTTTCTGAAAACTTACGACAAATCCCCCGGAACTAAAACCAAGCATAATTCCGGAAAATAAGAGAAGAATTACAAATACAAATTCAGAAACTGAGAGTCTGAACGAAGGTTTGCGGGCCATCAGTCAAAACCTAGTCGTTGAGATTGTCGTATACTGAGCGGTCTGTAGACATATCCTTGAACAATTCAAATGCCTGACCTGCACCGAGAGCTACACATTCAAGAGGATTTTCTACAAGAATTACAGGAACACCTGTTTCTTTTGAAATCAACTTAGAAAGGCCCTTAAGCATACTACCGCCGCCTGTCATTACGATACCGCGTTCAACAATGTCTGCTGCAAGTTCCGGTGGAATACGGCCGAGAGTGCGTTTTACTTCATCAACAACCTGGCTTACAGGCTCCTTGAGGGCTTCGCGAACTTCGAGCGAGTCGATTTCGAGACGGCGTGGAAGGCCGGTAATTGCATCTGTACCACGGATTTCCATCTTTTCATTTGTGCTTCCGTCGCCTGTTGCATTACCGATTTGAATTTTAATGCGTTCAGCAGACTGCTGACCAATTTTAAGGTTATAAACAGAAAGAATGTGTTTTACGATTGCTTCGTCAAATTTATCTCCGCCGACACGGATTGAACTTGTAACAACCATGCCGCCGAGGGAGATAACTGATACTTCAGTTGTACCGCCACCAATATCACAAACCATGTGTCCGGCAGGTTCGTTGATCGGAATTTTTGCACCGATTGCGGCTGCAAGGGATTCTTCAATAACTGCAACTTCCTTTGCACCGGCCTTGAGGGCTGCTTCGATTACAGCACGGCGTTCAACCTGAGTGATACATGAAGGAATACCGATTTTCATACGGGTTGATTTGAAGAGCGAACGGTGTGGCAAAACCTTGGAAATAAAGTATTTAATCATGATTTCGCAGCTGTCGATATCAGCGATTACACCGTCAGCAAGCGGACGAATTGCAATAATGTTGCCAGGTGTTTTCCAGAGCATTCGTTTGGCTTCTGCACCAACTGCAACTACTTTTTTAGTTCCTTTTTCTACTGCAACAACTGAAGGTTCATTGATTACAATGCCCTTTCCCCTAACATAAATAAGTGTGTTACATGTTCCTAAATCAATACCAATATCTGTCGAGAATCTGTCGAAGAAACCCATTTATATCCCCCTAACCCCTTTATTTTAGATCAGCCAGTTTTTTTAATGCATCAGGATGATTTGCCTGAACTTTTAATGCTTTACGCCAGTATGAACGTGCTTTTACAAGGTCACCCTGACTCTCATATAATACACCAAGTCCATAATACGCGTCACCTGAATTTTCGTTTTTTTCCAAAATTGTTGAAAATTCTTTTTCGGCATCAGCATATTTTTTCTGCTCGGTATAAATTTTACCCAGTAAAACATGACTTTTGTCAGTAATCCGCTCGTCCCTGCAGTCCTGTGAAATTCTATAAAGGTACTGCTCACTTGCGGTTGACTGACCTGCCTTATAATACTGCTCTGCAATCGAAAGTAGAAGAAGGTCGGTTTCCCGTGTTAAAAGTGCGCGTGTAAAGGCACTGATGCTTTCCATCGTCATGTCCAGAGCAGCATAACTTAATCCCAGATATTCCGGAATGTCATCTGCCTTGTACCCGTGTTTTTCTGCGCGTGTCAGATACAAAACGGCAAGGTCAGAATAATAATAGTATGAAGAAACTGTGTTTTTGTAAAAGTAAGCTTTTCCAAGCATGTATTCGAGCTGGGGTACAGTCCGCGACTTTGCCTGCTGTAGGGCAAGTCTCATATTAAAAATTGCTTCGTCAAAATATGTCTGTGACATCAGGGTGTCGTTTTCTGCAAGTGCCAGAAAGAACGAAGCGTATCCGTGGTAAATGAGTGCTGTATTATTGAATGGCTTTTTTTTAAGAAGGCTGGCACTTATATCGTAAACATTGCCGTAGTTGTAGGCCTTCCATTCACGTTTGATATGGGTGATTGAATCACCTTTGAAGATGTAGGTATCTGCGATTTTATGAATTGCAATTGCGGCAACAGACACTACTACCAGACAAATCCCCAAGACTATAAGAGTCTGTACATATTTGCCTTTTTGTCTTACAACACCGTTTTTCAATATGCTCAACTTCATATCGACCGCACTTTCTCTATAAAAAAATAAAACAGAAAAGAAAATAAGCCGGGTTCTGTCCTGTTTGAATCTGTAAAAACAGACGCAAACGCATAACCATCTATCCTAAACTTTTGTTGCCAAAAGCCTTTAGCAGTCTACCCGCAGTATAAGGCCCGGAAAACCGTACTGCTGCTTGACTTTGCTCCGAATGAGGTTTGCCGTGCGGATTCTGTCGCCAGAATCCCGGTGGGCTCTTACCCCGCCTTTGCACCCTTACCCTTGCGGGCGGTTTGTTTTCTGTGGCACTGTCTGTCAGAAAAAGGGTTATGCTTATAAATAAACAACTGCCATTTTCCGCCTGGTTATTACCCAGCATTCTTTCCGGTGGAGCCCGGACTTTCCTCACCGGTAAAAGCTATCATCAGCGATTACCGGCACGGTTATATCTTTTCTGTTGTTTTCTAATTATTATTCGTCAAAAGCGATTGATTTGTCTTCATCATCAGAAGATTCTTCTCTTTCTTCGCCTTCTGCCAATTCTTCGGTTTCATCAGCAAATTCATCATCAAAGTCAGCGAGTGTACCTGTTTCTTCAAGTGATGAATAATCTTCTGCTTCGTCTGCATCAACATCTTCATGATACAGGATACGTGAACAGTACGGACAGAAGAGAATGCTTTCACCTTCGTGTACTTCGTTTGCAAACTGTGCAGGAAGAATCATGTTACAGCCTGAACAAACACCGTTACGAACAGCTACAATACCTTCGCGGTTACGCTGGATGATGCGCTGGAATTTGTAAACGATTTCTGTATCGAGACCAGGTGTGATTTCTTTTTCCTGTTTTTCAAGTTCTTTGAGTTCATCTTTGTATGAAGAAATCTGTTTGTCGAGGTTAGCCTTGTTAGCTTCAAGGTCCTGTTCCTGCATTTTGATTGTTTCTTCTGTCATGCGAAGTTTTTCGTTAAGTTCTTCAAGTTCCTTTTCTTTTTTCTGAAGACTTTTGCGAACTTCACCTTCTTTAGCTGATGCTTCGTCAATCTGTTTCTGCAGAGCTTCGTATTCGCGGTGAGTAGAGATATTATCCATACCCTTTTCGCCCGACTCTCGTGATTTTTCAGCTTCTTCCAATTCAAGCTGGAACTGGCCAACTTCTGCTTTTACTTCTTCGTATTTGGTGTTTGTTTCCAGAAATTCCTTTCTGAGACGAACAAGGAGTTCTTCTGAAGAAGAAAGCTGTTTTGGTGAATCTTTGATTTGAGCTTCAAGAGTGTATTTTTCTGCAAGTACATCCTGAAGAGCTTTAAGTTTGTCAAAAACTTCTGTCATTACCATGTCAAAAACCTCGGGTAAATGTATCGGAATAAGCGGCTTTCTGCATATCAGAAAAGACTGCAAAAAGTGCCTGTATTATATAAAATTTGTGTTGTTATGTCTATAAATCCGGTCGGTTAAAACTTAAGCTGACCGGATTTAAGTTTTTCAGGAAACCTTACGTTTCGATGTAATCCCGCAGCCCTGAAGCGCGGCGCGGGTGTCGGAGCCTGCGCAGAGCCTTTGCTTCAATCTGACGGATACGTTCACGGGTAACGTTAAAGTAAAGGCCAACTTCCTCAAGGGTAAGGCTGTAACCGTCATCAAGACCAAAACGCATCTTGAGAACTTCCTGTTCACGCGGCGGCAGTGTACCAAGCACTTCGCGAAGCTGTTCCTGAAGAAGTGTGTATGCAGTCTGGTTTGCCGGATTTTCAACTTCTTTATCTTCGATAAAGTCTCCGAGCTGACTGTCTTCTTCTTCACCGATTGGAGTTTCGAGAGAAATTGGTTCGCGGGCAACGTTTTTAACCTGTTTAACACGTGCAACAGGCCATCCGAGCTGCTGTGCAATTTCTTCGTCTTTTGGTTCGCGGCCGAGTTTCTGCATAAGCTGGCGGCTTTCGCGTACAACCTTGTTAATCTGTTCAATCATGTGTACAGGAACGCGGATTGTGCGTGCCTGGTCAGAAATTGAACGTGTGATTGCCTGGCGGATCCACCATGTAGCGTATGTAGAGAATTTGTATCCCTTGCGGTATTCAAATTTTTCTACAGCCTTGATAAGACCGATATTTCCTTCCTGAACCAGATCAAAGAACTGAAGTCCACGGTTGGTGTATTTTTTTGCAATCGAAACAACAAGACGCAGGTTGGCATTGATAAGCTTATTCTTTGCCTTTTCCATCATGCGTCGGCCACGGTCGATTTCTTTTGCCATAGAAAGAATTTCTTCTACGTTGTTTTCAAAATCATATTCCATGCGGCGCAGGCGTCTGTCGATTTTCTGAATCTGAGTATAAACATCACGGATTTCGTCAGCAGAAAGTCCGAGTTCTTTTTCGAGTTTTGCCGCTTCAGAGTGAATTGCAAGTTTGCGTCCAAGACTGCGGAGTTCACCAGTATTGGAAATACGGAGTTCCTTCATCTTCTTTTCCTGGTTGTGGAAGCATTCTTCAATTTTTTCTGTAGCGTTTACAAATTTATCACTGAATTTTTCGATTTCTTCAGACTGAATTTCTACATTCTTCAAGCCCGGAAGAATTTTACCGCGAAGTTCAACAAGCTGTGGATTCTGGAAAATTTCGTGTGACTGTTCTGCATCAAAAAGCTGCTTTTTGAGGGCCATGTACTGCTTCATTTCCGGAAGGACCGGTTTAATCCATTCTGAGTAGCAGCCCTTTAAGCGACGTTTTTCTGCCATTTCTTCGTTGATTTCCTTACGTGCTTTTCCTGGTTCATGAGGGTCAATGCGTGTAAAGGCTTTAAGGGCAACAGCGTAGAATTCAGGAATCATCATTCCCGACTCTTTGATTACGTTTTTAATGATGTTTTCGCCCTCTTCCATTTCTTTGGAATACTTTACTTCCTCTTCTGCGGTAAGGAGCTTTTCTTTACCGATTTCTCGGAGGTAAAGTCTGATCGGGTCGTCAACATTTGAATCTTTATCGCTGTTTACGATATGGGCACCGTCGTCATCAGCGGCTTCGGCGTCTTCATCACCTTCGAGATCTTCGTCATCATCGTCGGCATCATCTTCATCATCAAGAGTATCTTCTTCCATAACCTGAATGTTATTCTGGGTTAAAAGTTGAAGTACACTTTCCATTTTCGGGGAATTTACAAAATCCTGTCCGAGAATCTCATTGATTTCATCCCATGACACGATCTGTTTTTCTTTAGCATATTCAAGAAGCTTTGTAACTAGGGGATCCAATTCCTGATCCATACTCTGTTTATTCCTTTTTAGAATTAATTAGATTGTTGATATTCATTATTTCGTGCAAAAGCTGCTGGAGTTCATCTTTCTTTTCAGGCTGCTCAGGGGTACCAAGTTCTCTAATTCTACTAAGTATATAATCCCGCTGTCTTTCCAGACCTTTTTGTTTAATAAGCTGTATGCCGTCACTTACGATTTTAGCAGTATTAGTTGCATATTCTCCGGACATTACGCTTTCTGTAATAAACCGGACCAGTTCTTCGCTACCGCAGTGTTCGCATACATTGCTGAAAGAAAGGTTGCCTTTTTGAGCACACTCTTCCAAAACAACGAATAATTCCTTTGCTTCGGCCGTCTCGAATTCATCTTCGTTCAGCTCGCGCCTTACTGAGTCAAAATGCTGCGTATCAGAAATTACTGCGAGTAATAACTTTATTTCCGGGTTTTTCTTAAGCTTAGAAAAATCTTGCACCGGTGCGACTTTCTGAGTAACAACAGTCTGTTTCTGGGCTTGCTGGCGGTTGTTGAAATCTCTTTCTACAGCCTGTCTGGATATGTTGAGCTTCTGGCAAAGCAAATCCAGGCTTGATTCCTTCTGAATGTTATTCTGCAGTGCATCTATATAGGGAAAAAACTCAAGAGCTACCTTAGTTTTACCTTCCGGTGTGTCAATCGGGTATTTATGCGTCAGATTTTCAAACAGATAATCACTATCTATAATAGCACCATTTACGTCTTCCGTCAAGGTTTGCGCACCGTAATTAACCATAATTTCTGCAGGATCTTTTCCGCCGCGTAAACGGACGATTTTTACTGTAAGGCCTGCCCGGCGGCAAAGGAAGATTGATTTTCTTGTTGCCTCCTGACCTGCTCCGTCGCTGTCAAAAGACAAAAGCACAGTTCCGCCGGAAGTTGTCTGGGCAATCAATTTTATGTGGTCTTCAGTAAGGGCGGTTCCACAGGTTGCAACTGCGTTTTTAATTCCGCTCTGATGATAGGCAATACAGTCCATATAGCCTTCGCAGATGATTGCTGTCTTTTTGAGGCGGATTTCATCCCTTGCAAAATTGAAAGCATAAAGTGTGTTTTTTTTGCTATAGTGCGGAAGTTCGCGCGAATTTAAATATTTGCGGTCATTTTCGCCCTGCGCGTGGAGAATTCGTCCGCCCATTGCCACACACTCCCCGTGCCTGTTAAAAATCGGAAACATCAGGCGGTCAGAAAAGAATGAAACGTTCTGGTAATTCTGGCTGAAAAGCCCCGACTTTGCAAGAAATTCATCGCTGAAGTTTTTTTCCTTTAAAAATCTGTGTAGCCAGTATCTGTCTTCCGGAGAGTATCCGATACGGAATTTTTCGATCGTTTCGTCAGAAATTCCGCGGCCCTTAATGTACTCGAGGGCCTTCTTTCCGGAAGGATGCTGTGTCAAAAAGAAATGAAATGTTGAAGAAACGCGGTCGTATAATTCAATTGTTTTCTTTTTTGAATCATCAAATTTCGTCTGGCTGTCACCCTTGTCCGTATAAGTAAGGGTAATTGCAAATTTTTTTGCAAGAATGTCTACCGCTTCTGGAAAGCTTACCTTTTCAATATCCTGGATAAACTTTATTGCAGATGAGCCTCCGGCGTGGCATCCAAAGCAGTAATATGCATTTCTGTCTGGAACCACATGAAATGAAGCAGTCTTTTCGCCGTGGAAAGGACAGCAGCCCCAGAAGTCCGAGCCCCTTTTATCGAGTTTTACATATTCACTGACAACCGAAACAATGTCCGCCGCATTTTTTACAGCCTCAATTGATTCCTGACTTATAAATCCTGCCACTACTCAGACGCCGCCTTTTTTGTTTTTAACTGCATTCCGGCCCGAATGTGGGAACCGAATGATTTTGTAAAGGCATGGGTACCCTTTTCGGCATTTGTCAGAGTAAAGTAATAATAATCGGTGTCCGGTGGATTTGCGGCCGCATTAAGGGCAACAAGTCCCGGATTGCTGATTGGAGAAGGAGTTAAACCTGCCCACTTGTAAGTATTGTATGGTGAATTAATCTGGAGATCTTCGTAAGTAATAACATCCGGATGAGGACGTCCCAGAATCTCGGTAATTATGTATTCAATTGTTGCGCATGAGTAAAAACCAACGTTATCCCGAAGTCGATTGTAAAATACACTTGCAATGAGGGGAGCTTCACTTTCTACGCGGTATTCGCGTTCAACAATGGATGCCATAATCAGAATGTCATAAAGTTCGCGGGGAGATTTTTCCGAAAGTCCCGGAATTGTTTTTATGCGGTCAAAAAAGTTATCGGCCATCATGGAAACAACGGCTTTTGCCTGCATTGAAGGATTAAAAAAATAAGTATCCGGAAAGAGATAGCCTTCAAAACTGTCAGCAGGAATCTGATATTTTTCCAGAAGTTCGTAGTTTGTTGCAGATTCCCTGAAGTCAGGCGCCGGGCAGACACCCTCTTCTTCTAGAATCAGGGCGATTTTTCCGAGAGTAAGACCTTCAGGAATTACAACTTTGAGATATTCCTGCTTTCCGGAATCCAGAAGTTCAAGAATAGAAGCCTGACTCATCGATGAATCAATATTATAAATACCAGATTTTATGGCATAAGGCTTTACCCTTCCGTACACAAAAGGAACACGGGCTGCAAGGACAAAAAATTTTTCCGAGCGGATGAGACCTTTTTCCTTTAAGAGTTTTGCAACTTTAATTGTGCCGGTTCCCATCGGAATCTGCACTTTTTCCTGAACCGAATGTGCATTTGAAGAAACAGGAATATAAAGCTGACTTACAATTACCCCTGCACCAAATACAGCGGCAAAACAAAGGGCAAAAATTAAAATATAGAGCTTTTTAGATTTCATGAATAAAACTTCTCGACTTCGTCAATTGACATATTTTGATAGATAAGGAGTTCGATTTGACGGGCAAAATCTTCAATTCCCTCAGGAATTTTACCCTGATTCTGCCTGAAAAGACGGGCAAGAATTTTGATTTCGCGTTCGTTAAATGAATAATCCAAAGAAAATGCCGGTTCAGACGTTGAATCAGTATCACTGACTTGTTCCGGATTTATCATAGACGCAGTTCCCTACCTTCCACAGCAAGATGAACTTTTATCTCGCCTTGCGCTATGTATTTAGAATACCAGCGTGCAGATTCTAGTATAGAATTAAGTTTTTTGTCATCATAGGTTGGTTCATGATGGAACAAATAAAGATTTTTTATTTTCCAGGCAACCGCAAAGTCAACGGCAAAACAGAATGCCGAGTGGCCCCAGTTAGCCTTTCTCAAAGCTTCTTCTACAGTGTACTGACTGTCTAAAACTACAGCGTCAGCCCCATAAAATACAGCCTTAAGTTCTTCGTTATTTACATCAAAGTCATCGTTTGTCAATTCAACATCGGTTGCATAAACGAATTTATGTCCGTTTTCAACAACTGAATAAGAATAGGATCCGCCCGGATGGTTCATGCGGACGAGATTAATTTTGACATCATCAAGTTGAATTTCCTGGCCCGGCTTTACGACATGAAAGTTAATCTTTTTTGAAAGTGCTTCCCAGGTGACCGGATAATACGGAGAAACCATCTGATCGGAAAGATACTTTGCCATATCATCAAACGGCGAATAAATATCGATTGTTACATTCGGATTATATGCAAAATCAAAAAAAGGAAGTCCCTGAATATGATCCCAGTGAAAATGAGAAAAAAACATGTTGTAATGAAGGCTTTCAGAAAGAACGCTCGACTTTCCCATCTGGCGGATGCCGGAACCTGCATCAAAAATGATTTTCTGATTATTTGCTGTTGTTAATTCGACACAGGGAGTATTGCCGCCTGCAGTACCAAAAATCCATGAAGGCAAAGAAGCTAAGAACTTTTCGCGTGAATCTGATGATTGTAAATCAGCAGCGGTAATGCGCTGAACTGCAGCAGAAATTTTTGCCCGCACCTGATGTGGCGTAAGCGGTGTGGGAATAGACCCACGCACTCCCCAAAATTTAATGTTCACTCCCAACTCCAGTAAACTAAAAAAACTTTTATAAATCTAACAAAAATTATAATTCCTAAATTAATAAAAATCTACTGTGAATATTGAATAATTTAAAAAAAGGCAAAAAAAAAGTTCCAGGATTTCTGGAACTCACTATGGGGAGTGAAGGATTCGAACCTACGAAGCACTAGGCAGCAGATTTACAGTCTGTCCCCTTTGACCACTCGGGAAACTCCCCTAAATAAAAAAAGCTGCCTGAAGGACTCGGACCCTCGACCCCGAG
>JAEEGH010014350.1_pt1 | contig 17386 bp, 13 predicted proteins | sample 9134181 | NCBI WGS metagenome assembly JAEEGH01 (sample SAMN16246544, study PRJNA631951) | gut metagenome | biome: gut microbiome; feature: rumen; material: DP-attached | host: Bos | place: Iran: Karaj | collected 2018-10
GGCATAAACAATACACTCCTTTCAAAAACAATCCGTGTTGTTCCTGCAAAAAGTGCATAGTTTCCAATCATACCGCAATATAAAACTTCTTTGGTTTTTCAACATTAGCCATTTTATCGAAATTACAAAAAAAAGACAATCGTCTTTTTTCCACAGATTTTAAAATAAACTCCCAAAATCGATTGTGAAAATTTGCCAATATAGCGCCCATTACGAATGGACTTAATGTCCATGAGGCACCTGAGACAAGCGCTCCTTTTCTTTGAACCGGTCCACATAAGCCAACCGCAAAAACATACCAAACAATACCAAAGCGCTTCCCCAAATAGATGGATAACGGAAAAAGTGAATGGCAATGGTGGATACCACGCCGCCTCCGGCAAAATACAAAAGCATTTGACCGTGAATCCGTACCCGGTTTTCCGAAGCCTCATCATGATGGCGCACATACTTTGCCAAATTTGAGCCCACCTGTCTGATATGATTGGTTACAAAGGTAGTGGCCGCAGGAACTCCCTTCACCTGGCGGAAGGTATTAAACTGCATTGAGCAAATGAAATTCAATGCCACCTGACAAATCTGATCCGGTGCGCTTTCCGGCAAAAAGCCAAGTCCCAACACTACTAGCGCTTCAATTCCAATGAGAATCGTATCCCAACGCAACAGTTGAAAGCGTTTTACCGTCTTTCCCAAATATTCGGATACAAAGGCACCAATGAAATAGGAGCCAATGGGAACCAGTAAATAGGCAGCTTCTTTCCATTTCATACTTCCCAAGGCGATGGCAAACAATACAATATTTGCGGTTTGCGCATTGCAAAATACTCCGCCTCTAAGAATAAACGTATATGCCCCAAACCATCCGGCCACAAAAATCAGCGTCCAGTATACCCAGGGTTTTTCACATTCTAAGAATTCCTCGTTCTTACTCATAAAATCGCTTTCATCCTCATCTTCTGAATCTCTACCAGAGACAGTTTTCGTTTTAAAACTCTTCCAGTACCAGTTCTTCATTCTTTTACTTACAAAAAAATTCCTTTTTGAAGACAGAAGAACCGTCCCCATAAAAAATCACGGGAGTGATTCATAAAAATCACACCCGTGAGTAATTTTAAAACTTACATGAAATTAGTCAACAAAAACTTTGTACAAATCCTTGTATCCTTTTGTATTCATGGTCAAATGTCTAGGAAGACCATCTACCATCATAGGAGCATAGTCACCCTGAATCAAAGGTCTTAAATAGCTGATAAATTCATCTGTTACGTAATCCCCTTCTTTGTTGATCCACTCTCTGGGAACCAGCTTTTCGCCGTTGGCAATGCGATGTACATCATATACACCTGTAGTAGACTGATAAGGATCGTCAGAAAGTCGGTCGATTACTACCATTACGCCGGAAATACCTTCGTCTGCAGCCTTGATTGCGGCACCGCCAACCATGAACGCTTCATTAATATCAATACGGCTGGCAAGGTGAGATGCAGATCTTTGTAAGCTGGAGAATTCCACTGCTCTGGTTTTGCAGCCGATCTTCTCATGGATGTGATTGGCAAGATAGGATGCTGTTCCTGTCATTTGAATATGTCCAAAGGCATCCTTTGTCTCGGAGCCTGCAGAGAATTCACAAATGTATTTTCCCTCTTTGGTATGAATACCTTCAGAAACCGCTACCACAACCACGTCTTTTTGCTTTAACAGTTTTTCAACCTTGGCGGTAAATTTGTCTACATCAAAAGGAATTTCAGGAAGATAAATCAAATCCGGACCGTCACAGTCTTCTGCCTTGGAAAGTGCAGCCGCTCCTGTTAACCATCCAGCGTTTCGTCCCATAATCTCAATGATGGTAACATTTTTCTTTTTGTATGAGAATCCCAAGCAGTCTCGAATGACTTCCTTGGTGGATGTACCGATGTATTTAGCAGCGCTACCAAATCCCGGTGTATGGTCTGTCAAAGCTAAATCATTGTCAATGGTCTTGGGGCATCCGATAAATCGCTGTGTAGCACCGGTAAGAATTGCATAATCCGATAATTTCTTAATAGTATCCATGGAATCATTTCCACCGATATAAATAAACACCTCAATATCCATTTTATTGAGAAGTTCAAAAATTCTCTCGTAAACTGCCTTGTCCTCATGAATTGCAGGAAGTTTATAACGGCATGTTCCCAAAAATGCCGAAGGTGTACGTTTTAACAATTCCAAATCCAGCTCGTTTTTTACGTAGTCCGCCATGTTTACGTACTGCTCATCCAAGAAGCCCTGAATACCGTAACGCATACCGTAAACATTTTTAAATCCTCTGTCCAGAGCTGTTTTGAATACACCTGCAAGACTTGAGTTAATAACAGCGGTAGGTCCTCCCGACTGACCAACCAATACATTTCCCTTCATAGTAAAAATCCTCCCTTAGTACATTTTGTGTCCGAAAACACTAAAAATATTTTACCATATTCCCCTTTTATATGGGAATTATCTTTTTATTTCCTTCTCCTTCACCGTAGAAACACAGATAAAAAACGCCACCACGTAAAGAAGCAAAGTCACAGAAATAATGAAATTATAGTTTTGATTTGAAGCCTTTAAAATCATCTCAGACGTGTTATTTCCCGTAATACCGGCCACCGCCCAGGCAGACAGTGTAATACCGTGAATTTTTGAAATATGATCCATGCCAAATCTGGAGGATAACAATGCCGGCAAAGTAGAAAATCCACCGCCGTATCCAAGATTAATAATCATAAGCATGATGACAACAACCACCTTGTATACTGTGCCAACGTTAATGTAGGACAACAACACCACTGCACAGATTGTAAAACAGGATCCAAAAATAATCTGATACACCAGACTCCGGTCTTTCATTCTGTCAGAAATGGTGGAATATCCGATTCTTCCAAGAGCATTACAGGCTGCAGTAACGGACGGCACAAAACTAATAATCAACGCAAGTACTCCAAGTCCCGCAAAGGTAGCATTCAAAATCTGTTTTTCGTAGGTAATAAGCATCAGTCCACAGTGAATATTCAAAAAGAAGATTAACCAGATTCCAACAAAGGTTTTATTCTTTAAAAGAGATGTCCACTGAAACTCCTGATCTCTTTCCGGATTTTCCACCCATCCATCCGGTTTTTTCAGCAGGAAATGACCGGCTAGCATCATCACAAAATAGATGCCACCCAATATATAAAACATAGCAGAAATGCCATATCGATTCTGTAAAAACTCCATTATTGGTGTAGCAATTGCCTTCGCCAATCCAAATCCCATTATTGAAATCCCTGTAGCCAAACCTTTTTGATCTGAGAACCAAAGCATCAACGTCTTTACCGGAGTCAAATAGCCAACTCCTAAACCAATTCCCATAATACAACCATAAAAGAAATAAATACCGATTAACGCAAGAATGCCATGAGCATGTTGAATCACAAATCCCGTGCCTAGCATACCTGTGGTAAAACAGATACAGGAAATCAGTGATGAGCGATGGATGTCTGCCTCAACGATTCGACCGGCAAAAGCCGCAGACATTCCAAGAAAAAAGATTGCCAAAGAAAATGCCCATCCGGTAGCAAAGGTGCTGGCGCCAATTTGCATAGCAATGGCTTCCTTAAAGGTACTCCAGCAATACACCGTACCAATGGAACAATGTATGAGCAATGCCGGAATGGCTGCCCGAATCCACTTATTATTCATAATTCCCCCTCCATCACCCACTACATTTTGTGGTTACCTTTAAATTTTGTCACAACATATAGTTGGTGTCAAGAGAAATAAAAATGGCTTAAACTCTGTGGATACATAATCCCTAAAGTTTAAGCCATTTATAATTTAGTACAGGCGACAGGACTTGAACCTGCACGGTCGCCCACCAGAACCTAAATCTGGCGCGTCTGCCAATTCCGCCACGCCTGCATATTCTCTTGCGCAGTTTTATCTGAACTCACAAGCAGGTTAAATGTTAACAGTTTTCCAAAGAAAAAACAAGTAATTTTTTATTGCTTGTCTTCTGTTATATGATTTAACTCATTTAGCAATTCCTGTGCTTCCACAGCGGCAAATCGCTCAATGGTTTCTTCAAATCTTCCAACTAATCCGGAAGGCTCAGGCATTCCTTTGTTCAGGCTGTGACACATCTCGTGTACATCTTTTTCATTTTTTAACTCTTCACTCATTTTCATCTTGTCCTTCGATTGTTACGCAACAAAAAATGCGTCAATACTTTTCATCAATTCATCCGGTGGCATAGTCTTTGTCAAATAGTTTACGGGATGTAAATCCCTAACTGCATCTTCGCTTTCTTTATCATTCTTTGCAGTCAAAAACATAACCGGCATCTCTTTTGTATCCGGGTTGTTTCGAATCTGTCTCAACACCTCAGGACCATCCTGTTCCGGCATTTCATAATCTAAAAGAACCAAATCTACATCATAGGTTTCCAGCATCTTTAATGCTCTTTCACCGGAATTTGCCATGTAAATGGTGTATTTATCAGATAACCAAAGACGTAAGGTGCGCAACATGGTGCTGTCGTCGTCCACGACCAACACGTTTTTTTTGTGATCCTTTAACTTCATTGTCTGTTCCAACTTATTTATCTTCAAATTCATTTCTACATATTTTTTGTGAAAACCTTTCCTATATTGCCTTAAAATTAAACAAAAATCAAGTATTAAATTTCTGCTTTTTCGACTTTTCATCAAAATCTATGTGGAATTATCCTTTAAGAAGCCTTTATTTTCAATATTCGTGGATAAATAGCCCTGTTTATGTGGATAAAGTGGAAAACTTAGTTGGGCTATCTTTCAACTAATTTTCCCAACGGTTTTATCCCCAAAAAAGAGGTGAAGTTATCCACATTTACACAATCTGGCTAATTTACTCCTTAAAAAAACCTTGCATTTTCTATCACGCGATTTTTTGTTGATTTAGATTTCAACTACATGTGTTTTTGCAGTTCTTCCATTAATTTTTCAATCATAACCGGTTTTGTGATAAATCCATTCATTCCCGCTTCTTTGGCTTTTTGTTTATCCTCTTCAAAGGCATTGGCTGTCATCGCCACAATGGGTGTAGTAGCAATTCTTTGATCTTTTAGCTTTCGGATTTCTCTGGTAGCCTCATATCCATTCATAGTAGGCATCTGAATATCCATTAGAATCAAATCAATATCGCCGGGGTTGGAACGCATCATATGCTCCACCGCCAAATCCCCGTCTTCTACCTCCTGAACATTAAATCCGGCCTCTTCTAAAATCTCTCTGGCAATTTCCCGGTTCAAAAGATTGTCTTCCACTAAAAGAATATTTCCTCCCCGTTTCTTAAAATCTTCTTTTGGCATAACCGTTTCGCCATTTTCCAAGGCTATGGACCGATCAATCTCGGCAGCCACATTTCGGTATTCCTGACGTTTCAAATCAAAGATTATTGTAAATTCCGTTCCTTTTCCTTTTTCACTTTTTACCCGAACGGAACCGCCAATCATATCCAAAATACTCTTTGCCAAGGACATACCAAGACCAGTTCCTTCAATACCGCTTTGGGTAGAGGACTGTTCCCGCTCAAAAGGAGAAAACAGATGCTCCTGGAAATCTTTACTCATCCCAATTCCATCATCCTTCACCCGAACCTCGTAGCGGCTGTAGTCTTTTAGCACGCTTTTTCTCTGTTTTACTACGATTCCTACGTTTCCGCCGGCTGGCGTATATTTAATGGCATTATTTACAAAGTTTAAAAGCATCTGGCGCATACGAAGCTTATCACACACCACTGCATCATCCTTTAATTCGGACATATCAATGGTAAAGTTGATATTTTTATCCTGAATCGCCCCTTCCTCAATGGTCCAAATATCATGAATCAATTCGGAAATGCGATATTCTTCTTCTAGCAATCGGGCGCGGCCGCTTTCAATACGGCTCATATCCAATACATCATTTAACAGATCCAGCAAATGCTTGGATGAGCTCATTATCTTTTCTAGGCATTCCTCCACCTTTTTTTCGTTTTCAATGTGAATCTGTGCGATTTCCGTGTATCCGATGATGGCATTCATTGGAGTACGAATATCATGGGACATATTGGAAAGGAAGGTGCTTTTCGCCTTGTTGGCATGTTGCGCCTGATCCAAAGCATCCTCTAAGTATTTCTTTTGACGCTCACTCTCCCGAAACTCTTCCTCCACCATTTTTACACCTAAAATAGCTTTGGTGGGATCTGACGAAACCTTTGCCCATTTTGCCACATAGTGAACCAGCTTTCCTTCCACCTCTCTGGCCATAAATTTAACGCTGTAGCTTTCCTTCTTTTCCAAATGATAGATTACATTATCCGGAAGAATCAAATCATAGAGCATGGATTTATCCTGAGGAGCCACATCTCGCTCTATAAACATGTTAAATGCCTTTGTATAGTGGTAGTTGACATATGTTTCAAATGCTCTCCGAAAGCGTTCTGACATGTAATCGTTCATACGGAGGATATCAAATGTGTCCTCGGCAAGGTCTACATAATAGCAAGTTTCATAATCTCCCGCCAAGCACTGAATCATTTCCAGCTGACGACTGTTAGCAAGTTCCAGTTCCGCACCTTTTATTGCTAAGAAATCATATTCCGAATCGTTTTCAATACGAACAAAAGACAACAGAACCTTTGTAGCTTCTTTCCCTTTTCGTTCCAGGCAATGATAAACTGCTTTTCGGTATTTCCCGTAGTTGGTCAAATACAGATATTCGAAACTATCCTGTCTTCCCAAATAGTCTCTTAAATACTCCACAGTTCCATTTTCAAATCGTTCATCGCGATAGTCTTCATGAAGATGGGAAAAAGCGTATTTGGCATGAAAATCACTGTATACAGCATGCTCCTCCATTCCAAAGGTGCCTTCTTCCTCTTCTTTTTTCAGTAAATCAATGGTATCTGCTTCCAAATCAATAATATAGGATAAAATATAGTCTTTCAGTAAACTTTGGTATACCAGCTGCTCGATTTCCGACATATCATTCATCTCCCGGTTTCTACTTGTTTGTGCCTCATTATTCATTATTGCTGTTGTTTGCTGCTTCTTTTAATCGCTTTTTGTTTTCATACATGGAGGAATCTGCCCGTTCATATACGGATTTAAAATCCCGATCCGCTTCATTTTTGAAGATTCCATACCCCGCTGCAACAACGATGGGTCGATGGAACAACTCCTTGTGCTCCTCCTGATAAACCGACAACGCATGGCGAAAAGCCGAAATATCCTGTTCAATACGCACAGAGCTACTTTCTCTGAGAAGAACGCAAAATTCGTCTCCCCCCACACGGTAGGTATTTCTCTTTCCAAAAATGGACATAAGAGAGTAGGCAACGCCTTTGATTGCTTCATCGCCTTCTGTATGGCCGTAAATATCGTTAATATCTTTTAAATTGTTAATATCCGCAACGATTACTGCAAAGTTCTCACCGGATTTTTGGCAATTTTCTGTAATTCCTATGGAATCCCTTTCAAAGGCACCTTTGTTGTTTACTCCGGTCATAAGATCGGAGTAAGCCAAACCACTCATATAATCCAAAGATTCTTTGATGCGGTTTCTCATGGTTTTGAAAGCGTCAGCCAACTTAATGAATTCTTCAGTTTTGTAGTCCGCAATCTCAACCTCCATATCGCCTTTACCAAGTTTTTCAGCCACGAAAGCCAGCTCATTTAACGGTCTAACCAGCATCAATGTAAGCTGAACCACCACAGCCACGGTAAAAAGCAATACTACAGCAGTAATCATAATCGTCCGTTGGAGCAATACCCCTACTGGCAATATAATCTCTTTTTCATATACACTGATTCCAAAGATCATGCCATTGATCAGTGTACGATAGGTAATCCACTTCTTTTCCCCATTTACCGTCATAATATCCGTGTTCATGACATACTGATTAGAATGTAGGGATGTAATCTGCTCTCTGGTGGTTTTGGATAAGTCCGCGAACTTTTCTCCCATCTCATATTCGGGATGGTAAATCACATCATAATCTGAGCTAAGCAAAAAGCCATATCCGGATTTGTAAGCAGATATCTTTGAAATAATGTCCCGCAAATAATTAATATCCACATCCATTCCCACAAGTCCTACAAAATTGTGGTTTATATAAATTGGTATGGTATAGGTGTAAACCATAGATGATACCATTTCATCATAATAAGGCTGAATCCACGTAGGTTTCCCTGACGCTATGGTCTCATAATACCAACCAACATGTTCCTGATCCGATGAATCATAATCGGAAACCTTATTCACCTCTGACTGTTTAAACTTGTTTCCATCTTTTTTCAAGTACAAGGCTTCGTCACTATAACTGGCGTACTGATCGTAAACCAGATAGACTGCAACGGTACCTTCAGTGGATTCTGCCACATCATGCATAATGGCATACATTCTTTTGCCGAACTCTTCTCGATATGCATCATCTTCCAAAGCAGCGGGATTCTCCTGCAAACCGTAAATCGCATCCTTGTAAATTACCTCAGCGGAATGAGTAACATCCCCCAAAACAGCATTTACCTTTTCCACATTACTTTCCCCAATATTGGACACAACCGCTCTGCCGTCCAAAATGGTAACATTGTAAAGCTGATAAATACTCACTGCATCCATCGCTATAATCGCCACCAGTATGGAAACTACAAAAGAAATAATAATTCTCTTTTTAAAGCTCTTTTTTCTTTTCATCTACTTCCCCATAAGTTCTTCTAGTTCACTTTGTGCCTGATTCAATCCGTCATCTATTGTGACTTCCCCCTGAAATATTTCATTTAAATGAGGTCCCAATATTTCCATAAAATCTGACCAATTGGATATAATCGGTCGGTATTTACCATTTTGTAATGCTGCACATACATCTTCGTATTGAGGATACTTCTCCAACACTTCCTTATCGTTCAAGCAAGAATATCTGCAGGGCACTCCTCCCACATCAATGGATGCTTTTTGAATGTGTTCACTCATCAGAAAATCCAAAAGTTCTAAACTTAAATTGGGATGCGTGCTGTTTTCACATATTCCCAAGCCCCAAATACCGTATATATTGGCGTTGTATAATTCAGAGCCTTCATGGGCACGCCCCTCAATGGCGCAATAATCTGCAGTTCCATCTTTGTATGGGGTATACCATCCCGGCCAACCAATCGTAATGGCCCCATGACCACCTGTAATAGCGTTTACAATATCATCTTTCGTGGTTGCTTTCCCTGTATTAATCAAAGATAAATAACAGCTTATTGCCTCTTTAAACTCCTGGGTATTCACCGTGGGATGGTTTTCCTCGTCTACTACCCATCCACCATATGCCAAAAGCACCGGCAAAAAATCTACCACAAGATTGTTGTTCGTATCTCCTCGATACAAAAATCCAATATTTCCACTGTTTTGGGAAGATTGACAAATCGCTAGTACATCGTCAAATGAACGGATACTGTTCTTATCATATCCCGCTGCCTGAACCAATTCTTTGTTGTATAGTAAAACCGTTACATTCCCAAAGAAGGGAGCAAGATAGACATCTCCATCATAATAAGAGATATCGGTAGTTTCCGTGATGATATCATTGTCCAGATAGTATCCCATGTCGCTAAGATTCAACAGCACATTCTTTTCGCCGAACTCTGCTACCCAAGAACCATCCACCATACACAAATCGAAATCGGAATATCCTTTTTTACTGTTTAATATTGCACTGTATAATTCACTTTCCGAAAGTTCGGTGATTTCACATTTAACATTGTGCTCCTCTTCAAATTCTGCCAAAGAATGGCGTACCACTTCCGCATAAGTCCCCTCACGTACTGCAAGATTCAGTACCACCGTTTCTTCTTTTTCGCTACGAATATCTAACATACTGCATCCAAAGAGCGAGATCATCAGTACAATACATAAACATCCGGCTAGAATCTTTTTCATATGCACACCCCAAAATTTTGCATAATTCACCTAATTTTATAAATATATTTCATTTTATCACTTTTTGTCTGAATTGCAAAAAAACCACCGGTGAAATTCCACCGATGGTTTTAATGTTTAAAACTTTATGTAGTTTGTATCTTATTCTAATGAACCATACATGAAGTACCAGTATCCATAAGGTGAATGCCATGTACCCTTGAGGTTAGACTTCTGTAACCAGAAATCGTTGTAGTAAGCGATAGGAGCCATTGCAGCATCATCTAAGAGTACCTGCTCTGCCTGATGAAGTAAGCTGTAATGTTCTTCAACATCAGTTGTCTGACGAGCCTGGTCTACAAGGCTGTCAAAAGCATCTGAAGAGTACTTACCATCGTTGTTTCCGTTGGAAGTCTCAAGAAGGTTAATCATGTTGGAAGGATCATCCCAGTCATAAACCCAACCGTTACGAGCAACATCGAAGTTACCTGCACGACGGTCAGCTGTTACTGTCTGCCATTCCTGAATGTTGATGGTCATTGTAAGACCAAGTTCAGCCCAAGCTGACTGTAAGTATTCAGCAACAGCTTTATGGTAACCAGCATCGTTGGTTAAGTACTCGAATTCAGGGAATCCTTCACCGTTTTCATAACCAGCTTCAGCAAGTAATGCTTTTGCCTTTTCAAGGTTTGCATCGTAATCAGAGTTATCGAAGTGATCACCATATTCAGAAGCAGTTACTTCAGCGAATGAAGATCCTTCTGCTGCATCAGAAACACCAGGTCCTACAAAGTTTGTAGCAGCTGAGTATGTTCCCTGCATGATGGTAGATGCAACATATTCTCTATCAATTGCAAGTGACAAAGCTTCACGAACCTTAGCATTGTTGAAAGGCTCTTTGTTGCAGTTGAATGTTACATAGTAAGTACCCATGATAGGATCTACGTAGAATTCATCGTTTCCTTCTAATGAAGGGATTTCTTCAGTAGGAACATCCTTGATCATGTCTAACTCACCCTGCTGATATGCAGAGTAAGAAGCGTTAGCATCTTCAATCAAATGCCAAACGATGGTATCGAAAGTAACGGAATCAGCATCCCAGTAGTTAGGGTTCTTTGTCATTACAATCTGCTCACCGGGAGTGTACTCTGTTACATAGTAAGCTCCGTTAGTGATATAAGTTTCAGGGTTTGTAGTCCACTCATCACCGTTTGTTTCGATGGTAGCCTGCTGTACAGGCATCAAAACAGCAAATGCACAAATCTTGTCGAAGTATGTGCAAGGGCTGGAAAGTTCTACTACGAAAGTAGAATCATCAGGAGCGGATACACCAAGTGTAGATACATCAGCAGTTCCTTCAGAAACTTCTGTATAACCAACAACCTGGTTTAAAAGATCGTAACCATAAGGTGCAGCTGTTGCAGGATCTGCAACTCTCTGCCATGAGTATACGAAATCATTTGCAGTTAAATCACTGCCATCAGACCACTTTAATCCATCTCTTAAGTGGAATGTCCATGTAAGACCATCTTCAGAAGTCTCCCATGTCTCTGCACAACCAGCAACAACATTGTTGTCCTGATCGAACTTTAATAAACCTTCAAATGCATGAATAATCATGTTTGCACCGTCAACTGCTGAGTTAAGTGCAGGGTCAATTGTTTCAGGTGAAGGTCCAACCTGAACGTTTAATTCGTTTGCGCTAGCGCTTTCTGTGCTGTCAGCTGAACCATTGTCAGAACTATTCTTTGCTCCGCCACATGCAGTAGCAAGCATAGAAACAGCAAGAAGTGCAGCAACAACCTGTGCTACTTTTTTCTTCATTTCTCTTCCTCCTCTTTTTATAGCTTAACGCTTGTTAGAAATATATATAAAACCCGTAGCTGGATTTTATACCACTTTAATTGAGCTTGTCGAGGTGGTGGCAAGCTACATAGTGTCCGGGAGTTTCCTCTTTAAACTCCGGAGCCTGGCTTGCACAAAGCTCATCCGCGTAAGGACATCTTGTTCTGAAAGGACATCCACTGGGCGGGTTTACCGGAGAAGGTACATCTCCGGACAAAATAATACGTTTGGACGCTCTTGCTACCTTGGGATCTGCAATAGGAATTGCGGAAATCAAGGATCTGGTATAAGGATGCATAGAGTGGAAAATCAATTCATCACTGTCTGCCATCTCAACCAAGTGTCCTAAATACATAACACCGATACGATCGGAGATATGATTTACTACAGATAAGTCATGGGCAATAAACAAATAGGTAAGGCCCAATTCATCCTGTAATTCTTCAAACATATTTACCACCTGTGCCTGAATGGAAACATCCAATGCAGATACAGGTTCATCACAAACGATAAATTCCGGATTTACAGCCAAGGCTCTTGCGATACCAACACGCTGTCTCTGTCCACCGGAGAACTCATGAGGATAACGGTTTGCATGTTCAGAGTTCAATCCTACACGCTCTAAAAGACCGATGATTTTTGAACGTCTGTCATCTTTGCTTTCATATAATTTATGAATATCCAAAGCTTCTCCAACAATATCCCCTACAGTCATACGGGGATCCAAAGATGCGTAAGGATCCTGGAACACGATTTGCATCTTACGACGGTAAGGCAACATGTCTGCGTAAATCTTGTTTTCGCTGTCATAGATAGTTTCTCCATCATAGACAATCTTTCCGGAAGTAGGCTCAACCAAACGCATAATGCTTCGGCCGGTAGTGGTTTTACCACAGCCTGACTCACCTACGAGACCAAAGGTCTCTCCTTTTTTTATAAATAATGAAACACCATCAACGGCACGTACTACCTTTTTTGAGCCTGCCACCGGGAAATGCTGTTTCAGATCAGTAACTTCCAATAAATTCTCTGACATTATTGATTTCCTCCCTTACTAGCTTCTTCAAAGGCTTTTTTCTCATGTAACCAGCAACGTCCGTAATGACCGTTTTCAAACTCTGTCTTTTCCGGTTTCTTGTTTAAGCAAATCTTCATGCAGGATTCACAACGAGGTGCGAAAGGACATCCTGCCGGAGGATTTAACAAGTCAACGGGCTGACCTTCGATGGGTACCAATTTGCCCTGTTCTTTTTCATGAAGCTTAGGGATGGAACGAAGCAATCCCTTTGTGTATTCATGCTGAGGTGTGTAGAAGATATCATCTACAGGACCATATTCTACAATTTCACCGGCATACATAACCGCAATGTGATCACACATAGAAGCAACCACACCAAGGTCATGAGTAATTAAGATAATACCCATTCCAAGCTTATCTTTTAACTCTACCATCAAGGATAAAATCTGTGCCTGGATGGTAACGTCCAATGCGGTAGTAGGTTCATCCGCAATCAAAAGCTTAGGTTCGCATGCCAACGCAATAGCGATCATAACACGCTGTCTCATACCACCAGACAATTCGTGGGGGTACTGTTTCAAACGCTTCTCAGGTTCGTTAATACCTACTAAGGTAAGAAGTTCTTTTGCTCTGTCATGAACTTCCTGTCCCTTCTTTTCAGTATGAAGCTTAATTGCTTCTTCGATCTGGTTTCCAATGGTATATACAGGATTCAATGAAGTCATGGGATCCTGGAAAATAATACTTACTTCCTTACCACGGATATTTCTGATTTCGCTTTCGGTAAGCTGATCCATACGATGTCCGTTGAATTCTACGGAACCACCAACGATCTTACCGTTTTCTGCAGTAAGTCCCATAATGGAATAAGCCGTAACAGACTTTCCGGAACCGGACTCACCTACAATACCTAAAACTTCGCCCTCCTTCATCTGGATGGTTACGTCGTTTAATGCCTTCACTTCTCCGGCCGGAGTAAAGAAGGACAATCTTTCATGTTGTATATCTACTAAATATTCACTCATAACTATCTTCCTTCCTACTTCATCTTCGGATCAAACGCATCACGAAGACCGTCACCTAATAAGTTAAAGCTCAAAATGATAATAAAGATCATAACCGCGGGAGCAAATAATTTCTCCGGATATGTCTGTAAACCATTCAATGCTGCAGATGCCAACGAACCAAGGGAAGGCATGGGAGCCTGAACACCGATTCCTAAGAATGAAAGGAATGACTCGGTGAAAATAGATGAAGGAATCTGTAATGTAGTGGTTACAATTAAAGTTCCGATACAGTTTGTAATCAAATGCTTTTTGATTACTCGACCGTTTGTCGCACCTAAAGCCTTTGCTGCAGTAACATATTCATTCTGCTTCAAGACCATAATCTGACCACGAACGATACGAGCCATACCAACCCAGTACAACAGGGCAAATACTACGAACATGGACATCATATTGGGGCCCATGGCTGTAATCCATCCAAAACCGGGTACCTTTGCAAGGTTCTGCAAAGGGAACTGCAAAGCCTGTGCCAAAAGAATAATGATAAGTACATCAGGAACCGTGTATAAGATATCAACGATTCGCATGATAATCATATCTACCATTCCGCCGAAGAATCCGGCAATAGCACCGATAGATGCACCAATTAAAAGAATCAATGCAGAAGCAACAATACCTACTGTCATAGAAACTCTTGCACCTACCAAAACACGGATGCAGTAATCACGACCATTTTGGTCTGTTCCTAAAATATGAGGGAAAACGGATTCTCCGTTTGCAATTGCTTCCAATTCCGTTGAGGAATACTCCATAGGGGCCAAACGTTCCGCACCTTTAATCTGCTGTTCATATCCATAGGGATAAAATACCGGCACGATAAATGCCAAAATCAACATAATGATAACAACCACCAAAGCGGTCATTGCAATTTTATTTCTGCGAAGTCTGCGAAAACCATCTTGCCAGAAGTTTACAGACTCTCTCATTACTACCAGCGATTCCTTTTCATCAGGAGAGGCCGGAACAAAGTCATCCACATTGAGCTGCATGCTCAAAATATTTTTCTTTTTCTCTTCCATCACCATACTCCTTACTTTAACTTGATTCGAGGATCGATAAATGCATAAAGAATATCAACCACTACGTTCATTACAATAATAAATGTTGCCAAGAAAATTGTAGTACCCATAATCAAAGGATAATCACGGGAGGTGATGGCACCTACGAATTCGTGTCCAAGACCGGGAATGGTGAAAATTTTCTCAATAATAAAGCTTCCTGTCATAAGAGACGCAAGCAAAGGTCCCATGTAAGTAACTACAGGTAAGATTGCGTTTCTCAGAGCATGCTTAAAAATCATCTTAAAAGTAGAAACACCTTTTGCACGAGCAGTACGCATGTAATCCTGACCGATTACGTCCAACATAGAAGAACGCATTAATCTTGCAATGTAGCAAGTAGGATACAACGCCAATGCAATTACAGGCATAATAAAGGACTTGGGCTCAGATAATCCCAAGGAAGGTAACAAGCCAAGCTTTGTAGATAAGATGTACATCAATAAGGTTGATGACAAGAAACTTGGAATTGCGATACCTGCTGTGGAGAAAACGATAATGAAGTTATCTACCACTTTTCCTCTCTTATAAGCCGCAATACATCCCAAAGGAACTCCAAGGAAGAATGCTACCAACATAGCGATTCCACCAAGTCTTGCGGATACAGGGAATTTTGTTTCGATGATACGATTTACGGTAAATCCTCTTTTCTTAAGGGAATCTCCCAAATCACCATGGAGCAAATCTCCCATGTAGGTTAAATACTGCTGGAACAAAGGTTTATCCAAGCCGTATTTTGCTTCTAAAGCTTCCTGCGCTGCCGGAGTAACTGCCTTTTCTGAAAGGAAGGGACCACCGGGTACCAGGTTCATAATAAAGAATGTTAATGTCGCTACAATGAATGCTGTTGCGATTCCGAACAGTATTCGTTTTACAATATACTTTGCCAAAACTATCTCCTCACAATCTAATAACTTTTATTTTTGACATACATACTTTTGGTGTTTAAACTTTTACCGCTTTAATTAAGCAAAGCGCTAAATTTAAAATGACGTACAGATGTTACTTCACCTGCACGCCATTGTACGTTTTGTATTTAACATAACCACGAACTGCGATTACTTAATACTTCCATATAATTTAAGTATCGTCATATATCTAGCCTTGCTCAAAGCAACACTATTCTATTATATCCACACGTGAGAAAAAGTCAACCTATAACTACATTTTTTCTCAACTTAAATTTGAAAATTAATCACCCAACAAATACTTCTCAATTGCCTGCTTACATCCATCATGATCATTATCCGCCACAACTACGTTCGCAGCTTCCTTTACACGCTTGTTGGCGTTCTTCATAGCAATGCCAAGTCCCGCAGTTTCTAGGATGGACAAATCGTTATCCGCGTCTCCCACTGCAATGGTTTGCTTCATGGGGATATCAATATAGCGGCAGATTTTACGAAGTCCCGTTCCTTTGGAGCAACCAATAGGGGTGATTTCCAAAGCTGTCTCCTCTGAGTCCACCAACTCCAAGGGCAGATGTTCTAATCGGTGGCGGCTACGCAGTCTCGATTTTTGTGAAGTATGGTAAAGATTTATCTTTTCATATTTACGATTGGCGTTTTTTAGCATCTCAACAGGATTTTCCACCATGGTAGCATTTTCCCGATAGAGTTTTTCGTATTGTTCCATATGGTAAGTCTCCAGATGTTGTGCCTTTTCCTTATCCAAAAGGCCAACGCCCTCGCTCATCATAAGAAGCATAATATCTTCCTGCTCAACTGCATCCGCAATATCATACATGTGATCCCAGGCAATATTGTCCATGGAAATCACCTTTTCTTCCCAAAAATCATAAATAATGGTAGCGGAAGACAAAATACCAAAGTGTACCATGGAAAGCTGATCCATATAAGGCATCACTCCGGATAAGGAACGTCCGGTGGCAATGGCAATCTCTTTACCTTCATCTGCCGCTTTTTTCAAAGCCTCAAGAGTCGGCTGGGAAATTTCCTTTTGGGAGTTCAAAAGGGTGCCATCCAAGTCAAAGGCAATCAGCTTGTAATTACGTTCTCTATTTAACTCTTCCATATAACCGGCGGTAATAATACCGGCAGGTAACGCAAACACCGCCACACCCATCATAGCGGATATCACCGTAATAAACTTACCCAACCCCGATTGGGCAAAAATATCGCCATATCCAATGGTGGTCAAAGAGACAACTGACCAGTAAACCGCATCTCCAAAAGTTCTGAAGGTATTGGGCTCCACGTTGAACATAACCAAAGCCACCACAATCACATAACCAAACACCAAGGCTCCTACAATCATCAAAGGCTCTCTTTGATGGCGGAAAATATTTAAAATAAGGGAAATGTTTTTGGAGTAACGAAGCACCTTAAAGACACGAATTACACGTAGCACTCGCAAACTTCGAAATGCCACCAACACACCAATTCCATAAAAGCTTCCGTCAAAGAGAATCAAAGAAGGCAAAATGGAAAGAAGATCCACAATGGCCATAGGCGTAAAGGG
>JAEEGH010014352.1_pt1 | contig 17383 bp, 15 predicted proteins | sample 9134181 | NCBI WGS metagenome assembly JAEEGH01 (sample SAMN16246544, study PRJNA631951) | gut metagenome | biome: gut microbiome; feature: rumen; material: DP-attached | host: Bos | place: Iran: Karaj | collected 2018-10
GTAGCGATGGCACTAGCGTCTATATGACACAAGACATTGGCACTGCCAAGCTTCGTTATCAGGACTACCCTATCGACAAGATGATATATGTCGTGGGCAATGAGCAGAACTATCACTTCCAAGTGCTCTCACTACTGCTCGACAAGCTCGGCTTCAAGTGGGGCAAAGACCTCATCCACTTCTCTTATGGTATGGTGGAGTTGCCTCACGGCAAAATGAAATCGCGCGAGGGAACAGTAGTTGATGCCGACGACCTCATGGACAAGATGGTAGAAGACGCTCTAGCAATGACCAGCGACCGCCTTGAAGGCATGAGTAACGACGAGAAACTCGAAGTTGCACGCATCATTGGCATGGGTGCGCTCAAGTATTTCATCCTTAAGGTTGACCCTCGCAAGAACATGCTCTTCAACCCAGCCGAGAGTATCGACTTCAATGGCAATACAGGTCCATTCATTCAATACACCTATGCTCGCATCCAATCACTGCAACGCAAGGCGGGCGACAATCTACCTGCACTCAACGTCGAGGCAGTAACGCCAAATGAGAAGGAGATTGCAATAATTCAGCGAGTTGCCGACTTCCCTGCTGTAGTCGAAGAGGCTGGCAAGACCTACAGTCCCGCACTTATCGCCAACTACACCTACGAGCTTGCCAAGGAATTCAACCAGTTCTATCACGATTACAGCATCCTCAAGGAGGAAGACGAGAACGTGAAAGTGTTCCGCCTCGAGCTCTCGCGCACCGTTGCTGGTGTCATCAAGCGCGCTTTCTCACTTCTGGGCATTGAGGTTCCCGAGCGAATGTAAGATTTGGCATGCTTTTTGCACCATACAAACTAAAAACTCAGAACTAACAAATAACAACTTTAAATATGAACTACAACAATCTTCCACCGCTGCCTCAGCCTAGTGCTACACAAGCAGCACCACAACAGAACGAATGGTCGCTCACTGCCTACATGTCGCAAGTGATGCGCAAGGTATATGTGAAAATGTTCCTCGGTCTGCTCGTCACAGCACTTACATCATGGTTTGTGCTCAGCAACGAGACTATTCTTATGACCCTTGTTCAGAGTCGTGGACTACTCATTGGATTATGCGTCGCCGAGCTTGCATTGGTTTTCATCCTCTCGATGGCAATCAATAAACTCAGTTCACCATTAGCGACACTGCTCTTCTACGTCTATGCTGTAATTAACGGTGTGACGCTAACGCCCATCTTCTTGATGTACACCATGTCGTCGATAGCTCTCACATTCTTCGTGACAGCAGGCGTATTCTTAGCAATGTCAATCTATGGCTACACAACAAAGAGCGACCTCACTAAGTTTGGAACTTACATGGTAATGGCTCTCATTGGACTTATTGTTTGCACAATCATCAACATCTTCTGGGCCAACAGCGTCATGGACTGGATCATCAGCTTTGCAGGCGTGATAATCTTCATCGGACTCACTGCATGGGACACTCAGAAAATCAAGCAGATGGCACAAGAAACCGATCAAGCAAATGTTGGCAAACTCGCCACATTGGGTGCACTCTCGCTCTACCTCGACTTCATCAACCTATTCCTCTATCTGTTGCGCTTCCTGGGTAGCCGCGACTAAGAGTCAAGATTTCACATTTCACACATCAAGCGCCACACTCCATTGATTATTGGAAGTGCGGCGCTTTCTTTTGCTCCCTCTTCTCGTTTCCTCTAAATAAAACATACTTTAATACAATAAAACAGCGCAAAAGTAGTTTTATAATTTAGATAACAATAATTTTGGCTGTTTTAGATTATGAAGAAAACAACAAGAATACTCGTGGCTATGGCGCTTATGCTCACTAGCACTGCAGCGTTAGCCGACGATGACATCAAGAACGAAGAGTTCAACCCCATCACCACCGGTGTTACATCGCTGAGCATCACTCCCGATGCACGCGGTGCATCAATGGGTGACCAGGGTGCTGCAACCGACCCCGATGTTAACTCGCAATTCTGGAATCCATCAAAATATGCCTTCGCCTATAGCAAGGCTGGTGTATCAATTTCCTACACCCCATGGCTTCGCAAACTCGTGAACGACATCTTCCTCGCCAACCTCTCAGGTTATTGGAAGATTGGTAGTAACGACAACCAAGCTGTGAGTGCATCGATGCGCTACTTCTCGCTTGGCGAGATTAACAGCACCGACGACGGCGGAAACTCGCTGGCTAGCATCAATCCATTTGAGATGGCAGTTGACGTGGGTTACTCACGCAAGCTTAGCGAGAAGTTCTCAATGGGCGTTGTGCTGCGTTATATTTATAGCGACCTAGGTTACTCCAACTATAGCGGCACCGACCAAACTACAGGTGCATCGGCTTTCTCGGCCGACATCTCGGGATATTTCAACACCTATCCCATGATTGGCCGCAACGAGTGCCAGTTTAACTTGGGTTTCAACATCTCTAACATCGGCTCTAAGGTAAGCTACAACGGTGGCGACGACCCAGCTTTCATTCCAACCAACTTGAAGATTGGTACTGCCTTTACTTTCCCTCTTGCCGACTATCACAACCTCACACTCAGTGCCGAGGCTAACAAGCTGCTCGTTCCTGCACGTCCTCGCTTGACAAACTATGAGAACCAAGAAGAGTATGAACAGGCACTACAAAACTGGAAAGATATGTCGTCAATCTCGGGTATTTTCAAGTCGTTTACCGACGCTCCTGGCGGATTCAAAGAGGAGTTACGCGAAATCACCTTCTCGATTGGTGCTGAGTACAGCTACAACCAGCAGTTCTTCCTGCGTGGAGGTTTCTTCAACGAGAACAAGTACAAGGGTAACCGCAAGTACTTTGGTCTGGGTGCCGGCTTCGCGCTCAACGTCATAAAGCTCGATGCAGCCTACATGATTGCCACGGCGCAGAACAGCCCACTTGACCAGACACTCCGCTTCACCCTCTCGTTCGATATGGAAGGCATTCGCAACCTGTTTAACAAATAATAAAACAACACATAATATACTAAAGGGATGAGGCACGCCTTATCCCTTTTATACAATAAAATAACAACGAACTATGCGCATTGGATACGGATTTGACGTTCACCGCCTGGTAGAAGATAGAGAGTTATGGATTGGCGGCGTGAAAATTGAGCATGACAAAGGTTTGCTGGGACACAGCGATGCCGACGTGGCAATTCACGCCCTATGCGACGCACTGCTAGGAGCTGCCGCCCTGCGTGATATAGGCTATCATTTCCCTGACAGCAACCCACAATACAAAGGCATCGACAGCCGCAAGCTACTGCGCGAAGTAATGCGCCTGCTAGATGAGAATGGCTACACTCTGGGCAACTGCGACATCACCATCTGCGCCGAGCAGCCCAAGATGAATCCACACATTCTAGCCATGCAGCAGCAACTCGCCGAATGCATGCAATGCGACCCGGCACAAATCTCCATCAAAGCCACAACAACTGAGCGCTTAGGCTACACCGGCCGTGGCGAAGGCATCGCCGCTCACGCCGTCGCCCTAATAATCCACAAATGATATTCCCAACAAGCTATATAACAAGAAAAGGAGTGAAAGAATCACTCCTTTTTTTCTTTATATTTCATAACCTCTAAATTTGACGTGCGACTTGGAGGGCGGTCATAACTGCCACGCCGGTATCGTCAATAAGTTTGAGACTGTTGTGTCCACTCAATATTGAACCAATAGCATATAGGTTCTCAAGAGGTCGCCCATCTTTTATGGCATGGAACTCATTGTCGGTTGCAACGCCAAATTCCATATAGGGTTGTGCCTCAAAGAGGTTTTCTTTACTCCATTCCCCACTTAGTCCTGCATAGTCAACATCTAGACCAAAAATTGGTTCTTTCACTCCATCGGTACTCGACACCAATCCACCATTCATGAACGAACCTGTCGCCAGGACAAAGTGGTCGGCGACAATATCTTGGTCAGGAAAGTTCTTGGCCTCGACACTCAGCACCCTATCGCCTGCCATCTTTGCGCTCTTCACCATACTTCCAAGAAGGAATGTTCCACCATTCTGCACAAACAACTTGCGAAGCTTCGACAACAGGCGCGTACCCGCAATACTGGGAGGCAAAGTGGACACAAATTTCACTGGCGCTTTTACCTGATGCGCTATCTTAGCTGCAGTGTCATCGCCATCAAGACCAAATACTGCTGGCAGCAGCACGACCTCGGCATCACCCATCGCAGAACGCACCTTTCTTGCCAAGTCGTTAAGCACGCCATCATTCTGCATAAGCTTAGCAACTGCTGTGGAACGCATCACTGTGGGACCACTGGTAAGTTTGTCAATAGTACCCAGCTTGATATCACACATGTCACACTCAGCGCCAAGTTTCCTTAAAGACTCGGCAACAAACTCGGCAGGAAAATCGAGAAATCCATGCATGTTCACCAATGCCACCTTGCTCCATGGCAATGAGTCGCGACTGTCAAGAGTTATATAATCGTCGAGAGTGAGCCACGTAGGCTTCATTAGACCAAATGGAGTCATACGATAGTGGTTTCGGTTGCTCGAATCGCCATAAAAGCTTAGTCCTGCACCTTCGAATATTACAGGAGCCATAGCGGCATTGTGCACAACATTGGCAATTCCCATCTTGGAATAAGGATGACGGGGGCCTAGACTTGATATAGCATCAAATGGATCCTCCACCTCATTGCCCTGCTCATCGACGCCTAGCAAGTCGATTGAACCTGAACTGAAGTTGAGTTTGCTCTGGCCTTTCACCATCAGCGCCACATGCTTACCACTAGTAGCAAGCGCTATTCCACACATGATGGCACTCATACCGCCACCTATCACTATAACGTCAAATTTCATATTGCCTAGCTTTGTTGAGGTTGTTTCATCATTGACAGGCCACACAGACCCTGATAAATTGTAATTGTGAGCTGTGCCTCGCTTAGTGAGGAGCCCCATGCCACAGGACGCATACCCTTCCAACGCTCGTTCATGAATGCTGCAAGGTCGGCAAGAGTCGCATCGGCGTCGCCAGTAGACTTGCACAGAAGTGCTGCAGCGCGGCATGCGCACAGCTTGCCCTGACACGAGCCCATTCCCATTCGGGTGCGACGACGGATATTTGTGAGGTTGTTTACATGTAGTTTCTCAATCGCATATTTCATCTCGCTAACGCTGACATGCTCACATTCACACACCATTGCTTTGTCCTCGCTGCTGTGCTCCTTAATTTCCTTTGTCAACGAACCATGACGTTCCACTGCAGCTTTCATCGCTACTGCATGATGATGGCTGCCACGCTTCTTTGGCACTTTCTCGTCGCTACCAGGCAATGGCAGTATAGCTGTTGTGCATGCTCCTACTTTATCAATTTTCTTGCAAACCAAGTCGGTTGCCCTTTCAGCCATTAGTCGGTAAGTCATCAACTTGCCACCAGTTATAGTGACGAATCCGTCAAGTCCGTCACGCTCTTTGTGGTCGAGACACACTATGCCACGACTGATGCTGCGTCCCGATGGGTCATCGTCGCTCGCAACAAGTGGCCGCACTCCAGCATAGGCACGCAAGATGCGTGTCTTGGCTAGCGAAGGAACTAACTGCACACCTTCCTTTAGTAGTATTTCCACTTCGGCAGGCGTTACTCGCATGTTATCAATCTCAGTTATGGGCACTCTATCACTTGTAGTGCCAAGCATACTCACTATTTTATCGGGCACAAGAATATCGCCATTGGCAGGCTTGCGGCAGCGATTTATCACCATGTTGTTCATGCGGCGTCCAAAGATGAGCAGCGACCCCTTTGCTGGGAACATATTTATCACCACGCCAGCCTTCTGAGCTATCAAAGTGCCCCAAATGCCAGCAGCATTCACCGTAACTGGAGCATAGGCCTCGCTGGTTTCACCAGTGAGATTATTGCGTAGTTTCACACCTATCACTCGAGCATTCTCCACAATCATCTCGGTGACCTCATGATAAGTGAGTGCAACAGCACCATGACGGCGAGCGTCAATAAGATTGGCTGTAGTGAGAGCGAATGGGTCGATCGACGCATCGGGTACTCTCACCGCTCCAATAATTCTAGGGTTCAAAGCAGGCTCAATAGCACGGGCTTCAGCAGGGTCAAGTATCTCAGCATTAATGCCTGCACGCAAACAAGCATCGACAAATGTCACTTGATAATCAAGATCGTCATCAGGAAGAGTGACAAAAAGGCCATCGGTCTCCTCGATACAGTGACGTGCGATTTGACGCAGAATCATGTTCTCGCCTATGCACTCAGCTGCACTTTCCTGATCGGTTACAGCATAGCGTGCGCCACTATGGAGCAAGCCATGATTGCGGCCAGTTGCCCCATTGGTAAAGTCGAATCTCTCGACCAGCAGCACCTTTAGCCCTCGCATTGCGCAGTCACGCGCAGTGCCAGCTCCTGTGATGCCTCCACCTATTATAATGACGTCATATTCTAAACTTGTAGGTTTGTTACTTTCCAACATTTCTATTTGAGAGAGTTAGGTTAATCTTCAACTTTTTCCAAAAGCCAACCACAAAGTTACAACAAAAAAATTCCCCTTCCTCGTTTTTAACCCTTTTTTTAAGCTTTCAACAAAAAAAGCCCGATTTATTTGCTACATTGAAAGAAAAAAGGTATTTTTGTAACCAACTATTAAATACACATTATATATCATGAACATACTTATTGTTGGAACTGGATATGCCGGACTCGTCACAGGCGCTTGCTTTGCCGACCTAGGAGTAAACGTCACCTGCGTCGACTCTGATGCACGAAAAATCAACCTTTTACTTTATGGTGGACTACCAATATATGAGCAAGGCCTTGAAGCTATGGTAAAGCGCTCGGTAGCTGCACGCAGGCTCAACTTCACAAGTAATTTCGCCAACGTATTTGATAAAGTTGACTATGTCTTCTGTGCAGTCGATACACCACCAGCCGAAAACGGTGGCACCGACCTCACGCAGGTGATTGACACCGCCACACGATTTGCCCAGAACATCAACAATTACGCAGTTTTCATTATCAAGTCGACAGTACCTCTAGGCACTTCCAAGAAGATTAAAGAACTCATTCAAGGTATTTTTGACGAGCGCAAGGTCGACTTTGAGTTTGACGTTGTATCTAATCCCGACTTCCTCACCGAGGGTAATGCTATCAAGAATTTTATGAACCCCGACCGCATTATCTTGGGTGTTGATAATGAACGTTCTCGCAAGGCGATGGACACTCTCTATCACCCACTAAAATTCAAATACTTCCCAGTAATTTATACCGACTCGACTACAGCCGAGATGATAAAATATGCTGCCACATCGATGCTTGCCACACGCGTAAGCTTCATGAACGAGATTGCCAACCTGTGCGAGATTGTGGGGGCCGATATCAACACTGTGCGTCACGGCGTGGGCACCGACAGCCGAATTGGTCCTAAGTATATCTATCCCGGATGCGGATACGGAGGCACACTATTCCCCAAGGACATTAACGACCTTATCGACATTGCCGAGAAGAATGGATACTCAATGGAGGTGCTTAAAGCAGTAGACAAGGTAAACAACAAGCAGAAACAGCGACTCTTTGAGAAATTTAGCAGCTTCTACGGTGGTGACATTAAGGGAAAGACTGTCGCGTTGTGGGGACTATCATTTAAACCTAACACTGACGACATTCGCGAATCGCCAGCAATCACTACCATCGACATGCTTCTGCAAGCAGGATGTCACGTGCGCGTCTACGACCCAGTTGCAATGAATGCAATCAAATTCCGCTGGAACGACATCTACTGCGCTCTTGATATCTACGATGCAGTCAACAAGGCCGACGCAGTGATGCTCGTTACCGAGTGGCGACAGTTCCGTGTTCCTTCGTGGGAAAAAGTGAAAGAATCGATGAATACTCCTCTCATCATCGACGGCCGTAACATCTACGATGGCAAAGAGCTCGAAGATATGGGCTTTACTTACTACTGCATCGGCAAAGATGCAACGAAGGATTAACTTGAATCGAGTTTTATTAAATCAACAAAAAACTCGGGTGACAACATTATGTCATCCGAGTTTCTATTTCCTCTTTAACGCTTAACGTTTTCTACCTGTCACTTACCAGCTGTGACAAAGTTTTCCCAGCGAGCGATGAGGCCGGCCATGTCATCGGGCAACTCACTGTCGAAATCCATCTGCTTACCAGTGCGTGGATGCACGAAACCTAAAGTCTTGGCATGGAGAGCCTGGCGTGGGCATTGCTTGAAGCAATTCTGGATAAACTGTGCATAACTCGATGAGGTGTTGCCACGCAAAATCTTGTCGCCTCCATAGCGCTCGTCGTTGAACAGCGGATGACCAATGTGACGCATATGCACGCGAATTTGATGTGTGCGACCAGTCTCAAGCTGGCACTGAACCACTGCCACATGGTTAAGATTTTCGATAGTGTGATAGTGGGTGACGGCATGCTTGCCTTGGTCACCCTCGGGAAAAACAGCCATCTGTAAACGGTCACGCAGGCTGCGCCCTATGTTACCCTCAATTGTACCGTCAAGCTGCTTCATAGCTCCCCACACCACTGCAATGTACTGGCGCTTAGTTGACTTGTTAAAGAACTGAAGTCCAAGCGAAGTCTTGGCGTCGGGAGTCTTTGCAACCACCAGCAATCCACTAGTATCCTTGTCAATGCGATGAACGAGGCCCATGCGTGGATCAGTCACATCATAGTTAGGGTTGTCCTTGAAGTGCCATGCCAGTGCGTTAACAAGAGTGCCGTCGTAGTTGCCATGACCTGGGTGCACACACATGCCAGCTGGCTTGTTAACAACCAGCACATCCTCATCCTCATAGACGATGTTAAGCGGAATGTCCTGTGCAATAATCTCGTTCTCATAGCGCGGACGATCCATCACCACCGAAATCTCATCTCCCGGATGCACTCGGTAGTTGCTCTTCACGGCACGACCGTTCACGCGTATGCACTGCGCCTCGGCAGCATTCTGTATACGGTTACGCGATGTACCCTTTATTCGCTCAACTAAGTATTTGTCAATGCGAAGCAACACATGCCCAGGCTCCACCACATAGTGGTAGTGCTCCCAGTAGTCGCGCCCGTTCTCGGTGAAATCGGGATCACTGAAGTCGTTCTGAATCTCCAACCGCTCTTCGTCAAGAATTTCTTCGTCAAGTGTTGCCATTCTCGTTGTGACATAAAATGGTGGGAGTCGGTCCATACCACGCTCCCACCTAATCATTCAAAAAACTGTTTAGAAATTAATGCTAATCTTCATTAGGATGCAAGCGGGCCTCGGCTGCTGCCTTTTCGCGCTGTTGCTGCTGCAACGAGTCTTGCACATTGTCGGGCAGCACGTCAAACGGCATTTCAGGCATTAGGCCATCGCCTACTTCAATGCTGATTTGATCTTTTATCGACACCTTGCTTCCTGGTGTTACCGGGTGACCGTTAACCTTTACCGAGAGAACAAGGCCCTCGTCGGCGCTCGGCACAGTGTCGACTTTCACATACTTGAAGCCCATCGACGTGAGCCGGTTCACAGCATCTCGGCACGAAATCTCGCTCAAAATGGGTAGGTTCACCATCTTGGGGTTGAATGCGTTGATGGTAAGATATATCACACGTGTCTTCTTGGCCATCGCGTTGGCTTTTGGCTCCTGCTCGAGCACCATGCCAGGCTTGATAGCCTCGTTGAAGAGCGAGTCACCAATCTCCCACTCAAAACCTGCTGCCTCAATCTTGCGAATGGCATTGTCAAGGCTCATATTGCGCACGCTAGGCACCTTTGCCTCCTGGCCATGAAGGGTGAACACGTCGATGAGCAGATACAACGCATACCACACTGCACAGAAGACTATTATAACCCCAATGAGGTTAGAGAGAATGGGATGTTCCTTACCGAAATTTCCAAACATATTTTCGCTGATAAAAATTTACTTTTCGTTTTAAACGCACAAAGATAGCAATTTGCCCATAAACACCCAAAAAAAACACCGTTTTTTTGATTCTCGCTACTCCAAACAGCTATCCTATTTGCCCAAAGTGCACCAGCCTCATGGTGCGAGTCACGAGCACAAAAAGGCTCCTCGAGGAGCCTTTTTGTTGATTATGTCATGAGCGTTTTACTGATTACCAAGCAAGATGTTGTAAACACTTGTCACATCATTTGATGTGATAATGCCGTCATGATTCTGGTCACCGTTCACCAAGTCGCTAACGTCACCGTTCAGCAAGAAGTTGTAGAGCACAGTAATGTCGGCTGCTGTCACATTACCGTCGCCGTTCACGTCGCCTGGTTTAGGTTCTGTGTCGGGAATCACGTCAGTATAATGGATAGTGAAATCATCCACATAAGCTTTATAAGTCGATGCACCCGCACTCATACTGATGCGGTAACGTGCTGGTACGTCCATGTTGAAGGTGTACTGCAGTGTGGAGTTAGAATTGGCACCAACGGTTGTTGTAGTCTCGCCGTTTTGGTTGGCAACAGCATTCCATGTGTTGCCTTTATCAGTCGAACAATAGAGGATGAACTTGGCTTGGGTAGTCGATGAGTTATAGGCGTTAAAGGTCACCATGTAGCTCACGTAGCGCACGTCTTCTGTCATGGTCAAAGCCGAGGGCTTCTTCATCACAGCAGCATGCTCACCATTGCAATAGTCACTGCCTGGATTGGTCACGTAGCTGTTCACAAATTTCCACTTAGTATACACGCCCTGCACATCATCGCTGGGAGGATCGGCCACAACAGGCATTTCCTCAAAGTCCTCTACCACGCTTTGTAATGAGGAGTCATTGCCCACGTTGAAGTAAATCACACCATCCTGCTCACGTATGTTAGTGATTACGTACTCGCAGGCAAGACCGTTCCAAGTTCTCAGGTTAGGGGTTGTAGTGTTGGTGATGAACGAAGCACCTGCAGGGAAGGCGTCATCGGCCTGTTCATATCCAGTGCCATTTCCAGCACGCAACAGAACATAGTAATTGTGGCTTGGGTTGCAGTTCACGTCATTGCTATCCCAAACCGATATGTTGGTAGAATCCACGCGGCATATTAGCATGCCATGACCTGGAGCGTAGGTATCCCACTTGGTGTTCTGGCGGTTCTCGAGATAGAACTTGACATTGTTCTCTGGAGTATTCAAGATATAACCCTCGCCAGAAGAACCAATTTGGTTAAGAGAATACTCGCCCAGATTGTTGATAATTTGTGCATTGGCAAAACCAATTGAGTAGCGATCATAGAGGCTGTAGGCCACAGGAGTGCGAGAATAGTTCTGATAGCTGCCACCCGACATGATGTCCCAGTCGCCTGGGTGTTGGCTTTGGCCACCGCCACTCTCATAGTCGGTATCGTATAGATCGGGTAATCCCAGCACATGGCTGAACTCATGGCAAATTGTACCTATTCCGTCAAGAATACCATAGTACATATCATAGAGATACTCGGTGGAGCACGCATAGGTGCGGGCTCGCTTGCCGTCGAGAATGACATATTCCCAATAAAGGTCACTCTTGTGAGGCCAAAGGTGGGTGCTAGAACCGTCACTATTAGAGCCACTGCCAGCGCCAATAAAGAAAATCATGTCGATGTTGCCGTCATTGTCGCCGTCATACTGCGTAAAATCGACCTGCGAGTTCACTTGGTTAAGGGCAGCTGCCCAAATCTCTCCTGTATTGTCCCACTTATTGTGGTCATCGACCGAATAGTTGTTCAGGTGAACTGGACCAACAACATCGAAAGTTGGGCTGAAACGCCCCTGACTATTGTCGTAGTAGTAGTCACGCACACTACCGGTGCACTCCCCGTAAGGGTTAGGAGTGCCGTCCTCGTTCACAAATCCTGTGTAATTAGCCTCGTTCGCCATGTGGTAGTAGAAGTCCTGCGCATCGCTGCGAGTGAACTGGAGATCGTTATAATCCACTAAAACAATAAGACCGCGGAAATTGTTGTAGTCATACTGAGCAGCCTTGGCTCCTGCAGCCTTAGTAGCAGCATCGACTGCTGCGCGTTTCTGCTTGCCAGCACGAGCATCGACCTTGCTGAAGAGTCCCTTCTTGAGGGAACCCACAAACTGGCTCTCGCTTGCCGTGCGCTCACCCTGATTATGGGCTATCACTTTACTAGCAACAAGATTGTCGTTCTCACTTAATGCATAAACGAAATAGCCCGACTCATCGCGAACCAGGGTGTAGCCGTCGACTGTCGTGTGGTAGTTAAAAAACTCATCACCAACGATTTTTATCGTCAGGTTTGTGCCATCAGGTTGAGTAACATTGATGGGATGAGGCACTGCAGGCACTGCATTAGCAGCTACTGCCACTAACGCAGCAGTAAAAAAGGATAAGATTTTTCTCATTATTATGGGTTTTATAGAAAATAGTGTGTCTTTACCATGTAATGAGGAGGATAAGTGAGCCTTATCCTCCTCATTTTAAGGTTAAAAAAACATTAATCATCAATATCAATAACTTGGAAAGTGCTATTATACTCTATTTCCAAGCCATTGTTAAGTTTCACTTCATAGCCACGACGACCACGGTCAATGTTAATAATCGTAGTGCCAGGGAAAGTAGTCTTGATATGAGTTTTGATTTGCTCGGGGATGAGTCCAGTAGGCACTGCCGAAACGCGGCAATTAACTTCTTTCCATTCGCCTTGTTTATTGAACTCAATCTTCTCACCACTTTGATAGTGGATTGTGTAGTCATCCCAGTCCATAGTGACTATCAGAGGCACTTTGTCGGCAAAGTACTGCTTATGTAATTCCTGAGCTGTTGCTGGAAGTTGTTCAAAGGTTATAACTTGGTCGTTATCGGCCTTTAAATTAAAATTCAATGTCAGCATTACAGCCAACAACATGACAAATTTAAAATTTTTCATTTTACAAATTTTTAATTATCGTTGTAATATTATCAAACTAAAAAGTTAAAGACTAACTAATCGTCCATTTCCATTAAGGCACCTTGCTCATTGAGTTTAAGTTCGATTTCATTAATCAACTCAACATCATAGCCATAGCGTTCTTTTTCTATCTTCTTCACCTGAATACCGGGATGACTGGTGTTAAGATAAGTAGTCACAGGAGCAGGCATTGCAGCAACAGGAACCCCCATCATGGGACTCTCAATCTTGTGCCACACGTTGTCGGTATCAAACTCCACATGTGTGCCATCAGCAAGAGTGACCTCATATTTATAACTGAACCATGACAAGTCTTTCTCTGCATAGGAAATGGCCTTGCCAGGGAAATACTGATTTACAAAAGTTTGACACGCTGCTGGCACCTCAGTGACAGGCACTGGTTTATCGCTACACGATGTAGTCATTACTGCCACGATAGCGATGATAAAAATTGCTGTAACTTTATTTTTCATAATTATATAATAATAATTTCAAATTCGATGCAAATATACTATTAATATTCTATTCTACAACAATTATAAATTAATTTTATATTCTTTTTATCTTCTTCTTAAAAAATCATTTATTAATAACTAAAAATGAAAACTATTTCGTACCTTTGCAGTCGTAAAAAAGGCGCCATTGAGCGCATATATATCTAATTTATTGAATAATAATCAAAATCTCAATCTATTATGGCAGAGAATAACGAAATAAAACCCGCAGAGGAGAAGAAAGTCCTTAACTTCGTACAGCAAATCGTTGCCGATGACTTGGCAGCAGGTAAGAACGGCGGACGCCTCAACACGCGTTTTCCACCCGAGCCTAACGGCTACCTCCACATTGGCCACGCTAAGGCAATCTGCATGGATTTTGGCGTTGCCGAGATGTTTGGTGGCACATGTAACCTTCGCTTCGACGATACCAATCCTCAGAAAGAGGACACCGAGTACGTTGAATCCATCAAGCGTGATATCCACTGGCTAGGCTACGACTGGGGCGACCGTCTGTACTATGCCAGCGACTATTTCGAGAAACTCTATGACTTTGCCATCGACCTCATCAAGCGAGGCCTCGCCTACGTCGATGACCAGACCAGCGAGGAGATTGCCGAGCAGAAAGGCACTCCCACCCAACCAGGCATCGAGAGCCCCTACCGCAACCGCTCGGTGGAGGAGAACCTTGACCTCTTTGAGCGCATGAACGCCGGGGAGTTTGACGAGGGTGCACGTGTGCTGCGCGCCAAGATTGACATGGCGTCAAGCAACATGCACTTCCGCGATCCCATCATGTACCGCATCATCAAAACTCCACACTGGCGCACTGGCACCAAGTGGAAAGTATATCCCATGTATGACTTCGCCCATGGCCAGAGTGACTACTTCGAGGGCGTTACACACTCGATATGCACACTTGAGTTCGTTCCTCACCGTCCTCTCTATGATTACTTTGCACATCTGCTCGCAGGCGACACAGTAGATCAGTACTGCCCACGCCAGATTGAGTTCAACCGCCTGAACCTCACCTACACCGTGATGAGCAAGCGCAAACTCCTGCAACTGGTGAAAGAAGGCTTAGTTGCTGGCTGGGATGACCCACGAATGCCTACCATCTGCGGTCTGCGCCGCCGCGGCTACACTCCACAGTCAATCAAGAACTTCCTTGATGATATTGGTTACACAAAATATGAGGCACTTAACGACATCGAGTTACTGGAGCACAACATCCGCGAGGACCTGAACAAGAACGCCAACCGCGTGTGTGCCGTCATCAACCCCGTGAAGGTGGTGATTACCAACTATCCCGAGGACAAGGTGGAGATGCTTGCTATGGACAACAATCCCGAGCAAGAAAACGCCGGCACTCACGAGATGCCGTTCTGCCGTGAGATTTACATTGAGCGCGATGACTTTATGGAGAATCCTCCCAAGAAGTTCTTCCGCTTGACTCCCGGAAAGGAAGTGCGACTGAAAGGCGGATATATTATAATGTGCAACGACGTGGTGAAGGATGCCGAGGGCAACATCACCGAGATTCACTGCACCTACGACCCCGATACACTGAGTGGAACTCCTGGTAGTATGCGCAAAGTAAAAGGCACACTGCACTGGGTATCGGCACGCCATGCTGTGGACGCCGAGGTGCGTCTCTACGACCGCCTGTTTGCCGTTGAGAATCCATCGGCTGAGAGCGAGAAAGATTTCCGTGAGCTCCTTAACCCTGACTCTCTCAAGGTGGTGACAAACGCTAAGGTCGAGCCTTATCTTGCCGAGATTGCCAAGCCCGAGGACAAATTCCAATTCCAGCGTATTGGCTATTTCTGCGTCGATCTCGACAGCACCTCTGAGCACCTCGTCTTCAACCGCACCATCACCCTCAAGGACAGCTGGGCTAAAGCACAGAAAAAATAAGTAATAAGAAATTCTAGATATTCTAGAACTACTAGAAACTCTAGAGCGATGCTTCACAAGGAATTAGTAGATAAACTATCTAAATCACTCGGTCGCAACAAGAGTGACATAAATAAACTGCTTGAGGCTCTGGGCAACGTCGTTGTGGAACGTTGCTCGGAGCTTGACAGCATCAGTGTGCCACGACTTGGAACCATCGAGGCAGTGAAGCATAACGAGACTATAGAAAATGACCCAAGCACCGGCAAACGCACGCTGATGCCACCACGCGTGGAGATGCAGTTCACCACTAGCAATGTGCTCAAAAAACGCCTCAACCAGCCATGAAAGAGACAATAGCATTCCCTCAATTGGTTGAGCTGGTGGCACAAAAAGCCAACACCACCGAGCGCATGAGCGAACTGTTCCTGCAAGAGCTTTTTGCCATTGTCACACAAGAACTCGCCGAGGGTAAATCGGTGACAATAAAGGGTTTGGGCACATTTAAAGCCACAAAAAACGAGTCAGGCAAAGAGGTATCCTTCACACCCGACAAAGACCTTGCCGAAACTGTGAATGCTCCATTTGCACAATTTGTGCCTGTGGCGCTCTGCGATGAAGTCACCGACGAGATGCTCAGCGAGATTGACGCCTCAATGGAGCAACCCAAAAAAGATGAACCGCAAGAGGCAGAAAGCACCCAAGAAGACACTATTCAGTCACAAGAAGAGCAACAACAAGAAACTGTGATTGAGCAACCCAAAATACAACCCACAGTAGAAGTGCAGACTGCTCAAGAAACTGTTGCACCAATCTCATCAATTCCATCTCAAGACGAGGAGCCACAAGACTCCGAATCAAGGAACTACCGCAAGTGGCTCATAGCCGCTGCGGCTGCCGTCGCCCTTATCGCCGTGTGGTATTTCTTCACACATCGCAGCAAAGACCGCAGCGACAAGGCTACCGAAACCACTCAAGTTGCTAAAAACGACGCAACAACCAACGAAACTAAACAACAACCCGTTGTAACCGACACCATTGGCGGAGGCAATGTCCTCTTCACAATGGCAAAGAAACACTACGGCGACCAAGCATTCTGGGTATATATCGCACGTGAGAACCAGGCACAGTACCCCGACTACCGCAAAATCAAGAGCGGTACCGTGCTCGTGATTCCACCAGCCGAGAAATATGGCATCAACAGCGATAGCAAGCAGAGCATTAAACATGCCTATGCCGAAGCATTGAAGCTCTCTAAAGAAGTAAAAGCTGCCGACCAGAATGCGACTTCCCTAGACTCCACTTCTATCATCAGCAGTAAAAAGGTTACAACTACGAAACAATTACAAAGGAAAAGTAACTCAAGGAAGCATTACCGCCACTATCGTTCATCGCGAAACAAACACCACCATAGGTAACACAATTCAACACATTAAGACCACATTACCAACTTCGGCAATGCGGTCTTAATCGTTAAAGCTTTTATTATTCAAATAATTTGTGTGCCTTATCCTTTAAGCTTTTCTTAGCCCCTTCAAACCTTTTGCTGAACACTGGGTCTGTTCCCAACTTTTCGAGTTCCTCATTGAATTTCTTCCATTCTTTTTCTCCACCTCTTGCTTTATAGAAATCTTCATATTTCTTCTGAAGAGCCTCAGTGTCTTTCTCCATCTGGTTAATATCATCCTCAGAGTTTATGTCTCGCATTAGGATTTTTATCACTTCTTCTCCAACTTGCTTGGCGTCGTAGGCGTAATCACCAGTAGGACCAGCTTCAACCGCGCATTGCAACTTAAAATTAATGGGCATTGTGTACCACACTCGCACAGGCTCTCCAATAGCGTTGCGACCTGGTTCATAGAATTTTGGCAACATTTTGATTACACGCACAGCTTCTTGATCAAGGTCCTCATGGACACCTCTGACGACTTTCACTTCACCTATTGAACCATCCTTCTCCACAACAAATTGAACGATGACCTTGCCTTCAATATGACTGTCTGCAGCAGTTTGAGGATAACGAATAGTGTTATTGATAAAGCGCATCATAGCGTACTCGCCACCAAGGAATTTGGGCATGTAAGCGGAACTTTT
>JAEEGH010014358.1_pt1 | contig 17380 bp, 14 predicted proteins | sample 9134181 | NCBI WGS metagenome assembly JAEEGH01 (sample SAMN16246544, study PRJNA631951) | gut metagenome | biome: gut microbiome; feature: rumen; material: DP-attached | host: Bos | place: Iran: Karaj | collected 2018-10
GGCTCGTTTACAAAGGGAGTATATAACCTGACTTATATGGTTGATGATGAAGTCTATAAAACCTTGAGCTATGACTATGGGGCCACGATTAATCCTGAACCAGCTCCCACGAAGGAAGGCTATACATTCTCAGGCTGGAGCGAGATACCTGCAACTATGCCTGCTCATGATGTAATAGTTACAGGTTCGTTTACCATTAACAAGTACAAGCTCGTTTATCAAGTTGACGGTGCTGAATACAAGTCTTATGAATTGGAATTTGGGACCACTATTACGCCCGAGCCTGTTCCTACGAAGGAGGGCTATACATTCTCAGGCTGGAGTGAGATTCCTGCGACAATGCCAGCGCATGATGTAACAGTAACGGGATCGTTTACCGTTAACCAGTACACCATTACCTATATAATAGACAATGAGGTGTATACGACGCAAACGGTGGACTATGGTTCAACCATTATTCCTCCGTCTGCTCCTGAGCGCGAAGGATATGACTTTGCGTGGGCTGATTACCCAGAGACAATGCCTGCACATGACATTACTATCTATGGAACCTATACAACAGGTATTGAAGCCATCATGGCTGCTGAGGCTAATTGCCAGATATTCGCATTGGACGGTAAACCTCTGAACAAACCTCAGAAGGGCATTAACATCGTTCGTATGAGTAATGGACAGATTCGCAAATTAGTTGTGAAGTAGACCGTTAACAAATAAATCATAGGAGTCGGAGAGAGTGATGCTTTCTCCGACTTTTTAGTCTTGAAAACTGAGAACTTTTGAAGTTTAGAAGTTTAGATATTTAGGTTTTATAATAAAAAAGTAAAAAATTATAATTTTTATATTTACATATATACCAAAATCTAAACTTCTAAACATCTAAACTTGCTAAACTTTCCGCTTTCATTGTTTGCTATTTGGGAAAAAAGTGCTACCTTTCACCCTCGGTGAAGATAGGCTTCACCTCGGAAATAAAAGAAAAACGTATTTTTTCTTTGTATTTCGCTCGGTTTGTGCTATCTTTGCAGCATGAATAACTATAAACATTATATCCTGCTGATTGTTTTGGCGTTGATTCCAGTGTTGTATGTCCATGCTGATGATGACTTGGAACAGCAGAGACAGCAGTTGATTGAACGGTTCCACCAATATTACGCACAGATGAACCTTGACAGCGCGTTGGTGATTCTGGATGAGCAGATAGCGTTGGAGGCCAAAGAGGGCAACATCGAAAACGAGGGTAAAGCCCGATGGAACAAGGTGGCAGTACTGAACAACGGTGCTCGTTATGAAGAACTGGTCGTGGAGGCCGAGAAGCAACGTGAATGGTTTGGCAAACACGAAAACTGGAGCCGTTTCTATCAATGCTGGCAGCGCATGTGTTCTGGTAATCATGATTTGGGACGTATGCAGACTGCTTTGCGCGAGGCGGAGGCGATGGGTAATGATGCCAAGTCGCGAAACAACAATACTGGCCGTGCAATGGCCTATAAGCAGATAGGAGTCATCTATACGGACATCCGCCAATTGCCACAGGCTGAGGAGTCTTTCCGAAAGGCTGTAGAATTGTTGAAGGAGGACAACGATATGACAGGCATCCTGAGCGGTGTGTACGAAGGTCTGAGCCAGACATTGGATAAGCAGAAAAAACACAAAGAGCAGTTGGTTGTGGCTGACGAGTGGCTGAAACATCTTGACGAACTGGCCAAGCAAACATCTCTTGAAGTGGTCAGCCAGACCTTTGTGGCTTGCTATCTGGCCTATGCCAATGCCTATATCGGATTGCAGCGTTATGCTGATGCGGAGAAAGCCCTGGAAAAGGCTGAAGAGTACTATGCCATTACCAAGACGGCTCTGACGCGCTACGATATCTTCGAGGTGCGTACATTGCTTGCCTTGAAACAAGGCCACTATCAACAGGCCATTGCCTATAGTGACAGCGCCTTGTCGCCTGGCATGAATTACGGTGTGTTGTTGCAGGAATACCGTGCAGAGGCCCTTCTGAATGCCAATCAGGGTGTTACCTCTGCCGAAATCTACCGTAAATTGTACAACGACAAGGATTCCGTGTTTACGCGTGAGATGAGAACCCAGCTGGATGAACTTAACACCCTCTTCCAGCTTGACGAACTGCAACGCTCGCAACGCGAGGCGAAGGTGCGCTATGCCATGATTATCGTCGGATTGGTTCTGATAGCCTTTATCATCTTTATTATTGTGACACGTCGTTCGGCTCGTAAACTGGCAGAGAAGAATCGTGAACTAGCTGAGAACGTAAGTGCTTTGGCATTGGCTAACGACAAGGCTGAGGCTTCGTCGAGGATGAAGACCGAATTCATTCAGAACATGTCGCACGAAATCCGTACCCCGCTGAATATTCTGAATGGTTTTACGCAGGTGCTGACCTCAAATGATGCCGACCAACTCCTGCCTGCGGAGAAGGCCGATATGCGCCAGCGTGTGGCAGAAAACACGGAGCGCATTACTGGTCTGATTAACAAGATGCTGGTATTGGCGGAGTCGAATAGTCAACATGTGCTTGAATGTAATGATCAGACAACGCCCGAAGAAATTGTGATGCAGGCTGTAATGACAGCTCATGCAGCGTCGACAGCTGATGTGACTTTCAGCACGGCAATTAACGACGCAGTCAGAAACGTCACGCTAAAGACCAATCGCGACAATGCGGTAAGAGCTCTAGCGCAGTTGCTTGACAATGCGTTTAAATTTACCAAACAGGGCAGGGTGACACTTTCTGCAGAGCAAGGTGACAATTGTGTACGTTTCGTAGTTGAAGATACAGGCATCGGCATTCCCAAGGAGGAGATGTCACACGTCTTTGAGGAGTTCGTCCAGCTCGACAACTACAACGAAGGTATGGGCATTGGCCTGACAATGGCACGTAGTATTGCTAACCGCCTTGGCGGCAGTCTGGACATTGATAGCGAATATACGGATGGAGCCCGTTTCGTGTTCATCATACGCGGTGACAAAATGGGGTGACAAACGTCTTTTTGTTAAGAGATAATAGTTAACAGATAAGACGTTATGAGAGCAATAACCCTTTTGCAGCCGCAGAAGATAGTGTTCGGCACGGGCTGCATCCAGACATTGGTGGAGGACTATAAGAAGATGGGCTATCAACGCCTGTTTGTATTGACAGCACCTCCCATTCTGCCGTTGATTGAAGAACCGTTGGCAGAGTTAAAGGCTGCTGGCATCAGCATTGAGACCTATCAGGATATCGTGGCAGAGCCGACGGTGAACGACTTTAAGAAGATCCTTAAGGTGGCACGCAACTTTAAGGCTGATAGCGTTATTGGTATCGGAGGTGGTTCGGTGCTCGACGTCACGAAACTCGTGGCAGCATTCATCAACAGCGACCAACAGGTGGAAGACTGCTTTGGCACGGGGTTCATCAAACAGAAGGGTCTGTGGTTTGCGTGTCTGCCTACAACGGCGGGAACTGGTTCCGAGGTAAGCCCGAACGCTATCTTATTGGACGAGCGCGACCATCTGAAGAAAGGAATCGTGTCACCCTTCCTCATTGCTGATGCGGCCTATGTGGACCCCAAATTAACGTGGACGGTACCTGCCAAAGTGACGGCCGATACGGGTATGGATGCGCTGACGCATTGCATCGAGGCGTATACCAATAAGTTTGCGCACCCATCGGTGGACATCTATGCCCTGCAAGGTATCCGACTGATTGCAGCCAACTTAGAGCGTGCTGTCAAGGATGGGAGGGATGTCGAGGCCCGCGAGGCACTGGCCTTTGGTTCGCTATATGGCGGACTGTGTCTAGGCCCAGTGAATACAGCAGCTGTTCATGCACTCTCCTACCCCCTTGGTGGTGAGTTCCACATTCCTCATGGTCTGTCAAATGCCATCTTATTGCCCAGCGTGATGAAGTTTAATATGCCCGCCAACATCAAGCGTCATGCTGAGGTGGCTATTGCGTTAGGATGCAAACCAGGAAACACAGATGAGGAAACCGCCCAAAAAGGCGTGGACTTCATCTACCGCTTAGCGGCAGGTGTGGGCATCCCCGACAAGTTGACGGCACTGAATATCCCGCAGACCGCTGTCGACGGCATGGCCAAAGCTGCTATGCAGGTCCAGCGCCTGCTGAAGAACAATCCAAGAGAAGTCACTGAGCAAGACGCAAGAGATATTTATAATAGTTTATACTAGAGGAACTAGAGTCTCTAGATTATCTAGATTAAAAAAATATGAAACCGATATTAGCTATCACCATGGGCGACCCCGCAGGCATTGGTCCTGAGATTACCGTTCGCGCCCTAAATAGAAAAGAGACTTACGAAAAGTGCCGTCCAATCGTCACGGGCGACGCCGCTATCATGCAACAGGCCATAAAGCTTCTTGGTTTTGACCTACAGGTCAATGCCGTACAAAATGTCAAGGATGCGCGCTTTGAGTATGGCACCATCGACGTACTCGACTTGCAATGCGTTGACCCCACAACCTTTGAGTTCGGCAAGGTACAGGCGCAATGCGGTAATGCCGCCTTCCAATACATCAAGAAGGCCATTGAACTGGCAATGGCCAACGAAGTCGATGGCACCGTAACGGCACCATTAAACAAGGAGGCGCTGAATCTGGCGGGTCATCACTATGACGGACATACGGAGATTTACGCCACGTTTACCGGCACCAAGAAGTATGCGATGATGCTGGCAGACGAAAACATCCGCGTGATTCATGTATCAACGCATGTGCCTTTGCGCAAGGCCTGCGACCTGGTAAAGAAGGCGCGCGTTATCGAGTGCGTAGAGCTCATCGACGATGCGTGCAAGCAATTCGGTATCGAGCATCCGCATATCGGTGTGGCTGGCCTCAACCCCCACTCCAGCGAGAATGGAATGTTCGGCTATGAAGAGGCACAGGAAATCATTCCTGCCATCGAGGAATTGAACGCCCGTGGTTTCGACGTCGAGGGTCCCGTACCTCCCGACAGCATCTTTGCCAAAGCCAAATGTGGCAAATTCGACGGCTGTGTGGCCATGTACCACGACCAAGGACATATTCCCTTGAAGGTTTGTGCTTTTAACTGGAACAAGGAGACGGGCAAGATGGAGAGTGCCTCAGGCGTCAACATCACCCTCGGCCTGCCCATCATCCGCGTCAGTGTGGATCACGGTACCGCCTTCGACGTGGCAGGTAAGGGCATCGCCAACGATAGTGCCATGACACTCTCGATAGACTATGCCACACGTATGGCCAAATATCGTTTAGGCATTAAGGAATGATAGTCATTGCCGACGATATTACTGGTGCTGCGGAGATTGCAGGCATTGCTTTTGCTCGTGGTGCGGAAGTACGTTTAGTTTGCGGTTCAGTATATGGCTGTGACACAGCCACATACTCAACAGACGTTACCACCGTCATTGCTACCGACACCCGCTCGATGAGCGAAGCAGAAGCTGCTACCGAAACGAAACGCATCAGCGCGGCCTTCGTTTCCCCCGAAGGCAAGAAAGTCATCTTCAAAAAAACCGACTCCGCCCTGCGTGGTCACGTCATAGCTGAACTTACAGCACTGATGGAAGCTACAGGTTACGAGCGGGCGGTCTATCTGCCTGCCAACCCGTCGAAAGGACGTATCATCCGCAATGGCGTCTATTATATAAAAGAGGTGAGGGGTGAGAAGCAAGAGGTGAGAGAGGTGCCATTAAACGAAACCGATTTCTCGTTTGACCCAGAATTTCCAGCAAGGACGTCAGTATTGAGGGAACGATTCCCTGATGCAGAGGCTCATCACATCATCATGCCTGATGCCGAAAACGAGGAAGACATCCACAACGTCATTTCGACATACAATGATGGCAAGACTATCTTTGCTGGAGCTGCAGACCTGTTTAGCGCGATGATAGGCATGGGGTGTGGGCGATTAAAAGAATCTATCGCCAAACACCCCATGCCTATCATCCAAACCCATAATATTATGCTCATCCTCAGCGGCTCAACGCAAAGCAAACCCTTAGGACTCGGTATTCCTATTGCACCGATGCCGCAAGAGATTTATGATGGCGGTGACGATTTAAATCTCTGGGACACGACGGCGTATGAGCAGGAACGACACAGCCTTATCCTTACAATTCCCCACACCCATCGAACAGGCAAAGAGGTTGCCGTCCATCTGCGTACGATGATGGCGGAAATGACCAAGCAACTAGTAACAAGACATTGTCCTGACCATCTGGTGATTGAGGGTGGTGCCACTGCTTGGGCTACGTTACAAGCTTTGGGTTGGACAGAATTCACTATCACGGCCCAGTTAGCCCCTGGCGTCGTACAAATGAGGGTTACAAATGCGTGCCACACTCAGAACCTTAGGTCAGAGAATGGTACACTCGTGACGCTCAAACCCGGTAGTTACCCTTGGGGTACTATTCTATCGTCTTATAAAGCGTAGAGGCATTATAGCGATGCTCCATCGTAGCAAGAATCTCCTCTTCCGTCGATAGGTTGAAATCACCAGGAATGGTGTTCTTCAGCGAAGCAGCAGCCAGCGAATAATTCAATTGTCGCTGACGGTCACCTGGGAATAGACTAATAGCATGGAGGAAACCACCCATAAAGGCATCACCGACGCCGACGGGATCGACCACATCAGGAATATCGATGATAGGAGCCTCCAGCAACTGGTTTTCCGTAAAGAGCAGCGCAGTCAGCGTGTGATGGTTAGAGTCAACGATATTTCGCATACCCATCAGCCAATGTTTGCAGCGTGGATACTGGGCATGCAGTTCATCGAACCATTCGCGATACTCCGGAATCTGCATCTTAAAGTTGCTGTCGGTAGCCGTGAAGGGAGGCTGTGGATGCTGGGAAATCCAGTCGAACTCGATGGCGTCACCAAACATCATGTCACAGCGTGACAGCATACGTTGCAATGTTGCGCGTGGGTCTGCACCATATTTCCACAGGTTCTTGCGATAATTGATGTCAAAAGAAACGGTGATGCCCAGCTCGTCGGCAATATCCAATGCCTCGAAGGTTGCATCGGCAGCCTGTTGCGAAATAGCCGCCGTAATACCCGACACCTGGAAGATATCAGCATCCTTCAGGATGTCGCGCCAAGGAATCATGCCGGGTGCAAGGTCGTAGTATGCCGAATGGTCGCGGTCGTACACTACTTTGGCTGCACGCATGCCGGCAGCGGGTTCGAAATAATAGGTGCCAATGCGTTGTCCGCCATAGACGATGCGGCTGATGTCGACACCCAACTGTGCCATACACTGGGCACCGGCATGTCCGACGGGGGTATCGGGTAGTCGAGTGATATACGTCACATCCTCGCCCTGTGTGGCAAGCGATACGGCGACATTGGCCTCGCTACCACCATATTTGCTGGTAAACATATCGCCCTGCGTCAGTCGCAACTGGCCGGGCTTTGAGAAGCGGAGCAAAAGTTCTCCGAAAGTTACAATACGTTGCATATTAAAGTCTTGTGTTTAGTCTTTTTACTATTTGCGCTTTGCGGGTTTCTCGTCAGCCAACAGGAAATCCAACTGACGTTTCTCGATGTTGGCACGAGCCACTTTTATACGGACGGGATCGCCCAACTGATATTTATTATGGTGACGGCGGCCTACGAGGCAATAGTTGCGCTCGTCGAAATCGTAATAATCATCATCAAGGTCACGCATGGGAACCATTCCCTCGCAGTGGTTCTCGTCGATTTCGCAATAGATGCCGTACGACTGGATGCCAGAGATATGGGCGTCATACTCGTTACCAATTTTGTCGGCCATGAATTCCACCATCTTATACTTGATGCTGTCGCGCTCGGCCTGCTGGGCGGTTTGTTCCATATCGGAGCAGTGTTCGCTAAGCTCCTCGTATTTCTCCTGATTGGCCGAACGACCACCGTCTTGGTATTTCGTCAGCAGGCGATGCACCATCGTGTCCGGATAACGACGAATTGGTGAGGTGAAATGGGTGTAGTATTCGAAAGCCAGACCATAGTGCCCGATATTATGCGTAGAATATTTCGCTTTCATCATGGCTCGCAGGGCAACGGTCTCGATAAGGTTCTGCTCCTTCTTACCCTGACAAGCATCCATCAAAGCATTCAGCGACTTCGAGATAGCACCCTTGGTACCTGCCGTTTTCATCTTATAGCCAAACTTCACCACAAACTCACGCAAGGTTTCCAACTTGGTGGGGTCGGGCTGGTCGTGGACACGATAGACGAAAGTCTTCTTAGCTTTTGGCTGTGGGCTTTTGGCTTTTGGCTTATCCACCTTGCCGATATGTTCAGCAACGGTGCGGTTGGCGAGCAGCATGAATTCCTCGATGAGCTGCGTGGCATCGTTCGATTTCTTAAAGTACGCGCGGACAGGTTTACCCTGTTCGTCAATATCAAAGTGCAATTCCTCGCGGTCGAACTTGACGGCACCGCCCTTGAAACGACGTTCACGAAGTTTCTTGGCCAATTTGTCCAATGTACGCAGTTCCTCGGCATAGGGGTCAGTACTAGACTTACTAGATTTACTAGAGGTACTAAATTCCAAAATATCCTGCACTTCCTCATAGGCGTATCTCCTGTTACTCTTTATGACAGTATGGACAATGCGGTAGTTCTTGACGTTGGCTTCATCGTCCAAAGTGAAGACTACACTATAGCAGAGCTTTTCTTCGTCAGGACGCAACGAACAGATGAAGTTACAGAGGCGCTCAGGCAACATGGGAATGGTACGGTCGACAAGGTAGACACTGGTGGCTCGCTTCGTCGCTTCTTTATCAATAGGAGAACCTTCCTTGACGTAATGCGAAACATCGGCAATATGCACACCAACCTCCCACAACTTGCCCTGTTTGCGGATGCTCAGTGCATCATCGAAGTCCTTGGCATCCTTGGGGTCAATGGTACAGGTAAACACCTCGCGGAAGTCCTCGCGACGAGCAATCTCCTGGGGGGTGATGCCAGGATCTATCTTCTCGGCAGCCTCTTCCACATGCTTGGGATAGGTATAGGGCAGTCCATATTGTGCAAGGATGGCATGCATCTCGACATTGTTATCGCCCTCCTTACCTAACACGTCGATTACCTCACCAACGATATTCTTCGAATCCTTCGACGGCCACTGGGTAATCTTTACAACAGCCTTGTCACCGGTTTTGCCACCCTTCAGCTTTTTCTTCGGAATGAGGATATCGTGAACGAAGATGTTACCTTCTGTCACAAGGAAGGCGTAGTCTTTCTCCACCTTCAGTTTACCCACGGCCTGATCGCGCTTGTGGGAGAGAATCTCGACGACCATTGCTTCCTTCATATGCTTCTCTCTGCGCGCCATCATCGCCACACGCACGCGGTCGCCATTCATGGCAAATAGCGAATTACGCTCAGAGACAAAGATGGTCTTACCACCATCGTCGGGCTGGAAAGAGTTCTTGCCGTTGGCCTTACGGATGAACGTTCCCTCCTGCACCTGTGTCTTCAGGTTCAGACGATAGGAATTATCCGACGCCTTCGTCAGGAAGTCATCCCACGCCATTTCGTCCATTACGTCGACAGCCAGCATCTTTGCCGGATGCGTCGAAAGCTTTAGCTCCCTGAATATTTGTTTCAACGAAAATGTCTCGTTCGGATTCTGCTGAAACAGGGTCTGCAGCATCTCTACCAGACGCTGCTTGGTCAGTCGTTTTCCACTCTTGTGCTTGCTCATAGCCGTTTGTTTTTAAGTTTCTGATGGCAAAGATACAAAAAAAATGATAATTGGCAATTGATATTGGTGTTTTTTTTGTATTTTTGCAGCATGGAACAACTTCTGCATTATTGCTGGAAACATAAGCTATGGCCTGCTACGGGACTTGAAACCACCGACGGACGAGTGGTGGAAATCATCGATCCCGGACTCCATAATAGGAATGCGGGGCCTGACTTCTTCAACGCCAAAGTAAAGATTGGCGGTACGCTATGGGTGGGTAATGTCGAGATTCACGACCGCTCGTCACACTGGTATCAGCATGGACACGAGCGTGACGCTAACTATAATAATGTGATACTTCATGTGGTGGGTGAGGCCGACCGTGACGTACAGACACAAAAGGGTGACTACGTACCCCAACTGGTGTTGCAAGTACCGCAGACCATTAAAGACAACTACGATGAACTCATCAAGACTGATTCCTACCCTCCTTGCTATCGTATCATTCCAGAATTGACGCGTCTGACCATCCATTCGTGGATGGCAGCCCTGCAGACGGAACGCTTAGAACAAAAGACCGTCGCCATCGAACAACGGGCGCGGCTGGCAAATGGTTCGTGGGAGGATGCATACTTTATGACCCTTGCCCGCAACTACGGCTTCGGTATCAACGGTGATGCCTTCGAGGAGTGGGCACGCCATATTCCCCTAAGTGCAGTGGCAAAACATCGCGATGACCTCTTCCAGATAGAGGCCATCTTCATGGGACAGGCAGGGCTCTTGGAACTAGAGGCCATCCCTGAGCGTTATCAGAAAGATGCCTTGAACGAAGGTTACTTTGCCAAGTTGCGCAACGAGTACCAGTATCTGGCGCACAAATTTTCCATGCAACCCATGGATTATAAGCAATGGCGATTCCTGCGACTGCGTCCGCAAAACTTTCCGCATATCCGTATCGCGCAGTTGGCAAACCTCTACTACCTGCACCAGGCAGGACTCTCGCAACTCATCGAGTGCAGGGATATGATAAGCCTCAGCGAACGTTTGAAGACACAAGTGACACCCTACTGGGAAACGCACTACACGTTTGGCTCGGAGAGTGTACGTAATGCCAAGCACCTGTCACCATTCAGCATCAATCTGCTTATCATTAACACCTGCGTACCTGTGCTCTTCGCCTATGGCCGTCATACCTCGCGGGAGGAATTGTGCGACAGAGCGTTCGACTTCCTGGAACAACTCAAGCCCGAGAACAATCATATCATCCGCATGTGGCAGGAGTGCGGTCTGGAGGTCAGGACGGCAGGCGACTCGCAGGCCCTTATCCAGCTGAAGAAGGAATACTGCGACAAAAAGGATTGCCTGCGCTGTCGCATTGGTTATGAATATTTGAAAAAGAAATCGGAATAACGGTATAACGTAATACCGAAATAACGAAATAACGAAAAAAGAATGGATAAATTTATTTTCGAAACCCGCATGGAGGTGCGCGACTATGAGTGCGACATCGAAGGCATTGTGAACAACGCCAATTACCTCCACTATACAGAACATACCCGTCACCTGTTCCTGAAGCAGTGCGGACTGTCGTTTGCCGAGATGCACGCAAAAGGTGTCGACGCTGTGGTGGCACGTATGAAGCTGGACTTCAAGACTTCCCTGCGCTGCGACGATGAGTTCATCTCGCGCCTGTGGCTCGAAAAGGACGGCATCAAATACATTTTCCACCAGTCTATTTTCCGTGCCAGCGACGAGGCACTCTGCTTCAAAGGCGACATCACGTTAGTTTGCCTCATCAACGGACGACTGGGCAACAGCGAAGACTACGACCAGGCCTTTCGTAATTATCTGAATTCGAAATGACAGACGAAATATACTACTCCATAGCCCTGACCCGCATGATGGGTTTCAACCAGCAGATGGCACTGCAGCTGTACCAAGCACTGGGCAGCAGTCAAGCCGTCTATGACCACCGCAGCGACATTGGTGATGTAGTGCCAGAGGCTACGCCGCGATTGCGTGAATCGATGAAGCATTGGGACGACGCACTGCACAGGGCTGCGGCCGAGATGGAGTTCGTCACAAAGAACAACATCCGCGTGCTGACTATCAGTGATGCCGACTATCCCCAACGCCTCTGCGAGTGTCCTGATGCTCCACTGCTTCTCTACTACAAAGGTAGTGCCGACCTCAACCAAGGACATGTGATAAACATCGTTGGAACACGCCATTGCACCACCTACGGACAGGATATCGTCCGACGGCTCATTACTGACCTCCGCACGCTGTGTCCGCAGGTGTTGATTGTCAGCGGACTGGCGTACGGCATTGATATCTGCGCCCATCGCAATGCCCTTGAACAGGGATTCGAGACCGTCGCTGTGCTGGCTCACGGCTTAGACCAAATCTACCCGCCTCACCACCGTAAAGATGCAATAAAGATGCTATCGCAGGGAGGACTGCTGACGGAGTATATGAGTCAGACGGAGGCCCTACCCAACAATTTCCGCCAACGCAACCGCATTGTGGCAGGAGTCTCAGATGCCACCATCCTCGTCGAAAGTGCCATTAAGGGCGGGGGCCTTATCACTTGCCGCATTGCGCAAGAATACGGTCGCGAGGTCTTTGCATTCCCCGGTGCTGTAGGAATGTCATTCAGCGAGGGTTGCAACAAGATGATTCGCAACAATACGGCGGCCCTCATCACATCGGCAGAGGACCTGCTGGAGAGTTTAGGTTGGCAGACGATGCAGCAAAAACCGGAGGCTGTGGAGCGTCAGCTATTTCCTGACCTCACACCTGAAGAGCAACAGGTCGTCGGACTGCTCCAGCAAACAAACGACTTGCAACTGAATATCATCAGCGTCAAGAGCAACATCCCCATCGGACAACTTACGGCCCTGCTCTTCTCGCTGGAGATGAAGGGAATCGTAAAGCCACTGGCAGGAGGAACATACCACTTGGTGAAGTAAGAGGTAAGAGGTGAGAGGTAAGAAGTAAGAGAAATGAAGATTGGAAATATAGAATTAGGTGAGCGTCCCGTTTTCTTGGCCCCAATGGAAGACGTGACGGATATTGGGTTCCGCATGCTGTGCAAGCGCTTCGGTGCCGCAATGGTTTATACAGAATTTGTCAGTGCTGAGGCACTCGTACGTGACGTGAAATCTACGGTGAAGAAACTCACCATTAGTGACGAAGAACGCCCCGTGGGTATTCAGATTTACGGTCGTGACGTCGACGCGATGGTAGAAGCCGCAAAGATTGTGGAACAGGCTGGTCCGGACCTCATCGACCTGAACTTCGGTTGTCCTGTAAAGAAGGTTGCAGGCAAGGGCGCTGGTGCCGGTATGCTACAAAACATCCCCAAGATGCTGGAGATTACACAGAAGGTAGTACAGGCCGTAAAATTACCCGTCACCGCGAAGACCCGCTTGGGCTGGAACCACGAACAACTCATCATCACCACATTGGCCGAACAATTACAGGACTGCGGTATTCAGGCACTGACCATTCATGGTCGCACCCGCAGTCAGATGTACACCGGCAATGCCGATTGGACGCTTATCGGTGAGGTAAAGCGCAATCCTCGCATCCATATTCCCATCATTGGCAATGGCGACATCAAGTCGTTGGACGATGCCGACAAAGCCTTCGACACTTATGGCGTCGATGCCGTGATGATTGGTCGTGCCACCTTCGGATGTCCTTGGATATTCAGTCGTCAGGAACTCACGCTCAGCGAAAAGATTGACGTCCTGAAAGAACAGCTGCGCATCAACATCGAACGTTGCGATACGGAGGAGATGCGCTCCAAAGGAAAGTCCGCCGAACTCTGTGGCATCTTGCATACTCGTCGCCATCTGGCTGCATCCCCCATTTTCAAAGGCATCCCCAATTTCCGCGAGACGCGTATCGCTATGCTCCGCGCAGAAAAAACGAATGACCTCTTGGCCATCCTTGAAGCATGCAGGCAACGATTAGGATAAAGATAGCATTCAACTGAACCGTACCACTTCATCGCACAGGTCCGCAACGACGGAACGATGCGTGATGAGCAGGACAGTGGTGGAAGGGAATGCTTCAAACAGTCGGGAGAACAGTTTCTGCTCCGTCGCTTCGTCGAGCGAACTACTGATTTCGTCAAGCAGGAGAATGCTGCCATTACGCAGCAGACCGCGGGCAATGGCGATACGCTGTGCCTGACCCTCGCTGAGACCGCCACCACGTTCACCAAGTTCGGTATCGACACCCTCCAACAGGTCGAAGGCGAAATCGGCACAAGCCACGTGCAGCACCTTACGCAATTCGTCGTCAGTAGCATCGGGGTTCGCCAATTGAAGGTTATAACGGATAGTACCACTCATCAGCGTGTTACCCTGCGGTACGAAACAGCAGTCACCACCCACAGTAAGCTTACCCTCCGTGGGTTGAATAAGACCGAGAATCAGGCGGAACACCGTTGTCTTGCCAATACCCGTCTCGCCCATAATGGCCGTCTTCGTGCCGGGCTTAAACTCATGGGTGAAATGGTTCAGTATTTCGCGGTCACCTTTAGCATAGCGGAAACTCACGTCTTCAAATCGGATACCTCCATCATCCATCTTCCCTCTTCCATCTTCCCTCTTACTTCTTCCCTCAGCCTTCTCCAACTCCTCCAAACGGTCGATACTGGCTGTAGCATGAATAATGCCAGGCACCATGTTCAGCAGTTGGAGAATAGGATGCTGAATCATACCGACGAGTTGCAGGAACGAAGTCATCACGCCAAACGTAATAGTACCATTACGCAGGCCAATGCCACCCCAGACGAATGCCAACAAATAACCCAGTCCGAAGGCACAGCCCATAATGAGTCGTGTGACAACCGTGAATCGCAAGCGACGGATGACGTTGCTTTTCAATCGCTGCTGCATGGTGTCGAGACGGTTGGTCACCCACTCTTCACTGCCTAAGGAACGCAACACGGCATTATGTTCCATACCCTCCTGTACCTGCATCTGGATGCGGCTCTCGTCCTTACGGATGTCGAGTGTCATCTGGCGCAACCGACGGGCAATAAGCTTGCCAAAGACGATAGCCATCGGCGTCAGCAACAACAAGGCCCAAGCCAGACGGGTATCAAACCATTGCATGAGCAGGAATGCACCACTGAGCTGTATCATGGTAATCACCATCTGGGGAATGGTGTCAGTACTGACGCCGCTTACCTGATCGATATCCTTCGCTAATCGTGAGGTGATATCGCCTGAGTGCAACTCGTCGCCGTCGAAGAGCTGGCGACGGAACAGGCTACTGAAGATACGCAGTCGGAGAGCATTCGTCTGACGGACGCCTGCCGTTGTGGTCAACCAGAAACCAACCTGTCGGAGCACGACACCACCCACAACGGTCAGCACGAGCCAAAGAACCATACGGAGCACATCGTCAAACGAACCCGTACGGATGGTCTCGTCAATAAACCGCTTGCTGAGCAATATCATCAGCAGTCCCAGTGCGACCTGCACGATGCCAATCACAATACGGACCGCAGAGTTCCAGCGGATGCCACGAGAGTTTGTCCACAACCAGACTACGTACTTCATGCTTTTACGACCACAGATTACGCAGATTGAACGGATTACTCAACAACTTCGACTTCCTGCCATTGGGCAAGGATGCCTTCGACGTCCTGGCGGGCTGCTGCCGGCTCGACGTCATATTCCTCGCAGAGCTTCTCCGTTAGCGACTCTGCCGTGAAGTCTTCCTGCTCCACAGCCTGTTTCCACAACCATGCTGCCGTCTCGTTCAGGGCCAGCAGCTTGCCAAAATCCACAGCACCAAGACCTTCACCTACTATCACATGTTCGCCACACACTTCGCGCAGCACAAATCCTTTCTTGATTTTCATAATCGTCTATATATTGCTAAAATGTATCTTCTAATAGGACGCAGATACCACCAAGCCTTCATAGCTTTCTGGCGCCATCTATTATATATATCGTGCGTCTGGCCCTTGGCGTCAACCACATGGGTCACCAGCGCCTTAACATCGTCCGTCGTACAATGTTCCACGCCAACAATGTTACCATCACCCATCAGCGTAACATGCTCACCATCGATGCGAATGATGCGGTGGACCACATAGCGGCAACCTTCCACCCAGGCCAGCACGATGTCGCCTACCTGCGCATGAAGGGGCTTCGTTAGGATGACGCTCTCCTTGCCTCCGATGATAAACGGCAACATGCTCTGTCCGTTGACGGGCAGCGTCACGCTCACACCATCATCCACCAGTCGGATGGCTTCTTCCAATATCCGCTCGTCAGTAATCATCATTGCTCTTTACTAATTTCCGTGCAACACAACACCGCTGCTGCCTCGTCAGGCAGACACTCCAAATACCACATCGGCACCGAAGATGCCAGCACGTTCTCCGTCTGGTGCAGTCCGTCGGCAATACGTTCGTCCCAGCGCTTGCCACTGATGCTGGACACCAACGACGCATAGGCATGAATACCCGTCAGACGGCGTATCTTATTATAGGGTGCCTGATGCAACAACACGATACCATCCAATGGATAGCTCACATTGCGATAGCAGGGCGTCTTGCCGCTCCACGGCGACCCATAAACGCGGGCGACGGTTCCCCCGTTGCCAACCTCATCAATTCGCACCACAGGATTATCGTCGTTCGCCAGTTCCGTACCACCGATATACTTCAGCCACAAACCGGCATGCGTGCTCTTGCCCGTGCCGCTCGGCCCTAAAAACATATAGCCCTTACCCTGATAGCTGACAATGGCAGCATGGAACAATACCGTTGACAGCCCTGCTGTCGCCAGTGCAAACAATACCATCAGCGCATTGTCGATGGCCATCTTCGTATGCCGTCCAGTTGGAATGAGTCGTCCCTCGCGATAGTCGGCACTACACACCAGCCATCCTGCCGTCTCGTTCCACCAGCGGAATTCAAACACCGGCCGCCCGTCGGCAGTCTTACCACAGATAATGTTCTGTCCCTCGTCTTCCTGTCGCAACTCTTCTTTAAAAAGAGGCACCTCGCCACCCTCCACATTCAAAGAAAACAAAGCGTCAGTTCCTTGTACTGCAAACGGCGCATAGTTCCCCATCAGCGCAAAGAATTCAGCCTCGCCACTGACACAGAACACGTGCCCTGCCACACTATAATATTGTATTGTCAACGCTTAGTACTATTTAAATCTTTCAGTACCAATTCATCAGTTGGCGGAGGAAGACGGTGAGTTCGGCGGCCATCTTTTCGTCCTGATAGATATTGGGGTGCCAGTCGTTGCCATAGAAGGCAACGTTGTCGATGGGAGGCATATCAAAACGATAGACCTGCTTGTCGCCAGACTTCTGGGTCTCGGCAGCCACTTCGTCCAACAATTGGCGCTGAAGTGCCAGTTCCTTATTATATAACATGGTACCCGTGAGGAACACAATCTTTGCCTTGGGATTGTGCTGGCGAACCATCTTCAGCAGCTTATGGTAGTTCTGTTTCAGCAGTTTTTCGTCGTAATTGGGTGTCGAGAGGTCGTTGGTGCCCAGGTTGATGCAGACCACGTCGGGCTGGTAGCGGCTGAAGTCCCACTTTTCACGCAGGAACGTCGGTTGCTTGCGAAGGTCTGGATTCCAGGCATAGCCCGTGTATTCGTATTGTGCAGGCATATTCGACTCGGGGTTACCCGTCTTGGGACCGTTGTAGT
>JAEEGH010014360.1_pt1 | contig 17379 bp, 15 predicted proteins | sample 9134181 | NCBI WGS metagenome assembly JAEEGH01 (sample SAMN16246544, study PRJNA631951) | gut metagenome | biome: gut microbiome; feature: rumen; material: DP-attached | host: Bos | place: Iran: Karaj | collected 2018-10
CATCTGTTCGCTGTGAGCACCATTAGCTCAGTTGGTAGAGCACCTGACTCTTAATCAGGGTGTCTAGGGTTCGAGTCCCTAATGGTGTACAGGGCCTGCGGTACAGACCGCAGGCTTTTTTCGTTTTTGGACAGTCTCTGCAATCAAAAAAGCCGGCCATGAAGATATGGCCGGCAAAACCGCGAAATCAGATTATGCCTGGGCGGGGGCTCCAACCGGGCAGGTTTCCGCGCAGGCACCGCATTCGATGCACACATCGGGATTGATTTCGTACTTGCCATCTCCCTCAGAGATCGCGTTCACGGGGCATTCCGCAGCGCAGGCGCCGCAGCTGATGCAGTCTTCAGAAATTTTGTAAGCCATAAATCCTACCTCCAAAAATTGTTTGGGAAATGGTGTCCTTCATAATATACCATCGAATCTGTGTTTTTGCAATACCATCCGCCGGCATCAGTTGATGGCGTCCATTGCCTTCTGGAGCGCGTCCGCCCAGCTTCCGCGTGTGGTGGCCGTTTCTGTTTTTTGCTCCGGGACCGGAGCAAGCTGCTCCGCTGTCACGTCATCTTCCTTTGTCCGGTTGGGGTTTTCACGCCGGACCGGTTTCCCCTGCTGTTGTCCGTCTTTCCGGGCTCCCTTTCTGCCCTCCTGGGGATGTGCCTGCGGTCCGGCATCCGGTCTGGTTTCCCGCTGGCCGTTTCCGTTATCCCTTCCGGGCTCATTTCCGGACGCCCGTTCCCGCTCACCGTTTCCGTTCCGGGAATCATTTTCTGCTGTGCCGCGGTTCTTCTTCCCGGCCGGAGGTGTTTTGTCCGGCGTTTTTTCGGCATCTGTCCGGATGATATCCTCCAGCGGGAATTCCTTGATCTCACTGGAATCGCCTGTTGTAATCCGGACACTCACGGTTTCCTTCAGGATGTTCAGGTCAGAGACAATTCCTGTTCCGGCCGGTGTGGAAACTTCCCGGCCTGTCTTCGGCATCTTTTTGCGGGTTTGTTCGTAATGATCCTGCTCATATTTGAGGCAGCACATCAGTCTCCCGCAGACACCGCTGATCTTGGTGGGGTTCAGCGAAAGGTTCTGTTCCTTGGCCATTTTGATGGATACCGGCTGGAATTCATCCAGGAATGCGCCGCAGCAGATGGGGCGGCCGCAAGGTCCGAGACCGCCGAGCATTTTCGCTTCATCCCGGACCCCGATCTGCCGGAGTTCAATCCGCATTTTGAAAACGGAAGCCAGGTCCTTCACCAGGCTCCGGAAATCCACCCGGCCGTTTGCGGTAAAGTAGAACAGGATCTTGCTGTTGTCAAATGCATATTCCACTGAGACCAGTTTCATGTCCAGCTGATGCTCTGCAATCTTTTTCTGGCAGGTCTGATATGCCTCCCGTTCCTTTTCCCGGTTCTCGCTGCTGTGCTGGACATCCTGCGGTGTGGCAATCCGGACAATCTTCCGCATCGGCGCGTTCGCGGATTCCTCCGCTTCCCGGATTCCGATCACAACCTCACCCAGGTCCAGTCCTTTGGCTGTATCCGCCACAACATAATCGCCCGGCTTCAGCATCAGGTCGCACGCGTCAAAATAATGGATTTTCCCGTTATTCTGAAATTGGATTCCAACAATTTTTACCATTTGTTTCCTTCCCCCATAAAGACAAAAAGAAGCTGTTCCAGAACCGCCTGGAAATTGACATTCGACTCAATCTGTTTCCGGGCATCACTGACCGCGTTGATCAGCCCGGTAAATTCTTCAGGCCCTGCTTTCTCGGAAAAACGCTTCCAGTTATCCGGCAAGCCGTTTTCTTCACTTCCGCCCTTTCCCCGGTAACGGCAGCGAACCATCCGGTCGAGGGATGTTTCCAGTATATTCAGCAAGGTTCCGGCTTCGGCCTTTCTCTCTTTCCAGCTGTTTGAAACCCGCAGGATATCGCTTCTCCCGGTTCCGGCCGGCCGGAAAAAGAGGCCGTTCACTTCAGCGCGCATTTTCCAGTATTCCTCATCACCGGCAAGTTCAAGCGCCCTGCCGATGGAACCGTGCGCCTCTTCCATGCACTCCTCCGCACGGCTTCCCCTGATTCCTTCTTCTGCGAGCACATTCAGAATATATTCATCAGACCATGCTTTCAGCCGGATCGGACGGCACCTGCTGATCACAGTCGTCAGAAGCGCCTCCGGATGCTCGGTCACCAGAATAATATAGGTGTTTTCCGGCGGTTCTTCCAGGGTTTTCAGCAGGCTGTTCTGTGCCTGGGCAGTCATCCGGTCCGCATCAAGCAGTAGAACTACACGCGCCTTCCCCTCCAGCGTATGGCTGCCGCATATCCGGATCATTTCCCGGATATCGTCCACCGGAATGGTGGTCCTGTCCTTCTTCCCATCCGGTGCAAGCGGTACACCCTGCCGGATAACCGTCATGTCCGGATGCTCACCCTGCTCAGCCAGAATACAGTCCCTGCATATGCCGCATGGGCGGTTTCCGCCGGAACTGCACAGAAGAGCGGACGCTATCAGCTTTGCCAGCGTCCGTTTTCCGGTTCCTTTTTCCCCTGTAATCAGGCTTGCGTGAACCAGCCGGCCATCCGCCAGCTGGGACAGCAGTCCGCTGACTTCTTTCCCCTGTTCATGAAAAGACGCTAAATCCGGTTTCATACCATCCGACCCGTTAAACTTTCAGGAATTGTTCCACGTTCAGCACAAACAGGGTCGCTCCTCCGACGGTAACTTCCATCGGAAACGCGGCATATTCCCCATGGGTGATATTGTTAATGCCGGTAGTAGCCGCCGTCATCTGTTTCCTGCTCTTGCAGACCGTTTCAATGATGTGAATCGCTTCGGAAATGCGGTCTTCATCAACGCCCAGCAGCAGTGTTGTATTCCCGGCCCTCAGGAAACCGCCGGTGGTCGCCAGCTTGGTTACCCCGAAGCCTTTCTGCATCAGTTTGGATAACAGCTTAGAAGAATCTTCATCCTGAACGATCGCAATAATCAGTTTCATAATGAATCCTCCCTCCTGATAAATCAATTAAGTATATCCTACATCCGGCAGAAAATCAATATTTCTCCGCTGTTCCAGGCTGGCAGGGCATTCAGTTTCCGGAATCCGCCCTTTGTTTCATGTGTCTTTTCTGGTATAATTGTTCTGTCCGCATGAACTAATCCGCGCCGGGGCCTGTATCCCCGGTATAGATGTACCGCTGCAGGCTGACCCGGAGCATACGGAGGAAAAGATGCCAGATCGAAAAACCATTCTCGGGATCGTTGCTGAATATGATCCTTTTCATAACGGACACGCCCTCCATCTTTCCGAATCCCGGAAAGCTGTCAGGCCGGATGCCGTATATATCGCGCTCTCCCCATGTGTGAAGCAGCGCGGCGAATTATCCATGCTGTCCCCGTTTGACAGGGCCGCCTGTGCCGTCCATGAAGGGGCCGATGCTGTGTTCGCCATGCCGGTTCTCTGGACCATCCGGGATGCGGAACATTATGCTTTCGGAGCTGTTCACCTGCTCGCAGGCCTGGGTATCACCCATCTTGCGTTCGGCGCGGAAACGCCGGACCTCCACCTGCTGAATGGCGTGGCAGGCCTTCTGGAAGATTCCCCGCCGCACTTTACGGAAACACTGAACTGTCATCTTTCCCGCGGAGAAGGATATCCCGCCGCGCTGTCTGCAGCCGTCAACGACTGCCTGCCGGAAGCCGGTACAGTACTGTTCCGTCCGAACAACATCCTTGCCGTCTGTTACCTGCGTGCGCTGCGCCGTATGCATTCTCCCGTTGTTCCGGTTGTCATTCCGCGCCGCGGCGGGTATCACGATCCGGATATCCGTACAGAAACACCTTCCGCCTCCGCGCTCCGTGAGAGTCTGGCCCGGGGAATATACATTCCTGCCCTGGCGGCCATGCCTGCATTTTCCGCAGACCGGACAAGGGCCGCATTCCTGAACCGGCGGATTCCCGATTCCCGGAAACTGGACACCCTGCTGATCACCAAGCTCCGTACCGCCGGACTTTCAGAACTTCCGGATCTCTCCGAGGGCCTGGAGAATGCCCTGAAAAAAGCAGCTTCTTTATGTTCCTCCCGGGATCAGCTGCTTCAGTGTCTGTCCACCCGCCGCTATCCGGGAGCCCGGATCAGCCGGCTGATGGCAGCGGCAATGCTGGATGTTACCCGTGCGCGGCTGGAATCGCTTGCACCCCCTGACCGCACGCTGCTGCTTTCGCTCCGGAAGGGCACTTCCCTCAGCGACCGGTGGAAAGACCTGCCCGTGCACATTTACACCTCTCCGGCAGAATGGAAGAAGGCCGCGGATCCGGAGGATCTCACGGCCTGGAGGCTGTGGGCCATTTGCTGCGGCCTGCCCGATTCAATTCCGTACTCTGAAAAGATTTATACCGAATGATTCATATCTGCCAGGATTTTCCGGGCCACATGGACACCACTGGCACTGGCATGTGAGAGGCTGTGCGTTACGCCGCTCCCGTCACCGATCACATAAAGACCGCGATACTGCGTTTCCAGGTTCTCATCAAGTTCCACTTCCATATTGTAGAATTTCACTTCCACGCCGTACAGAAGCGTATCGTCATTCGCCGTACCCGGTGCGATTTTGTCCAGCGCATAGATCATCTCGATGATCCCGTCCAGAATCCGTTTCGGAATTACAAGGCTCAGGTCTCCGGGAGTAGCGGTCAGTGTCGGTGTGACAAATGACCCGGCAATTCTTCCCGGCGTGCTTCTCCTGCCGCGGACCAGATCCCCGAACCGCTGGACAATCACGCCTCCGCCCAGCATATTGCTGAGCCGTGCAATAGACTCGCCATATCCGTTTGAATCCTTGAAAGGTTCCGAAAAGTGCTTGCTCACCAGCAATGCAAAATTGGTATTGTCCGTATGCCGGGCTGGATCCTCATAGCTGTGGCCGTTCACCGTTACAATTCCGTTTGTGTTTTCGCTGACCACCGCGCCGTGGGGATTCATGCAGAATGTACGCACCAGGTCTTCGAACTTGGCGGTGCGGTATACGATTTTGCTTTCGTACAGTTCATCCGTCAGATGGCTGAAAACAGCAGCCGGGATTTCGACGCGCACACCGATATCCACACGGTTGCTGTGCGTCGGAATTTTCATTTCCCGGCATACGCCTTCCATCCATTTGCTTCCGCTGCGGCCCACCGAAACAACACACTGCGCTGCTTTCACGGTCGTTCCGTCATCGAGCGTCGCTTCAAATCCACCCTCTGTTTTCCGGATTGCGGAGACGGCTGTCCCGAAGAAAAAGTGTACCTTGTCCTTCAGCTCGTGATAGAGGTTTTCCAGTACCACATAGTTGATATCCGTTCCCAGATGGCGCACCTGTGCGTCAAGCAGGTGCAGACCGTTCTGGAGGCACATCTGTTTAATCGCGCTGTTGGCGGTTGAGTAAAGCTTTGTTCCCTCTCCTCCATACTGCAGATTGATGGAGTCAACATACTTCATCAGTTCCATTGCCCGGCTCTTGCCGACATGCTCATGAAGGCTGCCGCCGAAATCATTGGTCAGATTGTATTTCCCGTCAGAAAACGCACCGGCGCCTCCGAATCCGCTCATGATTGAGCAGGTTTTGCACCGGATACAGCTTTTGACCTTTTCCCCGTCAATCGGGCATTTCCTGCGGTCCAGCGGATTTCCCAGTTCATATACCGCGATTTTCATCGCACGGCCGGTGTCCCGGGTCAGTTCATAGGCAGTGAAAATCCCGCCCGGTCCGGCGCCGATAATCAGAACATCATAATCCATTTTGACAAACCCCTTGCTGCATTGAACTCTGTACGGATTATATCATTGTTTTCGGGAAAAGCAAATTTACATTCCATCCTGTTCATAGTATAATATAATTTGTATATTTGTCCCCTGTGGGGAAAAGGAGTGTTATGCTTTGGCGCGCAGGCTGATTTGCTTTCTGATGTTCATCGTTCTTCTGGTGCCGGCTGCTGCATCGGCGTCCGATATTGCATGGGCAGATGAATTCAAAAATCAATATGGACGGAATCCTGTTCCCTTTGAGATCGTTCCGTGGGATGAGCTTCCCCCGGATAACCCGGACCAGCATCATTATCTCCTGCTGGTTCTGGACCAGAAAAAAAGGGATGCTCGCCCGGATGACGCAAAGAATCCATCCGAAGCCGCCGGAAAGCACAAGGATGACTGGGGCAATACCGATGGAATTGTGATCCTCACCCTGGATACCCGCGCCAAGCGGATCATGCTGACTTCCATCATCCGGGATGCGATCATCCAGCGGCCGGACAGTACAGAAACCAGGAAACACTATGGCCGGATCAACTATGTATACAATGATTACGGTCCCGAAGCACTGTGCCGGCTGATCGGTGAGCACCTGGGCTTCCGGATTGAAAAATACATGATGTTCACATTTTTCCAGGTCCGTGACGTTGTTGCGCTGCCGGTCCTGGGCGGCAGTGTGGATGTACAGCTGAGCTCAGCTGATATCAGCTATCTCCGGAACAACTATGAGGTGGATCCCGGCTGGGTGGTTTCCGTGGACGGGCAGTATGATATTGCCCGGAACAGGAGAGCGCCGGAAGGTCTTTACCGGCTGAAGCCCTGGGCCGCGGTCCTGTATATGCGCATCCGGAAAGATAACAGCCAGGGAGATCTGATGAGGACCCAGCGCGCCCGGAATGTCCTCAGCGCGCTGGCGGACAAATGCCGCGGTTTCTCCCTGGATGAAGCCAATGCGCTGGCCAATGAGCTGGCAAGCCTCAGCAACAAGACCAACATGTCAGCACAGGACTTGCTTGAAGCTGCCGGGTACGCCTGGCAGCTGCGGAACTGTACCATCGAAGAGCTCCGCATTCCCGCCGACAGCGACAGCCGGCCGATCTGGTTCGCCGGGATGGCTGCCAGGGAAATCAACTGGCCGGAAGCCCGCATCAAGATGCAGGATTACCTGCAGAACAGTTTCCTGGTTATCGATGATGACGATGAATAACGAAAGGTTAACGACGGATGAAATGCCCTGAATGCGGTCAGTGGAACCGTGCTTCCATGCCCCACTGTACCCGATGCGGTACTCCCCTGAATATCGATGCTTCCTCGCGCGTGGCCTGGAAAGACACACTCCGGGACGGCGGCGCTTCCACTGCTTACCTGCGTGCCGATGAGTTCGGCATGGTGGATGATACACCGGACTCCCGGGACACGCTGGCAGGAGAGATGCAGGACCTCAAGCGCCGCAAAAAGCGGGGAGCTGAACTGAAAAAACAGATGCAGGACGAAACTGCCCGTTTTCAGCAGCCGGTCCGTAAAACAGCTGCTGAAAAAGTCAGCCCGGCAACAGCCGCCGAACAACCAGCCGATTCTGTTCCTTCATATTCCGACAGGGAAATGCGCCGGGAATCAGAAGTCCGCCACCGCGTCCGCTTTATGGACGACGCCGGGACCTTTATTGAACCCCGGTCCTATGATCCGATCCTTCCGGAATACCCTGGCGCAGGTCGGAGCCGTTCCGTCACATATACCTCCGCTTTTTCACCATATGGAGCCCGTGACGGGCGAACCATTTTCCGCCGGATTGCAGTCATTATCCTGGCCCTGGCACTTCTCGGCGGCGGCGGTTATTTCGCCTGGACCCGCTTGTTTGCCAGCCGGCAGCCGCATTTCAACACGGATGCGATTATCACATCCACGGTGGCCGGTGATCTTGCCGCACATACTATCCTGATACCCGGCGAGGAAGGGACTTCCATATATATCAAGGAACTCCATGCCAGCTATGTGGTTGTGGACGGTTACGCGACCATTGAAATTCCGGACCATACCTGGTATGACAATCTGGAAGGCACACTGGGCGAAACCATGGATGTTACGCTGACTCCGTTCCTGAAAAATTCTTCCGGCCGCCAGACCCCCCTGGACCTGATTACGTACACCATTGCCATTCCGCTCAGCCCCCTGACTCTGGTAGAGCCCCGCGCCCCGCGGAGCACCGTATCCACCACCATGACCAATATCATTCTCAATGTCCGTCCCGGCTCCAAGGTCACCATGAACGGTGACGATTACAGCGATACGGTGAGTATGGATGGTGAACTGAGCATTAACGCACCGGTCCAGCCGCAGGGTGATAATATATATGAGATTGTTGTCCGTGCCCAGTACTGCCGTGAGAACTCCCTTACGCTGGTCATTTACCGCGCAAAGCAGGATATTACGCTGGACCTTGCAGCCGGAACAGTCACATCCACATATAACGATACTATGACGGTCAGCGGCACAACGGTTCCGGGCGCACGCATCAGCGTTCTGAGTGATCATTCTGATCTGGACATCTCAACCGTGGATTCCGACGGCCGGTTCTCCTTTGTCGCCCATTTTGGCCATATCGGTGACAATACTATTTCCATCCTGGCTGAAATGGAAGGCCGGAAGCCGACCCGTGTGGACCATGCCGTGTACTATGTCCCGATCGCTGATGTATATACGCCCAAGGCTTTCTCCCTGAATGATTCCGATTACAGTGAACTGCTGGCCAATATTGAAGCCCGCAGCAAAATGGGTACGATCTATAGGGTAACAGGATATATTACTGCCATCGAATCCCAGAAACCGCAGATCGCAGTCATCAATACCAGCGAGGACGGCAAATCACGTCCTGTTTACATTGTGAACAAGTCCAAAACCACATGGGAAATGGGAAACTACTACCGGCTTTATGCGGATGTTTACGGCTCCTACGGCACAATGCCCGCCATGTATGTCCGTTATACCTATACAAAGTAGCCGCCATTCCGGAAGAGAGGAGATTCACAGATGAAACGGTTCCTGTCTGTCCTTTCCGCATTCCTCATCCTGTTCATTGCTGCCGGAACCTGCCTGGCAGATCCGCTTATGCTGGACGCCGATCTGTCGGATACGCTGACCGTCCTGTATAATCCGGATGATCCTTCTGCTGGCTCCTATACTTATTCCTACCGTTATCCGCACATCGCGGAAACCGAACCGGACGCAGACAAAATCAATCCGTTCTACGCCGACCTGGTGTACACCCTGGAAACCAACATTCAGTTTATGGCAGACGGATATGTGGATTCCGGAAAATCCGTTGCGGTGAATGTTTCCTATGAATGCACCTGCAACAATGATCAGTTTTTTTCCGTCCTGATCCGGAAGGAATCCCTCATCGGTGATATGATCCGCTGTGTATGGACGGGACATACGTTTTCCAGGCAGGATGGTTTATCGGACGCCACATTCGATCTGCCCCGTCTTCTCGGCATCCTGAATGCAGGGGAACAGGATGAGTACCAGCTGGCCAGGCAGACGGAAAAGGCCGGCCGGATTGTCCGTGAGATGATCATGGATCAGATTGCCGAGAACCTCGGCGGCCTGCCGTATTACGATGACTTCACGGAAGAGGATCTGCTGGATGTGTTTTATCCGGAAGAGGATTTTTACCTGGATGCGGACGGAAATCCGGTGTTCTACCTGGAACCGGGCATCGCAGCAGATGAGTCTGCCGGTTACCTGGTTTTTCCGGTAAAGCTCGAGGACATCGCAGATGAACTGTAATACAGGAAAAAGACAGTGGTTTCTCCCGGTCCGCAGTATAATGGCTTTATTATCAGAGGAAAGAAGGGTTTTCTCATGCTTGATATCAAAGTGACACTTACCCAGACCCCGAAACAGAAGCCTGTGGATGAATCCGCCCTCGGATTCGGACGGATCTTCACCGATCATATGTTCCTGATGGATTATGAGCTCGGAGTCGGCTGGCATAATGCACGTATTGTTCCCTACGGTGATTTCCCGATTGATCCTGCCTCCATGGTGCTTCATTACGGTCAGGCCATTTTCGAAGGATGCAAGTGCTACCGCACGGCGGACAACAGCCTTCAGCTGTTCCGGCCGAAGGATAACCTTGCCCGGATGAGCCGCAGTGCCGAACGGATGTGTATGCCTGTGCTGGATGAGGAAACTGCGCTTGAGGGCCTGAAACAGCTGATCCGGATTGACGCGGACTGGGTCCCCCACCGGGAAGGTACGTCCCTGTACATCCGTCCGACCATGATCTCCACCGATGTCGGCCTGGGTGTTCACGCATCAAAGAAATACTGCTTCTTCATCATCCTCTCCCCTGTCGGTGCCTACTATAAGGAAGGCCTAAAGCCTGTCAGCATCTATGTGGAAGATGAATATGTCCGGGCTGTCCGCGGCGGCGTCGGTTTCACCAAGTGTGCCGGCAACTATGCTGCGTCCATCCTGGCCGGCGATATCGCCGAAAAGAAGGGATTCTCCCAGGTGCTCTGGCTCGACGGTGTCGAGCAGAAGTACGTGGAAGAAGTCGGGTCCATGAACATGATGTTCGCCTATGGCAACAAAATCGTCACCCCGAAACTGAACGGATCCATCCTGCCCGGTATCACGCGGGACAGCGTCCTGAAGCTGGCCGCCCAGCTCGGATATGAGACTGAGGAAAAGCGTTTGGATGTGAATGAGATTTTTGCCGATGCCAAAGCCGGAAAACTGACTGAAGCTTTCGGCACCGGCACCGCCGCTGTCATCAGCCCTGTCGGTGTGCTCGCGCTGCGCGATGAAAAAGTCACCCTCGGTGACGGCGGAATCGGTACCATCTCCCAGAAACTGTATGATACGCTGACCGGCATCCAGTACGGAAAGCTGGAAGACCGGAACGGCTGGATCCTTAAGCTCTGATCGAAAGGAACCTTATGCTGAGACGAGGCAATACCCGTCCATATCACTGGGCCGATAAAACCATGAGTGTTTTGCGCGCCGACCAGCTGGAGGCCTGTGAGAAAGATCTCACAGGCTTTCCGGCTGTTTGTCTTTTTGACGCTTCCTGTCATGACCGGGATGCGGAAAAACTGTATGACCTCTCCTGGTATGCCGAGGAAGACAAAACTTCGGGAAAAAAGCAGCTGCTCCACCGGGTGGGTGATCTGCGAAACCGCGTACTTTCTGTTTTTGCGCCTGAGATGGCGCTCCTTCCCGGTGAAGAACATGATCTCCTGATCCGGATCGTCCTCTTCGGCGGTCATCTGGCGCTGCAGGACTGGAATGACCTGATCCCCGCCCGCAGTCTGATTCGCCGGCTGTGGTGCCGCGGCGAATGGAAAGACAACGTACTGGTCCTTCATATGCCCCACCAGCTGTGTGCAACCGCGCTCATCCTGCTGGCCGGGGATGAACACCGGAAACTTCGCGATATCGTCGAGCAGGTGATCGACGGAATTGACAGCACGCTTTACCTGATGGGTATGATGCAGGCTGCGCCGGCACTGCGCCATCTTCAGTCACTGCTTGCCGGCACCTGTGCGGAGGGACATCCTGAGCTGGCGGAGCGGATGCTGCGTGCAGCCTTTGATTATACATATGACCGGGAAGGCCAGCTGGTTCTGCTGCATCCGGGTCTGGCTGAGCCTGACGGAATGATGAGAAAGTTTTCTTCATTTTCCCGTATGCCGTCCTACCAGAGCATGTCCGGCGATGCTATGAACACTGCCTCTGCCAGCGTGATGGATCTTGAATCTCCTCTCTATGACCGGATGCTTTCCGTTCTGGACGGCGCAGTCCGTCCGGAGATTTCCCCGGAAGATGCCGTGGAAGACCTGATTATACTGGCAAAGCAGGGTGTCTCATTTAAGGACATGAAAGAGGTCCTCTCCTCCATGCTCGTTTCCTATCCAACCCGGGAAATGCTGGCATCGCTTGAAAACATCAGCGGGCAGATTCCCCGCTGGCTGTACTTTTCTTCCTCTCAGGTGCAATGATATGGCTCTGAAAACTGTCCTGATTTCACCGGATGCTGCCGGAATGCGGCTGGACCGCTATATCCGGAAACTCCTTCCGGACCTGCCGGAGAGTACCATCCGCAAGCTGTTTGCCTCCCGGGATGTCAAGCTTGACAGAACCCCTGCGCATCGGGATGATATACTTCGTTCCGGTCAGGAACTGAGGATCTACCTCCCTGACCGCATGCCTGATTCCCGCAGCCAGGAATCCCTCCGTATTGTTTATGAGGATGATGATATCCTGCTGGTCAACAAACCCGGCGGGATCAGCGTTGAGCAGGATGCAGCCGGGTCACTGTCGCTGACGGAATTGTGCCTTCAGCATACGGCTGCTTCCGGGCCGGTTCTTTTTCCACCTGCGGCCTGTCACCGCCTTGACAACAAAACCAGCGGTCTCTGCCTGTTCGCCAAAAACGCCCGTGCTCTGGCTGTTATGGAAGACGCCTTCAGGGCCCGGACGATTGAAAAATACTATATCTGCCTCGTCCGCGGTATAATGAAGCCGCCGTCTGCCGTATGCAGTGCTTTCCTGGTGAAGGACAGCCGCCGGGCTGTCGTCCGGATTACGGATCATCCCGTACCGGATGCCCGTCCTGTTGTAACCGGATATGAAACGCTTGAAAGCGGACCTGTTTCCCGTCTGCGGGTTCATCTGATTACCGGACGGACCCATCAGATCCGCGCCCACCTTGCTGCGCTCGGACACCCGGTTCTCGGGGATGACCTGTACGGCGACCGTGCCTTTAACCGCCAGTACAAAGCCCGCAGCCTGAAGCTCTGTGCTGTTTCCCTGCGGCTGGATACCGGCGGTGCGCTGCCTGCTCTCGACGGGCAGGAATTCTCCATTGATCCCCCGTTCTGATTCCATTGTCCATCACAAATGATTTCGGAGGTGTCTTATGCTTGCTGCCCGTCCGCCGCTTGGCTGGAATTCCTGGAACACATTCGGTGACAAAATCAATGACTCCCTGATCCGCGAAATGGCAGATTACATGGTGGACCAGGGGTACCTGGAAGCCGGATATGAATATCTCGTAATCGATGACTGCTGGTCTCTCCGTGAGCGGGATGCCAGCGGCCGCCTTGTGCCTGACCCGGAAAAATTCCCCCACGGGATGAAAGACCTTGCTGATTATGTGCACGGAAAAGGCCTGAAATTCGGAATGTATTCCTGTGCAGGTGTTATGACCTGTGCCGGATATCCGTCCAGCTATGACCATGAATATACAGATGCCGAGACTTTTGCCTCCTGGGGTGTGGATTATCTGAAATATGATTTCTGCAATTTCCCGGAAACAGGTGACTGCCGGACCCGCTACCAGACAATGTCCATGGCCCTGAAAGCTACCGGACGGGACATTGTCTTCTCTGCCTGCAACTGGGGCCAGCAGGAACCGTGGAAATGGATGCGGAGCATCGGTGCGCACCTGTACCGTTCCACCGGTGACATTATGGATAACTATACTTCCTTTACGGATATCTTCAAATCCCAGCTGGATAATCTCTGCATGAGCGGTGTCGGCTGTTTCAATGACATGGATATGCTGACCGTCGGAATGGGCGGCCGCGGAAATGTCGGTTTCGGCAAGGTATGCTCATATGAGGAATACCGGATGCAGTTCTCCCTGTGGTGCCTGTGCGGAGTACCGCTGATGATGGGAGCCGACCTGCGCAGCCTGAAGCCGGAATATGTCTCCCTGATGCAGCATCGTGACCTCCTCCGGATTGACCAGGATGAAGAAGCCCGGCCCCCGATGCTGATCCGGAAAGGATCCATCTTTACCGGAAATCCGGATCCAAAGGAAGGCGAGATGCCCTGGCGCCATATTCCGGATTCATCCTATACCCTTTTCCGGCATCTGTCCGGCAACGAATTCGCACTGGCCTACATCAATCTTTCCGATGCGGAATCCGTCATTCATGTGGAGATGGTGGATCTCGGCCTTCCGGTTGCATCCGGGTACTCCCTGCAGGTCCGGGATGTGTTTACCGGCGAGGATCTCGGACCCAAAGCTGATTTCTTCAATCCTGTTGTACCCGGCCATGATATGAAACTCTATCTCTGCCGGCTGGTTAAAAACCGTGAGTAATCCGAAACATGAAAAACAGACCGTCGGTAACCCGGCGGTCTGTCGCATTTGCGGCCGGAATCTTGTCCCGGATGAATGTGCACTGACCCGGAAACTGATCAACCGCGGTGCTGTGGAATTCATGTGCCTTTCCTGCCTTTCGGAGCATTTCGGCGTGTCTGAGCATGTGCTCCGGGAAAAAATCCGGCAGTTCAGGGACATGGGCTGCACCCTGTTCAGGTAATCTCAAGCAGATCTTCTGCATTCCGGTACAGGATTCTTTCCGCTTCATCATCCGTCAGCTGCAGCTTCCGGAACCGTTCAAGTTCCTCTCCCGGGGTCCACATCGGATAATCCGTCCCGAACAGGATGCGTTCCCGGCTGTAATGCCGGATCATTTCCCGCCCCTTTTCCGGTGTAAAAGCATACAGGGAACTGGATGTATCCACATAAACATTTTCATACCCTGATAGCGTTTTCCACGCATCCTCCCATTCGCTCCAGCCACCGAGGTGGGCACAGATGCATGTAAGGCGTGGAAATGTATCCAGCACCCGCTTCATCCGTTTGGGATTGGAATATTCAAACCGCCTGTCTCCGGTATGAATCATAACCGGCATCTGCCCCTCAATCCGGCTGAACATATCCATGGCTTCCGGGCTGTCCAATGCAAACCGCTGCATGTCGGGATGGATTTTGAATCCCTTCAGTCCCATGGTTTTCACTTCATCAACAAGTCCGGAGATATCCTCTGCTTCGGGATGAATTGCGGCATATCCCGTAAACCTTCCGGAATGCTTTTTGACTGTCTCGGCAATAAAACGGTTGATAGCCGGAATATAATGCGGGGTAACTGCCACAGAATGAATGCAGCCGCAGTATATTCCGGCCTTGTCATATTCTCCGGTCAGCTCGCCGACTGTTCCGCCGTGCCTGGCGTTCATGCCGTAAAATGTCCCGATGCTGTCCGCCGCTTTCTGCGCGACCGCATTGGGAAACACATGGGCATGTATGTCGATAACAGATCCGGTTGTCATATTCTGTTCCCGCCTGTCCTGCTGAAAATTCGTCGGATTATACCCCTATGTACGGCTCGGTGCTTTGGCACTATGCCTCAGGTCAATTCCGGTTACGGTTCCGTCCGTTCCGATATAGTATTCCAGTACCATGTACTTGCTCTCGGTAGAATAGAATGTATACCGGATGAGCTTGGAACCGTCTTCATACGGCGTAATGGTTCCTTTTCCGTTGGTGATCTCATAAAGGCCGCGGTATCCTTCTTCGTTTTCCAGCTGGAGCATATCCCGGAACTGGTTGGTCACATCCTTTTCCGCTCTTCCGATTCCGGTCCCGCGCGGAGCTATGAATGCTCCCTGTGTCTCATAGTATACTTCCACGACCACCCAGGTTTTCCGGGTCTTGCTCATGTTCATGATTGCGTAGCCCCATGGATATACAAACCGGCGGCATTCGGTATCAAAACCGTCGTTCTCCACCGTTCCTGCCGGTGTTCCCTCTCCGTATTTCTCCTGGAATTCCTGCTGTGTAGTACTTCCCAGTTTCAGCGAATCCAGTGTGTCTGCGGCATTGAAGGCTTCCTTCGGTTTGGGATTTGCCTCGATTTTGTATTTTACCTCCAGCGTATTGGAGTTCTTCCCGTGCTGGTTGACCGCAATCGCTTTCAGTGTCACCCATCCGTTTGCCAGCAGGATCGGCTCTCCGGTAAACTTGGGGCTGTGCTTGTCGGGATTTGAACCGTCAATTGTATAATAAATCTGGATATGATCATCCCCCATATCGTCCTTGCCGGGTTTCAGTATAACCCGCTGGCTGGTTTTATATGTCTTCGGTGCCAGGTTGGACCGGGGTGTCATCGGTGAAGGAAGTGCGATCCGGTAGGTGCCTTTCAGCTCATCGGAAACCAGCTGCCCGTTCACCGCAACCGCACGCAGCGTCCGGGTTCCTTCCGGAAGCGGAACCGGATATTGGTACAGAGTACCGCCGTACGGAAGCTCTGCGTTTTCGTCAAACGTGAAGTACACATCAAATCCCTGGGGAGAGGATAATTTAAGGTTTTTCAGTGCACTGTGGAATCCCGCCTCCGGATCAGCTTTCGGCGGAACCGGCAGCAGGTCATTCCGCTGTGTCTGGAAGGATGTGTCACCGGTACTCTGGTATGCTGCCTGCATCAGTTCCCCGGCTTCCTTTTCCTTGCCGCTGTTCTGATAGATCCGGATCAGGGCAATGTACGCCTCCGGACGGCTCGGGGTTTCATTATAGATATGTTTATAGAGTTCGGTCGCTTCATCGATCATCCCCGCAGCTTCATAGGCGCTTCCCAGATTCAGCAGGCCGTCCACATCCATATGGGTTTTATCATTTGCCTCATCCTGCGCCTTTGCTTTTTCGTAACAGGCAATCGCGTCGTCAATCCGCCCGGAATCCAGCATTTCATCCCCGACCGCCCATAGTGCGGCAGCAGAAACCTGCATCGTCCGTTCCGGAAAATGCAGTCCGATCCGGACCAGGATCTTCTGCCCGGGATCTGTCCATTTCAGGAAGCCAAATCCTCCGGCTGTCAGAACAATCACGGCAATTGCGGCAATCATCGCAATCTTCATCCAGTTGACCATCTGCCGGTGCTGGTGCCGGTTCGCCTCCAGTGATGCCAGGTATTTCGCCGCCTGGTCAGGATCAGCTTCATCATCATATATGGTCCGGCGCCTGCGTTCAATGGTTCCCCTGCCCGGATTCTGCTCCGGATCTTCTGATACGGTAAAGCGGTCAAAGAAATCCTGGCCCGGCTCCCTGGTATCATCCACAACGGGAATTTCCATGGTTGCATGGCTCGCTCCGCTGCGTCTCCTCTTTGCTTCTGCCGTCTCCGGTTTCTGCTCTGCTTTATTTTTCAGCGCTTCCCGCGCTTTTTTCCCCTGTCGGATCGCCTGGGCTCCCTGCTGACGGAAGCCGGACTCATGCTTCAGGATCTGCCCGCATGCCGGGCATACACTTTCATCATTCTCGCTGTAATATCCGCATTTCTGACACAGCATCCCATCACCTCCCTGCTGTCCGTTTCAGACTTACCGGGTTTGCATTCCCGTTATCCATTATGTCAGGTCCATCTGCCGGAGTGCTTCATACTCCGGGTCATCATCATATTCCCGTTCCGGGCATACTCCGCCAAGGGCTTCAATGGCATTCCGTACTTCAATGAATGTCAGGTATGGCAGCCCGGGCTCTTCAGCGGCACTGATCAGTGCCGGCAGCGCACGGTCATCTCCCAGCTTTGCCAGGTATCCCGCAAACAGTGCGCGGCGTTCCTTTCTCTCTTTAAACAGGCGGACTGCCAGCCTGAATATCCGGTCATCCCCGGGGAAATTGGACAGCACCTCCATCAGGGCCTCCTGGCCGGCCGGACATGCCTGGTTCAGGTTCTGCAGGATCGGCTGGACAACGGTATCCCCCATAGCCGTCAGGCTCTCCAGGGCCTTATCCTTCAT
>JAEEGH010014368.1_pt1 | contig 17377 bp, 12 predicted proteins | sample 9134181 | NCBI WGS metagenome assembly JAEEGH01 (sample SAMN16246544, study PRJNA631951) | gut metagenome | biome: gut microbiome; feature: rumen; material: DP-attached | host: Bos | place: Iran: Karaj | collected 2018-10
TTCATCTTCTCGGGCATACCTTCCTTGGGTACGAACACCTTGTACTCTACATAGTCGTTGTCCTTCTCGTAGCCCTCCATCTTCTCCATGTGCTGTGGGTAGTAGGGATAGTTGTAGATGGTGGCCATTGTGCCCAGCTCCTCGAAGCCCTTGGTGAGCATGCCTTCTGGGTCCATGTCGGTGAAGCCGAGCGGGCCGATGATTTCCTTCATGCCCCTTTCGCGCCCCCAGTCCTCAACGGTCTTGAGCAATGCGCGCGACACCTCGATGTCGTCAATGAAGTCAATCCACCCGAAGCGCACGCACGGGCGGTTCCATTGTTCGTTATATCGCTTATTGATGATGGCTGCTACGCGTCCTGCCAACTTGCCGTCTTTGTAGGCCAGAAAATAATCGGCTTCGCAAAAGTCGAAGGCGGGATTTTTTTCACGGCTTAGTGTTTCCAGTTCGTCACTATACAGGTTAGGGGCATCAAATTTGTTGCCTTTGTAAAGGTCGTAGTGCAGTTGGATGAAGTCATCCAGTTCTTTCTTGGTATTTACCTTTTTTATTTCTACTGACATACGTAACGCGTTATGAATGAATAAAAAACAGCACAAAGATAATGCTTTTCTATAAAAAATGGCTATAAAAATTTGTTTTTTATCAATATTAAACGTAATTTTGCCATCAAAACGTAATACGATCACTAAAAGCACTAAATAAAAACCCTATTACAATGAACAAGAAGCTATTGATGACCGCAGCTTTTTCCTTGCTGCTGGCAGGTGCCGTTCAGGCACAAGGAGAGAAAAAGGAACTTTTGTCCTACTCTTTTGTTGAGTTACAAGGTGGACTTCAGATGACATCGACCGATGCTAAGATGACGAAGCTCTTCACGCCTACGGCTGCAGTGTCTTTCGGTCATTACTTCTCGCCTGTTGTTGGTGCACGAATCCACGTGAACGGCTGGCAGGCCAAGGGCGGATTCGATGACCTGGACCAGTATTACAAGTGGAAGTACATTACCCCTAATCTTGACCTGATGCTGAACCTGACCAACCTGATTAGCAAGAACAAGTCGGGTAGCCATCCGCTGAATGTGATCCTGTTGGGCGGTGTGGGTCTGAACTATGCCTGGGGCAACGATGACCTGAAGGGTCTGAATGTACATTCTACTCGCGTACCGCTGGCATGGGACAAGAACCGTCTGAGCCACAACCTGCGCGCCGGAGTGCGTTTGGAGACCAATGTGACGAAGCCTTTCGGCGTTTCGCTTGAGGTGAATGCCAACTCTGTGTCTGACCGTTTCAACTCGAAGACCAATGATGCCGATGACTGGCAGTTCACTGCCATGCTGGGCATCTCGTATCGCTTCTGCCACAGATATAAGGAGCCTAAGTTCGTGAAGAGAATGGTCGATGTGATTGATACCATCCTCGTTGACGAGCCCACCATCGTCAAGGTGATGGAGAAGCGCCCCGCTTTCCGTATGGAGCAGAAGAGCATTGAGAAGGTCATCTTCTTCAAGATAGCCCAGACCGATGCAGACAAGGCAGCAGGCATCAATGCTGCTATTGCTGAGGCTGCCGCTCTGATGAAGACATCGGAAGATGCTACCTTCACCGTCACGGGTTATGCTGACAAGGGCACTGGCTCGCGCTCTGCCAACAAGCGCTTTGCCAAGAAGCGTGCTGACGATGTGGCCTCCACGCTCACCAAGGAGCATGGCATCGATGCCAGCCGCATCAAGACCGACTCAAAGGGCGACACCGTGCAGCCTTTCCCCGAGAACGACAAGAACCGTTGCGTAATCATTACCGGTACGGGTACGTTCAAGGTAGAGTACATGGAGGATGTAGAGGTTGAGAAGCAGGTGATGAAGAAGGTGAAGAAGACCACCGTTCGCCAGGTTGAGGTCATGGAACAGGTGAACAAGACCAATAAAAAGAAGTAAATTCTATCATCTGAGATATTATAAAGAAACGGAAGGCATCGATGTCTTCCGTTTTTTTGATGTGTGTCTGTTTGGGCTATTCTTCTTTAGGTGGACAGCAGATCATGAGCACATGACTGCCATCGGAAAGCGTGGTAGCGAAGATATAGTTGCTTCCGCCATCTGACAGTTTCAGGCGCTTGCGCAATTCGGCTACCGACAGGGGGAAGTTGCGCACGGTGATGTTGGCCTGTTTCAGGGGCATGACTTTCTCCTTCAACTCCTTCTTGTTCATGGAGGAGACGACCAAGATGCGGAACTGCCTACCGGGGAAGTCGGCTATCAGTCGGTCGGAAACGAACAGGTGACTGTTCTGTGCTAATTGTTTTACAGGGAAAACACGGCAAAGCTCGGCGAAACAGCCGGCCTTCATGATGGAGGCGTTGGGTTCGTAGAGGAAGCCCCCTCCAACCTCCCCCGACTGGGGGAGGCTTTTTGTGTTGATGTATTCTGTTTGAAACAGGGTGTTGTCGTTGATGTATTCTGTTTGAAATAGAGTGTTGTCGTTGACGCAGAAAAGGCGGAGAGGGGTGGGAGCTTTTTCTTTGGAAAGGACGACGAGCAGTTCTTTGCACTCTCCACCTGTAGAGACGATGTGAATCTCGTTTACCCACTGTTCACCCAGGTCGTTCACCGTCTTGCGCCAGTCGAGCATGGGCGATATCTTCAGCATCACGAAGTCAGTCTTCTGTAGCAGTTCTTCACGTAAGGAGAGCACGTCGGGCGTGCAGTCGCTGATGCCATAGGTGCGGGCTCCGTGCTCGTTGCGACGGGCAGGGTCCATGAATATCATTGTGACGTGATGAATGGTGTGCAGATGCTCTGTTCCGTCAGCATTTACTACATGCGCTTTGCGGTTCATGACGCACAGGTTGTTCGATGCAATGGCACATAATTCGCTGTTCTGCTCTACATAGGTGGCCTCGTCAAATGCCTCACTCATGCAAGTGAAGTCAACCCCGAATCCTCCCGTCAAATCTGTCAGTGAGGTGGTTTCGCTGTATCCCTTTAGCAAACGTTGGCATACTTCATACTTGTAATGTGCAGTTGGCTCGCTGCTGCACTGCTCTAAGTTGAGATGGGGCGGATAGAGAATGTCGTCAAGGGCTGCCCATGAGGGGAGCTTCTTGCGAGCCATCTGCCTGCCTGCTATTTGCTGCAAGGCTTCAGTCATATCGACAGCAGTATCCTTAGAACCACGAAGCGCCAGCTGCCTGACATCGTCGTCGGCATGCTGGCGCACGTAGAGGAGTGTAGCCTCGTTCATTCTCTTAGTCTATCGGATAATGATTTTCTTGCCCTGAAGAATGTAAATGCCAGGACGCAGCTGGCTGCTGCTGACCCTAACGCCGGAGAGCGTGTAAATGGATTGGTTGGCTGCAGCATTGACGGTTGTCGGACCGCTGATACCCTCGGTGGACTCGTTCTGCTTCATTTTCACCTTAACCCCTGACAGTTGCATATTGCCGCTGCCATCATCTACGCTGAAAGTGACGCTTTGGGCAGTGCCCGTCCATGTGAATCCGTTCACGGTGCCTACCGAGGCTGACAGAGTCTTGCTGGTCTCTTTGGCCAGTTGGAACTCCAGTTCGTTGAGCTCGCCATCAGTAACGGAAATGGTGAGAAGGTTCTTTTGGTAGAGCCTAATCTGCTCGTTGTTGACGAACTGGTTGCTTCCACTTCCTTTGGAGTATAAGACGGTCACACCGTTCTGCGTTCCACTATAGTCTCCCATATTGTTGCCTGAAAGTGAACCGTCGAAGCTCGTTCCGAAAAGGGAGTTGCCAAAAGCGATGAGACCCTCCACGGGGGTGACTTCGCCTCCACTGTTGGTGATGGTATAGGTGGCGGTTGTCTGATAGCTTGTCACGCCGTCTTTTACGGCGATGGCCTTCAGGGTAGTGGTCTGGGTGAGCGTGATGGGCTGCTCGTAGAGATGACCGTTCACGGTGGCATTGCTTTGGTCGGTGGTGTAGTAGATGGTGGCTCCCTCGGTGGCCGAAGTCATGCTGACCACCACCTGATTGGCATAGCTGCCGCCTTCGGGTGAGAACACTGGCTGGCTGACGGTCGCTATATCGGGTGTGCTGCCGCCCTCGTAGTGGTCGTAGCTGAATGACTGTTCCTTCTTCGAGCCCCACACATAGTCCTCCAGTCCGGGATAATCAACGAAGGGATTGCGGTTGCCCTGCACGTTCCACACGGCATTGTTGCGGTCAATCTCCCGCTGGTCGATGGGGTCCTGTTTAGACCATCGCATTAGCATGGTGAGATACCAATCCATGAAGCCGGGATACTTGCTCGTTGAGAACACGCTGTGTCCCCAGCCAGTAGCCAGATTCTCATAGCAAGTCACCATATAGAAATAAATGCGGGCCATGTCGCCCTTTATCTCGTCGTTGGGCTCGAACACCGTGCCTGAGTAGCCTGCCGTCTTGCAGCTGCCCAGCTTGGAATAGCCGTTCTTCGACTGCTTTTGTATCGTTCCTACTTCAGCCAGCGGATTGTTGGAGCGCATACCGTTTACCCAACAGTCGGTAGGCACTACCTGCACCACGTCTGATTTGGGCAGACCGCTGCCGAACCAGCTCTGCGGAACGGTGTGTTCGCGGTTCCATCCTGCACCCTCGGCTGAGTTGCCGCCCTTGTCGTTCCATGTGTAGTTGGTGGCGTTCGAATACCAGTCGCGCAGGTAGCCGTCGGCTCGCTTGTCGGTCTGTTTGTAAGCATCGTAGAGTCCGTCGTAACCTACGTTGGTGTGGGGCGAGATGATATTGTAGAGTGCCGTCTTCAGCGCGGCACCGCTCTTTCCGTTGGCATTCTGGTAGTAGGTTCCGCTGTTATTGGGACCTTGTGCCTGCGCACTGAGTGCGATTGCGAAGAATACGGTGAAAAGGAGTAAAGAATTCTTGTTGATCATAGCTGATACGTATAGTTTTAGATGACAAAGATAAGGATAAAAAACGAGATGGGGCGAAAAATGAATAGAAATCATTGTAAATGAGCCGTTTTTTAAGTTTGTTAACCCAATTGGCCACAAAAAAGTAGTACCTTTGCACCCATGAACTATCAAACGCATACTTGCAAGAACGGACTGCGCGTCATTCATTTGCAGTCGCAGTCGCCCGTCATTTTCTGTGGCATTGCCGTAGGGGCGGGTACCCGTCATGAGGCTCCAGGCGAAGAGGGACTGGCCCACTTCTGTGAGCACATGGTCTTCAAAGGCACACGCAGGCGCACTGCCGTGCAGATTATCAACGCGCTGGAGGGCGTGGGCGGTGAGCTGAATGCTTTCACCAACAAGGAAGATACGGTCTATTATGCCGCCACCACGCGACAGCATTTCCGTAAGGCTGTCGATGTGCTCTGCGACATTGTGTTCTGCAGTCAGTATCCTGAGCATGAGGTGGAGAAGGAGCGTGAGGTGGTGTGCGACGAGATTGAGAGCTATGAGGACTCGCCCTCCGAACTCATCTTCGACGAGTTTGAGAATCTGCTCTTCGAAGGGCATCCGCTGGGGCATAATATCTTAGGAACGAGTGAGCGCGTGAGACAATACACGGGGGCCGACGCGCAGCGATTCACACGCAGGCACTATCGCCCCGACAATAGCATCTTCTTTGCAAGTGGCAACATCGACTTCGATAAACTGATAAAAATCTTAAATGCATCGGACGGCTCGTTAAATGCATCGGACGGCTTGTTAAATGCATCGGGCGAATTGTTAAACGCATCGGACGAATTACTAAACGCATCACTGCATTCTTTTACGGGGACAACGGTCGTGAGGCATCGCAACACCCACCAGGCTCATGTGATGATGGGAGCGCGTGCTTTTGCTGTCAGCGATGCCCGTCGCTGGCCGCTATTCTTGCTCAATAACATCCTGGGTGGACCAGGCCTGAACTCGCGGCTGAACCTGTCGCTGCGTGAGCGCAACGGACTGGTTTATACCGTAGAGAGCTCAATGACGAGCTATGGCGACACAGGGGTATGGTCGATTTACTTTGGCTGTGACCAGCACGATGTGAAGCGCTGCTGCCGTCTGGTGAGGCGCGAGCTGGACCGGCTGATGCACTCACCACTGACCGAAGGGCAGCTCAAGAAGGCCAAGCAACAGTTGCACGGACAGCTGACCATCGCTTCAGATAATCGCGAGCAGTTTGCCCTCGACTTTGCCAAGAACTTTCTGCATCACGGCACCGAGCGCAACCTCGACGAAATCTTGGCCCGTGTCGATGCCCTTACTGCCGATCAGTTGCAGCAGGTGGCCTGCGAAGTGTTCGATGAGGCCCGCATCCTCACCCTCATTTACGATTAGCCATTGAGGTGTGGAGTAAGGTGATATGCATTAAAAAAAGACCATTTCATCGCTGTGCGAGAATGGTCTTTTTTTAGTGTCTCAGGCTGCGGGACTTCTCAGCGGCGCTGCCTGATGAAGTGATTGTTTTAATTAAAATGATTTATTATAGAGAAAGCATAGAAATTCGTTGTCAATGTCGCCCGTGAGGTTGATAATGGTTGACTTGTCGTGTTGAGGCTCCTCACAGAGCATGATGAACTCGACAGTGTTGCCCTTCCGGTCGTTGCGGGTGTAGAAGATGCCGTGCTGCTCCTCGGTGCGATACTCCTTTCCGGCTGTGAAGCGCTGCGAGTTCTTCTTCAGCAGTTCGAGCGCCTTTTCGTAATGGTCGGCGTTGCCGGTGATGATGCGTGCACTCTTCAGCTTGGCTATGGCCTGAATGATATTGTCGGAGCGGTTGTCATCGTGCATTTTCACGAGTTGCTCCATCATCTTCGGACTCACGGTGATGCATTTCAGCGTAGAGTCGGCCTGATGTTGTTTCATGAACTTCTCGGCGAAGTCAGGTGAGTGCTGTGCGAAGGCCGCTACCTGCATGAGCACTGCCATCAGGAGTAAAAGAATCCTGTTTCGTTTCATCTCACTTCGATTTGGAGTGAATCGAGTGCCACTGAGTCAGCCCGTTGTACATGGCTGAATCCGGATGAGATGAGCTGTAGCGCATCTTCCATCTGGTCGTAGGCCACGGCAGGATCTTCGTAGGTGTCCTTATAGGCGGCATAGTTGATGTCGTCGGCCTGTGAGCGGTCGTGCTGGAAGGTAATGTTCATGGCATTGCCCAGTGTGAGCACGATAGCCACGACAGCGGCGGCACGAAGCAGAGGCTGCAGTCGCTGGTTCAGGCTGATGGTGCGTGCCTTGACCACTACGGGCTCTTCGATATTTGCCAGGATGCGCTGGTCGAAGTCGTCGCCCAGTGTGTCGTTTGGCTGCAGAGCTGCAAAGAGGGGGCGGTACTGTCGCAACTGCTGCGGCACTTCCTGCTCGTCCTGTGCGAAGAATGCGCTCAGGATATGCTCTTCCTGCAAGGTGGTCTCGCACTGGAAGTAGCGTTCTATCAGTTGTTCGATGTACTTATAGTCCATAATTCTCTGTTTCTAAATATTTTTGTCGGATGGCTTGTCGGGCTCGGAAGATGTTTACCTTCACCTGCTGCTCGCTGATGTCCATCACGGCTGCTATTTCTTTATAACTTTTTCCCTCGATGTCGCGCAGCTGTATGCAGGAGCGCTGTTTCTCGGGCAGTGAGTCGATGAGCTGTCGTACGAGCTGTATGCGGTCGTGCTGCACGGTCTGCTCCTCGGGGTTGGAGGTATAGGAACGGTCGGGTGGGTCGTGGCTGTCGTCGAGCTGTATGTTCTGTGCTTCCGACTTTTTTGCCTTGTCGAGTGCCAGGTTTCGGCAGATGGTGAGGCAGAATGCCTCGATGGACTCAATCTCGTCCCACTGTTCGCGTCGGTTCCACACCTTAATCATTGTGTCCTGCACAGTGTCCTCTGCCTCCGCAGGGTTGAGAGTGATGCGGAGTGCCAATCTGTAGAGCTCATTTTTGAGCGGCAGTACGTCGGTGCGGAAATCGATTTTTTTCATCCTCTCAAGTAATAAGACGATTGGGGAAAAGAAAAGTTACAGGGGAGAGTGTTTTTTTTCGGAGAGCTCCGAGAACTCAGAGCTCTCAGAGAACTCAGAGTTCTCCGAGCTCGGAGCTCTCAGAACGCTTACTGCTCATACCCTCCGAAGCTGCCGCTATCGTCGTCGCTGCCTTGCTGGTCGTCGCGTTGCGGTTTCTTCTTCTGGGTCATGTTGCCGAAATTCCACGTGAGTTGCAGGTTGATGCGTGGGTCGCGCCAGTTCTTCTGGTGACGATAGAAGGTGGAACTCTCGGTGAAGTTCTCCCACTTGCGGGTGTTGAACACGTCACGCCAGTTCAGGGCCAGGGCAAAGGCCTTGTTGAAGAAGGTCTTGCGAATGCCCAGGTCGAGTGAGCCGTTAGGATTGCGATAGCCTTGGGTGATGACTGAACGTGAGCGGTAGTTGCCCGTAGCCTGTATGGAGATGTTGTAGGGCAGGATGATTGAGGCCAGTAAGCGGGCATCCCAGGCGAAGTTCTCGTCGCTCTCGCCCGTAACAAGCTGATTTTCGACATAGGTCTGGAAGCCGTCCAGCTTGTAGTAGTAGGCATTGACCGTGGTGGTCAGGTCGAGGATGCGCCACAGTTTGTTCTTCACGATGAGTTCTGCACCGGCGCTCTGGCTCTTCGAAACGTTGAGGTTGGTCATGTACATGAGCTGTTCGGTCTGACTCTGGTAGCGTATGCGTTGTATCACATCGGTTGTGGGGCGATAGTATGTGCCTATTGAGAGCGTGTGGTTCTCCCAGGTCTTCAGGAAGTTGAGTGAGAAAGAGTTAGTATATTCGGGGGTGAGCAGCGGATTGCCGAACTCCACCATCGTGGCATCGCGGGTGTTCTTGAATGAATTGAGCTGTCCGCCCCAAGGACGGCGCAGGCGGCGCGTATAGTTCAGTTGCAGCTGGGCTGTCTCGGTGATGGAGTAGTTCAGGAACAGCGAGGGAAACAGCTGGAAGTAGTCTTTCTTGAAAGCAGGGTCTTTCGGGGCCTTTCCATATTCCTGATCCCATGTATAGCTCTCGGTGTTCACGCGCCAGTACTCACCACGCAGTCCGGCCATGATGCCCAGTCGGCCAAACTTCATGTTGGCTGTGACGTAGAGTGCGTGCACATTGTTGTCATAGATGAATCGGTTGAAGAAATAGTGGTCTTCCACAAGCGTCTTTGTCTTCCTGTCCTCCTCCCACGATTCCTGCGGAGTGTTCTCGTGCGAGAAGCGTCCATTGTAGCCTGCTTCCAGCTTCAGTTTCTCCGAGATCTGGTTCTCGTAGTCGAGCTTGGCCTCCCAGTTACGGTTGTTGATGTGCATGGGGCGGTACTGGTAGCTGTAGCCTCGGGTGTTGTCGGCGAGGTAGGTGGTGTCGTTCTTGTATTCATTGGTGTTATCACTGTTCCATTTGTTGAACGACAGGGTGAAGTCCAGCTTATGAGTGCCGTTGTCATTGAACTTATGTGTGTATCCCAGTTCGGCGTTGTACATGTGGTTCTTCCCATCGCCCAGAGTCTGACGGTTCAGGGTCTTCACGTCACCGGTGAGCTTATTGCCGTAGCGATAGGTGGTCAGGTTGTCGTTCGAGCGATTACCGTGCATGGTCATGCCCGAGATAGACAGGTCGTCGTTGCCTGAGAGGTGGAAGGTGAGTCCGGCACGGGCAAAGAGTCCGCCACCGTTGTTGTCGTTCTCGCCATCGCTCAGCTGATAGTTGCCCAGCGACCCGTCAGCGTTCTTATAGTACTGCTCGCTCAGGTTGCCACCACTGCCTCGACGTTTGCGGTAGCCCACGTTGGCAAAGGCATCGACCCATCGGCTGGAGAAATTGATATTGCCCCCCACGTTCCATCCTTTGTGATTGTTGGCACCGGCCTGCACTGCACCGTAGTAGCCTGCCTTACGGTCACGCTTCAGGATGATGTTGATGATGCCAGCTGTGCCTTCAGGCGAGAACTTGGCCGAGGGGTTGTCTATCACCTCAATGCGCTCAATGCTCTCAGCAGGTATCTGTTGCAGAATCTCACCACGGTTGTCAGAGGTCAGTCCGCTGGCCTTACCGTTGATCCATACTTCTACGCTTGAATTGCCGCGCAGCGATATTTCGCCGTCGGTGGTCACTTCGATAGAAGGGATATTCTCCAACAGGTCGGTCACCGATCCGCCTGCTGCCGCCAGTACCTCATCTACGGTGAAGGTCTTGCGATCTACCTCCAGTTTCATCTGTGAGCGCTGGCCCACCACCTGCACCTCTTTCAGGGTCTGTGTGTCCTCGCTGATGTAGATGGTGTTGTAGTTCACGCGCCTCTGCTGCGGCGTGATCTGGAACTTGCGCGATACGCTCTTGTAGCCTACCGACGATACTTGCAACGTGTATGTGCCGTCCTTCAGTCCGCTGATCTGAAACGAACCTTTCACGTCGGTCATGGCTCCACCGGCCATCTTGCCGTTGGAATCGGTCACCTTGATATTTGCAAATTGCATGGCTTCGTCGTTTTGTCGGTCCATGATGTGACCACGCACAATGCCTTGAGCCTGCATACCGATGGTGCACAGCATCATCAGTAGCAGTAGGATAAGTCTGTTCATAGTTGTTGTTGAATGGAGAAAAGTACGGTTGAAATATATATCAGAAAGTCTAGTTTTTTTCTTATAGCATAAAATAGAAAAGAACTGCAATCAGTATAATCAGATAGGAACAGCCTTTCCATATTTTTCCGAAGACGTAGCATAAGAACACTACTAATATCAGCATCATTACGTCGGAGAATCTTATATGAATTTGCGGATAGTCCGTAATGTCCATATAGTCTTCAAGCGACATCATGTCTTCGGTATTACGACGGCCACCGCCGATAAAGTCTTCATCATCTTCATCCTGTGCAAAAGACCGCAACCAACAGATGGTAGCGCATAGGAGAACATAAAGGCGTAGTGAAAGACGTTCCATTTCAGATTGATTTGTACTCCAACCGAGAATCGAACTCGGATCTACTCTTTAGGAGAGAGTTGTTCTATCCATTGAACTATTAGAGCGTGACTATTTTATAAAAGCGGTGCAAAATTATAACAAAAAAGGGGGAAAAACAAACTTTTTCTCCCTTTTTATGATTCATTGAGACTTTTGGGCGTCTTTTTGTGACAGACGACACCTTTGTTATCTTCAGTTTTTAGGTACTGAAGGCTTAGCTTGCTGTCCCTTTTCCGTATTGTCAGTAGCAGATGACAGCTTTTTCTCTTAATTAGTTTTCTGCGCTTCGGTGTCAGGCATTTTCCAGAAAGTGAGCGTCTTCAGTCCTTTTTTGGTCTTCTTGCTACCCCAAACCACGTTCAGACCAAGGTTGAAACTGAAGTTGGAGTTAAGCGGAATCATTTTAGCACCGGTCTTTCCAATCATGTGGTCCATACCTACGAAGAAGTTGATGCCCTGAGGATGGAAGTTGATGACCCAGCCCATAGTGGTGCAGAAAGAGGTGAAGGCCACGTTGATGCCGCCATCGAGCCAGTTCAGAGGATGAATATTGGCACTGACGCGTTCTTCTATCCAAGAATACTTGCCATCGAAACGACGGGTGAGCAGCGAACCGAAGGTCAGCTTGTCGTAAACGGGAAGCGGATATTCCAGTCCGAAACGCAGTGTAGCAGCAAGCGCATGGGTGGCACTTTTGCCGCTGCCTTTGTTCTCCAGATGATAGAAGTCCTTCAGCTTGTCACCGTAAGAATCAACCTCGTCGCCAAGAGTGTGCTTGTTGTCGCCGCTCCTCAGGTCGAAGTTATTGAATCCGCTGAACTCGAAGGGCTTTCCTGACGATTCAGCCACGATGCCGTTGTTCCAGCTGATGAATCCCAGATCGGCCACGGCAAGGCTGACCTTCAGACCGTTGAGCCATTTCACGGGGCAGTCCTTGAACTCATAGATACCTCCGAGGTCAAATCCGAGGCCAAATCCGCTCATACCAGGATTTTTGATGTCGATACCGTTGACCTGACGGAATGTGCCGGGACGGCTCTTGTATTCTACATCCTTCTCTTTGAAGGTGGCACCCTTCATGTTTAGCTCGCCTTTTACCTGACCATCCACGATCCATTTGTCACCGGAGAGGTTGGCGTGCATGTTCTTCATGGTCATGTCGGCTCGTGCCACACCGAAGAGCAGTTTCAGTTTGGCACCCACGCGGAGGTTGTCGAACAGCTGTCGTGAGTGTCCGAATGCCAGTTCGGCGTAGTTCCAGGCTCTGATGCCCATATCGTCGAACGAATAGTCCTGGTTCTTCATGTCCTTGGCAAAGAGGAAGAAGTCGTAGGGCATGGAGAGTCCGAAGTGGGTGCGGTCTTTCAGCTCAACGGTGTTATAGCCGTCAAAGGCATTGAAGCCTACCGAGGCAATGTTGAGGTCCATGTCCATTAACAGGCTGTTGGTGCCCTTCTTGAATCCTTTCAGGGCTTCATCGACAGAGATGCCAGGATGCATGAACGTGGTAGTCTTCTTGGCGCCGGCGTCGGGCTTATAGTCGGGATTCTTGAAGAAGAAATCGCCCACGCCCAGTGAGCCCTGCAACTGCATGTTGAAGTTGCCTATGATGGGTATGGCGGCATAACCCTGACTGTTGCCGTAGGCAGGATTCATCTGGTGTCTGTACTTGAAATCGTCGGTGAAGTAGGCCGAATTGAGTTCCTGTGCCATGGCGATTCCAGTCTGTGTCATTAATGCCACGGCTAATATGTATTTATTAATTGTCTTCATAGCCATTTTTCTTTTTTCTTGATGAATAGTCAATTACGAAAAATTACCGTTTATTCTCTCACTCTTGCGGTCAGTTGTCCAAATTGATTGTTATTCGACCGTTCAGTTTGAGCTTGATGTCCTTGAGTTGTACGGTGTGCCTCGACGCATTGAGTGTCTCGGCTGTGGCTTGGGTGGCATTGGCCACCACTTCGAAGACAATTCCGTCTAGTTCCTTCATGTTGCCTTGTGCCTTCAGGTAGAGCTTGCGGTTGCGGCTGTCGCCCATCCTGTAAACGGTCAGTCCGTTGGGCAGTCTGTTGCCCTGCTCGTCGGTGATTTCCACTTTCACGTCGCTGATCTCATGGCCTATCCCGTTGGCATCCTTCACGCCTACGGCCTTGGGGTTGCTGATGACCAGTTCGAGCGGGGTGTTATTGTCGATGCTGGCTTCTAACTGCAGGTAGCCGTCATTGTAAAAGTTGATCTGGTTCTTCACGAGGTCCTTGTTGAAGTTGTCCACGGTGTCGGAATAGACAATGGTGGAGCCTTTTTCCATGGTGAGGGGTGCCATGAACTCATATACAGGTTTGATGGCATAGGTGCATCCATGGGCTTCAGGCTTGTCCTCGGTTCCTTCCTTATAGAGGTCAATGCTGCCTATCTTCGTGTTGTTGGCATGAGCCTCTAAAAGAATGTCAATGTGCTTGGGAATCTTGCTCAGGAGGGCTGCCACGTCGTAGGCCTTCAGTGAGTCGGTTCTTCCGGCTATGGGGTCAAGGCGGAGCGGATTGCTGTCATTGCGTTTCTCAATGTACTGTACTGCAGGGTCAGTGCCTTTTCTACGGCACAACACGATGGTGGACTTCACGTTGCTGCCTGCAGGTGCCTGTTTCATGATGATGTTCTCGGCACTTGTCACGTCGAGCGTGCGGTAGGTGATACTACCGTTGTCGTCTGTATAAGTACCCACAAGGGTAGCTTTCAGCAGTCCCTCAATATCAATGTTGTTGTCGAGTTCAATCTTCAGCGTGGGATTGCTCAGGATGACGCTTACGCGGTCGTCTTTGAGGAATTCTGGAATGCTACCTATGTCGGTAGATTTCGGTTCGATATTGATGTCGGGGTTAAACCATCCTTCGGCGTGAGTCACGTGGAAGCCGTCGCCCATGTCGACGCTTTTCACCGGTACAGTGTTTGAACCAACGGTGGCAGTCGAAACGAAGTTGATGGTGTTCATGACCACCTTGGTCTTGATTTTACCTTGCAGTTCCAGGTCGGTGCTGTTCACCAGCATGTAGCTTTCGCTGCTTGTGGGACGTTTCGTCAATATGTTCTTCAGTTTGTTGAGTTTCAGGTTCAGGATGAAGTCGCTGTTAGTGGGAATGTTGCTTACCAGCAGCTCCTGATATTCGCCTGCTATGTTCTCATTGAGCGAATAGTTCGATGGAAACATAGTCTGGTCCACTCCGAAGAACTTAGGCAAATAGACCTTCAGGGAGACCTTGTTCATGCTGCTTTTGAGTGCTGTCACGCCCAAGTCAATCGTGATGTTGCCTGTGATGTCGGCCTCCTTTATACTGTCTATCTGATGGTGGTCGTTGCCTGGATCCTCCTGGTAGTTGAATTTGGCGATTTCCTTAATATCCTGAGGCGCTCCCGTAGGAAATTCGTACTGCACGGATTTGCCAATGTTGAGTATCATCTCAGACGTGATGGGTACGGTGAGGTCGCTTGGCGTGACGCTTTGCTTGGCGAGCACAGCCTCTTTCACCTTTGGCTTTGCCGGATTGAGCGTGTCGCCTTTCAAGAAGCGGTAGTCGCCATTCGACAGGGTGTCAATGGCGTCTCCCTCATTGGTTTTCAACAGGTCGCCCAGCGGACTTCTCCTTGTCGAATTACTGGGGAACTCCAGTCCGTCTGATCCAATGCCAATGGTGGTGTCAACATCTCCAAGGTCGATGTTTTCGTCGGTCGAGCAACCCACGAGTACACCCGTACATGCCAGCATGCCTAATGCCGAGAATGTAAGAACGAAATCCGTGATTCTTCTCATAAGATTGATAAGTTATGTTAGTAGTTTTATCTAATTGGGCACAAATATACAATAATTTTTAAAAAATATAAAAAAACGAGGAACTTTTTGTTGTAAATTCCTCGTTATTTTAATAATATGCCTCTAAAAGTCCTTTGATTTGTGCCTTTTCTTCTATTCCAGATAGGTATAGCCGTAAAGTCCTGAGCGATAGTTGCTGAGGAATTCTTTGCCTTCTTCCAGCGTAATCTTGCCTTGCTTCACGCTCTTGGTCACCCATATCTCCAGTTGGCGCACCAGCTTCTTGGGGTTATACTGCACGTACTCGAGCACTTCCTCCACGGTCTCACCGTCGAATATCTGGTCGATGTGGTACTGTCCGTCTTTTATAGTAATGTGTACGGCAGTGGTGTCGCCAAACAGGTTGTGCATGTCACCCAAAATCTCCTGATAGGCTCCCACGAGGAACACGCCCAGATAGTAGTCCTCGTTCTTCTTCAGCGTGTGCACGGGCAGCGAGTGGGAATTGTGGCGGTTGGTCACGAAGTTGGCTATCTTACCATCGCTGTCGCAGGTGATGTCCTGAATGGTGGCATTGCGTGTGGGGCGCTCGTCCAGTCGCTGGATGGGCATGATGGGGAACAGCTGGTCGATGGCCCACGAGTCGGGCAGGCTCTGGAACAGCGAGAAGTTGCAGAAGTACTTGTCGGCCAGCAACTTGTCAATGTTCATCAGCTCTTCAGGTACATGCTTCATGTTCTTGGCCAGTGCGTTGATTTCGTGGCACACGCTCCAGTACATCGCTTCTATCTCGGCGCGTGTTTTCAGGTCAACAATGCCGTGTGAGAACAGGTTGAGCACCTCCTCGCGAATTTGCTCTGCGTCGTGCCAGTCTTCGAGCACGTTGCGGGGCGACAGGTTGTCCCATATCTCGTAGAGGTCCTTCACCAGTTGGTGCGAGTTCTCGTCGGGTTCAAACTCCTCGGGCATCTCGGGCAGCGAAGCCGTTTCCAGCACGTCGATCACCAGCACCGAGTGGTGTGCGGCGAGCGAGCGTCCGCTCTCCGTGATGATGTTGGGGTGGGGCAGGTCGTTCTTGTTGGCAGCTTCAACGAAGGTGTAGATACAGTCGTTCACATACTCCTGGATGGAGTAGTTCACCGAACTCTCGCTCGATGGCGAACGAGTGCCGTCGTAGTCAACGCCCAGTCCGCCGCCGCAGTCCACGAACTCCACGTTGTAGCCCAGCTTGTGCAGCTGTATATAGAACTGTGAAGCTTCGCGCAGTGCGGTCTGAATGCGGCGAATCTTCGTGATCTGTGAACCGATGTGGAAGTGGATGAGCTTCAGACAGTCGCGCATGTCGCGCTTGTCCAGCATGTCGAGTGCTTCGAGCAGTTCGGCACTGGTCAGTCCGAACTTCGAGGCATCGCCGCCGCTCTCTTCCCACTTGCCTGCTCCGCTGGAGGCCAGTTTGATGCGGATGCCGATGTTGGGTCTCACCCCCAGTTTCTTGGCTTCGCGGGCTATGATGTCCAGTTCGTTCAGTTTCTCCACTACGATGAAGATGCGTTTGCCCATCTTCTGTGCCAACAGGGCCAGCTCAATGTAGCTCTGATCTTTGTAGCCGTTGCACACGATGATGCTGTCGCTCATGCACTGCACGGCAATCACGGCATGCAGCTCAGGCTTCGATCCGGCCTCTACGCCCAGGTTGAACTTGCGTCCGTGCGAGATGATTTCCTCTACCACGGGCTGCATCTGGTTCACCTTGATAGGATATACCACATAGTTCTCGCCCTTGTACTCGTATTCGTCGGCAGCCTTCTTGAAGCAGCTCCACGTTTTCTCAATGCGGTTGTCCAGGATGTCGGGGAAGCGCAGTAGCACCGGAGGTGTCACATCGCGCAGCGACAACTCATCCATCACCTCGCGCAAGTCTATTTGCGCATCATCCTTGCAGGGAGTCACATACACGTTTCCCTTCTCGTTGATACCGAAGTAGCTTGTGCCCCAGCCATTGATGTTGTAGAGCTCGCGGGCATCGTCGATGGTCCATTTCTTCATTATAATGCAAGTATTTTCCGCAGCTGAGCCACGGTAATGGAAATTTTTTCGTAGTTGTCCATCAGGCTCACGTCGAGCTTGAAGCGAGCCTTGTTGTAGAACGGTTCGCGTTCCTGTAGATGCTCCTTGATGTAGCCGATGAGCTGTTCTGGACTCTTGTCCTTGAGCAACGGGCGCTCGGTCTTGCCCATCATGAGGTGTTTCTGCAGCACTTCTGGCTCGCAACGCAGATAGACGACCTGTCCCTGCTGGTTCATGTAGTCTATGTTGTCGAAGAAGCAGGGAGTGCCACCGCCACAGCTGATGATGACATCCTCGAACTCAGCCAATTCGTGCAGCATGTTGTATTCTATCTTGCGGAAGCCCTCTTCGCCCTGTTCGGCAAAGATTTGCGGAATGGTCTTGCGCCGCCTGCTTTCTATGTACCAGTCCAGGTCATAGAACGGTATGCCCAGTTCCTTGGAGAGTGCCTTGCCCACGGTGGTCTTTCCGGCACCCATGTAACCTATAAGAATGATGCGCGAGAACCCACCCCCAGCCCCTCCCCAGGGGAGGGAAGTCTGATTACTCTTGCTGGTAAATGAATTCTTAATGG
>JAEEGH010014369.1_pt1 | contig 17376 bp, 10 predicted proteins | sample 9134181 | NCBI WGS metagenome assembly JAEEGH01 (sample SAMN16246544, study PRJNA631951) | gut metagenome | biome: gut microbiome; feature: rumen; material: DP-attached | host: Bos | place: Iran: Karaj | collected 2018-10
TTAAACCTTGCAACGCCGATGGTACTGCCAACGCGGGAGAGTAGGAAGCGGCCACCTTACGAGAGGCTTGAATCATTTGATTCAAGCCTCTTTTTTAGTTATAAGTTATTAGTTTTTAGTTAGGGATTCGCCGCTTCCAACGTTGCTCAGACGTTGGGCGGCCACCTTACGAGAGGCTTGAATCATTTGATTCAAGCCTCTCTTTTAGTTGTCAGTTATTAGATATCAGTTAGGGATCCGCCGTTTCCAACGGATCTGAATTTTAGAATCGACGACTGGGATTGATTTCCCCGTCGTCGATTTAAGTTTTCAGAAATACCAACGGTTCAGTGCCATTGGCCATAAAAAAGAGTTCATCCAGCCGGACCTCTACAGTCAGGCTGGATGTTTTGCGTCTTGTGGGGTGTCGGCCAATGTCAACCGCGTTGGAACTCGATGACGACCCAGTTGTTGCGGCTCTGATGGCCGATGTATCGCAGGCCAAGCTCCTCGGCACGGGTGCGGATGGCTGGTACATCCTCCTCATAGAAGCCGCTCATCAGCAGGGTGGCGTGTGGCGACATGACGCGGACGTAGGCGGGCATGTCGGCCAGAAGAACGTTGCGGTTGATGTTGGCCATGACGAGGTCGTAGTGCTTTTCATCGGCCAAGAGCAGGGAGGCATCACCGCACTCGACGGAGACGCGCCCAGCCATATCGTTCATCAGGACGTTGTCCACGGCATTGGCCGCCACCCAATCGTCGATTTCGATGGCGCGCACGTGGCGGAATCCCGAGAGTGCGGCGGCGATGGCCAATACGCCTGTGCCCGTGCCCATGTCGAGGGCGTTGCCGAGGCCGTTGCCACGGGAGCCGATGCGCAGGATGGCGTCGAGCAGCTGGGACGTGGTCTCGTGGTGGCCGCTGCCGAAGGACATGTGTGGACGGATGGTGATGGTCTGTGTGCCGAAGGTGATGGGTGTGAGGGTGTTCTCGGCCTCCCACTGGGCGTTCCAGTTCTGCGTCTCGACCTCGCGGGCGGTCCACTGGATGGAGACGTCGGGGAGAGGGAAGTCGGCCAATGCCTGGCGGAGGGCATCGGGGTCGAAGAGGTTGGCGGGACAGTAGGCGGCGAGACCGGAGTCATCGGCCGAGAAACTGTCGAAACCTAGTTCGCCGAGGGAGGCGGCGAGCAGGTCGGTGGCTGTTTCGCTCATGGGAGTGGGCGAGAGTCGTACTTCGATATAATTCATTGTCGTGAGGTTTTAAAAAAGGGGTACGATTGGGAAAAAATCATGTTAAAATGGTTAATTTGCCGCACGAATGCACAAAGATACGTTTTTTTTACTATCTTTGTAGCGTAAAATGGCCAAAAAATGCCGGCGTGGGGTGAAAAAACGTAGCATCGGCCATGAATTTAAACCTCCCGTGGCAGAAAAGGTCGAAAGGATAAATCTCGAAAAATGAATCCTTAAAAACCGCACGACTATGAAAAAGGTATTCTTTGCAGGTCTGGCTCTTACCCTTAGCCTCACCCTCGTCCCCAGTCTTTACGCTCAGGACGATATCTACTACAGTGCACCCAACTCGAAGAGTTCGAAGAAGGCAGTCTATGCTGAGACAGCAAGTGATAACTGGTCCACATCGGCCAATGATGACTGGGATCTCGATGACTACAACCGTCGCGGCCGTGGCAGTGTGACATCGGCCAATGGCAGCCAGTCGTCGTCGGAACTGACGATTCCAGCATCGGCATTGGACGGGACTGGAACATCGGCCAACATCAACAATAATGGCGGCTACAGCGACGCGGAAATCCGCTACGTGCACGACACGCTCTATATCGTCGATGCCTATACGTTCAGCGGGCGCATCCGCCGTTTCCACAATCCGCGGTTCGCGTTCTACGCCTACTCGCCGTGGTATGATGTGGCCTATTACGACCCGTTCTATTGGGACTACTGCTATTATGACCCGTGGTGGTACCTGACACCGAGCTTCGGCTTCCACTTCGGCAGCTGGTGGGGCGGCTGGGATTACGGCTATTATTCCGGCTGGTATGGTGGCTGGTATTCGCCTTATTATCACCCGCATCCACACTATTATCACAGCGTATGGGCGCACCATGGCTACCACCACTATCATCATGGCGGCCACCGTCACGGCCCGCACCATCATTTCGCCTATGCCGGGCGCAACAACATGGGCGGACACTATCGCAGCCGTGCTCCGCAGGGCGGTTTCCGCAATCGTATTGCATCGGCCAATGTGAACCGCAGCTATCATGCCAATGGTACGCGTAGCGGTGGAATCCGAGGAACATCGGCCAACAGCGTAAGTACGCGCGCCGGCAACCATGGCGGTATGACCGGTTCGACACGGAGCGCGATGGGTGGTACACGTAGCGGCTCGACCCGAGGCTCAAGCAACCTCACGACGCGCAACAGTAACCTGGGTACGCGTAACAGTGCGGCCGCCGGACGTACCTCGACAGCAACGACTTCGACCCGTACAGGGACGTCCTCGACGCGCTCGGCCAGCAGCAGTGCTGCCCAATCGAACCGTACGAGTGCGGCCAATACGACCCGCCAGCGTGTGAACAGCGGAAGCGGCTCATCGGCCTACAGAAGCAGCGGTACCTCGAGCTCACGTAGTGGCAGCGGAACATCGGCCACAACCCGTAGTTCTTCGTCCAGCTATCGCAGCAGCGGTACGAGCACGCGTAGTTCGTCGTCTTCGACAAGCACACGGAGTTCTTCCTCTTCAAGCAGCTCGACGCGCAGTTCTTCATCCAGCTATCGCAGCAGCGGTTCGTCCTTCTCGGGTGGTTCATCGACCCGCAGTTCGGGCGGCGGTTACAGCGGTGGTACCCGTAGCGGAGGAAGCTCGGGCGGCGGCAGTACCCGCAGCGGTGGCAGAAGATGATGCTGAATTGATAATTGCCAATAGATTGTCTTGAAACGAATTAACAGAAACGATATGAACAGATACATTCTACTGCCCGTTGCGGGGCTGATGGCCTTGCCATTGAATGCACAGAACTTGACCGATGCCGTACGATTCGGCAGTACAGACATAACGGGTACGGCACGCTACCGTGCGATGGCAGGAGCCTTCGGCGCCCTGGGCGGAGACCCGACGAGCATGACGGACAATCCGGCCGGTATGGGTGTCTATCGCGGCACAAGCGAGATTTCATTCACGCCGAACCTCTCGTTCAACAAGACGGAGGTCAAGGGCTCGGCCACGACGGAATGGAAGAAGGCGGACTGCTCGGTCAGCAACTTGGCCTATATCATCTCGTTCCGCACGTCACAATGTGACCATCTCGTGAACTTCAATGTCGGCGTTGGCTTCAACCACAGTGAGGGCATGAACCGCAAGTATAAGATGACGTGGGACTTTCCTGTCAGTTCGTTCGGCCAATATCTGGCCAACCGGGCCAACAATGTGCTGATGTCCGCTGGCCAGTTCGATAACCCCGAGTATCTGTCCGACGGAAAAGCGTATCAGGATGGTGTCATTCCGCTTACGGCGTATGAGGCATACGACTGCTACGCCATCAATGACGCGAAGGATGCGAATGGCAATGCCACGGGTGGCGTCCAGTCGTATGATATGGCCAACCAATTCGCTAGTTTCCAGCGATTGGCCGTCACGGAAAAGAACCGTAACGACGAGTATAACCTGAACTTTTCGGGCAACTGGGATGATGTCGTCTATGGCGGTTTCACGCTCACGATCAATGACATGAATTCGGTCATCGAGAGCGACATGAACGAGGACTATGACTATGATTATGCGAACGAATACACGAATTATCTGAATGGTCTCGAAACGAAGGCGACGGGCATTGGCCTTAAACTGGGTGTAATTGTCAAGCCGGTCTATTTCTGGCGCATCGGTTTTGCGGCCCACACGCCTACGTGGTACAGGATGCAGGACTTCTTTTATGGCAAGATGGCCGGTTACAATGCCTGGAATCCGAACTATCAGAAAGCATTTGGCAACGATGACTATGCGAGCAGTGGGGTCGAAAACTACAAATACCGCTATCAGTCGCCGTGGCAGATGCAGGTGAGTTCCGCATGGGTCATTGGCAAAAAAGGTATTGTAAGCATTGAGGCCGATATGAAGGACTTCGAGACGCACCGCTTCAAGGCTCAGGACGGAGAGTGGAAGAGTGACAACCCGTATGCCGACCTGAACAGTGCTATCAAGGACTACAACAAGTGGCAGATGACCTACAAGATAGGTGGCGAATACCGTGTGACAGACGTGTTCAGCGCACGATTGGGCATGGCCTACAGGACGTCGCCCTACAAGAGCGAACTGTATGACCACCCGGAGTATTTCCGCAAGTGGGAGAATGACGACTATATGGGCGATGACAACACGCTGATCTTTGACAGCTGGTCGAAGCCGAACTACAATCTGCTGGGTGCGCAGGAGTATTATACTGCTGGTGTCGGCTGGACGGGTGACTGGTGGCACATCGACCTTTCGTGCATGGGCCATATCCGTCACGAGAAGATTGCTGCCTTCCCGACAACCTATGCGTTGGATTATGATCCCAACGAGGACGTGCTCTTCCTGAATGATGATCCGAGTGCGGGAGCTGTATCGGCCACACATTGCAAGATGAAGAGCCGCACGCTGGCGTGGGATCTGACCATCGGACTGAAGTTTTAGGAAAAGAGTAGAGTTCGCGTGGAAAATTATCTAGATACACTTAACCCATCACAGAGGGCCGCCGTAGAGTACTGCGACGGCCCGCAGTTGGTTATTGCAGGCGCTGGTTCGGGCAAGACGCGTGTGCTGACGGTCAAGATTGCCCACCTGTTGAAAAATGGCTATCAGCCGAACGAAATCATCGCGCTGACCTTCACGAAGAAGGCGGCGACCGAGATGCAGGAGCGTATCCAGGCCATGGTGGGCGGCAAGTTGTCCCATCGGTTGTGGATGGGGACGTTCCACTCGCTGTTCAGCCGCATCCTGCGCCTAGAGGCCGAGCGCCTGGGCTTCAAGTCGGACTTTACGATCTATGACCAGCAGGATTCGCGCAATCTCGTCAAGACAATCATCAAGGAGATGGGATTGGACGAAAAACAGCAGTACAAGACCAATTCCGTCCACGGCCAGATCAGCAATGCGAAGAACAATCTGATTACGCCCGGGATGTATTCGGCCAATGCAGAGCTGATCCGTTATGATGCGCAGGCACGTCGTCCATTGATACACGAAATCTACCAGCGCTACTGGATGCGCTGCCGACAGGCCGGAGCAATGGACTTTGACGACCTGCTGCTCTATACGAACATCCTGTTCCGCGACCATCCAGACGTGCTCCAGTTCTATCAGGATTACTTCAAGTACGTCCTGGTCGATGAGTATCAGGACACGAACCGCGCGCAGCACCTCATCGTCGAGCAGCTGGTACGCACCCACAAGCATCTGATGGTCGTGGGTGACGACGCGCAGTCCATCTATTCGTTCCGTGGGGCCAATATCCGCAACATCCTTGACCTTCGCACGCAGATTCCCGAGACGCGCCTATTCAAGCTCGAACAGAATTATCGCAGTACACAGAATATTGTGGATGCGGCCAATAGCCTTATCGCTAAGAACCGCGAGCAGATACAGAAGACCATCTTCAGTGAGAAGGAACGAGGGTCATTGCTGCGGCTCACGCGCTGTTACAGCGACCTGGAGGAGAGCTACCAGACGGCCCAGCGCATCCAGTCCCTGCACGACGATGAGGGAACGCCCTTCCACGACATCGCCATCCTGTATCGCACCAACGCGCAGAGCCGTACGCTGGAGGAATCCCTGCGCAAACGGGGCATCGAATACCGCGTCTTCGGCGGCCTCTCGTTCTACCAGCGCGCTGAGGTCAAGGATGTCGTTGCCATCCTGCGCCTCATCGTCAATCCGAGCGACGAAGAGTCGTTCCGGCGCGTGTTGAAGGCTGTCCCGTTCGGCATCGGCGAGACGACCATCGGCAAGATTGGGCAGGCTGTGTCATTGGCCAATGCCCAGAACCAACCGCTCAGTTTCTTTGATGTCTTGGCCAATCCGGATGCCTACGTTGCCGTCAATAGCGGCACGAAGAGCAAGTTGGCGCGTTTTTATGAGACGCTCGCCGATTGCCGCGTATTTGCCGGGAAGAACAACGTCTATGACACGGCGGTGGAGGCCGTTCGGAGGTTCCGTTACAACGAGGTATTGGCCGCAGACACCTCCATCGAGGGAATGTCGCGCAAGGAGAATGTGCAGGAGCTGCTCGACTCCATCCAGCAGGCCGTCATTGACCAGCGCGAGGCCGGCGACGGCGACTTGACCATCACGGAATATCTCTCGACCATCTCTCTCGACGAACCCGACCCGCAGGGCGAAGAGACGGTGCAGGACTATGTCTCGCTCATGACCATCCACCAGGCCAAGGGTCTGGAATTCAAGAACGTATTCATCGTCGGTGTGGAGGAGAACCTGCTGCCGTCCGACATGTCAATCGATGAGCCGAGCGGTGTGGAGGAGGAGCGGCGACTCTTCTACGTGGCCATCACCCGTGCCGAGGAGAACTGCTACCTGTCCTATGCCACAAGCCGATTCCGCAACGGCAAGAGCCAGATCAGCCAACCGTCGCGCTTCCTGAAGGACATCGACGCGCGGTACATCCAGCGCGAGGGGGCGTCGTCCCTGCCGGATTATGCGGCCAATGGCGGCGGCTCGTTCGACGACTACACCAGCCGTTCGTCGCGTGCGTTCAGCAACGGCAGCTACGCCAATCCGTTCGAGCCGAAGAGGTCTGTCGCATCGGCCGATGCCACAATCCAGCCCCGCCGCTCGCCGCTCGATCTGGACCATCCGCGCAAGGTAGCCACCTACAGCGACCCGATTCCCGAGGTCACCGCACTGACCTATGGCGGCCAACGGCTCCAGTCGGGTACACGCATCCAGCACGACCGTTTCGGACAGGGGACAATCACGGCCCTGTCGGGCGGTGGCGGTAACGAGCGCATCACGGTCCATTTTGACACGATGGGCGACAAGACGCTGCTGCTGAAATTCGCGAAATTTACGTTGGTCGAGTGACATTGGCCAAAAAAACGCACGTAAGATTTGGAACTGTCACAAAAAAGACGTATCTTTGCGGCCGAAATAAAGACATTGGCCTCGTAGCTTAGCTGAATAGAGCGTCAGATTCCGGTTCTGAAGGTCGCGGGTTTGAATCCCTCCGAGGTCACAATAATGAATAATGAATGAAGGCATATCAACGTGTTTTGATATGCCTTTTTTGATACAACCCAAACATCCTCCATCCTTATGCAAGTCAGAATCGAAGAGTCGTGGCGGCGCGTTCTGCAACCACAGTTCGACAGCGCCTATTTCGAGTTGTTGACCGACTATGTGCGCCGCGCCTACCAGACGAGTGTGGTCTATCCGCCGGCAGGGAAGATTTTCGAGGCATTCAACCGCACGCCGTTCGACAAGGTCAAGGTGGTCATCATTGGCCAAGACCCTTATCACGAGCCCGGGCAGGCGCACGGCCTCTGTTTTTCGGTTCAGCCCGGCGTGCAGGTTCCGCCGTCGTTGGTCAATATATATAAAGAGTTGGCCGATGAATTTCATCTCGACTACAGCCGTCGGAACGGCGACCTGACGCATTGGGCCGACCAGGGCGTCCTGCTGCTCAACGCGACGCTCACGGTCCAGGCCGGCATGGCCGGAAGTCATCAGGGCAAGGGTTGGGAGACCTTTACCGATGCGGCCATCGAGGCGCTCGCCCGTCAGCGCGAACACATTGTTTTCCTCCTGTGGGGCAGCTATGCGCGGCAGAAGGGTCGCGTCATTGACCGCCGGCGCCATCTTGTGCTCGAAGCCCCGCATCCGTCGCCGTTGTCGGCCTATCGCGGCTTTTTCGGGTGCAGGCACTTTTTGTTGGCCAATGAATATCTGCAACAACATGGACAGGAACCGATAATATGGTAACCGTACTCAGCATCACGGGCAGCGACGGCACGGGCGGCGCAGGCGTTCAGGCCGACGTGCAGACCATCACGGCGATGGGCGGCAGGGCCTTGTCGGCCGTGACGTGCCTGTCGGTGCTGCATCCGACGCAGGGGCTCTCCCTTCACGACGTCCCGACGGAACTGGTCATTGGCCAAGTCCAGGCTCTCATTACGACCTTCCATCCTGCGGTCGTCAAGGTCGGCCTGGTGCGTGATGCGGAGACGATACGGGCCTTACGCGACGAACTGGCCGGATGCCGTCAGCTGGTGTGTGATCCGGGTCTGCTCTCCGTGCGCGGTACGCATCTTGTCGGGGCCGATGCTGTCAGCGCCTTCCGCCGTTATCTGTTGCCCGAAGCGACATTGGCCATCATGCGGTGCGACGAGGTCGAAATGTTGCTTGACACGCGCATCCAGAGCGACGAGGATATGTTGAGGGCCGCCCAGACACTCAACGAGATGGGGGCAAGGTGGGTCCTCTTGCGCGGCGGACGGCACTATCAGGACCGACTCACGGCTCTCCTGTATGGTGAGGGCAATGGCCGATTCTTTTCGTCGCTCAATACCGAGGGCTGGATGCAGCACGGCGTGGGAGGAGCCATGTCATCGGCCATAGCTACACGGCTTGCCATGGGCGACGATGTCCCGACCGCCGTACACCGCGCGCACGATTACATGCACAATCAGGTGTTCTTTTCTTCGGCCAATGCCGGAGACCGACTCCGTCCCGCCGACCTCTACGACCAGTTTCTTGACCTCGTTTCCCAGTATTATGCCACGGCGCATAATGTCCAGTTCTACGCCGAACGGCTCAACATTTCGACGCGCTATCTGTCGAAGATTACGGCCAATGTCTCGGCCCAGACCCCGAAACAGGTCATCGACGGCTATCTCATGCATGAGGCCAAGGTCCTGCTCGAATCGACCCGCCTGACGGTGCAGGAAATCTCCATCAAGCTCGGATTCATGACCCAGGCGCATTTCTGCCGGTTCTTCCGCGCCATCGAGGGCCGCACGCCTACGGACTACCGCAGCTGAGGAATCCTGAACCCGCCAAAAATATAACGAGACGTCGCTCCATCTGAGTGACGTCTCGTCTTTGTTTCGTGTGTCATTGGCCAATGTCCAATGTCCCTTACAGCCCGAACTTCGCGTAGAAGTCGCGTTCGGCGATGACCTCGACGCCCAGCTGCCGCGCCTTGTCAAGCTTGTTCTGGCCGGGAGCCTCGCCTGTGACGACGTAGTTCACCTTGCCCGACACCGAACCGACATATTTCGCCCCGTGGCCGATGAAGAAATCCTTGATCTCGTCGCGCTTGAAGCGGTAGGAGGTGCCCGTGAAGATGATGGTCATCCCATCGAGCGATGTGCCGAGCCGTTCGGCTGCCTGATAGGTCGTATTGATGGCCAATGTGCCGTCCCACAGGCATGAATAGTCGCTCAAATCTGCCTCCAGAATGTTCTTGGCCATGATTTCGCCGATGCCGTCGATGAGCAGCAGTTCGTCCAATGTGGCGTGGCGGAAGGCGTCGAGCGAACCGAAATGCTCGGCCAGCTGTTTGCCCGTAATCTTGCCCACGCCGTCGATGCCGAGTCCGCCGATGATGCGGTCGAGTGTCAGCGTCTGGACGCTCTGCTGCACGCCGTCGAGCATCTGCGCGATCTTCTTTTCTGCATAGCCGTCGCCCAGTTTCTCTTGCAGGAAATCCGCGTAGCTGGCGCAGAAGATGTCGCCCTCGAACGACTTCGCATCGGCCACAAACACGCGGTAGAGGTCGTTGACCGAGGCCACATCAAGACGGTCGTAGAGGTCGGCCAAGACCTCTGGCCCGAGTCCCTTGATGTTGGCGCAGTCCTTGCCGCACCAGTATTCGAGGCGCTGGATGGCCTGCTCGCGGCAATGGTGGTTCGGACAGATCCAGTATTCGCCCTTGCGCTCCAGCGCCGTTCCGCAGCATGGACATGTGGTCGGGAAGGTTATGGCCGATGTCTCGACCGCTTCGGCCGCATTGCGCGCGTCGTCCAGCCCCGTGACCTGCGGGATGACCTCGCCGGCCTTCTGCACGAAGACGTAGCTGCCGATGGTGAGTCCGAGCTGCCGGATGTAGCTCTCATTGTTCAACGTGGCGCGCGACACGATGCTGCCCGAGATGGCTGTCGGGTCGAGTTCGGCCACGGGAGTGACGTGTCCCGTCATGCCCACCTGGAAGGTCACGCCGCGGATGAGCGTGCTCTGCGCCTCCTGCGGGAACTTGCGCGCCTTGCACCAGTTGGGGAACGTCGTGTTCAGACCCAGAAATTCCTGATGGCGGCGCAGGTTGACCTTGACGACCACGCCGTCGCAGTCGTAGGGCAGCTGGTGCGAAGTGCGAATCTCATTGAATCGGTCAATGGCATTGGCCAATGCCTCGACATCGCTGAATGCCGCACTTTCCGCGTAGTGGCTGAAACCGAGCCGGTCGAGCAGGGCAAGGGTGGCCTCCTGCGACGGCATCTGTGTGCGCTGCCACTCCTCGTCGGTCGAATAGGCGGCATAGGCATTGACCATCAGGCCGCGCCGTGCCGTGACCTTCGGGTCAAGTTGCTTCAGACTGCCCGAGGCGGCGTTGCGTTTGTTGGCGAAGGGCTTCTCGCCATTGGCCTCCTTCTCGGCATTCAGGCGGTCGAACGAGGCTTGCGGCATCAGCACCTCGCCGCGCACCTCGAAGATGTGGGGCAGGGCAGGGGCATCGGCCAACGATACCAACGAAAGGGGCACGTTGCGGATGGTGCGGACATTGGCCAAGACGCTTTCGCCTTCGAGCTGGTTGCCGCGCGTGACGGCATCGGTCAGCACGCCGTCGGTGTAGATGAGCGAGATGGAGAGGCCGTCGTATTTCGGTTCGTAGGTGTACGAGATTTCGTCCGACGGGAAGGCAGCGCGCAGCTGTCGGCTGGTCGTGGCGAGCCATTCCTGCAATTCGCCGTCGGTATAGACGTTTTCGATGCTCTGCATCGGGATGATGTGCCGATGCTTCTCGAAGCCGCCCTGGATGTCGCTGCCCACGCGCTGTGTCGGGCTTTTGGAGAGGACGGTGCCGCTCTCACGTTCCAGTTTCTGCAGCTGCTTGAACTCCATGTCGAACTCGAAGTCGGACATGGGCGGGTCATTTTCCACGTAGTATTTCATCGAGGCCCATGCGAGGGCTTCGGTCAGGCTGGCTTGGTCGCTGGTGTCGCGGCGGTTGAAATCTTCGATTGTGTACATTTCCAAAATAATTACAAATTACGAATTACAAATTACCCGTATTCAATCGGTTTTTGTAACTATTTCTCCTTTTGTTTGGCGATGGAGATTATTCCAACAGATCCGGCCTTCTTTCCTGCGTCCGCTGCACGGCCATGTCGTGTTCCCATTCGCGGATCTTGCGTTCGTGGCCGGAGAGCAGGATTTCGGGTACGGCCGATACGGTGCCGTCCTGGAACGTATATTCCGAGGGTCGCGTATAGACGGGCGGAGCAAGGAGGTCGTCCTGAAACGAATCGGAGAGGGCCGACTGTTCATCGCCGATGGCTCCCGGAATGACGCGCACGACGGCATCGGTGATGATGGCAGCTGGAAGTTCGCCGCCGGTCAGGACGTAGTCGCCGATGGTTATCTCTTTGGTAATCAGATGTTCGCGGATTCGCTGGTCGATGCCCTTGTAGTGGCCGCAGAGGATGATGATGTTGTCGCACATAGAAAGGTCATTGGCCATGTGCTGATTGAAAGTCTCGCCGTCGGGAGTAACGAAAATCACCTCATCGTAGTGGCGCTGTGACTTCAGTTCGCTGATGCAACGGTCGATGGGTTCGCACTGCATGACCATGCCGGCACTGCCACCGAAGGCGTAGTCATCGACGCTGCGGCGCTTTTCGTCGGTGCTCCAGTCGCGCAGGTTGTGCACGTGGATTTCAACCAATCCCTTGGCCTGCGCGCGTTTCAGGATGCTCTGGTTCAATGGGCTGTCGAGCAGTTCAGGCAGCACGGTTATGATGTCTATTCGCATTTTGGAGTGTATTTTTATAATCTCTCGCAGAGTGTAAGAGAGTGTAATGGAGTTTTATTTGTAACTTTCCAAGTCCCCCTAAGCAGGGGGATTTAGGCGGTCATAAGCTCTGCATGTCATTCAACTTCTTGTAATAGCCGCCCTTGGCAATCAGTTCCTCGTGAGTGCCGCGTTCGACGATTTCGCCTTCGTAGAGCACACAGATTTCGTCGGCATTCTTGATGGTCGAGAGGCGGTGGGCGATGGCAATCGTGGTGCGCGACTTCATGAGGCGTTCAAGCGCGTCCTGCACAAGGCGTTCCGATTCGGTGTCGAGGGCCGATGTTGCTTCGTCGAGGATGAGGATGGGCGGATTCTTCAGAATGGCGCGTGCGATGGAGATGCGTTGGCGTTGGCCGCCCGACAGACGTCCGCCGCGGTCGCCGATGCAGGTCTCGTAGCCGTCGGGCATCTCCATGATGAAGTCGTGCGCATTGGCAATCTTGGCCGCAGCGATGACCTCGTCCATCGTGGCATTCTCCACGCCGAAGGTGATGTTGTTGAAAATCGTGTCGTTGAACAGAATGGCCTCTTGGTTGACATTGCCGATGAGGGCGCGCAAGTCGCTGATACGCACATCTTTGACATTCTTGCCGTCGATGCGGATTTCGCCGCCGGTCACGTCGTGGTAGCGTGGGATGAGGTCAACGAGCGTCGATTTGCCCGAACCCGATTGGCCGACCAGAGCGATGGTCTTGCCCTTCTCGACCGTCAGGTTGACGTGTTTCAGCACATCGACCTCGCTGTTCGCGTAGTGGAACGAGACGTCGCGTAGTTCGATGCCCTGTTCGAAGTTGGCCAATGGCTTTGGCTCGGCCGGGTCGGTAATCGGATTCTCGGCCTTGAGAATCATGTCGATACGTTCCATTGAGGCCAATCCCTGCGGCACCTGGTAGAACGCTTTCGAGAACTCCTTCAGCGGGTTGATGACCATGTAGAGCATCACCAGATAGTAGATGAACTCGGCCGCATCCATCAGACCCTCGTTCAGGATGAAATAGCCGCCTATCCACAGCACGACAACGATGACGATAGTGCCGAGGAACTCGCTCACGGGGTGGGCCGATGACTGTCGGATGGCCACGCCGCTCGTGCCCTTGCGGTAGTTCTCGTTGGTCACGATGAAGCGGCGCAGCATCTTCTGCTCGGCCAAGAAAGCCTTGATGATGCGCAGGCCGCCCAGCGTCTCGTCCAGCTCGGTCATGATTTCGCCCCACTGCTGCTGCGTGTACTTCGAGCGGCGTTTCAGGTTGCGCGTGATGCTGCCGATGCCCCAGATCATCAACGGAGCGACGAGCAGGACGCACAGCGTCAGCTGCCACGAAATGAAGAAGAGCGTCGAGAAGATGACCAGAATAGCGATGGGGTTCTTGATGAGCATATCGACCGACGACGTGAGCGACGTTTCGACCACCTGCGCGTCGCTCGACATGCGGGCCACGATGTCGCCCTTGCGCTCCTCGCTGAAGAACGAGAGCGGCAGCCGCAGCACCTTGTCATACACCGCTACGCGAATATCCTTCACTACGCCTGTGCGGAATGGAATCATGATGGCCGATGACACGAAATAACTGCCGCAGCGCAGTCCGGTCATCACAATCAGGATGGCACCCATCAGCATCAGGATATACATCTGCCCGTGTTCGGCGATGAGCTGTTGGATATACCAATAGCCATCGTCCTTCAGCGTCGAGAGGGCATCCTTCTCGAAAATCGAGCCGATTTCCTTGTACTCGTAATGCTGGTCTTCGACCTGGAACAGGATTTTCAAAATCGGCACCAGAGCCATGAACGAGAAGACGCTGAGCCATTGGCTGACAAAATTCAGCACGACCGACCAGATCATGTACTTCTTGTAGGGCTTGATGTAGCGGCCCATGACGCTGAAAAACTGTTTTATCATTGTTCAAAAGGTATTTAAAAGGAGTAAAAGGGGAGTGAAAATGGAGTGAAGGGGACGATTGTTGCATTGGCCATAATGATGAACCAAGAACAGGAGACAACCGTGTCGGCAATCCTTTCGCTCACTTCCCATTTCTAAGTCATTGTTCTATAGTTTTATTTTCTCGAACTTCGTGATTCGGCTGGACAGAAGCTCTTGCGGAATGATTCGTTTGACGGCGTCGATCACGATGTTCAGCATACGCTCACGCATGTAGTCGGGGCGGAAGGCCAATGAGACCGAGCGGAAGAATTTGCCCGAGCTGACGGGGTGCATCCCCTTGCACTGCTCGGCCGACAGGCATCGGCTGAAAATCTCGGGCAGCAGGGTGAAGCCGCCGTTGGCATCGACCGCAGCGATGAGCGTCTGCAGACTGCCCGCCTCGAGGAACGACTGTCGCAGCGTTGGCTGGTGTGTGACCTCGGTGAGCTGCGTGTAGTGGTCGTGAAAGGCGCGCAGGGTCCAGATGTTGCCGTCCAGCATCTCCTCGGGACGCACGTTCTCGCGGTTGTGGAGCGGATGTCCATTGGCCGCATAGAGCATGAAGCGTTCCGTCCAGAGGTCGATGCTCAGCAGGTTGGTCTCCTTCAGGTCGGCCGTATCGACGATGATCATGTCGAGCTCGGAGCGCTGCAGAGCCTCGATCAAGTAGTGCGGCGCGCGTTCGTAGATGTGGGTGGCCAATGTGGGGGCCTGCGTCGAGAGCCATCGGCCGAAATGTGGAAAAAGCACCGGCGCGACGCTCGGCACCATGCCCAGCCGCAGCTGCCCCTGCACGTCGTCGCGTTCGCTCTGCACCATGGCGCGCAGCTCCGACGAGTTGTGGAGGATGACCTCGGCCTGCTGGATGATGCGCTTGCCCATCGGGGTGGGTTCGATGGGGTGTTTCGAGCGGTCGAAGATGATGACGTCAATCTCCTGCTCCAGCTTGGCGATGGTCGAGCTGAGGGTCGATTGCGTCACGCCGCAGGCCGTGGCCGCGTTCACGAAGTGGCGCGACTTGTCAACGGCGACGATATATTCGAGCTGCTGGAACGTCATCTGGGGTGGAAATGTTAAATTTCAAATGTTAAAATTCGGGCTGGGTTGTGCTCAAACTGCATTATTGATTTTTATCGATGCAAAGATAGAAAAAATATGTTTGCGAGCCACAAAAATTGTTCGTAAATTTGCAGCGGTTTTTCAAAATCCGACCCGAAAAACTCCATTTTGACACATTCACATTATTACTTTTCTGCCGAGAACGGAGAGTGTAAGTGATGTCAGCGCCATTGGCCAAGAATAAAGAAGCGACCGCCCCGAGGAAAAACGGGGAGAAGTCTTGGCTTGGGGCATTGGCCAATGTCAATCTTCCGCCAAATTTTATCCAAAACAATAAAACAAGAAAAACTATGATTCAAAAAGTTATCAAGCGCGATGGACGCACCGTCGATTTCAACTTCAGCAAGATTGAGGACGCTATCCGCAAGGCCATGGAAGCCACAGAAAAGGGCGTTGATGCCATCCTCGCCGCCACTATTGCCGACCGCATCGCCAAGCAGGGTGAATCGCACATGAAGGTCGAGGATATCCAGGATGCCGTCGAGGTGGCCCTGATGGAGTCCGACCGCAAGGAGGTCGCCCGCCAGTACATCTCTTACCGAAATGCACGTAGCGTGGCCCGCAAGGCCAAGACCAAGGAGATTTTTGACTCCATCATCGGCGTGAAGAACAACGACATCACGCGCGAGAATGCCAACATGAACGCCGACACACCGGCCGGCATGATGATGAAGTTCGCCAGCGAATCGACCAAGCCTTTCGTCGATGATTACCTTTTGAGTCCCGAGGTGCGCGATGCTGTCCGCAACGGCTACATCCACATCCACGACAAGGACTACTATCCCACCAAGTCGCTCACCTGTGTGCAGCATCCGTTGAACACCATCCTTCAGCACGGATTGAAGGCAGCACACGCCGAGAGCCGTCCGGCCAAGCGCATCGAGACCGCTTCGGTGCAGGCTTGTATTTCGCTCGAAACGGCCCAGAACGAGATGCACGGCGGTCAGGCCATTCCGGCGCTCGACTTCTATTTCGCACCCTATGTCCGTCTGACCTACAAGGAGGAAATCAAGAATCTGGAGGATTACGAGGACAAGGACTTTACCCACCTGCTCGACGTGGAAATCAAGGACTATATCAGCAAGCCGTTGGGCGAACTGCAGGCCGACGAACGCATCGTACAGCAGGCCATTAACCGCACGGTGGCACGAGTCCATCAGGCGATGGAGGCCTTCATTCACAATATGAACACCATCCATTCCCGTGGCGGCAACCAGGTGGTCTTTTCATCGGTCAACTATGGTACGGACACTTCGGCCGAGGGTCGCTGCGTAATGCGTGAGCTGCTCCACTCGACCTACAAGGGCGTGGGCAACGAGGCTACGGCCATCTTCCCGATCCAGATCTGGAAGAAGAAGCGTGGTGTGAACTATTTGCCTGGTGACCCGAACTACGATCTCTATCAGCTGGCCTGCAAGGTGTCGGCACGCCGTTTCTTCCCGAATTTCTTGAACCTCGACGCGACATTCAACTACCACGAGAAGTGGACGCCCGATGATCCGGAGCGTTTCAACTATGAGGTTGCGACGATGGGCTGCCGTACGCGTGTGTTCGAGAACCGCTTCGGCGACAAGACCTCCATCGGTCGAGGCAACCTCTCGTTCACGACTATCAACATCGTCGCATTGGCCATAGAAAGTATGAGCGAACCGACCGTCGAGAAGCGTGTCGAGGTCTTCATGTTGCGTCTGAACGATATGTGCGAGCTTGTGGCCAAGCAGCTGGACCAGCGTTTCGAGTTCCAGAAAACGGCATTGGCCAAGCAGTTCCCGCTCGTCATGTCATGCCTTTGGATTGGGGCCAATAAACTGAATCCGAACGACCGTGTCGAGAGCGTCATCAACCAGGGTACGCTGGGTATCGGCTTCATCGGATTGGCCGAGGCCCTTATCGCACTGACCGGCAAGCACCACGGCGAGAGCGACGAGTCGCAGAAACTGGGCCTGAAGATCGTTTCGTTCATGAAGAAGAAGGCCGATGAGTTCAGCGAGCGCTATCAGCACAACTATTCCATCCTCGCAACTCCAGCCGAGGGTCTGGCCGGACGATTCACCCGCATTGACAAGAAGCGCTACGGCATCATTCCGGGCGTGACCGATAAGGATTACTACACCAACTCCAACCATGTGCCGGTCTATTACAAGTGCAGCATCCGCCACAAGGCCGAGATTGAGGCGCCGTATCACGACCTGACGCGCGGCGGCCACATCTTCTACGTCGAGATTGATGGCGACGCCACCCATAATCCCGACACCATCATGAAGGTGGTTGACCT
>JAEEGH010014370.1_pt1 | contig 17374 bp, 10 predicted proteins | sample 9134181 | NCBI WGS metagenome assembly JAEEGH01 (sample SAMN16246544, study PRJNA631951) | gut metagenome | biome: gut microbiome; feature: rumen; material: DP-attached | host: Bos | place: Iran: Karaj | collected 2018-10
AGACTGACGGTCTTGTAGGAGATGATATGGAAGATGAAGACATAGAGCGTATGGTCGCCTGTATAGACCAGGAACTGCTTGAGCTTATTGTTATGTTCATCGATCCAGCTGCTGAGATTGTAGGTCATGAGGAATCCGAGAATGGCAGGAATGGGGAGCGAGAGAAACTGTTGGAAGGAGGAACGCCAGTTCATGTTGGCAGTGAGGTACTTGGAGAAAAGGAACACGATGACGGCAAAGAGCAATGATGACCAAAGCCGGGCATAGTGGTGTGATAGCTGTTGGCGGTAGGCTGTCACGAACTGTCGGAAGATGACACCTGTGCCAAAGAAGAAGCAACCCATCATCTCGCGGTAGCCCCCTTGTACGATATTCACCACCTTCAGTCCTTCCCAGGTCTTCCAGGCGCAGAGCAGGAGCATAATGAGGCAGACAAAGTAAGGTGTTGCGTTTGCTGCCCGTGCGGGCAGCAAACGCAACACTACCTTATATATGATAAGGTATAGGATGCTGGCTACGAGCAGTCCCCGGAAAAACCAGAAGGCACCGCAGAGGAAGGCATCGTATCCGCCCATGGCGGTGAAGATATTCCAGATGTTCTGTTGCATCTGATGCCAGGACCAGGGATGCAGCACGCCACCCTGTTCATTGCCATAGACCTCGTTGAGGATGCCGATGTCGAACATCCAATTGTGAATAATCAGAAAGAAGAGCGCCCATTTGACAAAAGGCCAGTAAAGACCTTTGATCCTTTTCTTAATGAAGGTGGCTTCATCATGGAGATAGCGTGTGGAGAAGAAAAAGCCTGCTGTGATGAAGAACAGGGGCATGTGGAACTCGAAGATGAACTTACAGAGCCATCCAGGTGCCTCTGCATGGGCGATGACCATTAATATGATGGCGATGCCCTTCGCAACAGAAATCGTCGTATCCCTATTCACTATTCACTAATCACTATTCACTATTCACTATTACAGCCACGGCTGTAGGAGACTGCCGAACCATCCGCGGAACTTCTGCCATCCTGTGCGGAACCGATTCCATTCCTCTTCAGTCAGGACGACACTCTTCTGCTTGTCACGGTCGAACATGTCATCCAATTCCTTGGTCGTTTCGCGATTGATGATCAGGGCATTCTCTTCAAAGTCGAATCGGAGACTGCGGGCATCTAAGTTTGTGCTGCCAACGGTGCAGAAACGACCGTCGACCATCATGATTTTCGAGTGATGGAAGCCTGGCTGATAGAGCCAGACCGTAGCGCCGCGCTTCATCAGTTTATGGGCATTGCGATAGACCACATCGGGTGTCAGGGGAATGTCACTCTTGGCCGAGACCATGATATCCATCTTGACGCCCCGTTTGATGGCCCGTTTCAGTGCCTTGCTGATGGAGGGAATCAGGGTGAGGTAGGGGTTGATGATACGGATGGAGTCCTGGGCATCGTCGATGGCCTGAATATAGAGCCGGCGCATGATTTTATTCGTGACATGCGGTTCGCGATTGACAATGCCCACCATCTTGTCGCCAGAGGGTTTGCCACGGAAATACTTCGGGTCAGAGATATCCTCCTTTGTGGCTTTCTTCCAGATACGGGCAAAAATGGTCTGGAGGTCGTTGACCACAGGTCCTTCTATCCGACAGTGCATATCGCGCCATTCGCCTACCTGTTCTGTGCCTACGATGTAATAGTCGGCCACGTTCATGCCACCTGTATAGGCTATCTCACCATCGATGACCACGATCTTACGATGGTCGCGCGGCCAGATGTGATTGACCCAGGGGAAACGAATGGGGTCGTATTCCACAATGTTGACGCTGTCGGCCCAGAGTTTCTGGAGATGATGCTTCTTTAGAGGCTGGTTGTTGGAGTCGTTGCCAAAGCCATCAAACATGGCTCTGATTTCCACACCTTCCTTCCGTTTCTCTCTCAGGATATCAAAGAGCAACGATGCGATGGAGTCATTGCGGAAATTGAAATATTCAAGATGAACACTGCTCTTAGCCTGTCGGATGGCCTCGAACATATCGGCGAACTTGTCCTTACCCGACATCAGCAGTTTGACGTGGTTGCCCTGGGTGAACCGAACACCCTCAGCCTCCATCTGTCTGACGATGAGGGAGTCGCTGGTTTGGGCGGAGACGGAAATAGTGAATAGTGAATAGTGAATAGTGAATAGTAGTGGCAGGATGGTCTGCCACCACTTACTATTGTTCACGTTTCTCATTCTAAAGTTTCTCAATTACTTTCTGTGTTTCAGTCGGTATTCCAATGGGGTCATACCGAACTTCTCCCTAAAGATAGTGATGAAGTTTTCGGCCGTCATGAAACCTATGTTCGTTGCCAGCTCACTCATGTTGATGTTGGTGCGCTTCAGCAGGATGCAGGCATGCTTCAGACGCATGTCACGAATCAGTTCTGCAGGCGTCTTGCCCGTCAGACTACGGATGCGATGGAAGAAGGGCACGCGTCCCATACCCATGGCAGAGGCCATCTCCTCAAGACTGATCTGTCCACGGCTCATGTTCTGCATCACATACTGTTCGATGTTCTTCATCAGCTGTTGGTCCATCATGTCGAGCATAGAGTAGTCTGACAAGGTCGGCTCTTCCTCGGCAAGCATCTGAGCCTCGGTGACAGCTGGTGCGTTCTGGATGTTCTTGACAATCTTTGTGTCGACGAGGTTGATGGGATCGTCCTCATTCGTCACACCGCTGCCCTCAGCCAGAGCTGTAGCCATGTCTGTATCGTCGTATGACTCCGTGGCAGTGGTCATACTGGAGTTCTGGTTCTCAAGCATACGGGTCTCGGCACCTTCAATGAGATCGTTGTCAAGTTCGATAGGACCAAGACCGAGCACCTTGTTGAAGCGCATGACAGCCTCCTGCAGATTGAATGGCTTGGCCAGATAGTCATCGGCAGAGAGGGTGATGTTCTGATTGCGCATGTCGATCGGGGTGAGAGCCTTGTTGGTCATCAGTACGAACTTCACCTTCTGTGAGACGGGATTCATCTTCAGCTGGTTACACAGCTCACTACCCGTCATGCCTTGCATGTTCTGCTTACAGATCACCAGGTCAGGCAGTAAGGCGTCGATATCGGTAACGGCCTTGATGATATCATTATAGGCATGGAAGTCGTAAACGTACTTGAGCCGGGCCATGGCGAACTTGATGAAGTCTTCGTTGTCATCGATCATAAAGACAGAGAACTTCATGGTAGGCATATCCATCGCAGCCCTCGATCTGGTGTGCTCCGATGTGAGGGTCTCGCTGGGAACGTCGGGCAAGACAATCTCACCCTTGGCATTGAGTTCCATACGGTCGTGAACAGAGATCTTGGCCTTTTCCTCAGGATGCTCCAGTTCTGTCTGCATGTCACTCACACGGGTGATGATCTGCAACATCTGGGAGTGGAGCGCATTGAGCTGCTCACGTTCCTCGAGGTCTTTCTCCTTCTCTGATAGGTTGCCGATGATAGAGGTCATACGGGCCATCGGCTGGCGAAGGTCATCACTGGCGGCCTTGATGGCTTCACGCTGTAACTTCAGTTCGTTGATGACCGCCCTCTTACGGTCTCTGATGGCTTTGATCTGTTTCAGACCGATGCGCCAGAAATAGAGGATCAAGAGCCCGATGATGGCGTAGGCGAGAAGCATCCACCAGGACAGCAGCCAGTGGCTGGCCACACTGATAGACAGGGTTCGCTCCTGGTTACTGACGGCACCGTCGGTACTGATGGCCTTGACATGGAGGGTGTATTTGCCGCTGGAGAGATCGCGGAAGGTCACACCGTGGGTGAGGGCATCTCCGTTCTTCCAGTCATCGTCAAGTCCTTCCATCCAGTACATGAACATCAGTCGCTCGCTTTGGTTGTAGTTACCTGCCGCAAACTTGATGGTTATCGTATTCTGGTCGTAGTTCAATTCCAGTTTCGAGGTTTCGTTAAGGGCCTGCTTCAGCAGTACCTTACCGTCGTATTCATGACCGGTGATGACCTCTTCTTCGCCTAAATACAATTGGGTGAGCATCACTCTGGGCAGAGCGTCGATATCAGAATTACCATTCTTGCGCATCCAGTTCACACCAAAGAGACCTCCAAATACCACATTGCCGTCGTTGCGTGTGATGATGGCACCCGGGTTGAACTCATTGCTCTGGAGTCCGTCGGCAGTGGTGTAGTTGTAAAGACCGTATGTAAAGCTGCCGTTTTCATGGTTACGATTCACCACGATTCGTGTCACACCACTGCTGGTGGTGATCCACATATTATGTTTCATGTCTTCTGCAATGCCGCAGATGTTGTTATTACTCAGACCTTGCTTTTCTGTGATATAGTCGAGGTGGTCGTTGTTAAGGTCATTGTTGGAGTTCAGTACGTTGAGTCCTTCACGCGTTCCCACCCAGATCAGTCCACGGGAGTCTTTGTAGATCTGCGTAATGTAGTTGTTGGTGAACTGTTGGGTATGTGCCACATTACCAGTGAGCACCCGCTTTTCTGTATTCGACAGATTCAGCACCACCAGTCCTTCTGCGGTGCCGATATAGAGATTGTTTTTCTTGTTGTCCTTATTATAATGCAGCGCTGTCACATTATTGGTGTTCATCTTACCGTTCTCACGGGTATAGGACGAGAAGGAGTTCATTCTGGGGTTGTAAACCTGCAGTCCGCCATTGGTCGCAATCCACAGGTTTCCGATCTTATCTGTGCAGAGGGCATTGATATGATCATCAATCAGCGTCTTCATGCTATCCTTTGCTAAGGAGTAAATGGTAGCCGTGCCATCCTTGATACGTGTGAGACCGTTACGTTTGGAACCCACCCAGAGGCTTCCGTCGGGCGTAAAGGCCATGGCAGTGACCTTTCGGCTGGCAAGCGGACCATCATAGCCCACCACGCCATTGTCGCTGGTGCCGTACCATACTTTACCGCTGTCAGATTGTGCGATAGCGGTGATGTCGCCGTTGAGCAGGGAAGCAAAGCGATAGATATACTGACCTGAATAGGCAATACCTGATTTCTCCGTACCGATCCAGAGCAGGTCGGTATCATCCACATAGACACTCTGTATGCTGACGGTCTCGTGGCGCATCTGCCGGTCGTTCATATTCACGGGCTGCACCGGCTCCACCTCGTGGGTGTTGATGTCGTAGCGCAGCAGTCCCATCTGGTCGGAACCGATCCAGATATTGCCACTGCGGTCGCCTGCCATGCCATTGATATTGCGGTCTACCCCTACACTCGTCAGGCCTAACTGCTCACTGATGGAAGTATCCCATGTGTTTGCACTCTTGTTATACTTGAACAGGGTGCCCTGGCCGTACAGCCAGATATTGTCCATCTGGTCGGCAAAGGCCCGGAGGGTCTTCGACCGGCGGAGCTTCTGATTGGCAATCTCGTTGGTGACCCAGACGGTATGCTGCTGGTGCATCACGTCGCAACAGGCGATTCTTCCGTCGTCATAGACGATGAGGGCACCATCTTTACACTCGCTGATGGAGCAGATGGCACCTTGTGGTATACCTTTTACATCGTCGGTATAGCCAAACTCATAGAGCAACTGCTGCTGCATGTTATAGCACACCACGCCCTTGTTGGGGATGGATCCCCAGAGGTTCTTGTGTCTGTCGACATAGACGATGCTGGGGATGGTCTCAATACCCATACGGGCAAAGACCTGCTTCATGTCACGCTCAAAGCTCTCCGTCTGCGGGTGATACACACAATAGCCGGCCGCTGTCTCCACCAACAGGTTGCCGTCGAGCGTCTCCTGCACAGAGTTGATGTAGCTGTTAGGCAGTGAGGAACCGTCTTGTGAGTCACTCTGGAAGTTCTTGAAGACATAGCCGTCGAAACGGTAGAGGCCTGCAGGCGTTCCAAACCACACATAGCCGCGCGAGTCCTTCATGATACAGTTAATCTGGCTGCTTGTCAGACCGTCGCGCGCGTCCAATGTCTTAAACAGATAGTCTGCCACCACAGCCATCGGCAGTGTGAGCAGCAGTACGATGATCAGTTTCTTTATCGTTTTCATATATCACTATTCACTATTCACTTTTCACTATTCACTTTTCACTATTCACTATATCATACACGAGTAGTGGTCCACCACGCCGAGCAGATGCTGCGCGTCGTCGGTCACCAATACAGAATGTATCTTATATCTATTCATAATCTGCTGAATCTCCGAAATTTTTGTTTCGGGTCTGACGGTCTTTGGCGTACGGGTCATGATATCGCTTACCGTACGGTTGAAGAACTCCGCTTGCCATTTCTCCATGGCCCGACGGATGTCACCGTCAGTGATCAGACCTACAATCTTTCCGTCCACTTCTGCCACGCCAAGTCCTAACTTGCCTTTGCTCACGAGGATGATCGCTTCGCCAAGGTGCATCTCAGGCGGTAATACTGGTAGGTCGTCGCTGCGCATCACATCTTGTGCTGTTGTCAACAGTCGTTTGCCTAATTCTCCGCCGGGATGGAATTGCGCAAAGTCGCGGGGCTGGAAATTCCGCTTCTCAATCAGTGCCACGGCCAAGGCATCGCCCATCGCTAATTGAGCCACCGTGGAACTGGTAGGGGCCAGGTTCAACGGACAAGCCTCTTTCTCCACACTCACATTCAGGTGACAGGTGGAGTATTTGGCGAGCAGTGACCCCGGGTTGCCGCTCATGCCGATAATCGGAATCTGCATGTGCAACACCATCGGGATGAACCGCAGGAGCTCATCGGTCTGGCCGGAGTTGCTGATGGCCAAGACCACATCTTCGTGGGCCATCACCCCAAGGTCGCCATGGAAGACATCAAGGGGGTTGATGAAGAACGAGGGCGTGCCTGTACTCGACAGGGTCGCTGCGATCTTGGCGCCGATATGTCCGCTCTTTCCGACACCCGTGACGATGATCTTTCCTTTGCAATGATACATGAGGTCGACGGCCATGTCGAACGACTCGTCCAACTGAGGGATCAGTCCCAAGATGGCCTGTGCCTCATCCTTCATGCATTGTATGGCGTATGCTCTTGATTCTTTCATCACTTCATGAGTTCTACGATGAGGGGTTCTAATTTGTCTAACTCCAGCATATTGGCGGCATCGCTCAGGCCCTCATCTGGGGTGGGGTGTACCTCAAAGAAATAGCCTGTTGCACCGAAGGCCTTGGCGGCTTTCGCCATCTGGGGCACGAAACGTCGGTCACCGCCCGTCTTGCCATCGCTGCCACCGGGACGCTGCACACTGTGGGTACAGTCCATGATCACCGTCGGCACAATGTCGAGCATGTCGGGGATATTACGGAAGTCCACCACGAGATTATTGTAGCCCATCATATTGCCGCGCTCCGTCAGCCAGACCTCCTTGGCACCGGCATCGCGGGCTTTCTCGACAGGGTAGCGCATATCGCGCCCACTGAGGAACTGGGCTTTCTTGATGTTGACCGTACGGCCTGTCTGTGCCGCAGCGATTAACAGGTCGGTCTGACGGCATAGGAAGGCGGGAATCTGAATCACGTCGCACACCTCTCCGACGGGTTTTGCCTGCCAGGCTTCGTGGATGTCTGTCAGAATCCGGAGACCAAAACTGGATTTGATGTCAGCCAACATCTGTAATCCGCGCTCCAATCCTGGACCACGAAAAGAGCGTATCGACGTGCGATTGGCCTTGTCGAACGACGCCTTGAAGATGATGTCAGTCCCGTGCTTCTCGTTGATTTTCACCAACTTGCCTGCAACAGTATTCAGCAGTTCTGCCGACTCTATCACACAGGGACCTGCCATAAATATTGCCTTCTGACTCATATTTGCTTTGCAAAAATACACATTTTATCTCAATCAGCCAAACATTTGGCAAGTTTTTTCACTATTCACTATTCACTATTCACTAATCAAATGTACGTCTCTCTGCGGGAACGGTATCTGTATGCCATTGGCGTTGAGTGTGTCATAGACACATTTCAGCACGTCGCTGATGACATACGATTTCTTGGGAGCTTCTGCCCAGACAAACAACTTGAAGTTGATGCTGGAATCAGCCATCTCCGACACAACGCTCTTGACGGGTTTATTCTGATCCATCCACTTGTGATGCAGGTTATTGACGGCATCCTCTACGAGTGTCGTCACCTGTTTGAGGTTCGAGCCGTAGGCCACGCCGAAGGGAATGACGGCCAGGACATAACCGTGATTACGCGTCAAGTTCTTGTAGTTCTTCGTAAAGAGCTGTGCGTTCTGGAAGGTGATGACCTCGCCATAGAGCGACTCGATGATGGTCGAGGTGTAGTTGATGCTGGTCACCTTTCCCATCGTACCGTCTACTTCTATCCAGTCACCGGCCTTGATGCGTCCTGCCATCAGTGATGCGCCGTAATAGATATTCTCGATGATGTCTTTCGAGGCGAAACCGATACCGGTTGACAGACCGCCTGAGATGGCCAGCAGCCATGACACGCTGATATGCAGATAGGCGAGGGTGATCAGGAGCCAGATGCCCCAGACAATCAGCTGCATCACGTTCTTACCCATCACCGCGCGACTCTCTGCACTCGTCGGGTCTTTCGTTTCAAAGTGCAGACGCATCAGACTCAACAAGGTTCTTGAGATCCAGCGGAACAGGAACCAGAGACTGATGATGACCGTCAGTTTGAAGATGCTGACCTGCAGGTTCTTCTGCTCGATGAAGTGGTAGGTGAAGATGCCCCAGCACATATCGCTGAGGTTGAACACGTCGGCGGCCCAGTAAATGCTGATCATTACAGAACAGACAATCAGCATCGGGAGTATCACCTGGTCAATGAACGTGTAAAACCACGTCTGCGTGACGCGCTTCTTCGAGAACTGATGCTTTTCCTCGTACATCTTCAGGTAGTCGGAGATGCAGGTGATGGTCAGAATGCAGGTGAGCTGCATGATCCACCAGATGAGCAGCTGTACGGCCAGAAGGGTGTAACCAGCCCAGGAGCAGCCTGCCGACGCGATGAAGACCACCATGGAGATGTAGGTATAGAACATATCCGAGCGCGGGATGTTCTTGTTATAGCGCCGGATGCAGAACCATTGCCACAGCAGACAGAAGATCAGTACTGGTGGGAAGATGAGACTTACCAGCTCGCTGGGAATAAGAATGATGCGGAAAGTGATCACCACGAAGCCGATCATCAGCAAGGGTGCATAGATCTTGAAGGCGCTCCGGATCTGGCTGCCTTTGACGCGCAGTAAGAGCGAGATCAGGATGACGGCGAGCAGCCATAGGTATTCGACCAACAGCCCGGAGGCCATGATGACGAAATTCTGGTGGCTGTTATACTGGATTACGCCCATCAGGACGGCTAAGGTGATGGTGGTGGTGGCCCACATGATCGACGAGCGCTTCTTGAGGAACTCCGTGGTGTGGAATCTGCGGGGCATGAACCGGAAGACGAGCAGGTTGATGCAGATGGCTACGAGGGCGTAGAAGCCGATGGCACCGAAGAGGCCGAAAATCCAGTACATGTTCCAGTCAGAGTGCTTGGTAGCCTCGTCGGTCGTGTATTTCCGGGTCACTACCTCTTTCATTTCCTGCCATTTCTCCTTGATGTGCCGGAGGATTTGAAAGTAAGTGTCGCCGCCGTTCACGAAGATGCTCGTCTGTATGTCGTAATAGCGCTTTTGCGCGTAGTCGTTCATGTGTTTCAGACGCTGCTCCGTCATATTGTAGTACTTGATGTAGTCTTCCATCTGCTGGGAGTCTTCTTCAAGGGTGCGCTTGATGACGGTGGCCAGGGTCAGACAAACGCTGCGGTCGGTTCTTGCCTGTGCGCCCATGATGTTGGTGGGCATGACCTGCAGACTGTTGATAAGACTATCGTAACGGGCTATCTCACCGCTGGTATTGCTGATGAACGCGCGGAACGGCAGCTGCTGGCGCTGGAAACGCTGGTACTGCTCCGTGGCCTGATGACAGGCGTAGGTCAGATCGAACAGATATTCCTGCTTCTGGGAATAGAGCATCAGGGCGTTCTGGTTTGACTGTTTCATGGTCTCTCTCAGATTCAGGAATACCTCCTGACTCTGCCGTCGTTGCTCGGAACGTTGTGCGTTCAATTCCTGATAGTGCTTCGTCAGTTCTGCGCGTAGGATGACAAGTGTCGAGTCGAGGTTCTTCTCTTTCAACACGGCTCCTGCCTCACTGAACATGCCCATAATAAGGGCCATTATGATAAGTAGTTTTTTCATTGTCTTCCTAAATTTAGCGGACAAAGGTACAAAAAAAAGTGAAAAGTGAATAGTGAATAGTGAAAAATTTGCTGCCGCACATAAAAATTATGAACTATGAACTATGAATTATGAATTATTTTATTACTTTTGCACCATGATACTGATAGCAGATAGTGGTAGTACGAAGACCGACTGGGCGTTGCAGTCGGCTGATGGCTTTGCGCAATTCCATACGCAGGGCATCAATCCTTTTCATCAGGAGCGCACTGTGATAGCAGAGATCCTATCGCGTGAATTGCTTCCGCAATTGGATGCGGATGCCGTTAGTAGTGTCTGTTTTTATGGTAGCGGTGTCCGACCCGAACTGGAGGACGTCATGGCGTCTCTGTTGCAAGCGGCGTTCCCTCAGGCAAAGCAGGTTTCGGCGCACAGTGATTTGTTGGGTGCAGCCCGCGCGCTTTGCGGCCATAACTATGGCATTGCCAGCATCTTAGGAACGGGCGCTAATTCTTGCCTTTATGATGGAAAGGCCATCGTTCAGAATACACCTGCTTTAGGCTATATCCTCGGTGACGAGGGGAGTGGAGGGGTGCTTGGAAAGCATTTCTTGCATGAGTTGTATAAGGGCGTTTTGTCAAAAGATATCCGTTCTGAATTTGAGCGAGAATACGGTCTGACGATGGCCGATGTCATCCAGCGTGTCTATCGGGAACCGATGCCCAACCGCTTCTTGGCCTCGTTAGCCCCGTTCATCCATCGTCATCTGTCAGACGATGCCGTGAAGCAGATAGTAATCAATAACTTCCGCGATTTCTTCCGTTATAATATCCGCCCCTACGGTCATCCTGAGATGCCCGTCTCGTTTGTCGGCAGCATCGCATGGCATTTCCGTGCTCAGCTGGCAGAAGCCGCCAAACTTGAAGGCTTCGCTGTCGGCACTATCTTGCGCAGTCCCATCGAGGGTCTAATAGAGTACCACCAAAACAATATTATATGAAATATAAATTTTTGTTATTATTTGCGGCATTTTGCCTTTCTGCTGCCGCTCAGTCTAACAAATTTGTGACGGTTGACAATGGGCATTTCCTGAAAGACGGGAAACCTTATTATTACGTGGGAACTAATTTCTGGTATGGTGCTATCCTCGGCTCGGAAGGGCAGGGGGGCAACCGTCAGCGGCTTGTCAGGGAACTGGACCTGATGAAGCGTATGGGCATCGACAACCTGCGCATCCTGGTGGGAAGCGACGGCGAGCGCGGCGTCACTACGAAGGTGGAGCCGACATTGCAGGTCAAACCGGGCGTCTATAACGACACCATCCTGGCCGGACTCGACTTCCTGCTCATGGAGATGGGCAAGCGCCAGATGGTGGCCGTGCTCTATCTGAACAACTCGTGGGAGTGGAGCGGGGGCTACGGCTTCTATCTCGAGCATGCCGGCGCCGGCAAGGCTCCGCGGCCCAACGAGGACGGCTATCCCGCCTACATGAGCTTCGTGGCGCAGTATGCCTCGAACCAGAAGGCCCACGAGCTGTTCTACGACTATGTGCGCTTCATCCTGGGCCGCACCAACCGCTATACGGGCGTGGCCTACAAGGACGATCCGGCCATCATGTCGTGGCAGATCGGCAACGAGCCCCGTGCCTTTGCCAAGGAGGCGCTGCCCGCCTTCGAACGGTGGCTCGCCGAGGCCTCCGCACTCATCCGCAGCCTCGACCCGAACCACCTGATCTCCATCGGCAGCGAGGGCTCGTGGGGCTGCGAGAACGACTGGGACTGCTACGAGCGCATCTGCAAAGACCGCAACGTAGACTACTGCAACATCCACCTGTGGCCCTACAACTGGAGCTGGGCGCGGCAGGATCACCTGATCGAGGACCTCCCTCGGGCCAAGCAAAACACGAAAGACTATATCGACCGTCACCTTGCCATCTGCGCACGGCTGAAAAAGCCGCTCGTGATGGAGGAGTTCGGCTATCCTCGCGATGATTTCAAGTTCGCACTTGGCACATCCACGAAGGGGCGCGACGGATTTTATCAGTATGTCTTCTCATTAGTGGCCGACAATGCGGAACAAGGCGGCTATTTCGCCGGTTGCAACTTCTGGGGATGGGGCGGCTATGCCCGGCCGAGGCATGAACAGCAGTGGTTGGTGGGCGACGACTATACGGGCGACCCCGCGCAGGAGCAGCAAGGGCTGAATTCCGTCTTCTCGGGCGACAAATCGACGCTGAAAGTGATCCGTCAGCAGGTGAAAAGGATGAAAAATTTGAAGTAAGAGCAATAAAATGCTGCAATTCGTCATAATTATATGATGGTTTTTCGAAAAAAATGTCTAATTTTGCAGCCAGATTCTAACGTACGATAATGAATATGAAAAAACTCTATTTGATAGCAGTCGTAGCGATGGCTTTCGCGGCCTGTTCTTCGCCGAAGAAGGCCGGCGAGGAGAAGACCGTCGCCCAGCAGTTGGAAGAACGGCTCGACTCGCTCCGCTCCAAGGGCTATATGGCCGGTCACCAGGACGATCCTTTCTACGGCATCGGCTGGGCCTACGAAGACGGCAAGAGCGATGTGAAGCTGACCGTGGGTGACTATCCTGCCGTGATGGGATTTGAGCTCGGCGGCATTGAGATGGGCGACGAGAAGAACCTCGACAGCGTGCCCTTCACCCGAATCCACGATGAGCTGCTGGCGCACGTGAAGCGCGGCGGCATTGTGACCATCAGCTGGCATCCGCGAAACCCGGTTACCACGGCGCCGGACGGTGGGCGAGGGGCGCAGAAGTTCCCCGAAGGCTCGGCATGGGACGTGTCGGACACGACCGTGGTGAAAAGCATCCTGCCCGGCGGCGATCGTGCGGAGCTGTTCCAGCTTTGGATGGAGCGCGTGGGAGATTTCATCGAGACACTGAAGGACGACGAGGGCAAGCCCGTACCTATCATCTTCCGACCCTGGCACGAGAACAACGGATCGTGGTTCTGGTGGGGGCAGAATCTCTGCAGTGACGAGGAGTTCAAGGGGCTGTGGAATCTTTTGCAGGACAACTTCAACCGTCGCGGGTTTGACAACCTGTTGTGGAGCTATTCGCCGAACCTATACGGCAACTGGACCGTGGAAAGCTTCATGCAGCGCTATCCCGGCAACGACCGCGTGACGCTGATCGGCGAAGATGCCTACCAATGGGGGACGGAGGAGGACTTCGTGAAGCAATTGAATGCCGATCTGACCTTCCTCACGCAGTTCGCCAAGGAAAACGGCAAACTTCTGGCCATGACGGAGTGCGGCTTTAAGAATATCCCCGACTCAACGTGGTTCTCACGTGTGCTGAAGGCGCAAATGGACAAATATCCCATCTGCTACTTCCTGTTGTGGCGGAATTATGAGAAAGAATGGTTCGGCCCCGTGCCGAATACCCCGTGCGGCGAAGACTATAAGGCCTTCAAGGAGGCGGAGAATGTAATGTTTTTGAATGAAATAAAGTAAAATCAACAATAATTATGGTTAAAACTAAACTCATTGAAAAGATCGGATATGGCTTTGGCGATATGTCATCGTCCATGTTCTGGAAGATATTCTCCTATTATCTTCCGTTCTTCTATTCCAACATTTTCGGCCTGAACCTTGTCGATGCCGGCGTGCTGGTGCTCGTGACACGTATCTGGGATGCCGTCTCAGACCCGATGATGGGCGTCATCGCCGACCGCACGAACACGAAATGGGGAAAATATCGTCCGTACCTGTTGTGGGTGGCACCGTTATTCAGCATTTGTGGTATTCTCTTGTTCACCACGCCCGACTGGGACTACGGCGCAAAGCTTGTATGGGCCTACGTGACCTATATCATGATGATGACCGTCTATACCGGTATCAACGTGCCTTACGGCGCAATGCTGGGTGTGATGACCGACGACCCCAATGAGAAGACGGTGTTCTCGTCGTTCCGTATGTTCTTCGCATACGGCGGCTCGTTTATCTCGCTCTTCCTCTGGGAACCCATCACTAATATGTTCGGCGGCTATCATACTTCCGGCGGCTGGTTCTGGGCAATGGTCACCATCGCATCAGCCTGTTTCGTGATGTTCATTATCTGCTTCCTGCTGACGAAGGAGCATCTGAAGACCGTGTCGACGGTGAGTGTGAGCGACGACTTCGCCTCGCTGTTGAAGAACAAGCCGTGGTGGCTGCTCATCGGCGCTGCCCTGTGCTCGAACCTCTTCAATACCGTCCGTGGCGCTACGGTTGCCTACTTCTTCGCTGATATTATCGGTGCCGATGTCTCTTTGAGCTTCATGGGTATGGCGTTCTTGTTCTATGCCGGACTGTTCCTCGGTATCGGTGAGGTCTCGAACATGGTCGGCGTCGCGCTCTGCGTGCCCATCGCCAATAAACTTGGTAAGAAAACCACGTTTATCATCGTGAATGCCTTGTTGCTGGTCTTCAGCGTGCTGTTCTTCTTCATCCCGATCACGCCTTCCGGTTTCTGGATGATGCTGATCTTCCAGGTGATCATCTCTATTCTGACCGGTGTGATGTCGCCGCTGATCTGGAGTATGTATGCCGACGTCAGCGACTATGCAGAGCTGGAGTTCCGCACGGCTTCGACGGGTCTGATCTTCTCGTCGGCCTCGATGGCTCAGAAATTCGGTGGCGCCATCGGTGGTGCTGCTGTCCTCTGGCTGCTCTCCGGCTTCGGTTATGTCACTGACTCTGCCCAGGTGGCAGCAGGTGTCGTTCAGCCTGAGAGTGCGCTGTTGGTACTGCGCTGGCTGATGAGCTTCATCCCGGCAGCTGTGGCTGCGCTGGCGGTGGTCGTGGTCTGGTTCTATCCATTGACGACCAAGCGCGTGGATGAAATCAGCGAGAAACTGAAGACGATGCGTGAGATTGAAGAGTAATAATCAGAAAATACCCGGATGATGATTGATATCAATCAGATGAAAGAGGAGATGCAGGATGTTCTGACCAAGAACATCCTGCGTTTCTGGTCGACCCGGATGGTGGATCAGGAGAATGGCGGTTTCTACGGTCGTATCGACAATAGCGGCACCGTTCATCCTGACGCCGAGAAGGGAGCTATCCTTAACGCCCGCATCCTGTGGGCCTTTTCAGCGGCCTATCGCGTCTTAGGAAATCTAGATAATCTAGACAGTCTAGATACTCTAGAGCGACTAGATTATCTAGAAATGTCTAGGCGTGCCTATAACTATTTCATCGACCACTTTATTGACCACGAGTACGGCGGTGTCTACTGGAGCGTTGATGCCCAGGGGCGCCCGCTCGATACCAAGAAACAGTTCTATGCCATCGGCTTTGCGATCTATGGCATGTCAGAATATGCGCGGGCTACTGGTGATCGTGAGGCGTTAGAGTGTGCCCTACAGCTCTATGACTGTATCGAGGAGCATGCTTTTGACCCCAAGAACAACGGCTATATAGAGGCCTGCACGAGAGAGTGGGGGAAAATTGAGGATATGCGGCTCTCCGAGTTTGATGCCAACTATCCCAAGTCGCAGAACACTCATCTGCATATCATCGAGCCCTATACGAATCTGCTGCGATGCCTGAGAGAATTCCGTGCCCAAGAGTCGTGCGACTACGTGCCCATTCTCGGATCAGTGCTTCCGATTGGCATCAGCGTGCCGATGGAAACGATAGTCAGTGTCGAGGCCTCGCTACGTAATCTGATAACTATCTTCACCGATTACATCCTGAACCCCGAAACCCACCATCTCGACCTCTTCTTTGAGATGGACTGGAAACGAGGGGCTGGGCATTTAGAGAGCTATGGACACGATATCGAGTGCTCCTGGCTCATGCATGAGGCGGCTCTCGTTTTGGGCGATCATCAGGTGTTGGCCAAGGTGGAACCCATCGTCCGCATGGTGGCGAAGGCTTCGGAAAAGGGACTGCGACCGGACGGTTCCATGATTCACGAGGCGAACCTCTCGACAGGTCATGTCGATGACGATCTCCACTGGTGGGTGCAGGCCGAGAATGTTGTGGGATGGTTCAATCTCTATCAGCATTTCGGCGATGAGGAAGCCTTAGTGAGGGCCTTCCAAGGCTGGAACTACATCAAGACGCAGCTCATCGACTGGGAGAATGGTGAATGGTATTGGAGTCGCCATGCTGACGGTAGTCTGAACACTACCGACGACAAGGCAGGATTCTGGAAATGTCCCTATCATAACAGCCGTATGTGTCTGGAAACAATTGTACGTTTTTAATTTTGACTGTGAAGAAACTGTCTGCCATATTGTTCTGCCTGCTGGCTGCCGTTTCGGCTGGCGCCCAAAGCGAGTTGACTATTGACCTTGCCGGCCAATGGCACTTTGCCCTTCCTGAGGAGGGATTACTGCCCGACTATAGTGATGTGGTGATGCTGCCAGGCACCACCGACACCAATCTGAAAGGCGAGCCCTTGAGCCACTTCGACGAGACGACACACCTCTCACGCCGCTACAGCTACAAGGGAAAAGCGTGGTATAAGCGCGAGGTTGACATTCCTGAGACATGGGCCGGCAAGCCAGTTATGATGTTGCTGGAGCGTACCAAGTACACAAATGTTTTTGTCGATGGCTTGCCATGCGGCTCTTGCAGCGACATCTCCACGCCGCAAGTCTATGACCTGACGAAATGGCTAACACCCGGTCGTCATTCCATTGTCATCATTGTTGATAACAGCAGTGGGGTGCCCGGACAACTCTATGCCAGCAGTCATGCCTACACCGAGGACACACAGACCAACTGGAACGGTATCATCGGAAAGATGCTGTTAAGTGCAGATAGTACAATCCTCACCCCACACGCTGCATCAATCCCCTCTTCCCTGACATTCGACTCTTCTCACTTCTATCAGGATGGAAAGAAGTTATTCCTTCGCGGCAAGCACGATGCCTGCGTCTGGCCGCTGACGGGCCATGTACCTATGGACGTGCCGTCGTGGCTCGACTACTTAGGCACCTGTGCCGACTACGGCATCAACCACGTGCGCTTCCACAGCTGGTGCCCACCCGAAGCCGCCTTTGTGGCTGCCGACTCACTGAACATCATCCTACAGCCCGAACTGCCCTTCTGGGGCGACTTCAACGACAAGGACACCCTGCTCATGGCGTTCCTGCACAAGGAGGGCGAGAACATCCTGCACTGGTACGGCCACCACAAGTCGTTCCGTATGTTTGCCTTA
>JAEEGH010014371.1_pt1 | contig 17373 bp, 16 predicted proteins | sample 9134181 | NCBI WGS metagenome assembly JAEEGH01 (sample SAMN16246544, study PRJNA631951) | gut metagenome | biome: gut microbiome; feature: rumen; material: DP-attached | host: Bos | place: Iran: Karaj | collected 2018-10
CTTGATGCCGGCCTTCACGGTCTGCTTCTCCTCCTCCGTCAGTTCGGGGTTCAGAGTCCAAAGAATAATGTGCTTTACCATATCAGTTTACTGTTTTACCTTTCGATTTGTTTGCAAAGTTACGAAAAATAGTTGAAACGTCGGCATAGTTCAGTAAAAACTACTGCAAAACTGTCGTTTTTTCCTGTCAGCCGAGGCGGCGCCTCATGTTTGCGAGGCGGCTCCTCGTGATTATGAGGCGGCGGCAGAGAACAGCAGGCAGGCCCAGTCGCCGGCTTCTCTCTGTGATACGAGTGTAAGGCCGAGCGAGGCGGCGCGGTCGGTGAGCAGCGTAATGTCGGCGGTGTAGAAGCCGCTGAGGATGAGGTGGGCGCCGGGGGCCATCTTCTGTCGGAACATGGGCATGTCGGCCAGAAGGATGTTGCGGTTGATGTTGGCCATGACGATGTCGAACGTTCCCTCCACCTTATTTAATATAGTGGCGTCGCCCAGGAGCGGGGTGATTTCGACGTGGTTGATGACGGCGTTGTGGCGTGTGTTGTCGACACTCCACTCGTCGATGTCGTAGGCCACACATTCGCGTGCACCGAGCTTCATGGCCGTGATGCCGAGAATGCCTGTGCCGCTGCCGCAGTCGAGAACCCGCTGGCCCTGAACATCGAGCTCAAGCAAGGTTGCACAGACCATGCGGGTAGTCTCGTGAGTGCCCGTGCCGAAGGCCTGGCGAGCGTCGATCTCGATTGAGATGGTGGAGGGTTGAAGGTGGAGGGTTGAGGGAGGGAGGTGGCGACCGTCGTGGATAAGGATGGAAGGGCCCTCCGCCTTCACCCCTCCACCTTCCACCAGAATAGGCTCAAAGCCCTGCTGCTCCCACTGCTCGTTCCAGTCGCGGTCCTCGGCTTCGCCGACGGTATAGCTGACGGTGACGCCCGGCATGGGGAACGTCTGGAGCAGGCTGTCGAGCAGGCTGCGGTCGAACTGTGGCTGCTGTACGTAACCCTTCAGACCGTGGTCGGTCTCCTCAAAAGTCTCGAAGCCAGCCTCGCCGGCGAGCGCCGCCAGGAGGTCGGTGGCATCGCTGCTGAGGGGCAAAACGTTGAAATCTACTTCGTAATACTTCATAAGTTGTTAAAATTTGCCGCAAAATTACTAAAAATAGGGAAAAACCTATCACGTTTTAGGGTTTTTCCGTATATTTGCAGTGAAATTCGCAGTACTTTTGTACCGTGAAACCATAAAAACGAAGGAGAAAGATGAAAATGATGAAAAAGATTTTAGTTTCGCTCATTCTGGGGGCTTTGCCTCTGACCATGATGGCACAGGACGATGACATGTACTTCGTCCCGAGCAAGAAGAGTTCTGTGAGTACGACGACGGTGCGCAGCAGCGTGCGTCCGGCTCCGACATTCTATTCGGGTAGCAACCGCAGCGTGGACGAATACAACCGTCGCGGCGGCAGCTACTACCAGGTTGTGTCGAACGACTCCGTCGGCAACGACATCATCAGTTTCAACGGCGAGCTGGGCGTCTATCCCGACTCTGCAGCCACTGAGGATTTCGCGCTGACACGCGAGATGAGCCGCTGGGACGGCTACGAGCCCGACCCCAACGCCTACGCCGAGGGCTATCGTGACGGTCGTCGCGACTCGTGGAGTCTCTATAGCTGGCACTCTCCCTGGTTCTACTCAACGTACTATCCCTGGTACGACAGCTACTGGTACTGGCGCGACCCCTGGTACTATGGCGGCTGGTACGACCCCTGGTACTACGGCTGGTATGACCCTTGGTATTACGGCTATTACAGGCCCTACTACAGCTACTGGTATGGCGGCTACTACTATCCCCACTACTATGGTGGCGGCGTGGTCAGCTACAACGGTCCTACCGGTACCGAGCGTCACGGCCGTGTCAGTTATAATGGTCCGCGTGGCGCCAGCAACGGTCGCACGACGGCATACTCTACGGGCACGTTCGGCGGACGCGCTTTAGGCTCAGCAACGACTGGCCGCAGCGGCAGCTTTGGCGGTTCACGCTCATCATCATCAGGCGTAACCCGCACGACGGCCACTGGTACCACAACGCGCCGTGTGTCATCGACTGCAGCAGGTAATTTCGGCGGTGCCCGTACTACGAGTTCACGCACTACGACGACAGCGCCAACGCGCTCGACGACTACCAGTTCGCCCAGCTATTCTGCACCTTCGGTGAGCAGGTCATCATCCTCGTCAGGCGGTTCGTTCGGCGGTGGTGGCAGCTTCGGTGGCAGCCGTTCGTCAGGCGGCGGTGGCGGCAGCCGTAGTGGCGGTGGCAGCTTCGGCGGACGCCGGTAATTGAGAATTGTGAATTGAGAATTATAAATAGGTATTGAAGATTATGAAAAGGATATATATTGCAATCATGGCCTTGGCGGCTGCAATGCCGTCAGTGGCTCAGGATACATACGAGAACATGAAGGTGGCTCAGGAGGACCTGAACGGAACGGCCCGCTACGTAGGTATGGGCGGTGCGCTGGAGGCCCTGGGTGCCGACATCTCGACCATCTCGACCAACCCCGCCGGCGTGGGACTGATGCGCAAGTCGTCGGTTGCCATGTCGCTGGGACTGGTGAGCCAGGAGGAGGCCAAGGACTTCTCGCCCGGCAACAAGACGAACATGAGCTTCGACCAGGCAGGCTTCGTATGGTCAGGCTTCGACAACGACGACTCGTGGCTGAACTTCAGCTTCAACTTTCACAAGAGCCGTAATTTCGACTTTATCCTGTCGGCCAACGACCGGCTGGGCAATGCGTCGCAGAACAAGCTGACCTATGCCAAGGCCAAGGCCGGACTGCTCTATGAGGTGCGGACAGGCGGCGTGCCCGACTTCGACCACAGCTACGCCTCGTGCAACCAGCTGGACGATATCTACGCCCGTAACCTGAACTACGATACCGGAGAGAACGTCTGGTACTACGACAATGCGCAGAGCTACACGATGGACCGCGCAAAGTACGGCTACATCGGCGAGTACGACCTGAACCTCAGCGGAGCCATCAGCAACCAAGTGTTTCTGGGACTGACCGTGGGTATCCACGACGTCAACTACCGCCACTACAGCGAGTATTGTGAGCAGCTGGACGGTTTCAGCCTCAGAGTCTCTGACGACCGCCAGATTGACGGAACAGGCTTCGACGTGAAGGCCGGTGTCATTGTGCGCCCTGTCGAGACCTCGCCCTTCCGCATCGGTGCCTATATCCACACACCGAAATGGTACAGTCTGACCACCCGCAACAGCACCTTCGTCAGCGACGGCAACCTGAACGTTGATGCCGGCGAGGCATACGATTATAAGCTTTACACACCCTGGCGCTTCGGACTGAGTCTCGGTCACACCATCGGTACGATGCTGGCCCTCGGTGCCACCTATGAGTACACCGACTATGGTTCAATCGACACCCGCTACATCACCGACTCCTATTACGACTGGTATGGCGACTACCACGACAACAGCTCGAGCGACGACGTCATGAACCGCCACACGGAGCAGACGCTGAAGGGCGTATCGACGCTGAAGCTGGGCGCCGAGCTGAAGCCCTCGCCCGAGATGGCCTTCCGCCTGGGCTACAACTACGTGTCGCCTGCCTACAATAAGGACGGCTTCAAGGATGGTTCGCTCGGCACCGACGGCTCCTACTACAGCTCGGCTACCGACTACACCAACTGGGATGCCACCCACCGCATTACATGTGGCTTCGGCTATCAGTTTGAGAATCTCAATCTGTCGCTTGCCTACCAGTACCAGACGACGAAGGGTGACTTCTATCCCTTCATGAACTATGTGGACAATGAGTATGCTGAGGACGACAACCTCTGCAACGCTGTAAAGGTGAACAACAAGCGCCACCAGGTGCTCTTCACGCTTGGCTATACTTTCTAAACAAATACTAAACAATCGCGATTATGAAGAAAAAGTTTATCTGCGCCGTTTGTGGTTATATCTACGAAGGCGATGCTGCTCCAGAGAAGTGCCCAATCTGTAAGGCTCCTGCCTCGAAGTTCTCAGAACTGAAGGACGATGCCGACATGACCTATGCCACCGTCCACAAGATTGGCGACGGCAAGCCCGAGGGCGTCAGCGAGGAGATGATTCAGGACCTGCGCAACCACTTCAACGGTGAGTGCGGCGAGGTAGGTATGTATCTGGCTATGGCCCGTCAGGCCGACCGTGAGGGCTATCCCGAGATTGCCGAGGCCTTCAAGCGCTATGCCTTCGAAGAGGCCGACCATGCCAGCCGCTTTGCCGAGCTGCTCGGTGAGTGTGTCTGGGACACGAAGACCAACCTTGAGAAGCGCGCTGCCGCCGAGGCCGGTGCCTGCGAGGACAAGTTCCGTATTGCTAAGAACGCCAAGGCTGCAGGCTTCGACGCCATCCACGACACCGTCCACGAGATGGCTAAGGACGAGGCCCGCCACGGAGCTGGTTTCGCCGGACTGCTGAAGCGCTATTTCGGTAAGTAATGACTGCTGATGAAGCGGCCCAGGGCATTGTCCTTGTTACGGATGGCCGCCTCATTGATGCGCCGTGTCAGAGTGGTGTATAGCTGCTCTGATGCGGCGTAAGTCTTTTGTGGACTGATGCTGTCGGCGGTGAAGAGCGTGCGTAGGTGGCCGTCGTACTTGGCAACGGTGTCGTTCAGTGCCTGCCACGCGTTGTTGACCTTGGTTCCCGAAACGCGGGATAAGCCCTTTTCTGTCGACAGCTCCACATAGGCGTTGCCCGGACAGGCAAAGAAGTAGAGGGCGGGAGTCGTCGCTCCTGAAGGGATGAGGCAAAGCAGCTGGTCGCTGGCCGGAGCATCGTAGGCAAAGCGCCCGTCGCTCACCACCAATGAGTCGAGCACACGATGAGCCCCTTCAGCTTCAGCCAGATAGACCACGGTACCATCTTCGAATCCGTGCGCCTCACCTTTTATATAATATGTATCGGACTGGCAGGCGGCAAATAATAATGTCGCCAGTGCCAGTCCGATGAACTTTCTGCTCCTCAACGTCTAAACAATGTAGAGGTCGCTGATGCTCTTGTTGTCGATGACGCGGCGGATGGCCTCGGCAAACATGTCAGCCACGGAGAGCTGCTTCACCTTGGCACAGCGCTGGGTGTAGGGAATAGAGTCGGTGAAGACAATCTCCTCGAGGGCCGACTCCTGCACACGGTCGCTGGCCGGTCCGCTCATCACGCAGTGGGAGGCGCAGGCGCGCACCGTCTTGGCGCCCGACTCCTTCATCAGGTCGGCAGCCTTGGTGATGGTGCCGGCGGTGTCGACCATATCGTCGATGATGATCACGTTCTTACCCTCTACGTCGCCTATAATCTGCATCGTGGCCACGACGTTGGCACGGGCGCGCGTCTTGTTGCACAGCACCAGCGGGCAGCCGAAGAACTTGGCGTAGGTGTTGGCACGCTTCGAGCCGCCCACGTCGGGCGATGCAATGACCATGTCCTCGAGCTGCAGGCTCTTCAGGTAGGGCATGATGACGCCCGAGGCGTAGAGATGGTCGACGGGAACGTCGAAGAAGCCCTGAATCTGGTCGGCGTGCAGGTCCATCGTGATGACGCGGTTGACGCCGGCAACGCTGAGCAGGTCGGCCACCAGCTTGGCGCCTATCGAGACGCGTGGCTTGTCCTTGCGGTCCTGACGTGCCCACCCGAAGTAGGGGATGACGGCGTTGATGGTACGTGCCGAGGCGCGCTTGGCGGCATCAATCATCAGGAGCAGCTCCATCAGGTTGTCGCTGTTGGGGAATGTGCTCTGTACCAGGAAGATGTCGCGACCGCGGATTGACTCCTCGTAGCTGACGGCAAACTCTCCGTCAGAGAACTTGGTGATTTGAAGTTGGCCTAACGGGCAACCTAAGCTTTGGCAGATTCTCTCTGCCAGATATCTCGTGGCAGTACCCGAGAAGACCATGTAGCTGTTTTCCATATTCGTATATTGTGTTTAGCTTACTGCTTTGCGTAATTTCTCGAAGTGGCTGATGAGTTCCTTGTAGTCGAGCCCGCCCAGAATGTCGAAGCGGTTCCAGAGGTCGCCGCAGATAACGACGCCGCCGAAGCCCAGCTCCTTGGCCAGGCTGACGTTGCCAAGGTTCATGCCGCCCATTGCGTAGACGCGCTTGTCGATGAGTCCGCGCCGCGAAGCCTCCTTTAGTTCGTCCATCGTCAGCGTCGACTTGTCGGCAGGATTGCTCTGGCTGTCGAACAAGGTCTTCAGGAAGACGTAGTTGGAGCGTTTCTTGACTTCCTTCAGCTCATCAATGCGCTTGCAGGTACGGCTGATGTTGCCCCTGTAGCCTTGGGGCGGCATTGTCTGGGTATCGTTGATGTGAATGCCTCTTAGATTGAATTCCTCTTTCAGGTAGAAATGGTCGTGAACGGTGATGCGGCCATAGTAGCTGTCGGGCAGCAGCGTCAGCAGCCGTTCCGAGAAAACGGGCTCCGACCCCGGCTTGTATAGGTGCAGGTTGTCGAGCCCTGCTTCAAAGAGCGTGGTCAGTATCTTGTCCTCTTCCACGAAGAACGTGGATTTAGTCATGATGATGAGCTTCATGCGCTATTTCGTTTTCCAACTGCAAAGGTAGGCATTTTTTGGATAATTAGCAAATAATTACCCATCATTTTTTCTTAATTGAAGAAATTCCATGAAACGCCGAGGTGCATCACCATGTTGTTCATGGGGTAGTGGGGCGTCAGGAACTGCTGCTTGTTGCCAAGATTGCCCACCACGTTGTTCCACATAATGAAGAAACGCGCACGCTTCAAATGAAGGTTGGCATAGACGTTGACGAAGGGATAGTTGCCTAACGTCTTGCGGCTGTCGGGGTTCTCCTGAACAGCAAACTGGTTGAGCTGCGGACAGAAGTCGGGCACCTCGTACTCGGTGAAGAACGTGGCGTTGCCGCCCAGCTCCACCGACAGCACTTTGGCAATCTTGAAATTCAGGTAGAGGTTCGAGAAGATGTTGACCATCGGCACGGGCAGCACTTCCTTGTTCGAACTGTTCTGGTAGGTGACGATGTTCTCCCAGTTGAGTATGCCGAGTCTTAGGTGCTGCTGCAGCTGGGCCGTCAGCAGGTTGATGTTGCCGTTATGCTGCGTGACGTTGGCCGAGAGGTATTTGCGCACGTCGTTATCGCCGATGACGTAGTTCATGCCGAAGTACGTGTAGTTCTGAATCTCCTCGACAGCCAGGCGCAGAGTGGTCTTGGTCTTGCGGTAGCTGAAGATTCCCTCAACGCGTGTGCGCGTTTCCTTTGACATGTCGCCGTTGTTCCACCAGAAGTGCTTGGAGTGGTACTGCCGCTGGTAGAAGGTGGGGTTGAGACGGTAGAAGTGGGCGTGGGCGGCCAGAGTGAGCGTGTCGCCGAAGAGTCGGAAGTTCAGGTCGGTGTTGAAGTCGAGCTTCATTTGTCCGGCGTCTTCGCCTATCATCCAGAGTTCGCCCATAGCGTTGTAGTGCAGCGTACGTCCCTGACTCTTAATGAGTTGTCCGCCGATGCTTATGTTGTTCTCACGTACTTTCTGCATGACGGGCAGGCCCTCTATCGAATCGTCCATCTCGAAGTTGCGCAATTCGTGAGTGGCAAAGACCTTCAATCCAGCCTTGGCCCATTTGTTGAAGCCCTCGAGCAGCGCCAAAGCCAATGTGTTCTTGATCTGTAGGTGCTTGGTCTGGTCGAAGAGTGAGTCCTGACTACCCGATTTGTCTCTCAGGAAATAGGTGTTGGCGTAATAGTCGTTGGCCGATCCGTAAGCCTGGTAGATACGGTCGTAGTTGTTCAGCTCCAGCGTATGAATAATGCTCGTCACGGGCACGAAGTCGGTCTTCATCATGGAGTCAACCGGCTCGTTTGCCACCACGTCAACCGACAGTTGCAGGCTGTCGGCCTTCAGCTTGTCCTCCTTCTCCTTCTTCGACTCCTGAGCAAACTGCCTAGCCTTGATTTCCGCGTCGGTCATCTTCGTCTTGTGATAGAAACCAATGCAGTAGCGGTGGCTCAGGAAGATGTGCTGGTGGTCGTTGCGGTTCCAGTTCTGCCAGAGTACGGTGGGAATTTCGTTCTCGTTGTAGCTCTGCTCGAACGACTCGGGGTGGGTGATGTAGTTGTCGTTGGTGATACCGCCGTTCTCGGAAGTCTTCTGGTGGTAGAGCGAGGCCATGATGTGGGCCTTGTACTGGTCGCCGAGATATGAGGCGTAGAGCGTTGTGCCGAAGTGCGATGTGGCCTGGTCGCTGAAGTAGCCTCTGGCGTAAGCGTAGTCGATGTCGGCCCCCAGTCCTGTCCGCTTGCCGGCATTGACGGCAAACTTGGCGCGCAAGTGGTCCTCGCCGTTCGTCTTGTCGCCGCAGTTGTCGTAAGTCAGGTTGGTGATTGGCGACAGCGTGTTGGTATAGTGTAGCTTGTCGGGGGCGTTGAAGAAGAAGTCGTATGGTTCGGTGAAAATAAACTGTTCACCCACAGGACGGTCGATGACAATGCGGTTCAGTCGCGCCGTATAGTTGCTGCCAAGCGTGTTGAAGTCGCCGTATTTGCCCGTGGTCAGCGTCGTATTAGGAAAGAGGTGGGGTAGGGTGTCGACCTCGGCCGGTCGGATGTCGCCGAACTTCCGGTCGATGGTCCAGACGTAGATACCCTTCGGAACCTCCTTGTTCTGCCGCGTGGTGTCGTTGTTGTGCGGGTTGAAGTTGCGGTTCTCATCGAATTGTGTGATATTGCCTTCGTCGTCTATATACTCCTGAGCGCTGACAGGTACAAGTCCGGCCAGCAGAAACAGGGTAAACAGGTATTTCCTCATACTATAGCTTTGCTATTCTAAGTGTCAGTTCCACAAATTTCAGCACGCCAGCGCCAATCATGATGTAGATGGCTGTGTTGTGGTCGCCCCACGTGAACCAGGCCATGCCGACAATAGCACCAAGGATGAACAGCACGTTAAGCCATTGGCGCAGCTGGCGCGTGTGGCCCGTATCCTCAAAGGGCTCCAGATTGTGGTACCTACTCATTTCAGCAACTCGGCAAACTTGTTGAACAGATAGTCCTTGCGGTCGATGGTCTTGCGGCGGAACTTACCCGAGACGCGCGACAGCTTGGCCTTGCTCTTCGTCAGACCCTCCTCGTCGGTAATCCACTCCTCGGCCTTCAGCGTCTGCGGGTCGCGCTCCTCTTCATAGAGGTAGTAAATGCGCGTCATCGTGATGTCGGCCTTACCGTCCTTGCAGTCGGCAATGAGGTTGTAGAACAGCCGTGTGCGGTCGAGCACCAGCGCAGTCGACTTGAAGACGAGCCACTCCTGGTAGCTGCCTATTATCTGGTGGTTCAGCGAGTCGTCGAGCACGATGCGGCTCTGCTCGAACTGTCCCGGCTCAGTCGTCATCTTCTTCATGTACTTCCTGACGATGTCGGCCACTTGGTCGGCCGTCTTACCCGGCGCTTCTACGGTCGTCTTGAACGTCACCTTGCCGTCGACGACGGGCACGGCTCCCACCAGATACTTAGCGTCGCTGTTGTTTGCCTGTGTGGGCATTTCCCATGTGTTCTGTGCTGATGCGGCCATCGGCAGGCACATCATCATTGCGAATATCAGTTTCTTCATTTCTTTCCTTTTTTGTTTTAACCGTGCAAAATTACTGCATTTCTTTCTTACTGCCAAGAAAATAGCCTTAAAGTTTCCAAAATGCCATTAAAAGAAAGCCTCACTTCAGTTCCAGCTCCTGCTGCAGACGAATGATTTCGTCGCGATACTGGGCGGCTTGGAGGAAGTCGAGCTTCTTGGCGGCCTCCTTCATCAGACGGGTGGTCTCGGCAATGCTCTTTTCGAGCTGCTGGCGCGTCATGCGGCTGATAATGGGGTCGGCGGCAACAGCAATGTCGGTGCCGGTAGTGAAGGTAGCGCGCTGAAGTTCGCGTACGTCGGGCGGCAGTTCTTCACGTCGTAAGGCGCTCTGTGTGATGCTTTTAACAATCTGAGTCGGTGTGATGTTGTGGGCCGCGTTGTAGGCCAGCTGCTTGGTCCGCCGGCGGTTGGTCTCGTCGATGGTGAGCTGCATCGACTGGGTGATGGTGTCGGCATACATGATGACGCGGCCGTTGACGTTTCGGGCGGCACGGCCTGCGGTCTGAGTCAGCGAGCGGTGCGAGCGGAGGAATCCTTCCTTGTCGGCATCGAGAATGGCCACGAGCGACACTTCGGGCAGGTCGAGGCCCTCGCGCAGCAGATTGACGCCAACGAGGACGTCGTAGGTGCCGCGACGCAGGTCGTCGAGTATCTTGACGCGGTCGAGTGTCGATACGTCGGAGTGAATGTAAGCCGTCTGAACACCGTGCCCTAAGAGATACTCCGTCAGCTCCTCGGCCATGCGCTTGGTGAGCGTCGTGACAAGCACGCGCTCGTGGCGCTCGCTGCGCTGCTGAATCTCCTCCATCAGGTCGTCAATCTGGTTCTCGGTCGGGCGTACGTCTATCTCGGGGTCGAGCAGACCTGTGGGGCGAATGACCTGTTCAACGACCACGCCCTCAGCCTCTTGCAGTTCGAAGTCGGCAGGAGTGGCCGAGACGTAGATGACCTGGTGGACCATTTGCTGGAACTCGTCGAACGTCAGGGGGCGGTTGTCGAAGGCGGCAGGCAGTCGGAAACCGTACTCAACGAGGTTGCGCTTGCGCGAGCGGTCGCCGCCGTACATGGCTCCAATCTGCGGCACTGAGACGTGGCTCTCGTCGACAATGAGCAGGAAATCGTCGGGGAAGAAGTCGAGCAGACAATAGGGGCGCTCGCCAGCCTGACGGCCGTCGAAGTAGCGTGAGTAGTTCTCAATGCCTGAGCAGTGCCCCAGCTCCTTAATCATCTCCATGTCGTACTCTACGCGCTCCTTAATGCGCTGAGCCTTAATGGGGTCGCCAATCTCGTTAAAGTAATCTACTTGGGCCATCAGGTCGTCTTGAATCTGGCGGATGGCGATGTTTGTCTGCTCCTGAGACGTCGTGAAGAGGTTAGCCGGATAGAGCTTGTACTCGTCGAACGAAGCCATCTGGGTAAAGGTAACGGAGTCGAGTTCCTGCAGCTGGTCAATCTCGTCGTCCCAGAAGGTGACGCGTAGCACCACTTCGCTGTAGGCCATTGCGATGTCGACAGTGTCGCCGCGTACGCGGAAGTTGCCGCGCTGCAGGTCGATGTCGTTGCGTACATAGAGGGCCCCGACCAGCCGGCGCAGCAGCGCATTGCGGTCGAGCCGCTGCCCGCAATGCAGCTCGATGACATTCTCCTGAAGAGCCACCGGACTGCCCATACCGTAGATACAGCTGACGCTGGAGACGACAATAACGTCCTTGCGGCCTGACAGCAGGCTCGAAACGGCCGACAGGCGCAGGCGGTCAATCTCGTCGTTGATGGCGAGGTCTTTTTCTATATAGGTGTCGGTCGAGGGTAGGTAGGCTTCGGGCTGGTAGTAGTCGTAGTAGCTGACGTAATACTCGACGGCATTGTCGGGGAAGAATCCGCGCATCTCCTCGTAGAGCTGTGCCGCCAGCGTCTTGTTGTGGCTCAGAATGAGCGTGGGCTTGTCGGCATTGGCAATGACATTAGCAACCGTAAAGGTCTTGCCCGAGCCGGTGACGCCGAGCAGAACCTGCGAGCGGTCGCCGCGTCGCACACCCTCGGTCAACTGGCTGATAGCCTCGGGCTGGTCGCCCGTCGGCTGATATTGTGATGTAAGTTTAAAAGCTGCCATACGGGGTGCAAAGATACATCAAAAAGGGCACAATCGGGCACCGTAAGTGCAAAAAATCTTCAATTTGCGCCGTAAAAGCTGCAATTTTCTCTAATTCGCTTTGTAATTCGGTGGAAAAGCAGTAATTTTGCACCTTAAATGAGAAGAAACGTATTTATTTTAGCCTGCGCGGCACTCCTGATGACGGGTTGTGCGGGCGAATTTAACAGGGTCTACAAGTCGACGGACTACGACTACCGCTACGAGTATGCCAAGCAGTGTTTTGCCGAGGGCCGCTACGTGCATGCCGTCAATCTGCTGCAGGAGCTTGTAACGGCATTGAAGGGTGGTGACAACGCTCAGGAGAGCCTCTATATGCTCGGGATGGCACAATACATGAGCCGCGACTACGAGAGTGCCTCGCAGACCTTTAAGAAATATGGTTCGTCCTACCCCAAGGGCATGTATGCTGAGAAGGCGTTGTTCTACGTCGGCGAGTCGCTCTACGAGAGTGCTCCCGAGCCGCGCCTCGACCAGACGCCCACCATCGGCGCCATTAACGCCTACCAGCAGTTCCTTGATCAGTTTCCCGAATCCAGCCTGCGTGAAAATGCCCAGAAGAAGCTCTTCGAACTGCAGGACAAGCTGATTATGAAGGAATATCTCTCAGCCAAGCTCTATTACAACCTCGGCGGATACTTCGGCAACATCAATGCCAACAACGAGAGCAATTACACGGCTTGCATCATCACAGCCGAGAATGCTCTGAAAACATACCCCTTCACCGACTTGCGCGAGGATTTCTCGATGCTCATCACGAAGAGTAAGTTCCAGCTGGCCGAGAACAGTTCCGACGAGAAGCGGCTGGAGCGCTACCGCGATGCTGAGGACGAGTGCTACGGATTCCTGAACGAATTTCCTGAGTCGAAGGAGAAGAGCACCGTTGAACGCTACATTGCCAAATGCAAGAAGGTAACCAAGGATTAGTTAAATCGAAAATCGAAAATATTGTAAATCGTAAATCGAAAATATAGTAAATCGAAAATAAACAAGATGGATTACAAGAAATCAAAAGCCCCGGTAAACACCGTTACCCGCAACGTCATGGACCTGTGCAAGGACACAGGCAACATCTACGAGAGTGTGGCCATCATCGCCAAGCGCGCCAACCAGATCTCGTTGCAGATTAAGGACGACCTCAGCAAGAAGCTGGCCGAGTTTGCAAGCTATAACGACTCGCTGGAGGAGGTCTTCGAGAACCGCGAACAGATTGAGATTTCGCGCTACTACGAGAAGCTGCCCAAGCCCTCGCTGCTGGCCACCCAGGAGTTCATCGACAACCAGGTGTACTGGCGCGACCCGCTGAAGGATCAGCAGCAGAAGGAGAAGGAGATGGAAACGGCTGAGGCATAAGGCACAGTGATATGATACAACGTAAACAGACTCTGTTCCTGCTGCTGGCCGCCATTCTGGTGGTAGTGTGCTTCTTCGTGCGCCTGTTCCAGTGGGTCGACCTGCTGCTGGCTGCGTCGGCAGTACTGTCGGTCTACACCATCTTCCAGTACAACCGGCGCATCTTTCAGGCCCGCCTCTGCCTGGGCGGCTTGTTCGTCCTCCTGGCGTGGTACATCGGCGTAGCCGTGCTCGAGGGCGAGGCCAGCCTTGTGGAGTCGCTGCCAATGGTAGCCGTCATCCTGATATTCCTGGCCCGCAAGGGCATTCTCGACGACGAGAAGCTCGTCCGAGCCGCCGACAGAATAAGATAACCCTCAAACACAATACTTATGAAAAGAATCCTCATTTCCTTCATTGCCTTGGCGATGACGGCAGTTAGTGTATTGGCTGGGCAGAAGCTCAGCCTGAACGACGTCGTGGGCGGCACGTTCCGCAGCGAGTCGATGACGGCCGTGACGCCACTGGCCGATGGTGAGACTTACGCCCAGATCAGCGACGACGGCAAGCGCATCGTCAGCTATTCGTTCCGCACGGGCAAGCAGACGGCTGTGCTCTTCGACGCCGAGACAGCCCGCGGGCCGAAGGTCGGTCGTGTCGACGGCTACATCATGAGTCCCGACGGCAAGCGCATACTCATCCAGACGCAGACGAAGCCCATCTACCGCCGCTCGTTCACCGCCACCTATTATATATATATGATCCAGAACAACAAGCTGGAGCCGCTCAGCGACGGCGGTCCTCAGCAGACGCCCGTCTTCTCGCCCGACGGCAATGTCATCGCCTTCGTGCGCGACAACAACGTCCATCTGGTCAAGCTGCTCTACGACAACGCCGAGAGCCAGATTACCAAGGACGGCAAGTTCAACGAGGTCATCAACGGCATTCCCGACTGGGTCTATGAGGAGGAGTTCAGCTATAATTCGGCGCTCGTCTTCACCGCCAACTCCGAGCAGGTTGTGTGGGTGCGCTTCGACGAGAGTCAGGTCAGGCAGTACTCCATGCAGCTGTTCAAGGGCATGGCTCCTGAGCGCGATGAGTATCGCGAATATCCTGGTTTCTACACCTATAAGTACCCCGTGCCTGGCGGCAAGAACTCCGACGTCAGCGTGATGAGCTACGACATCAAGAGCCACCAGACGCGCAAGATCGACCTGCCGCTCGACGCCGACGGCTATATCCCCCGCATCAAGGCTACCAGCGACCCCACGAAGGTGGCCGTGTTCACCATGAACCGCCATCAGGACTGTCTGCGCATCTATATGTGCAACCCGCTCTCGACGCTCTGCCAGCTTGTGGTCGAGGACAAGGTCGATAAGTACATCAAGGAGGACGTGCTGGCGCAGACGCTGATTACCGACAAGCACATCGTCATGACCAGCGAGCGCGACGGCTATAACCACATCTACGTCTACAACCTCAACGGCCAGCTGATGCGCTCGGTGGGCGACATGGAGAAGCCCGGTCAGCGACTTGGCGGGCAGGCGCATACCATTGTCACCGACGTCTACGGCTACGACGAGCCGACGGGCGACGTCTACTTTGCCGCCCTCAACGAAGGCCCCACCGACCAGAAGGTGTACGTGGCCCACAGCAACGGCAAAACCGACTGCCTGACGCCGAAGCAGGGCTGGAACTCGGCCATCTTCTCGAAGGGCTTCAAGTACTTCGTCCACACTTGGTCCGACATCAACAATCCGGCCGTCTACTCGCTCTGCAGCAATCAGGGCAAGACGCTCACCACGCTCATCGACAACAAGGCACTGGCCGACAAATACGCCTCTTACGACATGGGCACGAAGGAGTTCTTCGTATTCACCACGCCCGAGACCAAGCTCATGGGCTGGATGGTGAAGCCCAAGGACTTTAACCCGCAGCAGAAGTACCCCGTCATCATGTATCAGTATGGCGGTCCCGGAGCCCAGCAGGTACAGAACAAGTGGGGCATCGGCATGAGCGGCAACGGTGCCGTCATGGAGCAGCTCATGGCTCAGCAGGGCTATATCGTGGTCTGTGTCGACAATCGCGGCACGGGCGGACGTGGCGCTGAGTTCGAGAAGTGTACCTACCTGCGGCTCGGCGAGCTCGAGGCGCGCGACCAGGTGGAGACCGCTCTGTGGCTCGGTCAGCAGCCGTATGTCGACAAGGACCGCATCGCCATCTGGGGCTGGTCGTACGGTGGCTGGAACACGCTGATGTCGATGTCGGAGGGCCGTCCCGTCTTCCGCTGCGGCATCGCCATTGCACCGCCCACATGCTGGCGCTACTACGACACGGTCTACACCGAGCGCTACATGCGCACACCCAACGAGAACAAGCAGGGCTACGACGAGGTGAACCCCATTGCCCGTGCCTCGAAGCTCAGCGGCGCGCTGCTGCTCTGTCACGGACTGGCCGACGACAACGTACACTACCGCAATACGGCCGAGTATGTAGAGGCACTCGTGCAGGCCGACAAGGACTTCCGCCAGCTCGTCTATACCAACCGTAATCACAGCATCTATGGCGGCAACACCCGCAACCACCTGTTCCGCCAGTGCCTGAACTTCTTTAACACCGAACTGAAATGAACAGACTGCTCCTTTCACTTTTCACTTTTCACTTCTCACTTCTCACTTCTACAGCCCAGTCGCTGACCGTTGAAGTGAAGAACCCCACAGCCGACTTCCGCCACGAGGTGGTGGCCGTAGCCGACGTAGCCGACGTGAAGGGCAGGGTAGGCGAGACCTTCCGCGTGATCGAAGGAGCCGCACTCGACGTGCCCTATCAGCTCACCCACGACGGCCAGCTGCTCATCGAGGCTGCCGTGCGCCCGCATGGTACGGCGCGTTTCGTCATCGTGCCTGGCCAGCCGCCTAAGTTCCCGACCGTCTGTCACGGTGCCCTCCACCCTGAGCGCAAGGACGACTTTGCCTGGGAGAACGACCGCGGCGCCTATCGCGTCTACGGCCCTGCCCTTGGCCGCACCGGCGAGCGCTCCTACGGTATCGACGTGTGGACGAAGAACACGCCTGAGCTGGTTGTCGACGACCGCTACTATATCGAGGACGTGGTGATGATGCCGCGCGTCGACTCCCTGCGGCGCGTCAACCGTCAGCGCGGCGACTCGCTCTACCGCATCAACAGCTACCACCACGACCACGGGCGCGGACTCGACCCCTATAAGGTGGGTGCAACCTTAGGCTGCGGCGCTCCGGCATTGATGGTCGGCGACAGCATCGTGATGCCCTACGTCTTCAACCGCTATGAGATTCTCGACGACGGTCCGCTGCGCTTCACCGTTCATCTGGTGCAGAACAAGACGCGGGTCGACGGCTGCGAGGTTGAGGAGCACCGCATCATTCAGCTCGACAAGCAGTCGAACTTCAACCGCATGACCGTCTGGTACGAGGGGCTCGACCATGCCGTCAGCTTCTGCTCGGGTGTCGTCATCCAGCGCGAAGCTCCTGAGCCCGTCGTCCTCGGCCAAAACTACGTCTACTATACTGACCCCACCGACCAGCCCCGCGTCCATCAGGCGCCGCTCTATGTTGCCGCCCTCTTCCCCAACGGCACCGTCGAGACCCGCCGCCATCGCGGTCATGCCCTCGGCATTCTCAGCGACTATCGTGGCGACCGCTACACTTACTATTTCGGCTCTGCCTGGTCGAAGTACGACGTCCGCACGCCGCAGGAGTGGCAGGCCCGCATAGAGTGGTTCCTCCGCGGACTCGCCGCTCCGCTTGAGGTGAGTGTTCACTAAAAAGCGATGACACCGCTGACGATGACACCGCTGACACCGGCCTATTTATTTCTATCGATAGACCGAAATGGTAGTCATTATATATATTATTATATATAATAATATATATAATGCTCTGTAAAGAGCAGTCGACAGCCTCGGACATAGAAAAATAAATGCCCTCGCTGTCAGCGGTGTCATCGTCATCGTCATCGTTTCCGAGGTGCCGCCCGCCACATACTTAGCACGGCTAAGCTAGCAATTTAGTCCGGCTAAGTGCATGGTTTAGTCAGAGCAATCTGATAGTTCGTCAGCCAATTCTTCTTTTAGCGCATTGTTTATATGCTTACTTATCGTCTTATAGTCTCTACCAAACAATGTGGCAATCTGCTGACGAGTAAGCCATACCTTTTTACTGCCATAGTGTGTTTTTAATGGGTCGAAATTGTTAATACTAAGG
>JAEEGH010014373.1_pt1 | contig 17370 bp, 17 predicted proteins | sample 9134181 | NCBI WGS metagenome assembly JAEEGH01 (sample SAMN16246544, study PRJNA631951) | gut metagenome | biome: gut microbiome; feature: rumen; material: DP-attached | host: Bos | place: Iran: Karaj | collected 2018-10
GCTATGTTATAGTGAGTCTGGATCAAAAGAAAGGAGCTCGTCATGGCAAAACGACAGGAACGCCTTCCTGATACGGAACGGACCGAATTGCTTGGCCTCGACGAACTCTTCGTTATAAAAGGCCGCGGTGATCAGAACAACTATTATGTATGGAGCTACGATGCAAAGGCTGGCCAATGTCCACTTTGTAAAAGTGAGCGAATAAAGAACCATGGCCTATTCTCTAAATCATATTATGATCTAATCGAAGAGAACGGGCGACCGCATGTAATCAAACTCAATTATGATTACTATAAATTTCTCTGCTTGGAAGAAAACTGCGGGCATGTTTTTGTGAAAGAGACCGATTTTGCTTCTAAGAACGACAATGTGACGCACAGACTGGAAGACGCTATTGCGAAAAAGATAATAGCCGGGTATTCGTTTGGGATGATAGAAGATTATCTGCAGGGGAATCTTTCCCGCCAGGCCATTGGGCAGATTTTTCATCGATGGGTCGCAAATCATGAAACATACAGAAGCGCAAGGTGGGCACCGCAACAACTGGTGATCCTGTCCGGTAAAACGGACAAAGAAAGGTATACCCTGTTTCTGGCTTTTGATGATGGGATCAGGATTTTTGATATTCTTTATGGCGTTAATTCAGAGGAACTCCATTCCACATTAAAAAAACTTGATCCGAATCGCGTAATAACAATTCTCACAGACTGCGACCCCATCATCAACGACGCTGTCCACAGCTCTTTTCCAAATGCACTTCACATTATTCCGGTTGAATTGTGGCTTCATTCTGCCTTAGAAGATTATCAGGCTTTTGCATGCGAAAAAATACGATGGTGCCAAGTTCCGCATAAAGAATAAACCGGAAGATCTGTATTTTGGTCGGCACTGGGCCCGATGCTGTGTAGGAGCCGTAAAAGTGCCGGAAACGTGACGCGGTTGATCCCGCGATTGATTGAATCGAAGAGAAACGGGTTTTGCACGTCGGAGGTGGATATCCGAAGAAAAACCGATCCACCAACGTGTTAAATCGAAAGGGGGTGGCAGCATGGAAAACACCTTTACCCCAGCGTGCTTTTTCTATCGTGATTATATGCACGTCTGTTCCTGCTCCACCTCCGACAACCCCATCAGGGTAATGAACCAGTAAGGCTGAACGTCAATGGACGGCGCTTCGTTCCGGAAATGGACGGAGCAAGACCCAAATGTGACATTTAGCCAATGTGTAAGACACCTGTTGAAAGAGAACGGCATGACCGCCGCAAAGCTAGCCAGGGAGAGCAGGCTTTCCAAAACGACGATCAGCCGGGCTCTGAGAGACTCGGACGATAGGGGTGCAACTTATCGTCCGAATGAAAAGATGGTTATAGCAATCAGTATCGCCTTAAAGCTCGGCCTGGACGGGTATGAGGCTCTCAGAGAAATTGCTTTTCCTGAATTCATCGTTATGGAAAACGGTTTGAAGGAAAAGAAGTCTGTAGACGAAGTCAATGACGAGCTTTATGAGCTTGGCCTGCCTTTGCTGGCGAATACTGATGACGAATGAATACCGGCATCCCGACACAGCGGGGGTGCCGGTATTCCTATATTCTTAAGAGTTTCGCCTGCGAAACCACAGGCAGCAGGCAGAGGAGTAAACTCACCTTAGTCCAAGACGTCACGGACAAATCAGACTACAGTCGGCGGTGCCCGATCAGCCCGCCGACGGAAAGGACCATAAACCATGAACATTCGTGACCTGCGCATTGATCCTTCGTCCTTGGGGCGCAAGAAGTTTCTTGTGGACGTACGCCCTGCGTATGACTACAAGGACGGAAAAAGGACTGAGACCGTGACCGGCTATCGCTACGAGGTTGCCCTGCCGGAACTCGGTTTCGAAAAGCTGACCGTCAGGATCGACGGCGAGCAGCAGATGCAGAAACCGGAGGAGGGCTTCGCTGAGGTTGAGTTCTCCGGCCTGGTGATCGGTCTGTACGAAAAGGACGGACATGTCAACCTGTCAGCGAAAGCCATGGGAATCACGCCCGTCGGTCGTAAGCAGAGCTGAGTAATGGGGCGGCGCGGGGTGGGGCCGGGAAAAGATAGGTCCCCTTAGGGAACTATCCCCGGCGCTGCACCGTGCCGCCCCGCTTGCATGGGGGAAGTATTACCCCATGCAAGCGAAGTAGCAGTAGCAACCACGCGGAAAGGAGGAATACCCGTGGCCGAGGCAAACAACGTCCAGTCCCGGAAGTGGAATCTGACCATCAACCACCCGGAAGACTGCGGCATGGATCATGCGGCAATCATCGAAAGGCTGCACTTATTCCGTCCTGCGTATTTCTGCTTGGCGGACGAGATCGCCACCACCGGCACGTACCACACGCACGTCTATCTGTATTCCCATTCGCCCATGCGCTTCGGAACAGTGAAGAACCGCTTCCCCACAGCGCATATCGAGAAGGCCAACGGCACGTCGAAGGAGAATCGGGATTACATCCGCAAGGAAGGCAAGTGGGCAGAGACCGCCAAGGTGGAAACCAGCGTGGAGGGGACGTTTCTGGAATTCGGCGAGCTGCCGTCGGAGGCGGAGGAAAATTCGCCGAAAATGTATCAGCTGCTCCAGGATGTGACGGATGGCTTTTCCACGATCGAGATCATCAAGAGCAATCCGGCATTTGCGTTTAAGGGCAGGGAAATCGACCAGCTCCGGGAAACCCTGCTGACCGAGCGTTACGAGAGGGAGAACCGGGATTTGAAGGTGTTCTATCTCTTCGGGGACAGCGGCACCGGCAAGACCCGCGGCATCTATGAGCGTCACGACGCAGCCGACATCTGCCGGATCACGGATTACGGAAACAAGTCCGGCGTCCGCTTCGACGCCTATCACGGGCAGAGCGTTCTGGTATTCGAGGAGTTCCATTCCGAGATCCCCATCAACGCCATGCTGAACTACCTGGACATCTACCCCCTCAAGCTGCCCGCCCGGTACAGCGACCGTACAGCCTGCTATACGACGGTGTATATCACGTCGAACATTCCCCTGGAGCAGCAATACCTCCAGGTACAGCGGAGCAAGAAGGAGACCTGGCATGCGTTCCTGCGGCGTATCCATCAGGTGTTTGAGTACCACAGGGACGGAACGATCCGGGAGGTGCAGGTCCATGAAGCAGAATAAGCTGTGGCTGCGCATCCGGTACGCGATCCGGGAGAACGCAGCCGCCTACCTGATCCGGCTGCTGGCGATCGCTGCATACATCGCCGGTTCGATCTACGTCTCCCGGCACAGCGCTGAGATCGCACAGGCAGCCGAGAATCCCCTGACCTCGCCGAACCTGGCCTGGGCCATGACCCATATCCGAACGGTATTTCAAGCCGCCGGAGGCGCGGCAGTCGTATTCCTGCTGTTTTACCCCTTTGACCGGCGCTGGACGGAGAACGCCCTGCGCTCCATCGGAATGGTGAACCGGACGGACGACGCGCCGAGGCTGATCCGAAAGAAGCAGGACCGGGACCATCCCAATGTGACGGTCTGGCATTTCCGCAATAACAGCATCGCACTGCGGACCTGGGAGGACCTGCGGGCGGAGATCGAAACCGCCCTGGGCGTCATCATCGTCGATACCCGGTACGGGAAGGGGAATCAGCGTGTCCTGCTGTTCACCGTCCCTGCCGGAACCGGACTTCCGGATCGTATCGCCTGGAAGGACAGCTATCTGTCACCGAAGTCCTTTGAGCTGGTGCTGGGCAAGAGCCATATCGATTATGTGACGGTGAACCTGGCGGAGATCCCCCACGTCCTCCTGGGTGGGGCCACGGGCAGCGGCAAGAGCATCCTGCTGAAATGCCTCATCCTCCAGGCGGTCCGCAAAGGGGCGGAGGTCGCCATCGCGGACTTCAAGGGCGGCGTGGACTTCCCACTGTCCTGGCGGAAGAAATGCCGGATGTGCTTCAACGAGGCTGCGCTGATCGAACTGTTGGACGAATACACTTCCGATTTGCAGGAACGCAAGCGCATCTTCGGGGAAGCGGGGATCGCCAACCTGGACGAATACAACAAGGCAATGGGAACGAAGCTCCGGCGCTGTATCCTGGCCTGCGACGAGATCGCGGAGGTGCTGGACAAAACAGGCCTCACGAAAGAGCAGAAGGAGCTTGTGGCCAGGATCGAGAGCAGGCTGTCGCTGATCGCCAGGCAAGGCCGGGCCTTTGGCATCCACCTGATCCTGGCCACCCAACGGCCCGACGCCAACATCCTGTCCGGCCAGATCCGGAACAACATCAACTGCCGCATCTGTGGCAGAGCGGACAACGTGCTGTCCCAGATCATTCTGGACAACACCGACGCAGCGGACCTGATCCCGAAGCACGCGAGGGGGCGCTTCCTGCTCCACGACGGCACGGTGTTTCAGAGCTTCCTGCTGGACGATATGGATATTTGAAAAGGCGGGAGCACAGGATGCGCTTCCGCCGGAAAAGGAGAAAACGAAAATGTTGCACATGCGTACCATCAAAGAGGCTGCGGCACATTATAAGGAACAGGATCCTCAAACGGCGCTGACGGAGACCGCCATCCGTATGCTGATCCGTTCGGGACAGGTGCCCAGCATGACGGTCGGCAAAAAGTATCTCGTGTCGCTGGAGGCGCTGGATAGCTTCCTTGCCGGCAAGAAACCCACGGCCAGGGGCAGCAGCAGCTAGGCCGCGTCTTGCGATTATCCTGCCGCAGCGGTATAATGCTTGCGGCAGGATATCTACAAGGCGTTCATGAAAGGAGAACGCCGAATTATGGCAAGTATTGAAAAGAGAATAGCGAAAAACGGAAAGCTGTCTTTCCATATCACGGTCTGCGCCGGATTCGATCAGACGGGCAGGAAGGTCCGCAAACGCATGACCTATGTTCCCGAAAACGGCATGAGCGAAAAGCAGGCAGAGAAGGCTGCGCAGAAGCAGGCGTTCCTCTTTGAGCAGCAGCTGGAAGCCGGTTTCGTGCTGGACGATAACCGCTCCTTTGCGGATTATACGCAGTACGTCCTGGACCTCAAGCTGCGAAACGGGATGAAGCGCTCGACCTATGAGCGGTATCTCACCATGCTGCCGGACATCAATAACGGGATCGGTCATCTGCGCCTGCGAGATATCCGCCCCATGCATCTGAACAGCTTCTACAACCGCCTGATGCAGCCGGGTTCCCGCAAGCTGAAGCCTAAAGCGGTGCTGACGAAAGACCTGGAGCCGCTGATGAAGGAGCGCAAGCTCTCGCGGATGAAGATCGCGGAGCAGGTCGGCGTCGGGGCTACCACCATCAATGCCCTGGTCAAGCAAAATCCGGTTTTCAAGGAGACGGCGGAAAAGGTCGCGGCGCTGCTTGGCGTGAAGTATTCCGATTACTTCCGTACCACGAAGGAGACATCCCAGCCCTTGAACAGCAAGACGGTCCTGGAATACCACCGGCTGATCGGCAGCGTTCTGGCCCAGGCGGAGAAGGAAATGATCGTCCCCTATAATGCCGCCAGAAAAGCATCCCCGCCCAAGCGCCAGCCCAAGCAGGCGAACTATTTCCAACCAGCGCAGGTATGCGAGATCCTGGAGGCGCTGGAAAGCGAACCGATCCTGTGGCAGCTGCTAACCCACATGCTCATGATCACGGGGGCCAGACGGGGCGAGATCGCGGGACTCAAATGGTCGAAGATCGATTTTGACCGGCGCACGGTCAAGGTGGATAGTGCGCTGCTGCAATCCAGCACCGTGGGCATCTACGAATCCACGACGAAGACAGGCAACACGCGGTATATCCCGCTGCCGCAGGAGACGATAGATTTGCTCCATCGCTATCGGGCTGTGCAGGATGATCTGCGCCAGGCCATGGGGGACCGTTGGCAGGAATCGGATTATGTGTTTACCCGCGAGGACGGCAGCCCCGTCCGTCCTGACGGTATTACGCAATGGCTGAACAAATTCAGCCGCCGCCACGGGCTTCCGCACATCAATCCCCACGCCTTCCGCCACACGGCAGCCTCGGTGCTGATCTCTCAGGGTTCCGATATCGTCACGGTTTCCAAGATGCTGGGACACGCAAAAGTTTCTACGACAGAGGATATTTACAGCCATGTGATCGAGGAGAGCAAGCAGTTGGCGAGCAACCTTCTGGCGGACGTTTTCTTCCGCGGAAAAGCGGGAAATGCCGCTGCGGTCCCCTCACAGTCCCCCTGAGCCTTTTGAGGTGGTTACAAAATGGTCGAAAAAGTTAGAAAAACCGGCCATTTCGTGAGAAATGACCGGTTTTTAGTGGTTGCGGGGGAGGGATTTGAACCCACGACCTCCGGGTTATGAGTCCTGAAAAAAGCGTTTATCAACATTGGGCAATGTGCCGTATACCCTTGAAAAATAAGGGGATTCCGCGAATTACCATATATTACCGTTAAGTGAAATTTGTTGAATTTTAGCATCGTAGTTGAATTTTTGTTGAACTCAAATCAGGGGGGATGTGGAGAATTTGGCTGCGCATTATTATGAGTCGTTTCTCTGGTTTGAAAAAGCCTATCGTCATGGAAAAATGCCGGGAACCTGCTCTTCCAGATTCCCGGTTTATTCATTTACCGTGCTTACCGTAGCTTCTGAGCGTAGGTTACATTCATACCATATTTCTGAATGATTTCTTCTGCACCCTTCCGAATATCCTCGACAATTTCAGATCGAGTCATTCTTGAATGGCGCTGTGAGTTATAATCCCTGATCTTCCTGATGTCCTCCACATCGAATCTGGAGCTGATCTCAGGCTTTTTGATCTCGTCCATTTTTCACTCCTCCTCGTTCAACAACGCCGTTGGCTGGTAAATCAGCAAATCCTTATAACCTTCAACTGTGGTGATCACCTTGATCCCACGAATGGTTTTAACATTCACAATGTGCTTGAAATTCCAAGAAACAATAATGTCACAATCAGAAAGAATCGCAGCCGCGATATGTTGACAATCATCAATGTTCTTTTGCTTCAGAACGCCCTTGGTGACGATTTTTTCAGCCAGCTTTGCGATATCGTCATCCACAGCGATCAGGTTATACTTGATCTCAGCAAGATGCCCGATCAGTAAATCTCTTTTTGCTTCTTCCTTGCAGTCAGCCAGTTCGCGAAGCACGACATCAGAAATGAAAACTTCATAATGACCAGCTTTGATGCGCTCCCAGACCTCGCGTGTTTCCTTCATTTGTTCGGGGGCATCTTGTTGATCAAGGTAGCTAATCACTGATGTGTCCAAGTATACCTTGATCTTTCTGTTTTCATCCATCCGCAACCGCCTCCTTCCAAGGCTATCACGACAGGTGGGTATGCAACACCTATCCTATGTGCTATAGTAAGGAATGGAACCCAAAAAGTCAAGAATATCAATGTTTCCAAGTCCTGAACTTTTCGTGAACTGCGCCTTCTTTTCACAGCCCGGTATAATTTCCTCAACAATAGAGTGTATCCTTCGATTCGGCGGATTATCGATCCGCATTACGGTCGGTAATCGAACCGCCGTCTTCGGTAGATGCTGTTTGTTCTTCGGCCCGGACCTCTGCTGAGTCGCACAGAATGCTCTGCATGACTTCCTGCTGGTAATCATGGCAGGGTATCTGCTTCTGCGAATTCGACGGACCGCGTCGCAGAAATGCTTATGTGAAGGTGATGGGCCCGTGTGCTGATACTCCGTAACCGGGCTAATACGATTGCGAAGACTATAGTTGTGAAAAGGAAAGACTGCAAACCGTACAAAAGAGTGTGCGATGAAGAGTATTTTCAGAACATGCCGCCATACCCGTCAAGAAGAATCCTGCTTGCGCCGGGAGCGCCTTTCTTGTAATATTGAAAGCAAAGGGGTGCGAAAATGCCGCTGCTGAATGATTATGAGGATCGGGAATACAGGGAAAGCTTTGAAGTATCTGTGGTCGTCCCGGCCCACAACGAAGAAAAATACATCCGCCGCTGCATCGGATCCATCCGCGCCGCGGCAACAGAATACGGCGGTAGCGTGGAGATCGTGGTGGTCTGCAACCGCTGCACGGACCGGACGGAGTCTATTGCCGAAGAAAACGGGGCGACGGTGGTCCGCAACGAGGAACGCTGCATCGCCGCCGTGCGTAACGCGGGCATCCGAGCGGCACGGGGAAATATCATCCTTACCATGGACTGCGACAACCGCATGACCCCGGGGACTATCCGGGAGGCGGTGGAATTGCTGGACAGCGGGAAGTATATCGGCGGGGGCGCGCCCATGCGGTTCGAGCGGTATTCCTTCCCTCTCAGGCTCAACGACTGGATGTGCCGCCTGGCCTTCCGTATCACGGGCCTCTGGTGCGGCGTTTTCTGGGCCGGAAAGGAGACCTTTCTAGCCGTTGGGGGCTTCGTGGAACTGAAGGCCTTCGAGGACACCGCCACAGCCAAGGCCTTGAAAAAGTATGGGAAAGCACAGGGGAAGAAGTACGGCGTCCTCCGGCACAATCATTTCATCAATTCCACCCGGAAATTCGACGAACTTGGGGATTGGCTCTATTTCAAGCTCATGGTCAGCAACGCCGGGGCTCTGCTAAAGGCGGCCTTCGGGAAGACGGAAGCTTATGACAAGCTGCTGGACGAGCTCTTTTATGATTATAATGATAAGCACGTCTGAGAGCCGCAAGCAAAAGACTTTGTTTTCAGAAGCCGTCAAGCGCCTCAGATCTAAAGAGTAATACAAATCGCAGTCTATACTCAATGCGTTCCTTTCCTTCGTGTCTTCCGTGGCGAGAACCTTTTGAGCGGAAGCTGTATCGCCGAAGACCATGCATGATATATTGCTCGGCGGAGGTGAAATGGACGCTGTCGAGATCAAAGGGAGACGGATACCAGTTGCTCAGGAAGCCGTGCGGCTCAGTCGGCAGGTGGAAGAAAATCGCATCCACTTCTTGACCGGCAACCTTCAGTTTGTCCTTGATCATACCGGCTTGTTTCATGGAATCTACTGTCTCGGTCAACCATGCGACGTAATAATCGTACGAAGCTTCGGTCCACCAGTCGAGGAGTTTGTTCAGCTTATCTCTATCCTCATCAACGCTGGTGCATCCATCAATTCCATCGATCACACCTCACGATCCGTTTCGATTCCTCCGCGTCTGCGAATATTGTAAACCTGACGGACGGAAAAGTAAAGCAGCCCGCATAGCTCCTGCTCTCCCGCAGCGAAGGGGATGTTCCGCGCATGATTTCCCTCTTGGAAAAGGGCGAAGAACTCCAAACGCCCGGAAGACGCCGCTTTTATCAGAAATCGGCCTTTTCCGGCGAGACACGATCCTGTATAATAGCGATGAGAGAGAAGAGGCTGGTCGTTCGGGAGGGCCAAAATATGCCGCAGTACAGTAAGCAAGACTTGAAGTACGCTTCGGAGTTCCGCGAGGGTATTCATAAGGAAGCGCTGGAAATCATCCGAAAAACGCGCCCCAGCATCACGGAGGTCATCGACCGTCATCCGGTGGAGGACTATTTTCAGGAGCATTGGGATTATCCGGGCAGATGGTACACCATCGTGGCGATCCCCTACGGTTACAAAGGCCGTAAGGACCTGGTCGCCGCCATTGTCCGCGACACGCTCACGGGCATCGAACCGACGGAGCATGGCGGGAGTCCTTCGGAGACTGGGACCCCGGCCAGGCGGGCGCCGGGTCGGCAAAGACTCAGCAATCAGCTGGAGGTCAAGCCCTTTGGTTACCGGGAACTGTTCGTCGTGGACGTCGATCCGCAAAGACACAGCGCCCGCGCAGTCGGCGTCGACGCCGAAGGACGGTATATCCTCGAACACTGCGAGGAATACGATCATGGCGGCGCCATCGGCTCGACCGTCGCGTACGACGTCCTGACCAGGCCGGCATACAGGCGATATGCAAGGCTGGCGCTGCTCAACGGACAGGTGACGCAGGAGCAATACGACGCTCTTCTGGCGCAGTCTGCGCTATCCGAAAAGCAGGAGACTTGAACACGCGGCGGATCGATCCGAAAAAGTCGGCAGAATGGAGCCGGAACAAACTTCCACTTTCCGGCTTCTTCCGCCTTCCCCCTCCCCTTGATGCCGGAACACCGCATAAAACCAACGCCGGCTCGGTTTTGAAAACCGAGCCGGCGTTCAATTCATTTCTTCTGCCTGACGGACAGCTTGTCAAAACCCTCAACCATGAACCGCATCCTGTCGATATGCTTCCGTGCGCGGCAGTGGCCACAGTGCCATTTTCGGTCGTCGGTTCCAGCCTCAATATCGCCCAGCCGGTCCTCCGTCGCCTTATCCACAGTGCTTTGGTCGACGAAGTCCGGGAAGGTCTCGACCGGCTCATATTTCCGTGGGCAAGGGTGAGACGATATGAAGCGATCCCTCTGCGGGGCGCCTTCTGTCAATAAATGGAGTCCATCGTGCTGAAAACGGCGTGGCCGGAGCGCAGAAGGAAGGGGAACTCGCGGACGTCCGTCTCGCCGGTCAGCACCCAGTCGTCCGCATCGTCGTCATAGTCCTGGCGATGGATCGTCACGACAACCTTGCCGCCTTCGCCGCTCAGCTGCGCCTCGTAGTCCACGGAGGCGATGGTGAGATCGTCCCCCCGGCCCACGGCGGCCGCATAGAGAACGCCTTCAAATTCGCGGAGCACGCAGTCCCCGGCAAGCTGTTCCTCCACGAAGCTCTCATCCACATACCTGGACAGCATCGCCTTCACGTCGGCCAGGGTGCTCACGTCCGGATCGTCGACGCGGTAGTACCAGTAGTCCCCCTCTGCGCGGCTATCGTGGTAATCCACCGGCGCGCCGGCCTCCAGCCAGCTCCAAAGGCTCTGCGCCTCATGAAAGTCGCCGATCACCTTCGCTTCCAGGGGTAGATCGAGCAGCTGTTCCCCGTAGCCGTTCAGGAACCGGCTGATGGAGCTATAAGGAATCTCAAACATCGGAATACCGACGGCATGGGGCGCGATGTCATATTCCTGGAAGAACACCGTCATACCCTCCGCGCCGAAACAGGTTTCAAAGCTCTCCTTTTCCAGGAGCTTGTTGAACCAGTCCTCATAATAGCCATCCCGAATCTCGCTGGCGGCAATCTGTGCTGCGACTTCATAGGCGATGGTCTCCCGCAGCTCCGCCGGGCGGTCGGTCAGGTCCGCCAGATCGAAGAACGCTCCGGTGCCGAGGTCATAGTTCCAGGCACGCAGGCCGTAGTCCGGGTGCGCGCCGCCCAGATAGGCATAATCCCCCTCCAGAACGCTCAGCAGGCCGCCGTTCCGGTAGATCTCCGAGACGGTGATCTCCCTGCCGACGGGGGGCATCTCGCCGCCGGACTCCTTCCGCATTTCGTAAACCGTGCGGCCTTCTTCCTCCATGTCGATGTCCCAGACGCCCACGGCGGCTGCCGCGTCGTTGAAGGTCTGGCAGACGTCCAGCTGCTGCGCCGTCACGCCCCGACCGGGCACGCTGTCGGAGAAAACTTCGCCGCTCGCGTTCACCAGCGTCAGCACCGGCCGCTCGACGCTCTCCCTGGCGATCACCGTGCCGTCCTCCGCCTTGTACTCCTGCTCGGAGCGCTCCACCTGCACGGTGAAGTCCCATTCCTCCGCCGCGGGCTCCGGGGCCGGTTCCTGCGTCGGAGCCGGTTCCTGCGTCGGGGCCGTCGTAGGCTGCTGAGTAGGCTGTTGGTTGGGCTGTTGGGTGGGCTGCGGCGGCTGTTCCTGCTTCGTGCAGCCGAATAGGCCAAGTGCCAGCAGAAGCGTTAAGAGAACTGCAAGAAACCTTTTCATTCTATTTTCTCCTCTGAAATTATCATCGCTTCTCGGGACCCGGAAGGATAAGCCTCCCCAGGTCCCGCCCCGGGAAAAGCCCGGGGCGCAAAGCATCAGTCGTCGTATACGTATTCCAGCGACCCGTATTTGCTGGTGATCAGAAAACCGTAGTCAAATTCCCAGACGGTCATGAACTCTCCGGACGAGGTGACGGTATACCAGAGATCATAGCCGTCCTTGTCCGGGATCAGGATGCCGTAGTCATAGACGTCCCCGGTGTCCGGGTCAAACGCCGCCCAGATCCCGTCCGCGGAGATCGCCATATAATACGTATCATCGGGAAGCTCGTAACCGTTCCATTCGCTGGGTCCCGGCGTGCCGTATATGCCGATCCGGGACTCGCTGAACCAGCCGATACTCTCAAAGTCCGGCCCATCCCGCAGGATGATTTCCCCGTATCCGTGGATGGAGCTGTTGTCCCAGTATTCATGGTTTTCCTGCCAGGCGAGGTCCAGATAATAGAAGAAGTCACTTTCCGTCTGCTCTGCCAGCTCCCGGACGGTTTCCTCGTCGAAATACAGTCCGTATTCCGGCCAGGACTTGGCTTCGACGTCGATCGTTCCGGGCGCCGGGCCATCGGGCTCTTCCGGTCCATCCGGCCAATCGGGATCATAGGGATCGTCGGGTTCTTCCGGATCGTAGGTCCAGGTGCCGTCGGTATAATAGAGGCCCGGGTAAGCATTTTCGTAGATGGCTTCATAGGGATCCGGGATCGGCTCATCCAGGTCCAGGAGCCGCCGCACTTCATCCCAGTCGAGGTCCTCCTCCCGGAATTCCTCGTACTGCCGCCAATCCTCCAGCCATTCCGGCGCGGGGGGATCGGATTCGGGCCGGACGCGGTAGTCCGGGATCCAATCCATATACAAAGCCTCGCAGACATAGGGGAAGAGGTCCTCCGGCAGCCGTGTGTCGGTGCCGAAAAGTCGAAACTCGAACAGTGCGTCGTCGATGTCCTCCATGAGCGTGGCCAGGTCCAGCATCAGCTCCCCGGCGTCCACCCATTCCGCTTCTGCGTAGCCGTTGTAGGCCAGCACCTTCAGGATGACGCTGAGGATCATTTCCTCCTCAAGGGGATATAAGTCCACATAATCCTCCAGGCTGGTGTTCACGGCGCGGCAGTCCGCGTCGGAATAATACTCCAGGGGGTCGTTGCCAAAGTCGGGCGCGGGGGGATAATCCTCCTTCGCCTTTTCCGTCACCTGCTTTTCCACGACCTCGTCGATCTTGTTGGGCTCCGTCTTCGGCGTGGCCTTTTTGCGCGCCGGCTTTCCGGGGGCGGCGGTGGGCTGGGGTTCATAGGACGGCTGCGGCTCTGGGGTCACCTCCGGGCCCGACGTGGGCTGGGGTTCATAGCTTGCCTCCGGTTCGCCGGTGGGCTGGGGCTCCAGAGGTTCCTGGGCCGGCTTTTTCCCGCCGGAAAGGGGCTGCGGCTCGAAGAACTGATCGACCAGCTGGCAGATCAGCTCGTCATAGACCGCCTCGTAAGCGGTGAAGGCGTCTCCCCCCTCGAAGCGCATCAGGGCTGCCGTGGAGCCGGACATCGCGCCGAGGTACATACCGCAGGAATTGTGCCAGTGGACATAGTCATCCCCCAGGACGATATCCCCATCCTTGGCAACCACGTGGAAGATCTGGAAGAGGTTGTCCTGCTGGGATTCCGGTATCTCAAACAGCTCCAAGGTCACGTCGCTGTTCCTGTGGTCGTCGTGGAAGGTGATCCGGTTCTCCTGCACGGACATTTCCCGCAGCGTATCCGGAATCACCAGGAAAAGCTCAAATTCCGGGTAAAAGCACTCCTGCAGGCCGTAGGCGGGAGCGCCGTATTCCGGCTTGGGTCTGGGCTTACGGTTGCCGTTGACCCATTTGCTTCCCTCCAGGAAGCGGACGGACATCAACTCCCGCAGTTCGTCGAAGACGAAGCTGTATTTGCGGGGGTAGCAGATTTCCTCCGTCACCATGTATTTCTTCCCGAAACCGACGTAGGTATAGGTCACCATGCCGTCCTTGATATGCTCTGAGGTCAGCCAATTGTCCCCCCAGCCCAGGACGGTGTTGTTGGGGGTGTTTTTCATGAGGGATTCCAGCTCGTCGATGTCTTTATAGGGGTTGAATTCCAGCCGGGCGGAGCAGGTCACGCTGCTGCGCGCGTCGGAAAAGATGACGCTCTGGTCCTCAAAGGCGGTCTTTTTCGTCAGTTGGGCGGGGTAGAAAATGAGGCAGTCCGCCGCGTCCATATAATAGGCGGCCTTGTTGTGGTCGTAGTCGTCCCTTCCCCGCTCGTAGGGCTCCTTGACCTTGGAAGCATTGGCCACGGAACCGGCCACCGAGGCGGCCTTTTTCACAGCTTTGGCGTCGGCCTGTCCGTCCCGGGTCTCCGCCTTTGCTTTCACCGTCTGATCTCCCACGGTGATATAGACTGTGACATTCCCGTCGGAGGTGATGGCGATATATTCGGTATTGCCAATGACGCCGGTGACGACAGAGGGAGCGCCCTCCTCACCGGAAGCAGGCTGATTTTCCAGGGCGTCCCGGACCTCCGCCGGGTCGGTGACGGTGATGGTCACGTCCCCCTCTTCGTCCGTGTAAACATAGCCATCCTCCGAGGGGGCGAGGCCTCCGTTTTCAGAGAGATTGCGGAGGGTGTCGTTGATGTCCTCCGGAGAGGGCCCGTTGACCGGGTTCACAATCTCCCTGGGTTCCGGATCGGGCGCAGCCGTGGGCTGTGCTGTGGGCGCGGGCTCGTCCGGCTCCGAGCCGCACCCGGAAAACAGCGTGAGGCAGAGGGAGAGGATGAGCAGAAGCGCGAGGAAAAAGCGCAGGGCCCCCTTGGGTCCGCATTTCATATCGTTCGGCATGGTGGTCCTTCCTTCGAAAGTAGATTGCCCTGTGAGGCAAGGCTTTTTTATTATATCAGCCGCATGGCCCGCAGGCAACATCATATGCTGCAATCAGCCAATTCGGAACGCGCATCATTGTTTCTTAAATCGCATCTCACGATTCCAGGCACTTCGCCTTGTGAACGCCGGCACAAACACGGAAACACGGAATAGCCAATCCAAAAGCATCGCGTACCAGATCCAGAGCACATTCCGATGCAGCAGCATCACGAATACATAAGGACATAAGGCGCAGGGAAATGAAGTATTATGTTACTGCAGATACCCACGGCTTCTTCACTCTTTTCAGAGAGGCTCTTGAAGAGAAAGGTTTCTTCAGAGATGAGGAAGATCACAAGCTGATATTATTGGGTGACTTATTTGACCGGGGGACAGAAGCAAAAGAACTCCAGGAGTTTGTGCTGGAACTGATGGCTAAGAAGCAGGTGATCCTCATCCGCGGAAATCATGAGGACCTGTTTGAAACGCTGGTTACGACGGATGAAGGAGTGCCTTATGATGAGCACCTCCAAAACGGGACATGGGCAGCGACGTCCCTTCGTAAGGGTCCGCGAACACGGCTGCCGGTTCCTGCGGACACTCATTAATTGCAAAAAAGAAGATTCCTGCCATCGACGGAAGAAACCGACCTCCGCCGACACCGGCACTTTTGCCGGTGAGAATACCTGAAAGAGAGGGCGCAGTGGCAGAAATCTTCTTTTTTGCTTTCTTAAGAGATCGGGTGTGTCGAAACGTTCCGGAAAGTGGCGAGAAGTGTCGGAACGTACCGCAACAAAGGGAAGCGTGCGGTGCGTTGAACGAAGATCAACTGCAGCGGACCGGAAATCAGGCAGACTGGAACCTGACATAAGTTGACGCATTATATTGCGGATGTTATATTTACTTCAGAGATTGCAATCAATGCTTAGATAGAGAGACGGCCGGCAACTGCATGATCGCGGGAGCAGATAACGGCCAGGAAGCGGAAACAAGGCTCGGGAGACCCTAGGCTTTATTGAAGAGCAAATCTACCAGGCAGAAATCGGCAGGGGAGAGGGCACGGATTAGTATATGGAATGGTTTTGGTACATTATCGCGTCGTTGGGAGCGGGGATCGGAACTGGCCTTGCCGGCCTGTCCGCCGCAACCGTCATGGTTCCGATCCTGATCGTACTGTGTCCGTCGTTTTCCGGCGAGACCGGGGCCTATCAGGCGACAGCCATCGCGCTGGCCTCGGATATCCTCGGCTCCGCGGTGACGACCTGGACGTACGCAAGACATAAGAATATCGACCTGAAGCGCGGCTGGATCATGCTCGTTTGCATTCTGAGCATGTGCACCTTCGGCAGTTACGTAGCTTTCATCGTTGGAAATGTGGTGCTGGGCGGCTTTACACTGTTCCTGACCTTTTTCATCGGCATCCGCTTTCTCGTGAAGCCGGATACCAGCAGGGAGAAGCAGGCGGCGAAGGGAGAAAAACTGGACTGGAAGGGCGTTGTCATATCTCTCTTCTTCGGCCTGACGATCGGCTTCGGGACCGGCTTTGTCGGAACGGGCGGCGGCATGATGATGCTGGTCGTGTTCACGGTATTCCTCGGCATGGAACTGAAGACCGCCGTCGGCACCAGCACGTTCATCATGACCTTCACGGCGCTGATCGCTTCCGTCAGCCACATCCTGATCCACCCGGCCATCGTACTGGAAAAGTGGAGCGTCATGCTCGTCTGTATTGCGGTCGCCACGATCGCCAGCCTGGTATCGGCGCGCTTTGCGAACCGGGTGAAAAACCGCACGGTCGGCCTTGTGACCGGCGCGGTGCTCACCGTGCTCGGCGCAGCCATGCTGATCCTGAACTACTGGGGCTTCCTTTCCCGTTACGCGCTGTTCACCGGGACGCTGCGCTGCCTCGGAGCACTGGTTGCGTACGTGGTCCCCTGCGTCGTCATACTCTTCCCGATCCGCTTCCTGACGAAGATCCCGTCCTTCGTTTTCCGCAAGCTGCTCCACGTCGTTGCCTTTACCTGTGTTTCCCTGATGATCCTGACTGCGCAGAGCTGGCAGGCCGCTGCGCTGACCTCCGTGATTGCCGCGGCGGCAGTATATCCGCTGCTCGCAGTGTTCGAGCGGGAGAACTGGTACTCGAAACTGCTCGTGGAAAAACGGCCCGGCGAGGTCAAAAACAGTCTCATCCTCCTCTGCCTGATGTTTGCTGTGCTGATCGCGGTCTGCTGGGGCATCTTCGATCGCCCCGCGCTGGCGGCGACGGCGATCCTTATGTGGGGAACCGGCGATGCGGCGGCCGCGCTGGTCGGTATCCCATTCGGAAAGCACAAGGTCAGATCGAAACTGACGGACGGGAAGAAGTCCTGGGAGGGAAGCATGGCCATGTTTGCCGTTTCGCTGCTGACAGGCTTCCTCATGCTTCTGACGGTCGCAAAAAGCGGACTGCCGCGCGCACTGATCGCCACAGGGCTCGGCGCGCTGTTCGGTACGGCAGCGGAGCTGTTTTCACCGAGCGAATACGACACCGTGACGGTGCCGCTCGTCATCGCGGCGGTACTGCTGATCACCGGAAGGGCATAGCCTCGCGTCAACTACCCACTTGCCTTGGCAGGTGGGTAGTTGACTCTTGCCGGTTGGCCAATAGCGCTCCGACAGGTCTTATACGTGGCTCTGCGAAAAATGTGCA
>JAEEGH010014374.1_pt1 | contig 17370 bp, 14 predicted proteins | sample 9134181 | NCBI WGS metagenome assembly JAEEGH01 (sample SAMN16246544, study PRJNA631951) | gut metagenome | biome: gut microbiome; feature: rumen; material: DP-attached | host: Bos | place: Iran: Karaj | collected 2018-10
TGAACCTGTCAGAGCAGATGAGAGACCTAAGAAGGCTCTCTGATACTACAGCCAAGATGCAGGACGGTCTTATCGTAACCATGGCGGACATGGTCGAGAACAGGGATTCCGATACCGGAGCACATATTCAGAAGACAGCAGCTTATGTAAAGATAATAGTGGAAGGATTGCAGAAAAAGGGATATTACTCGGAGAAGATCGATGCCAAGTTTATCTCTGATGTGGTGCGCTCTGCTCCTCTTCACGATATAGGCAAGATCAACATTCCGGATGCTGTGCTTAATAAGCCCGGGAAACTTACTGATGAAGAGTTTGAGATCATAAAGACACATACAACGACCGGTAAAAAGATCATGGAGGATGCCATCAGTACGGTCAGAGGTGAGAACTACCTCAAAGAGGCCAGAAATATGGCGGCTTATCACCACGAGAGATGGGATGGAAAAGGCTATCCTGACGGACTTCACGGAGAGGTTATTCCGCTTTCAGCTCGAATAATGGCTGTAGCGGACGTATTTGATGCCCTTACATCTCCAAGAGTCTATAAGCCTGCATTCCCTGTGGACAAGGCGCTCTCGATCATAACAGAGGGCTCGGGAACCCAGTTCGACCCCAAGTGCGTAGAGGTCTTTATGGAGAACCTGCCTGAAGTTAAGGTTATTTTGAAGAAGTACAACAGAGAAATGTAAGGAGCGGCGGATTGAAGAGAAGACGGATCAAAAACTTCATAGCGGCTTCTATCGGAGTAATGTTTATTGCTACTGCTGTGTGCGCGGGTTCTGTCAGCTCTTTTGCCACAGAAAGCGAAACAGGGCAGGAAACAGCAAATGAAGGCTCACAGAAGCTGGGCGGAGGCTATGCTGTATCGGGGCAGATCGGTTCTGTAGGATATGCCACGACGGTTTATGATGCAACAAACGGCCTTCCTACTTCCGATGCCAACTTTATCCTCGGCGCCAGCGACGGATATGTCTGGATTGGCAGCTACGGCGGAATCATACGTTACGATGGCAGCGTGTTTGAGAAGATCACATCCTCCGAAGGACTCACCAGCGGAAGAGGTCTGTTTGAGGACAGCCAGGGCAGGATCTGGGTAGGAACCAATGATAACGGCGTCATCGTGATAAACGATGAGAAGGTGACCTGGATCACATATAAAGAGGGGCTTCCTTCTTCTTCCATCAGGATTTTTGCTGAAGATAAGGACGGAAATGTTTATATAGGAACTACTGCCGGTGTATGCTATGCGGATCCGACCCTCACGATACATGAGCTTTATGATGCCAGGATCAATGAGGAGAGGATACTTAGTCTCTGCAGTGACTCTCAGGGCGTTATCTACGGACAGACTAAGAATGGCATTATCTTTTCAATTGAGGACAAGATAGTTACGCAGTGCTACAGTACTCAGGAGCTGGGAATGGAGAACAGAATCTCCAACATTCTTACTGATCCGGATAAAGACGGATACGTATATATAGGTACTGAAGGAAGCGAGATATACTACGGGCACTTTGGAGATGCTGCCGGGGATATGTCACATATATCCGTGGCTCCGCTGAACATGGTTCACTGGCTCAATTATGACTGTGGCAGAGTATGGGTATCATCAATTAATCAGTTGGGATTTTTGGATGAGAACGGATCTTTTAATCTGGTAAAAGACCTTCCGGTTGACAGCGGAATAGAGATGGCTACCAGTGACTATCAGGGCAATCTCTGGGTTGCTTCTTCTACTCAGGGAGCCATGAAGATCGTCACCAGTAATTTCGTGGATATGTCCCAGAAGACAGACCTTCCGAGGGATGTAGTCAATGCAACCTGTGTGCATGACGGTAATCTGTATGTAGGCTCCAATCAGGGGCTTAGCATATTGGGAGAAGACAACCGGGTAATTGAGAATGAGCTGACAGAATATATAGGTGATGCCAGAATTCGCTGTATTATGGCTGACAGCGAGGGGAACCTATGGATATCTACTTTTACAAATGGGCTTGGTCTTGTTTGTTACACAAAGGATGGAGAGATAACAGGTTTTAATACAAAAAACGGAATGCCCAGTGATGAGGTCAGATGCACCATAGAGTCCCAAGATGGTTCTGTTCTGGTAGGTACGAATATCGGCATGGTAAAGATTCGTGACGGACAGATTGAGAAGGTGGTTGCTGACGATCCGGCCATAAGAAACACGGTATTTTTAACTCTTGAAGAAGGAGATAACGGTCAGGTTTATGCCGGAACTGACGGCGATGGCATTTATGTCATCAGCGATGCAGGAATCAGAAGAATCGGAAGAGATGACGGACTTACCAGTGACGTTATCATGAAGATAAAAAAGGACGAGACCAGAGGATTGTACTGGCTGGTAACATCCAATTCCATCCAGTATATGAAGAATGATATCATAACAGATGTTACGTCATTCCCTTACAAGAATAACTACGACATCATATTTGATGAAAGCGATGATATCTGGGTAAGTTCATCTGCAGGAATTTATATGGTTTCTGCGCAGGAAATGGTTGATGATGACGTAACCGACTACAGGAACTATACCCTTGCAAACGGACTTACCGGCACTCCGACCTCCAACTCCACCAGCGCGCTGGATAAGAACGGAAACCTGTATCTGGCAGGAAGACTTGGAGTATGCAAGGTAAATATCAAGAATTTCTTCGAGGAGAAGACGACGGTCAAGGCCAGCGTCAAATCCGTATATATGGGCGATAAAAAGATATTGCCCGACAGCACCGGAAAATACTATCTGCCATCGGGGACAGGACGTGTAAAGATTGCTGTTTCTGTATTAGACTATACGCTCACCAATCCTCCTGTCAGGATTTATATGGAGGGTGAGGAGGACGATGAAACCCTGACTCTTAGAAGTGATCTTCAGGACATCGAATACACCGGCATGGAAAGCGGAAATCATGTGCTTCACATACAGGTTCTTGATCATACCAAGAAGAACGTGGTGCTGGAAGAGACGGTAAATATCAACAAGAAAGCCCGTTTTTCGGACCTTACGGCTGTCAGAGTACTGATGGCTATAGCGATAGCTCTTTTGGCAGGTGCCATTGTATGGAGATTTATGAAAACCACTGTCATCAGAAGACAGTATGATGAGATCAAGCAGGCCAGAGATGATGCTGAGCGTGCCAATTCCGCCAAAACAAGGTTCCTTGCGAACATCTCCCACGAGATCCGTACGCCTATCAATACCATCATGGGTATGGATGAGATGATCATGAGAGAGAATCCCAAGGATGTGCCTAAGGGCTATTTCCTTGCAATGATAAACTATGCGCTGGATATCAGGAATGCATCGGAGACGCTCCTTGGACTTATCAATGACCTTCTGGACATTTCTAAGATTGAGTCCGGTAAGATGCATCTGGTGGAGCAGGAATACGATGTTCAGGAGCAGCTAAGGTCCATCGTATCCATGATACGTGTCAAGAGTACGGAAAAAGAGCTTATGTTTGACGTCGTGGTTGATGAGCTGATTCCAAAGCGTCTCTACGGCGATGACGGCAAGATCAAACAGATAGTTCTTAATCTGCTCACGAATGCTGTAAAATATACTCAAAAGGGTGGCGTGATCCTTACGGTTTCCATGGATGAGAGAAACGGAGACGAAGCAAAGCTCAGGTTCTCCGTCAAGGATACGGGTATCGGTGTTAAACCTGAGGATATGGACAAGCTCTTTACCGCCTACGAGAGACTGGATGAGCAGAGGAACAGCGGAATCCAGGGAACAGGCCTTGGCCTTGATATATCAAGAAGATTTACAGAACTCATGGGGGGAACTCTGACCTGTGAGAGTGTATACGGAGAGGGCTCGGAATTTATCCTGTGCCTTAGCCAGAAGATCATCGATCCTACACCGACCGGAATCTTCATGGAGCATGACGGATCGGAAGCAAAGGGACCGTATGTGCCTAAATTTGTTGCACCCGATGCAGACATTCTGGTTGTCGATGATAATCCGATGAACCTCAATGTCATAAAAGGTCTTTTAAAGGCTACCAAGATGTTTGTCACCACTGCTTCCAGCGGACCTGACTGTCTTGAAAAGATGAAGACCACCAAGTTTAATGTGGTTCTTCTGGATCACATGATGCCGGGAATGGACGGAATTGAGACGGTTGCTCATATCAGAGAGACGGATCCTGACATTCCGGTATATGCGCTTACTGCCAATGCCACAGCAGGTGAGGAATTCTATAAGTCCAAGGGCTTTACCGGTTATCTGTCCAAGCCTATCGACAGTGCGGCTCTTGAGAAGGCCATAATGAAGCACCTTCCGGAGCAGATCATGTTCAAGCCGGAGCAGACGGATATGGTGGCTGATATTGACAGTATTCCTCCTGAGCTTAACTGGATTTATGACGTAAAAGAGATCAACGTGGACGAGGGAATCAAGAATTCAGGCGGAATTTCGCAGTTTATCTTCTCCCTTAAGATGTTCCTGGATACTATAGACGGCAATGCCAAGGTTATAAGTGATGCCTATGAGGCAGAAGATATAAGGCTCTACACCATTAAGGTGCATGCCCTTAAGAGTTCCCTCAGGATAATCGGTGCGCAGGAGATGTCCAAGCTTGCCGAGAGCCTTGAGGAAGCGGGTAACAAGAACAACAAAGAGTTTATCGATATGTACACCGATGACCTGCTAAAGGGATATCTGGAATTCAAGGATAAGCTCTCAGCGCTTGATGAGAGTGAAGGCGCAGATGATGATGCTGATAAGAAGGAGATTCCGGAGGATGAGCTTAAGGATGCGTATGAAGCCCTTAAGGAGATGATTCCTCAGATGGATTTCGACGCAGTGGAGATGATCCTGAATCAACTCAAGGAGTACAAGCTTCCTAAGGAAGATAAAGATAAAATGTCGGAGCTTGCAAAAATGCTAAAAGTATTTGATTGGGAAGGGATGGAAGAATTGCTTAATAAGTGATGCTTCCGCAAAAAAGGAGAGATTATGTTTAATGACCGCATGATCGTTGTAGGAGAAAAAGAATCGTTCCTCGTTAGGGTGCTAATAGGGAAAACAAAGGATGCAGGGATAGAGTGCGAGTTTGTGCCCTGTACAGTAGATGAAGTAAATCAAAAACTTGAAGGTGTAAAGCTGATCACTTTATACATGGATAGTACGTCGATTGCGCAGGAGGAGGTTCTTCACTTTCTTTCGGATAACGTGGAAGATCGAGGTCAGCAGATTGTCCTTATAGCAGAGCCAAATGATCTTCCGCAGATTAAGAGCCTTATACCGGAACATCTGGTATACAAGGTTTTCCCGCGCCCTGTGGATAACGCAGCTTATGTAAAGACCATAACAGAGTATTTTGAAAAAGAGAAAAACGGTGAGTTCAAAAAGAGCATTCTGATAGTGGATGATGACCCCAACTACCTGGGACTTGTCAGGGAGTGGCTTAAGGACACATACAAGGTGTTCATGGCTAATTCCGGACTTCAGGCTATTAAATGGCTTGGAAGAAACACCGTTGATCTGATCCTTCTCGATCATGAGATGCCGGTAACCAGCGGCCCACAGGTACTGGAGATGCTAAGAAGTGACGAGGAGACCAAGTCCATTCCGGTAATGTTCCTTACCGGAAAGAGCGACAAGGAAAGCGTTATGAAGGTGGTTTCTTTAAAACCTGAAGGGTATTTCCTTAAGAATATCCAGAAGGATGAGCTTTTGGAGAAGCTGAATGAGTTCTTTATACTTCACAGATAAAAGGGTGTTCAATGTTCGAATTTTTTAGAGCATACCAACTGAATATAATGCTCCTTCTGTGCGGAGCATGCGGAATGATGGCTATTCTTCTTCTTATAACAAGGTTTCTGGACGCAAGAAGGAAATGGGCACTGTTTCTGATGGAAATTGTTGCATTCTTCCTGCTATGGTTTGACAGGCTTGCTTATGTTTACGCCGGAGACACCAGCCAAAAAGGTTATATCATGGTAAGGGTCAGTAACTGCGCAGTGTTCCTGTTAACCAGCGCTGTAGTATTCTCTTTTAACATTTACCTTAAGAACCTGCTTACCGATATAAAAGATCGGAAGGTCACCTCAACTCGTTTAAATGTTGTAGGCATTGTTTCCTTCTTTGGCATGATTCTCGCTGTTGTGTCTGCATTTACGAACATTTATTATTATTTCGATGCAAATAACAGATATTTCAGAGGACGAGGATTCCTTATAGCTTATATTATTCCGGTAATCTGTCCCATCGTGCAGTATACGGTAATAAGACAGTACAAGAAGTACTTCAGTAAGCTTATTTACACATCACTTGTTCTTTATATTTTTGTTCCGATAGCATGCGGAATAATCCAGATATTCGCTTATGGAATCTCACTCGTTAACATGGCGATGGTTGCCGTTTCCGTAAGTTTGTATATCTTCACATACCTCGATATCAATGACACGGTGGAACGTGCCCACGCTGTGGAATTGCAGAATATGCAGGGAGAGCACAAGCGAATGCAAAGGCTCTTTGACCAGACTGCCAAGGCATTTGTATCTGCTGTTGAGAAGAAAGATGATTTCACCAAGGGTAATGCCGTAAAGGTCGCTGAATACGCCAGAAAGCTTACTGCGCGCTGTGGCCTGGATGAAGATCATTGTGAGAAGGCTTACTATGCAGCGCTTCTTCACGATGTAGGTCTTATCGGTATTCCGGATTCGGTCATCAAAAATGAAGAGGACCCGAGCAAATGGGATATTGAGGCATTCAGGCAAAAGCCTGTAATAGGAAAAGAGATCCTGTCCAACATCACGGAGTTCCCGTTCCTTAGTGTCGGAGCATATTCCAGCCATGAGAGATATAACGGAACAGGATATCCCGAGGGGCTAAAAGGCGATGATATACCGGAGATAGCCAGGATCATTGCTGTGGCTGACGCCTTTGTGACCATGACCACCAAGAAGAGATATCGTGACGCAAAGCCTGACTTCGTTGCCAGAGAAGCCTTTGTAAAGGGAGCCGGAGTTGAGTTTGACCCTGAATTTGCAGGGCTCATGGTCAAGATCATTGACGAGGAATCCAGTGGCAAGATCCACGATGATATAACTCTTGTAGAAAAAGAGCTGACCTGCCACACCTACAGGGACTTTATCACCATGGGTATTCCGGTTACGGGCAAGATCACGAAGATCAGATTTAACAGCAGCCCTGTAGAGGACCCGACAAATCCATTCTCTGCGCCGTCTATTGTTCTGTTTGACTCATATGACCGCCGTGTCCACGACAATAAAAAGGCCATAAGCGCTTATCATTATCAGGAATATGGTGAGATATGGTTTGATGACCATTACATAAGCACCAATGCCAGAAGGATCAAGGAGATCAAGCTTGATGATGCAGCCGGATATGAGAAGCTAAATGAAGGCGAATACGAGATCATTGCGGCTAAATATGACGATCATATCAAAGTCACCATGAGATGCAGTGATTACGAGAAGGAAGATATAATCTCCGTAATGGACGGATCAACCTCGGTTTATATCGGTATTACCGGTGAAAACTGCAATATAAGAAATATAGAAATTGTGCAGACGGAAGAAGTTGTAGATGAGACCTATGTTCCCAGAATTTCCGATGAAATAAGTTATATCGACCACATGGAATCTGACATTAAGAATATTCAGATAAGTCAGACCAGATCTGCAGCGACCGATGGCATTGAGCTTAAGAACAAGATGCGCATTAACTTCCATGCCACGAGCCTGCCGGTAGCAAGCTTTATCTGGCACTGTCCGTACATTGTGATTTTCTCGTCCGACAACGGACAGGTATTTGGAGAGAATTACCATGAATACGCGCTCATAAAGATAAACGGAGAGAATGAGATAAAGGATCATTACTCCGAGAATAACTTCACTATGAAGAAGAAAGACAGCTTCCCGGGCTGGGAGGATTGGAAGGAACAGAACAAGGAAGGAGTGGAGTGCGAAGTAACCTTTGAGCGCAAAGGTAATACCATAATTACCACCACAGAGAATCTCGGAATTTACATCGAGAACACGACTATAATAAAAGAGAATCCGGGTAAAGTCTACGTTGCTCTCACAGGAGACAGGGTTGCACTTACCGACATAAGACTGAGATAAAGGGCTTGTTTAAGCCCTTTTCTTGTGTGATAAATCTGTGATATTTCTTTTGCTAAGATATATACATAATAAAGAGCAAGAGAAACGGAGGGAAAAGATATGATGATCATTGATAAGATTTTAATGATGTTTGGAATCTACAGGAAGAGATATATCATCTGCCCTATACATAGATAATTATTACGGAATATCAGTAGAAAAGGAGGGAATGAGCTTATGGACAGTAGATACCCTATTTTTAGCACAGTTCAGATGAAATATATCGAGGATAACAACGATATCTCAAGCTCCGGTGAGGTTGATTTTAGGAAAATTGAGGATGCACTTATAAAGTTCGCAGATGATATGATCAAAGCCTGATAAAAATATACAGCCCTGGAACCAAAAGGTTTCAGGGCTTAATTATTGCGTAAAGACGCTGACACTTTTATAATATATATATCTACTTTTTTACGTATTTATGTGGGTAGAACAAAACATTTTGAAGTGAGGTAATCTATGGCAGATAAGATGGATCTGATCAATCAACTGGCAGCATCAATGGGTGCCGGAGACTTTGCCAAGACCAAGTACGAGGACTCAAAGTATGATCCGCAGACAGGAACTCTTTATTGTGACGGGATCATGATCACAAAGCCCATAATCGAGAAAGCGGAGCAGCATTTCAGGGCCCTTAAGTCAAAATGCAGTTACGATGATCCTGCTTCACGAGAAATGGCCATGATCTATCAGGTAGCTCTTGAGGGAATCAAGATAATGAGAGCCAGTGGTCAGGAAACCATGAAGGAAGATAAGGGAGATAACAGATAAGCTGCCTATGCAGGAATACAGAATTGTCGTAGTTGATGATGATCCGGTCAGCCTAAATCACGCCAAAATGCTGCTGACTGAGGAGAACATGCAGGTTACCTGCATGAATTCAGGCAAACTACTTCTCAAATACATAGAGAAAAATATTCCTGATCTCATTTTGCTTGACATCGTTATGCCTGATGTTGACGGATTTGAGGCATTTATTATGGTGCGCAGATTCGAGGAACATACAGGGAGATCTCGTATTCCCATAATTTTCATGTCCGGAGCCGATGACAGTGAAGCAGAGGAGATGGGCCTTGTTATGGGTGCATCGGACTTTGTGAAAAAGCCGCTGAATAAGGATGTCCTTGTAAGGCGTATCGAGAATTCCATCAAGAACAACAAGAGGATGGAAAACCTTGAGGAAGAGGCCACTGTAGACAAGCTCACAGGGCTTTTGAACAAGGCAAGAGGTACGGACAGAGTAACCAAGCTCTGTAAGAGAAAGAACGGTTCTCTCATGATCCTTGACCTTGACAGTTTTAAGCTGGTAAATGACCTTTTCGGACATGAAAAGGGAGATCAGATATTAAAGAGTTTTTCTGAGATCATCAGAAAGAACTCCCGCGAAACCGACACGTTGTGCAGGATTGGCGGCGATGAATTCATGGGCTTTTATGATGATCTTTTGGATGAAAGAGCTGTTAGTAAGCTGGCAAGAAGGCTCAACGAGCAGCTCCAGAAAAAGGCAGCGGGGATCCTTGGAGAAGACAACGGAATCCCCCTTGGAATATCCATAGGAGTGGCAATGGTGCCGGAATGCGGCAGAGAATATAATGACCTTTTCGCCAAGGCTGACAGTGCGCTCTATAAGGTTAAGCAGAACGGCAAGCATGGTTACAGCGTTTATGGTTATGACACCAACAGTGATAACCCTGACGAGACCTCAGAGAACAAGCTGGACAGAATGGTCCAGATACTTGAGGAGAGAAACAGTAAGTCCGGAGCTCTGTTTTTGGGAAAGGACTACTTCTCCGCAGTTTATAAATATATCATGCGCTTCTACAGGAGATATGGCGGAGATGCCACTATCCTGTTGTTTGAGCTGGATTGCCCGGGCAGTGATATTCAGCGTATATCGGACACGGCAGACCAGTTCAGTACCATCGTTGAAAAAGCCCTGAGGATGAGCGATATCATGGTCCAGAACGGCACTCAGAGTTTTCTTGTAATGCTGACGGAGTGTGGCAAGGAAAACATCGATCTGGTCATATCAAGGATCCTTGCAGCATTTAAAGAGACGGAGCTGGGTAAGGACGTTCCCGTAAACTACGTCTATAAATTCAGCGTTGCACAAAAATAAAAAGATATTTGTAGTAGGTGTGCTCTTTTTCCTTGTCATAAAGGTTTATGAGACTTACAACGTACAGATCGGAACAGGCTTTTAGCCTGTTCTTTTTTATGTAATTAACCATCTTCTGATAGGTCTTCTCGATGTCTTTTACCTGATTGTCCTGGTGACAGCAGACGGCAAGCCGGCCTTCTGCAGGGAAGGTCTCTACGTTGTCGGCAGCAAGGAAGGAGAGACTGATTATGTTGTTGTATACGTAATGCTTTTTAAGCAGATCCTCATAGGCTATGGAAACACCTGTGGGGAAGGTGGAGAGGGAATCCTTGTCAATGGACTTTGAGAGGTGCACGGAGATGTCCTTGGCGATATCGGCTGTGTGGTGGGCATAGTCCTTGTTTTTTATCTGTGTTCTGCTGACGCTGAGCTGTGGCATATCCATAAGAAAGGGCGTTCCCTGCTTGTTGCGGCCAAATTCACCAAGGATCCACATGCCCAGGTGAAGGGCGCTTATCTTCTTATTTATGCGGTAAAGTTCGCGCTGCATCTCAAGGATCTTGGAGTTTGCCATTTTCTCTATGGCTTCCCTTGAGGAGGAGTGCACGAGGTCTCTGATCTCGGCAATACTGCACCCGGCCTGTCTCATGGTGGATATAAAGAAAAAAGAGCTGATCTGGGAGGCTGAGTAGTAGTGATAGCCGTTATTCTTATCAACCTTGGGTCTTATTATGTCCTGTTCATAGTAGTGCCTGAGAGTATCTCTTGTGGTCCCACATAGTTTTGCAAACTGGCTGACGGTGAGTGAATATTCCTGTTCGTCGTCCTTAAAATCGCTAAAAGTCGTCATGAAAAACCTCATAAAATTCACAAAATTTGTTATTGACTTGGGGGTTACCCCCAAGATTATTGTAACAGGGAATTGATAGAAAATAAACATTTCACACCTAAAAGGAGAGAAAACATGAAGGACGTTAAAGGAACAATCATTCGTATAATCGCTGAGTATCTTGATAAGGACGAGGCAGAAGTTTCACCATCTGCAACTTTCACAGAGATAGGCCTTGATTCTCTGGACATCATGGAGCTTGTAATGCAGATGCAGGAAGAGCTTGACTGCAAGATCGAGCTTTCACAGGAGATCACAACAATCGACAAGCTCGTAGAGCTCATTGAGAAGCAGTAAAGGGTCTGAGAGGAAGGATAAATGAGTACGAATCCGATTTGCGAAATGCTTGGGATTAAATATCCGGTCATTCAGGGAGGAATGGCCTGGATAGCCGACGCAGAGCTTGCAAGCGCCGTATCAAACGCAGGAGGACTGGGGCTTATTGCTGCCATGAACTCTAACGGAGAGCAGCTTCGTGAGCAGATAAGGAAGGCAAAAGAGCTGACGGATAAGCCCTTTGGCGTAAACCTGATGCTGATGAGTCCCTACATCGATGAGGCTGTTTCAGTTGTCTGTGAGGAGGGCATAAAAGTCGTGACCACCGGCGCCGGAAATCCGGCAAAGTACATGGAGCAGCTAAAGAGCGCAGGAGTTAAGGTAATCTGCGTAGTTGCCAGCGTTGCCCTTGCAGTAATGGTTGAAAGAATGGGCGCAAGTGCGGTTGTTGCAGAAGGATGCGAATCCGGAGGCCACGTGGGTGATACCACCACAATGGCTCTGGTGCCTCAGGTTGTGGATGCGGTGAACATCCCTGTCATCGCCGCCGGCGGAATAGCTGACGGAAGGGGCATGGCTGCAGCATTTATGCTGGGCGCGCAGGCAGTGCAGATGGGAACAAGGTTCCTTACCGCCAAGGAGTGCAATGTCCATCCCAACTACAAGGAAAAGGTCCTAAAAGCCAAGGACAGAGACACCATCGTGACCGGAAAGAGCTTGGGACACCCTGTAAGAGCACTTAAGAACCGCATGACAAGAGATTTTCAGGCAAAAGAGCTTGATCCTGCCACTACGCCGGATGAACTGGAGAAGATGGGAGCAGGCGCTTTAAGACGAGCAGCTATCGAGGGCGATGTCAAGACGGGTTCCTGTATGTGCGGACAGATCGCGGGACTTGTCAATTCCGAGGACAGCTGCGAGGAGATAATCACAGGCATTTGCAGAGATGCGTATGCGCTTCTTGGAAGAAGCTTAGAGGAGTTTTAAATGGGAAAAGTAGCGTTTTTATTTGCCGGCCAGGGAAGTCAGTACCCGGGCATGACAAAGGATCTATTTGAGAATATACCCGAAGTTCACGATTTTTACGGGGTTGCGGAGGCTATACGCCCCGGAACTCTGACACAGATGTTTTCGGGAACAGAAGAAGAGCTTAAGAAAACTGAGAATACTCAGCCTTGTCTTTTCCTGGCTGATATTGCCGGGGCTCTGGCTCTTATAAAGAATGGGATAAAGCCTGATGCTGTGGCAGGATTCTCCCTTGGAGAGATCGTTGCCCTGGCTGCTTCCGGAGCTCTTAAGAAGCAGGAAGCATTCAAGCTTGTCTGCAAGAGAGGAAAGTTCATGCAGAAGTCCGCAGGGGAAGTGGACGGTAAGATGATCGCAGTGATGCGCATGGACAGGGATGAGCTTAAGACTCTGTGCAAGGAAGTCGGCGTTTATCCTGTAAATTACAACTGTCCGGGACAGATAGTGGTCTCCGGCGAGAAGGAAAAGATGGAGACGCTTAAGGAGAGACTGACAGAGCAAAAGGTAAGGTTTGTAGAGCTCGCAGTTGGCGGAGCGTTCCATACTCCTTACATGGATGGCGCGGCTAAGAGCCTTAAAAAGGAGCTTAAAGAGGGCAAGATATATAACCTGAGTAAGGCGCAGATACCTCTTTATGCCAATAAGACCGCAGAGCCTTACTCAGGAGATGAAGAGGAGATGATAAGCACCATTTCCGACCAGGTAAAGAGCAGCGTCAAGTGGGAGGAGACTCTTACAAACATGGCCAGAGACGGTGTTGACACCTTCATAGAATGTGGCCCGGGCAAGGCTCTTTCGGGATTTGTTAAAAGAACTGTGGAGGGAGCAAAGATATATAACGTATATAACATGGAATCCCTTCAGAAGGTTATAGAGGAGCTTGGAAAAGATGCTTAAAGGAAAGAATGCCGTTATTACAGGCGGAAGCAGAGGAATAGGAAAGGCAATAGCCCTTGAGTTTGCAAAGAACGGTGCGGATATAGCAATTATTGCCACCAGGGAGAGCAAGGCGTCAGATGAGACCTTAAAAGAACTGGAGAGCTTCGGGATCACAGCCAGGATGTACTACTGCGATATCAGGGATGCAGAGCAGGTGGAGAGCGCAGTTCAGGAGATCATAGCAGACTTTGGCACCATTGATATTCTGGTGAACAATGCCGGAATTACCAAGGACAATCTGCTTCCGAGCCTCGGAATAATGGATATCGATAACGTGATTGACGTCAATCTCAAAGGCTGCATGTTTGTCACAAGGTCTTTTATCAGAAATTTCGTAAGACATCGCAAGGGAAGCATTATAAATATCAGCTCTGTTGTCGGACTTATGGGCAACAAAGGGCAGACAAACTACGCGGCTTCAAAGGCAGGAATCGTGGGCTTTACCAAGTCCGTTGCCAAGGAGTACGGAAGAAAGAACATCAGGTGCAACGCCATTGCACCGGGATACATAACAACGGATATGACAGCGGCTCTTTCAGAGACTCAGACTGAGGAGATAAAGAGTGAGATCCCTATGGGGAAGCTTGGAAGTCCTGAGGATGTGGCGCGTCTTGCGCTGTTTTTGGGAAGCGAGATGAGTTCTTACATCACGGGAGAAGTCATCAAGGTAGATGGAGGAATGTATGTGTAGAGTAGTTGTGACCGGAATGGGCGTTATTACGCCGGTTGGAAATGATCTGGATACTTTCTGGGACAGCCTTAAAAAGGGAGTATGCGGAGTAGATAAGATAAAGAGGTTTGATGCATCAGGGCTGAAAGTGAGCCTGGATGCGGAGGTCAAGGACTTTAATCCCAAGGATTATTACGACAGCATGCAGGAGATCAGAAAGTCGGATCTTTACATGCAGTACGCCATGGCAGCTGCAGGGCAGGCTGTAAAGCAGAGCGGGATTTTGGAGTCTGACCTCGATAAAGAGCGCTTTGGAGTGTACATTGGCTCCGGAATAGGCGGAATTAACACCACTATCCGCGAGCAGAACAAGCTAAGGGACAAAGGTCCTGAGATGGTTTCACCTTTCTTTGTGCCTATGATGATCAGCAACATGGCTGCCGGAGCGGTTTCCATCAAGTTTGGAGCCAAGGGGCCCACACTTCCTGTGGTTACGGCCTGTGCAACATCAACCCACACCATTGGTGAGGCTTACAGAGCCATCAAGCACGGCTATGCCGATGCCATTATTGCCGGAGGAAGTGAAGCCAGCATCAACGAGCTGGCCATGGCAGGATTTGTGAACTGCCAGGCTCTTAATCTTGCCGAAAATCCTGAGGAGGGAAGCCTTCCCTTTGATAAGAGAAGAGGCGGCTTTGTGATGGGTGAAGGCGCAGGGATACTGATCCTTGAGGAATATAACCACGCCAAAAAGCGCGGAGCAAAGATCCTGGCTGAAGTTGTGGGCTACGGAAATACAGCGGATGCGTACCACATCACAGCTCCGGACCCTGAGGGCAGCGGAGCCATAAGAGCCATCAAAAACGCTGTGGAAGAAGCAGGGATCGGTGATGGCGATGAGATATACATCAATGCCCACGGCACCGGAACACATCTCAATGATGCTATGGAAACAAAGGCCATAAAGGCCGTTTTTGGCAAAAAAGCTTATGACCTGCATATAAGTTCCACCAAGTCCATGACAGGCCATATGATGGGCGCTACAGGCGCTGTAGAGGCTATTGCTTCCGTGCTGGCGCTTGAGGACGGAATAATCCCGCCAACCATCAACTACAAGGAAAAGGACGAGGAGTGCGACCTCAACTACACCGTGAACGAGGCGGCTAATGTACCTGTCGAGTATGCCATCAGCACTTCTCTTGGATTTGGCGGACACAACGCGTGCATTGCATTTAAACGATATGAGGCGTGAAGATGACTAATTCGTTAAAAGACTATGAGGAAATGTTTAGAAGGCTGTCTCTATCCGAGCTTGAGGTAGAAGATGGGAATTTTAAGATCAGGATGAAAAAAGAGTGGAACACTCCGGCCCTGGAAGCTGTTGCGCCTGAAGGCGCGGTGCAGATTCAGGATCCTGAGATGGCTCTGGAGCCGGCTAAGAAGACGGAAGCTGAGTCTTATGCAGTATCGGGAGTAGAGGTTAAAGCGCCGCTTCTTGGCGTTTTCTACGGAGCTGTAGGTGGCAAAAGAGCTGTCGAGGCCGGCGATAAGGTGGAAAAGGGCGATGTTTTGTGCACTCTTGAAGCCATGAAGATGATGAACGAGGTCAAGGCGCCTGTCAGCGGAACGGTTAAGCAGGTTCTTGCTGCAGAGGGCGATCTTGTGGAGTTTGATCAGGTTCTTTTTGTCATTGAGTAAGGAAGGAAATATGGACAGAGAAGAGATTAAGGGGATTCTCCCCCACAGAGAGCCCATGCTTTTGGTGGATGAGGCTTATCTTAACGAAGACGGTTCGGCGACGGGCTATTATCATGTCCGGGGAGATGAGTTCTTTTTACAGGGGCATTTCCCGGGAAATCCAATTGTTCCCGGGGTTATCCAGTGCGAGATGATGGCCCAGTCCGCCTGCATCATGTTTGCAGACAGGATGACAAAAAAGGGCACAACCCCGGTATATACAGGCCTTGATAAGGTCAGGTTCAGGGGAATGATAAAACCAGGAGATACCATAAGGATTGATACAAAGGTCCTTAAACAGAGCCATCCGATGTATATGCTGCACGGAGAGCTCAGCGTTGACGGAAAAAGGTGCATGAGCGGCGATTTTTCTTTTGCCATATTGGAGGAAAAGGAGAGAAACTAAGATGTTTTCTAAGATCCTTATTGCGAACAGAGGCGAAGTTGCTGTCAGGGTCATCAGAGCCTGCAAGGAGATGGGGATCCAGACTGTGGCTGTCTATTCCAAGGCCGACAGTAACGCTCTCCACGTGGAGATGGCGGATGAGAGCTATTGCATAGGCGGACCCATGGTAAAAGACAGCTATCTGAACATGGACGTTATCATCACCGTGGCAAAAAAGACCGGAGCTGAGGCTATTCATCCGGGATACGGAATGCTCTCGGAAAACCCTGAGTTTGCAAGAAAATGCAGGGAAAATGGCGTTGTGCTCATAAGTCCCGGCGAAGAAGTCATGCACAAGATGGGACAGAAAGAGGTCGCCAGGGAGATTGCAAAGAGTGCCGATGTACCTGTGACTCCGGGAAGCGAGATTTTAAGCGGTGCTGACGATGCTCTTAAGTGGGCCGGAGAGATCGGATATCCCGTAATCCTTAAGGCCAGAGCCGGTGGCGGAGGAAAGGGCATCAGAGTCGTACGTGAGGAAAAAGAGCTTGTCCCGGCCTTTGAACAGGTGAAAAAGGAAGCCGAAAGCTCTTTTGCCGATGACGCAGTCTTCATGGAGAAATACTTAGAGAACGTCAAGCACGTTGAGGTTCAGATAATCGCTGACTGCAAGGGGAAAGTCCTGATCCTCGGGGACAGGGACTGCTCCGTTCAGAGAAAGAACCAGAAGCTCATCGAGGAGTGTCCGGCGCCGGTTTTATCGGAAGAGCTAAGGGGCAGGATGTACGAGGCGGCCAGGAGACTGGCTGTGAAGGTGGGCTATGTCACTGTTGGAACCGTGGAGTTTCTGGTAAAAGGGGATAAGTTCTTTTTCATGGAAATGAACACGAGGCTTCAGGTGGAGCACTCCGTGACGGAGATGGTCTGCGGAATTGACATCGTTGAGTGGCAGATCAGGACTGCTGCGGGGGTTGAGCTGCCCTATGAGCAGGAGGATATAGGCAGGAAAAAGCATGCCATCGAGTGCAGGATATGTGCTGAAAATGCCAGGGATTTTACGCCTTCTACAGGGAAAGTGGAGCTTCTGCATGTGCCAGGGGGCGTTGATGTCAGGTTTGATTCGGCTCTTTATCAGAGCTATGTGGTTACGCCCTTCTACGACTCAATGCTGGGCAAGCTCATTGTGT
>JAEEGH010014375.1_pt1 | contig 17370 bp, 12 predicted proteins | sample 9134181 | NCBI WGS metagenome assembly JAEEGH01 (sample SAMN16246544, study PRJNA631951) | gut metagenome | biome: gut microbiome; feature: rumen; material: DP-attached | host: Bos | place: Iran: Karaj | collected 2018-10
TATTACGAAGATGTATACGTTTATTCACAAAACGGAGCTGGAGATCAGTTCCTTAAAATCAACCTTGGAGTTATTTTCCCACTGAATTTTCAAGGTCAGTTAAAGCCAGGTGGAAAGGCTACCTTAGGATTTTTTAGATTTCTTACAGAAAACATTGCTATAGGTGGCGATATTTCTGCTACTTACAGTGTTTCAATTGGTGAAAAAATTCTTGTACTGCTTCCTATTACATTTGGAGCAATGTATCAGCCTTATATTGGAAAATTTGAGTTCCCAATTTATGCCGAAGTAGGTATTGCAAATGCAAGCTGGCAAAACATGGAACACTTTCCTTCTTTAGCCACAAAGCTTTCTGCCGGTGCATATTACAGAATTACAGATACAATTTCTTTTGGACTCAGCACAGATTTCTTATGGCTTCCACAGTGGTTCAAAGATTCTTCTATGAACTATAACGGATTATTCCAGACAGCAGAAATTGGTCTAAGGTATCATTTCTAGGATAACAGGGAGAAAACTAATATGAAAAAAATAATAAAAAATATTGCGCTCGGAATTCTCCTTGCATTTACAGCACTTCCATTTATTTCCTGCGGTCATGATCCAGTTTTTTATGGAATTATTCATGATGTTGTGCCGGAAGCAGCTTTAGTAAACGGAAACATCACTTCGATTGTTCGATGCACAATTGAATCAGAAGAGTATCTTTTCCTTTCTAACGGAGGTGCACTTCAATATAAACCGCTTGATTCTTCAAAGCACGGAGAATGGAAATCTGATGGCGTAAAGCTTCCTTTTAAAACTCATCATTATAATTATTATGAAACAAGCAGCGAAGGCATAGGTCATCAGGGAGAACTTGTTCACCGTGTACTTGCAGACGCTTCAAATATATATATATTCACAGCCAGCTTTGAACAGGATGACCGATATGGTGTTGTTATGCCGGAAGAATTCCATTTGTGGACAAAACCATTAGATTCACTTTTTAATAATTCTGCTGACGACTGGTATGATATTGTTGAAGCACACGAAGATTATTTTAATTTCAGTTTGAACGTTAAAGAAACAGAAGTAGAACTTGATTTTTCTTTCTTCTTTACAAATACTCCAAAACAGGCTCACAGAGAAGCTTACCTTGCTGTAGAGAATTCTAAAAAATTTAAATATTTCAAATTGAATGGATCTGCAGATCCTGTTGAATGCACATCTTCAATAACTGCTGCCAACAAGGTTCAGGTTTACGATAAATCGACAAAAATCAATTCGGCATTCTATATTGGAAGTGATTTGTATTTTTCTGATTCACTTGTCGTTATAACAAATGAAACAAAAGATGCCAATGCAACATTTGCCTGTATTGCAGGAATGAAATCAAATTATTATACAACATCTGATTTGTATATTTACACATCTACCGGCATGAAAGAAGAAAAGATTTCTGCAAGTTCTCCAATTGCTTCACTTGCAATTACAGCTGACTCGCTTATTATTGGAAAAGGAAGTTATGGAGAAACATATACTTCTACCGGTGGACTTGAAAGAGTTCTTATAACAAATAATCTGCCAGAAACAGAAATAAAGAGTTTTACTAACAATGCCCAGTATCAGATTACAACATCGTATATTGTTATGACATTACTTTGTACTGACCCTACACAAAACGAAGCAGACGCAACTCTTTATGCAACAGTTGGTTACAGAGGTACAACTACTTCGTCATCGGCTTCATACAATAGTGTTGGTCTTTGGTCATACTATCCTGGCAGAGGAAACTGGAACAGAGAATAAAAGCGTTGGGTGGGAAAGGCAGCGCACTGAAAATTGGATACTTTATTTGAACAGGTAAGAAACGAGACAGAACCTCTTGCTGCCAGAATGAGGCCCCGCAATCTTGATGAATATATAGGTCAGGATCATATTGTAGGAAAAGGCCGTCTGCTCCGTCGTGCAATTGCGGCAGATCAGCTTACATCTGTAATTTTTTATGGGCCTCCAGGAAGTGGTAAAACTACCCTTGCCCGAGTTATTGCAAATCATACACGCTCAAACTTTCTTACATTAAATGCTGTTCTTACCGGCGTTGCTGATATCAGAAAATCAATTGAACAGGCAGAAGATTACTACAAACTTTACGGAAAGCGTACAATTCTTTTTGTTGATGAAGTTCACCGCTGGAATAAAAGCCAGCAGGATGCCTTGCTCCCTTGGGTAGAAAACGGAACAATCATCCTTATTGGTGCAACTACCGAAAATCCTTTTTTTGAAGTAAACAAAGCTCTTGTTTCGCGCTCACGGGTTTTCCAGCTTAAACCGCTCACTTATGATGATTTGTTTAAAGCCGCTACAATGGCAATTACAGATTCAGAACGAGGTTATGGCCACTGGGATGTTGAGTTTGAAGAAGGAGCCCTTGAGCATTTAATAGATACAGCAAATGGCGATGCACGTTCTCTTTTGAATGCACTGGAGCTTGCAATTGAAACAACTCCAGAGCAATGGAAGCCTCATGCCCAGCCACCGGTTCCTGCTTACGGTTCAAAGATTTTTATAAGCAAGGAAGCAGCGGAAGAATCAATTCAGAAAAAAGTTGTTTTATATGACCGCGACGGAGATTATCATTACGATATTATCAGCGCGTTCATAAAGTCTTTACGTGGTCGCGACCCAGATGCAGCTTGTTACTGGCTTGCACGAATGGTTGCAGCGGGCGAAGATCCTCATTTTATTTTCAGACGTATGCTTATTTCTGCATGCGAAGATACAGGACTTGCAGATCCAAATGCTATTACAGTAGTAAATTCGTGTGCACAGGCGTTTGACCGTGTTGGTATGCCGGAAGGTCGTTACTTTTTAGCACACGCTGCGCTTTATCTTTCTACTGCACCAAAATCTAACAGTAGCATGGCATTTTTTGATGCGCTTTCTGCAGTTGAAAAAGAAGATGCAGAAGTTCCAAATCATCTGCGTGATGGTAACCGTGATGCAGAAGGCTTTGGACATGGAGCGGGCTACCTCTACCCTCATGCTTACCGCGACCACTGGGTTGCACAGCAATATTTGCCAGATACTCTTATGGGACGTGTATTTTACACTCCAAGTACACAAGGTTATGAAGCAACAATCCGCGAAGGAGTTTTGTCTCGTCGTGAAATTCAAATTGCACAGATTCTTGAAAAATCACAGAGTTCCGAAGAATATACATCTGATGAACTTGCAACTTCGCCTGAAACTACAGGCTCTATAAACATTTATAAAAAGCCTGCAAACGGAACGGGCGCCGGCAGCGAAAAATCGGAGTTTGGTATAAACCCTATAAGCGAATGGTGGGTAAACGAACATTTTAAGAATGGAGAAGCAAAGCAGGAAGAAAATCTTACCTTTAGTCCAAAGAATGCTGCAAACGAGCTTGTATTTGACAGAGCAGAACGCTTCTGGCGACAGAGACTTGATTCAAACCGTGCAGATATCCTTCTTCAAATTCGCGATACAATGATTTCTATGGCACAGCTTATGCGCCACCACCGAAGCCTTATATGGAATGCAGATTCGGGTCTGTTGCTTTGGGACATTGCACGTAAAACTCCAGAAGGCGTTACCTGTGGTGTATGTAAAACAGAAAAAGGCAAACAGATTCTTGAACAATACGGACGCACTCTTGGAGACCTGGACAAACCTATTTTGCAGACCCGCGGAGAATCATTTAGTACAGACTTTTTAACACAAAAGGATTTTTACAATGTGCTCGTAAACTTCCAGTATAAGGGTGCAATCTTTGACAGGGTTTTCTTTACAGATCCTTTTGCAAGCGAGCCTTCTATTATTGCTCTTGCCGAAGCAGCCAACGCTGTACTTACTCCACAAAAATATGAAGAAACAGAAGCAGACAATATTGATATAACCGAAGATGCACAGACTGCCGCTCACAAACAGGATGAAGATTTTACATACGAGTCTCCACTGGCACCTGGCTTTAAGATTATCATTTCGCAAAAGATTCCATGCAAGGGTCAGCATATAAGCGAGCTTGTCCGTAAACAGATTCTTACACCAGAAAGCATTGAGCCGTTTGCAGGCATTTTGAACAAGATGGAAGAAGCAGAACAGGAATTCTTTGGCGACAGAGACAATCCGCTTTTTTCATGGGACGGACTTTTTATTGCAAACACCTTCCGCAAAAAAGGCTTCAACGTAAAAATTGCAACTCAGGAGCTTAAAGAAAAACGCCGCGTAACTCCAGCCGAAATTGAAAAGTGGTTTACTCAAGACACCTCTGCGTATGGTGCAAAAATGTGCAGCGCAGTTGGAAGTGCCGACTTACAGAAAATCGTAAATCTTTTAATTTCAGCCTGCGACAAAACAGTGTTTGACTGGAAGAGTGAGATAAGCTTCTTTATTATTGAAAAGGCAGAATCGTAAAGCGTGGATTGCTTCGCTTCGCTCGCAATGACGACTTAATTTCTAATTGCGTCGATGTTTGCCTTGCCGCCTGGAACAAATGGCAATACGTTTTCTTCGGAATCTACACTAACCTTTACAAGACATGGCTTGTTGCTGCGGTTTGCGTCAAAAGCTTTTTTATACCATTCCGGATCAGAGTCGGCATCTACGGCTTCAATTCCAAAGCCTTTTGCAATTGTTACAAAATCAGGGCTGCTTGCAAAAACAGAAGCGCTGTAATTTTTGTCGAACAGATATTTTTGCTGCTGGTAAACCATACCAAGAGTTCCGTTTACAAAAACAATAACTGTAACAGCAAGATTTAATTCTGCAAGAGTTGCGAGCTCCTGAATGTTCATCATAATTGAACCGTCACCACTGATACATACAACGCGCTTGTCTGTGTTAGCAATTGCAGCACCAATAGCGGCTGGAAGACCAAAGCCCATAGTTCCAAGGGAGCCCGATGTCAGGAAAGAACGAGGACGTTCAACAGGATAATACTGAGCAGCCCACATCTGATGCTGACCAACATCTGTAGTGATAATAAGATCATCAGAAGTCAGGCCGGAATAAGCAGCATACTCTGGAATCTTAGAAATAAGTTCTCGAGGGTTTGCAAGCTTCTCGCCTTTAGGACGTCCGCAATCAACCGAAATATTTTCAGTCTTGAGCTTCTGGATTTTTTTGAGCCATGCAGCATCAGATTTAATATTCTTTTCTGAAACAAGCTGAGCTATCACTGGGAAAACAGATTCAACATCTGCTACCACAGAGACTGTAGAAGAAAGAATTTTATCTACTTCGGCAGCATCAACATCAATATGAACAATTTTAGCATCTGGGCAGAAGCTTTTTACAAGACCAGTTGCACGGTCATCAAAGCGGATACCTGCCGCAATAATAAGATCAGAATCATGAACAGCAACGTTTGCAGCATAACTTCCGTGCATTCCAATCATTCCTATAAAAGATGGAGAATCTTCCGGAATACAGCCAAGTCCCATAAGACTAGTAACAAGAGGCAGCGGATAATTACCAACAAAGTTTTGAACACCAGTAGCCGCTTCGCTTGAATTACAACCGCCTCCGCAAAGAAGAACAGGCCTTTTAGCTTTAGCAAGCAGATCAGAAATCTGTCCCATCTTTTCTGCATATTCATCAATTGGAGTGTGGAAACGAATATCATGAACACGAACTTTTGAAATATCAGGCCATTCTTTAAACTCGCATTCCTTAAGTTGAACATCGCGTGGAACATCAATAAGTACAGGTCCTGGTCGGCCGTTGAGTGCAATTTCAAAAGCACGTGGAATTGCATCAAGCAACTCTTCCGGACTTTTTACAAGAATAGAATGCTTTGTAATTGGGAAGGAAAGACCGAATGTGTCTGCTTCCTGAAAAGCGTCTGTACCAATTTGAGTTGTATTTACCTGACCAGTGATTGCAATAATAGGAACTGAATCTGCGCGTGCATCTGCAATTGCAGTTAAGAGGTTCATCGCTCCAGGTCCACTTGTAGCCATACAAACAGCAACATTCCCCGTAGAACGAGCAATTCCCTGAGCAATAAAACCCGCAGCCTGTTCCTGGCGCACAAGGACGTGACGGATCTTAGACTTGTTCAATTCATCATACAAAGGCAGAATCATTCCCCCCGGAATTCCTGCCACAGTCTCAATGCCGTACATCTCAAGCAATTTAACAATAATCTGTGCGCCAGTTTGTTTCATAATAACTCCTTGTGTAAGGCCGCTGGCGGCCGGTGTTCAATAGCAAACCGTTAAAAAAAATGCGAAAGCAATTTTTAGGTTTACCTTTTTTATAATAAGAAGATATTATCATATTTTCGAGGTGGGGGCAATGAGGGAGGAGGGTTCTAAACTCTTCCACCAATTGGCTGAAATTTAAATTTACACAGAGCTTCGTTTACTTCATCAATTGTGTAAGGACCCTTTTTACTTATAAAACAATATTGAAAAATAATATCTTCTTTTATGGTTGGAACAGGAAAATAATAACCCGCACGAGCGAGCAGATCCTGTGCTTCTTCTAGATTAAGCTTCAGCGCAAACGCAAGAGCAATTACGTTTTCACGTTTCGGAGTTTTTGTTTTTCCACTGATGATTTTGTGAAAACAGTCTGCTGTCATTCCTGCCGCATTGTACACTTGCGGATGTGTCATTTCTTTCTTGTTGATATAGAAAATAAGTCTTCTGATAAAATCATCCTCATCATCAGAATCTTTTATTTTATCTTTTAGTTTAGAAAAATCAGGATTATTTATAGGACTCATCCCGCTGAACGGATTCATTCCGCCCCGCCCAGTTATCTTTCGCGCAAAATCAACAAGCGGATTTCTTGGCAAAGAAAACAGATTTTCTCTTTTCCCCTCTTCAGAATCAGGTTCGATGTAATTTTCATTTACAAATTTGGTTAGTTCTTCAATATCGATCATTTTCGCCTCTCCAAGAATTTATTATCTACAAATGTTGTCCAACTTCTAGAATTTCACCGGCGAGACACATTTCTTACTACCACACTTAGGACATTTTACAAGCTTTGGAAGAAGACCTTTCTTTTTTGAAAAATGTTCGCCGCAATCTTGGCAGATGTATGGGATGGGGGTGCCGGGTTTAGGGGGGATTACATTATTAGTATTTGATAACATATTTCATCACCTCCTCTTATTAACCATCATCGATATAGCGCCACCTACTTTCATATCATTTTCTTTTTTCTTCTTTTGTTTAGGAACTCTCTTTTCTTCAGTATTGACTTCCTCTTTCTTATTCACTGGTGCTTTTTCTTTTTTCTCAATCTTTTTTAGATTATATTTTTTCTGTAATTCTTTGACCAAATCAGGAATAAATTCCTTCACTAGATTATTAGGATTGACTTCATCAGTTATCTTATGGCCAAATAAGTCTGCAACAGCTTCTTTCATCTTAAAACAAATATTATGCGCACTAAAAATATCATCTTTATATTTGTTAATATCTTTTAACAAACCTTCTCTAATTGAACTACTAAGTTCCAGGAGGTTTTCATCACTAAACTCATCTGTAACAGTAGCATATTTTCTTAAATCTTTTGATAACAATAATTTGTTTTTTAGATCAGATAATTGAGCATCTTTTGAATCATTTATAGTTTGAACAGAATTATTCAAAATATCAATCATAACTAACTGTTGTTCCAATTTATAAATTTTTTCATTATCTGCATTGATGTATGAATTAAAGACATGATCTATATTATCCATAATTATAGATTCTTTATCTGTATTTATAATATTGTTTTCATTCAAAAATTGTTCAATTGATTTTTTTTCACAACAACTCTTATTAACTTCTTTCTGCTCAGTTATTTTATCCTGTGTTGAATAAGCCGAGATACCTTCTATTCTTTTATTTAGGAGCTTTGATATATTGCTCATAATATTCTTTTGCTCTTCTGGACTTTTTTGATCAGCTTTATTTAGAATAACATATATTTTAAGATTAGGATTTCTTCTGAAAATTTCCAAAAGGATTTTAGTACTTTCCCCCCGAAGTGTTCCTTGTGTTATATCAATAAACCATAAAACAGCGTTTGAAGTTTCAATTGCTGCAAAAGCAGCCTCAGTATCTGATTCACTGTCATTTCCAGAATTAAAACCAGGAGTATCAATGAAACAACAATTACTTAAATCCAATAAAAAATCATCTTTAAGTACAATATGATCAATTATTTTTTTCATATTGAATTTAAATTGTTCTATTTGGCCATGACAAAAATAATTAAATATATTGTTTGAAATTTCTATTTTTCCGCCCTTCTCTGAAAAACCTTCAATTTTTTTCTCGCCTCGCAAAACATATGTAGCAATTGCAGTAGTAGGATTACTATCAACAGGTAATACGATTTCTCCTGTTTTCAGTAAACTGTTCATAAAAGAAGATTTTCCGCTAGAAAAGAGACCTGCTAAAGCTATAATATTTTTACTTAAAAGAGCTGGATCATGAGACAACAGTTCTAATTGTTTTTCAACTCTCTGAAGTTTTAACACAGCATCAGCTTCTGAAGCCAAAGCATCGTTATTATTTGCATACTCCATGTAATCTTTATGCAATAATTCTTTAAACTTCTGAAAAGCATGATTACTGATTGGTTCTGCATTTAAAACATTCGCAATAAAAGAAAACTTTTCTTCATCTTTTTTCAATAATTCTGTTTTCTTTCTGTTATCATCCTGCTCATCTTCCAGATCCTGCCTATATTCTTCCAGCTGTCTTTTACTAATTCTTAATGCAGCCTCGTTGTCTTTTAAACTTTTTGAGGCTGCATCCAAATTGGCTGATACATCATCATATTTACTTTTTAATTCAGACAACAGGAGATTCAACTCTTTAATTTTCTTTTTGCTCTTTATTCCAAATAAATCAAACATTATAAATCCTCAATTTCTTTTGATATACGTTTAAAATTTTCTAAAGCAAGTTTTGGTTTCTCCAATTCTGCCTTTTCTTTTTCGAGTTGTTTCAAATAATGATCTAATATTGTTTTCCCAAAGTCATTTTTTAAACATTTTGTTTTAATAGTTTTTAAAGCAGAAGCAACAGTTTCTCTAAGTTCATGCTCTAAATCTTCAACAAATTCAGAAGCTTTATCAAGACACTCTTCAGCCATACTTCCTTCAAGTCGTGTCAAGGAACTTTCAAAAGAAAAACCATTTCCTTTGTATGAAACATCATCTGCTATTAAATTAAAATCTCTTAATGTTGTACGAACTTTGTTTCTAAAATCCGCAGATGATACATTTCCAAGAATCATATATTGGTTCCAAATTGGCTGAACATCCTTTACAACCTTTTTTATTAATGTGTTAATTTCTTCTTCAATATAATCCGGAATAGAATCATTAAAAGCATTAATAAAACCTTTTATTGCAGTTGTTATTTTTGTAAGATTTGCAGTTGTTATAATTGTTGTATGCCAGTCTTTTCGAAGCCAAAGGAATCCACCTCTTGTATAGTATCTATGCTCATAAGAACCCTCAGCTGCACCAATACCTTCTTTTGCCTCAGAATTTGCAATTCGTATTACATCGGAAGCATCACATTTGACGTCTTTATACCAATCATCAAGGACATTTTCAAAAGTTTCATTTAATTCCGGAAGCATCTTTTCATATGCGTTTTTAGTTTCATTTAATTGCTTTTCTTTTTGAGAAATATTACCAGTTTCAAGTTCCTTTTTACGTTTTTCAATATGCTCTTTTATACTGTCTTTAATTGCAGTTATTCTTTCATTATATTTTTTCTCGAAATTTTCAAGTTCCTCATTGAATATTTCATTTTTTCTTTCTTTTACATCTTCTATCTTTTCTTTTATTGGATTAATATTACCTAACTGATGTAAATAAGTTTTGCTGGTTTCTATATCATTATCTGAAAAATAATCGGGAAAGTTTCTTTTTAAGTTTGCCCAAACTACTTCTTTTTCAGAATTCCATTTATCTTTATTGTCAAATGTAATAGCCATCGCTTCACAAATACCTGAAGTTGAAAATAATCGTCGCTTCGTGTGCTTTATTAATTCATCAAAAACACCGTCATCATTTATATTTTGTAAATTTCTTTGTACAGAATCCGTCAGTTTCTCACAAATTATATCAACAGTTTTTAGTAAGTCTCCTCCAGAAGGTTGTTTTAGTTCTATATTAAATAATTGTGTATCAATTTGTGATGGAACAATAAATAATTCATGAATACCTTCTTTTTTTGTAATTTTAGCAATTATGTTTTTATCTGTATTAGAAAGGAAATGTCCTGACGGAGAAAGTATAAACACAACATCACTTTCACCTAATGATGCGATTGCTCTGTCATTTCGAGATGGAACAGGATCGTTAAATCCTGGAGTATCTATTACAATTACATTCTTTAATTCATCAACTGGAAGTTGTAATGAAACACGACTTGTAAATGGGGTATAACAACCTGAACTTCCTACATATGCTTCAAGTTTACCATTCAAATCATCAATAGAATTGAGCTTTATTGTTTCTATACCTGTTTTTCGTTTTGTTTTTGCGTTAATTATACTTTGGTACTGTTCGTAAGATCCAGATAAATGAGTTTCTGCTTCTAATTCACTCTTGGCCAGCTCTTTTGCTTGATCTCTCCATTCATTCTCTAGTACTGAAGTTGGGTTGTCAGGTTGATTAAAAGCCAACCACTCATCTCTTGCACTGTTAAAGAATTTTTCTGATAACTCTGAAAATTTATGTTCATAAATTTCAGACATCTTCTTAAGCTGTTCAATATCGTTATCTGTAAAGAATTCTATATTTATTTCGCATTCTTCACCATATGTCATTTCTGTTAATGCAGCGGTCATAGGAGTTGCGGCCTTTGGTAAATAGTCTTTACCATTAAAAAATAAACTATTAAGCAAAGAAGATTTACCTGCTTTTACAGGACCAACAATACCAATTCTTAACAGACGATCTTTATCTACTTTTTTCTCATAATCTTCTTTTATTTTTTCTATTGATACAAGTTTATTATCTTCCAAAACACTTATAATACTATCTTTTAATAAGATATCTGAGGCATTGTTTTTAAGAATGTCATCAAGCCTGTTTCTAAAATTACAAATCTTTTCTAATACTGAATTATCTGTCATATTTTTCTCCTAAAATATATTTATAAAATTTCCTCTAAGAGGGAATCAATATCCTTTATTACACTTTCGCATAAATTTACACTCTCTGTTATATTCTTTGATTCATCGAGAGTTTTTGCAACTTCTGTAATTTCATCTTTTTTCTGATTTATTATGGTTTCATATTTTTCTGAAATTACAGTAATCATTTGATTTGCATTTTCAGCAAGAATCTCTGTTGATTTTGCTCTAATTTCGCGTTTAATTGGAGGAATTTGAGAAATAATATTTTGCTTTATTGTTTCCCGTTGTTTGCGATTACTTGAATCTCCCCCTGTAATAAGACCTAAAAAGCTTAATACTAAACTTGAAATTATAGTGATTACAGGGTTCAGAATTTTTGTTAACCCCAAACCGATAGGAAGCATTGAAATTATATTTGAAGTTTGTTGTTTTGCTTTCTGTTTATTACAATTATCAATTTGTATTGCTGTTGAATCAAATGCATTTCTTATTGAGTCATTTAACTTAGTCAATACAGCAGATGAATTGTACTGTCCAAGGATCGAATTCAAATCCTCAATATCTCGGGAGAACTCTATAGACAATTTATTTACAAGTCTTGATATTATGCCATTAACTTTTACAATAACTGAATTTTGAATAATACTTGAAATTTCAGCCTGTACAGCATCACTTCCGCCAGACATTGCAAGATCAACCAGAGAATCAGATTGCGAACTAATCGCAGAGCCAGCTGCATCTGCAATTTCAGAAGCTTCCTCTGCATAAGTATATTTAGAATAGTTTTCAAGTAATTTGTCTTTTCTGCATTTTAATTTTTCCAAAGAATCATTCAAGTCTTCAATGGCGTTATTATTTTTCTGTTTATCATTTTTTAATGCATATAAAACTGTATTTACAGACTGTTTTTCATTAAATGCGCATTCAATAACACGAGGTTTAAATACTTTTTCAAATAAGTCTTCAGGTTTAAAACTATTCACAAAATCATCAAATAAAGAGGAATTTTTATTGCTTATACAATATATTTCTTCATTCTTTTTTGTAATAGGTAATAATTGTTTAATTAATCCTTGTTTTAATTCTTCAACTATATCAGAACTTATTAAATCTATTTTTGAAAGGCAGAAAGAACAGTCTTTCCCAAAAGCTTTTATATTTTCAATTTGTCTTTTAACGTGAGGTTGTAATACTTTATCGCCATCAGCTGATATCAATACAATATAATGTAAACCTCTATCAAGATAATTAAAAATAGCTTGATCATGCTCATCTATTGGAGAGTCAAAACCCGGCATATCTACTAAAACAACAGGTTGAATCGATTTCAGGGCAACACTATTTATATAACGTCTCAAACAAACATATTTTTTACCTAAATCAGATAGATTATCAATTTTTTCTACAGTTCCATCAGATAAAACTCCTTCAGTATATTCATCTTCTGCATAATATAATTCTGAAGGAATCGCCGTTGTTGGATCCATACCGACAGGCAATAAATCTTTTCCTATAAAACAATTCAGTATGGAACTTTTTCCTGCACTAAAGCTACCAACAACAGGTATTAAAAGCTTCATATTCTCAACAGCATACTGAAGATTTTCCGTATTCTCTGTTGAAATATCAATTTTTTTTCCTTCTTCTATTAATTTTGAAAGAATTAAATGATATTTATTCTGGTTATTTAATTCAAAATTCATTTTTTTCGTATCCCTCATTTCTTTATTTTCCTTTTTTTTAGTATAAAATTTAAGGTCTATTTTAGCCTGTTCTTTTATATCCTGAATTTTTTCGTCTAATCTATCTACTCCAGATTTATGTTGAGATTTCAAATATATACTATCTGTGGATTCGTATTCTTTAAGAATCTTTTCAAACATTTTTGCATGATTTTTAGTATCCTTATATCCAAGCATTATCAGTTCTGCTACATTCTCTGGAGTAAAATTCAAAGTATTTTCAATTCCAAGGAAACCATTAATATCTCTGCTTGGGTATAATTGATATAGTTTTAACTGAGATCTTTCATTATGTATTTCATTTCCATATTTGTCCTTGATGGTAGGTGGATCGCTATTAATATTTAAATTTACAATAATGGCATCAGTACATTTTTCTATATCTAATGGAGTCAATGGAACATTGTCGCCTACTTTTGGAATTGGACTTCCCCCATCTATGTATTTTCTACCATTAATGTATTCAGGGGGAAAAACAAAGGGAATTGCACTTGTCGCAAGTAAGATTGTTTTTATTATTTCTTTATCATAATTATTTATTCTAAAAGCAACTCTTTCATTTTTTTCTGGTCCATTCACAATATCAACTTTATCTACAAATTCCGGAAAATAAATACAAGTTGCATATATTGATTTATTTGCCTTTTTTATTGCTTCAAAATCGATATACGTATTCATAATATCGATTAAACCATCCCTACTAAAAATACCATCTTTTGTATAACCAGAACTTAATACATTATGTAAGGTCATGTATCTTGCAAGTTTACTGAAATCTATATCGTCTGAATGAGGTGATAATATGGCTCCGTCAATATGATTTCGCCAAATATCTTCTGCTACATCATAATCATTCATAGCAAAAAGAGCCGCATTTAAACCACCAACAGAGGTTCCTGATACTACAGAAATATACTTATCAATTCCAATTTCTTTTAAATACTTCCAAACGCCAATCTGATAGGCACCTTTTCCCCCGCCGCCAGCTAAAACAAGTCCTAATTTTTTTTGCATCACTTACTCCCAATCATTCGATTTTGTAAAATTGTATTAGGACATAAAGATAAAATCATAGCTTATCAAGCTAAATTTTTATAGTTTACGAGGGGTTTATGCCATTTTTCAATAATACAATTATGAAATACGGAATGAAATCCTATTTTTTAATTTTACATCTACCTTACTCATTTGTAAAATGGTTTCTGCATAAAACCCTTTTTTTTCATATAAAATTAAAAAGCTCTGCGCCATTCGCAGAGCCTTTATTCCGTTTTCGTTCGGCTTTCGCCTAGTTCAGATGAGGTCTACGGAAAACCCTTCAGAGACTGGCAGAATACTGCTTCTGAACACAATACGCTGCGTAAAAGTCTACAGATACTCAAGTTACCTGTCGCCTTGAATAGCAAGGACTTACTTCCTTAAATACTACAAAAATATAGCTTGTCAGGCAATGCCTTTTTATCTAACTGCCATTATCTTATAGCCATGAACAGAACAGTAAAAACACTTTACAGGTGTTTCTACTATTGTTTAGGAGGACTTTATATGCTAACCACAAACTTTTCTGTTGGGTTGTCAATTTGTACGGGGTTTCTGGGCATTTTGATTTTTCTTTATCTGTATGATCCGGAAGTTTTCTTTATCAGGATTCTTGGGCGAGCCAGGAGACTGAAGTTTTTTGTGCGAGATTGGTTTAGCAAGGCTGGAAAGGCTGAAAGAGAAAAACGTCGCAAACTGTATATGGAAACACAGTTCTGTGAAACCGCAATTACCAGATATGTGAACAAATATAATCTTTCTGAATTGCAGGATGATAAAACGCTACAGGATATGCTTGTTCTTTACAAGGAACTTTTGAACATGGAAACAAAGCCGAACTCTGAACTTTCGGTAGAACAGATTCAGGATATCCGGAATAAAGTTGAAGATCTTTATTTTCCAGATATGGATCCTTATTACGTCATGGAGGAAGCAGTATGATGCAAGACCCTATCACAGAAAAAATTGTTTCGCGCGATGCAAGAGATTTCGCAAGGAACAACAAAATAAAAAAACAAAACAATTCAACTCAGGAGGTGCCAACTATGGCTATCAATGAAAAAACACTCAAGAAAATCAGAAAAGATTTTGACAAACACAATGAACGCGTTCTGAAGATTTACAGACGCAATGGCGACAAATCTCTTTTGGAGCTTCTTTATCTTAATTCAGATAATCCGGAAGAAGTTGCAGAAGAATTTGGAATTAGTATCGAGGACGCAACCGACCTTATTGAAAAGGACAAGGCTGCAAAAGCTGATCCTATTGGAACAATGGAAGCGGCTTCAAAAAAAGCTGCAGAAGCAATAGGAAATATCCTTGGCAGAAAAATCGAAGAATCTGATGATACCGAAAACTCAGAGGATGATTCGGACGATGAAGAATATGATGAAGATTCAGAAGATGATTCTAATGATGACTTTGAGGATGATTCCGACGATGATTTTGATCTTACTGATCTTCTCAAAAAACCAGAAAAAATCATTGAAGGGCTGTGCTTCATTGGCGAAGTAATTCAAGACACTTCAGAAAAAATCTGTGATGCTTTGGATGAATCTGCAGACCGCATAATGGAGCACGACTTTGATGATTAATTTATTCAGAAAGCCAAAATGGCAGATCCGTTATGTTGATGAAACGGGAATAAAATCTGGAAAAATTATAATTCTTCCTGCAAAAACAATAGCACAGGCAAAAGAAATATTTCACTCTGTTTTTGCAGGCAAGAAAATGATTGAGATTTTATCAATTCCAGATTAATTCCCCAATGCAAAAAACAATTTTTGTGTTATACTTTATTTCGGGAGAAAAAAAAGTATGACACAAAAACTCCGGGAAGGTTGCTTCTTACTTTTTAATTAAGGAAACTCAAATAATATGTCTCTTAACTGCAATGAAATTAATTTGATTCTCGAGGAACTTGATCTTACGGGCGCATTTATTCAGGAAATTGTGCAGCCGGGCTATGATATGCTGGCGCTTTATACTTACAAGGAAGGCAATGCAAAAACTCTTGTGATTTGTACTGCGCAGAATGCTGTAAGGCTTAATGAGACACGGCGCAAGATTACTAAAAATGATAAACCTTTGCGCTATATGGAATTTTTGCGTTCGCACATAAAGGGGAGCCGCATTAATTCTTGTGAGCAGGTTGGATTTGAACGCATTATAAAAATGGAACTAAGCCGGATTGTTGCAGCAGAAGACAAAAAGGCGAATCAGCAGACTGTTCATCTTTCGCTTGTAAAAAAGCCGGTGCTTTCTAAAGAGGAACTTTCTGCCCAGCAGGAGCCTGAGGAAGTTGAAGAAAATTACATTCTTTACATAAAGCTCTGGAATAACGCTGCAAATGTGATTCTTTGCGATACTCAAAACACGATTCTTGAACCGATGTTCAGAAGACCTGAGCGCGGGGAAGTTAAGGATAAGACGTTTTCTTTTGAAGTGAAGAATGTTGAAAAAGCGGCTATTCTGGAGAAGTATCCTGTTCGTGAATGGCAGGATGACGGGGGCGTTGCGGGGGTGTCCCCCGCTGGAAGGGGTAGCGAGCAACAAAGTGCGAGCGAGGGGGAGGCTTCCCCCCTTTCAAATGCAATAATCCACGGACTTAAGACCGATGCCGCAGCAGCGACCCGAGAGCTTTTGAAAACCACCGAATCTCTGACGATTATTAACGACCACCTGATTCCGGGGCTGGACTACGTTGGAAAGCGTTTTGAAAAAAAGACCATGTACCTGCCTCAGCTTTTGATGGCGGCAGAAGCAGCTAAGTCGGCCTTTGGAGAGATTCGCGACTACATGGAAAAGTCCGGCAAGAAGGGTGCGCCCAAAGGAAAAATAATTATCGCTACTGTAAAGGGTGATATTCACGATATCGGAAAAAACATCGTAAAGGTTCTGCTGGAAAATTATGACTTTGATGTAATTGACCTGGGCAAGGACGTGCCGCCTGAAGTTGTTGTAGAGGCCTGCAAGAAGGATCATGTTATGATGGTTGGTCTTTCAGCCCTCATGACTACAACGGTTGCCGCTATGGAAGAGACAATCAAGCTGCTGCGAAAAGAATGTCCTTGGGCAAAAACCTGCGTAGGCGGCGCCGTGATGACACAGGAATACGCCGACCAGATTGGCGCAGACTTTTACGGAAAAGATGCTATGGATACGGTACGTTACGCGCTGGAGTTGTTCAAATGAAAAAGCCTGAGGGAGCATTTGCTCTTGTAATCTGTGCGCTGGGCTGGAGCCTTGGCGGAGTTTTCTTAAAATACGTAAACATCAATTCTTTTGCGATTGCAGGACTGCGAAGTCTTTTTGCCTTTATTGTAATTGCAGCAATATCTCACACATTGCCGGCCTTTTTTGTAAAAGACCAGAGTTCAGGAAAAGTTGACCGTGCCCAGACTCTTGCTCTCTGGTTTTCTGCACTAAGCTATGCCGGAACAATGATTTTTTATGTTTTTGGAAATAAGCTCAC
>JAEEGH010014376.1_pt1 | contig 17369 bp, 16 predicted proteins | sample 9134181 | NCBI WGS metagenome assembly JAEEGH01 (sample SAMN16246544, study PRJNA631951) | gut metagenome | biome: gut microbiome; feature: rumen; material: DP-attached | host: Bos | place: Iran: Karaj | collected 2018-10
TATCATCGCCCATCCATTTTGGAAGGTCGGCCGCAAGTGACTGGCGGGATATCATAATCGGCTTATCAATTAAATCTTTAGGCTCAATAAAATCACGGTCAGCAAGTTCTGCGCCGCGCTTCATTACAACACCCCAACGGTCAACGGCATGGATGGTAAGACAATTGTATTTTTCGAGGTCTACATTTTCTACGATTACAGCAAAATCAAAAAGACCTTTATCAAGTTTTTCAAGAACACGTTCACTGTCTCCCGCATAAAGATGATATTTGATTTTTGGATGAATTATTTTCAGATGATTTATACACTTTGCAAGAAACGAAATATTTTTAGACTCCGCACAGGCAATTGCAATGTCTCCGGTAATTTCATCTTCTTTAAGAGCTTTAAAATCTAAAAGAGTTTTATCTGCCATCGACAGGATATCTTCGGCACGCTCGCGTAAAAGCTCCCCGGCAGGAGTAAGCTTTATTGCATAATTAGTCCGTTCAAAAAGCTTTTCACCAAGCTCCCATTCCAAATCCTTAATCTGGCGGCTCATGGTTGGCTGAGTTACATTCAAAATTTCTGCAGCCTTTGTAATGTTTCCGCAACGTGCAGTTTCAAGAAAATACTTTAATACTCTAAGTTCCATAAAAAAATTATATCACAATATATGGTTGCAGTCATTACTAAAAGGCATATACAGAGATAAAAACAAAGTATTGGTAATAACAGAAAACATACGTTATTTTTTGAGCATGGAGGATTAAATGAAAGACCATTATACATTTGAACTTTTATCTGATGTTTCACGCAGTAAAGTAACTTTTAAAAATCACTTTGGAATTGAACTGGCAGGCGATCTTTATATTCCGAAAAAAGCTGCCGAAAAAGACAATCCGGCTATAGCAATTTCAGGTCCTTTCGGTGCAGTAAAAGAACAATCATCAGGATTTTATGCAAATCAACTGGCACACCGTGGATTTATAGTACTTACCTTTGACCCATCATATTGCGGCGAATCAGGCGGAGAGCCCCGCTACATGAACAGCCCGGACATCAATACAGAAGACTTTATGGCAGCAGTAGATTTTCTTTCAACACGCGAAGATATTGACAGCGAGAAAATCGGGATTCTGGGAATTTGCGGCTGGGGCAGCATGGCCTTAAATGCAGCTGCAATTGACACAAGAATCAAGGCAACTGTTACTTCTACTATGTATGATATGAGCAGGGTTGTCGCCAACGGATACTTTGACAATGCTAATTCCTCACAGGCGAGACACGAAGCACGAAAAGCTCTTATGGCACAACGAACAGCTGACTTTAGAGCCGTTTTGTCTGGTGGCAGTTATACTCTCGCCGGTGGAGTTGTTGACCCGCTCCCAGAAGATGCACCTTATTTTGTGAAGGACTATTATGATTATTACAAAACGCCACGCGGTTACCACGAACGCAGTCTGAACTCAAACGGCGGTTGGGCTATCAGTGCCGGTACATCACTTTTAAACACAAAACTCCTCGCCTATGCAGATGAAATCCAGAGCGCTGTTCTTGTAATGCATGGAGAAAAGGCTCACTCACGTTATTTTTCTGAAGATGCATTCAAGCGTCTTACAGGAAGCAACAAGGAGCTTTTGATTATTCCTGATGCAAATCATACAGATCTTTATGACGGTGGGGATAAAAACTATATTCCTTTTGACCGGATTGCAGATTTTTTTTCTAAGTATTTGAAGTAGAACAGTCAAGGAGAGCAACACTATGAAAAATATTTTTTATGCCATTCTGTTTTCTTCTGTCTTTTCTGTTATTTCTTGTCATGGAGAAGCTATAACAAAACTTGAAAACGGGCTTTCTGTGGCAACACTGAAAAATACTTATAATTTTGATGAATTTCTGCAAAAAGGCGGTGCTTTAAATGACAAAGATGTTGTGCGTTTTTTAATTGAAGGAGCCGGTTGTTCTACAATCCAATTACCCTTAGCAGATGGAGAATATTGTTTCGGACGGAATTTTGACTGGAACCGTTGCAATGCACTTATCCTTATAACTTACCCCACAGACGGATATGCTTCCATTTCAACTGTCAATACTGATTTTATAAAAGCAGGAGCTGGTACACCATTTTTACCGGAGGAAATGCTTCTGCGTGCTGCAGTTTATGCTCCATTAGACGGCATGAACGAGAAAGGTCTTTGTGTAAGCGTAAATATGATTCAGGATTCTGAAACGATAAATCAAAACACAGGGAAACCGGGACTTACGACAACCACAGCAATCCGTCTGCTTTTAGACAAGGCAGGCACGACACAGGAAGCAATAAAACTTCTCGAACAATATGACCTTCATGCCTCGTTTGGATATATGGTTCACTTTGCAATTACAGATGCTTCTGGAAAAGCGGTTGCAGTTGAATACATCAACAACAAAATGATGGTTATTGAAACTCCAATTCTTACAAATTTTTATCTTACCGAAGGTGAAAAATATGGGATTGGAACAAAACAAAGCCACGAGCGTTTTAACGTACTAAAAAAGAACGTGGAACATATATCAAATCAAAAGCTTTTTGTAAATGAAGAATCTGTAGTAAAAATTCTTGAATCTGTTTCAAAGCATAATTACAACGAATTTGAATCAACAGAATGGAGCGTGGTATTTAATCAGAAAAATCTTTCTGCAACTTATTATCATCGTGAACGGTACGGCAAAAGCTGGATTTTTTCACTTAATAATTGACACAGGAGAAAACTATGAACTTAAAACTTCTTTTTAATATTTTTGTTCTTCTTGCTAATCAGAAAAAAACTGCTTTCCAAATACAAAAACTGCAGGAAAAGAAACTCAGACGTATTTTAAAATATGCTTACAATAATTCTGAATATTACAAAAACGCCTTTGAACAAAAAGGCATAAACAAAAAAAACATATCTTTTACGCCGTTGTCTGCTTTTCCAATACTTGAGAAAAACACATTTATAGAGAATTTTTCACACGTTGTAACAAAAAAAGATATAACGCAGGAAAAGCTGCGTATGCTTGATGAAGGAAAAAATCGGCATGCAAATCTGGCTGATTCAAAAATTCATTTTGTTCACTCTTCAGGTTCAACAGGAATCCCACGCTATTTTTATTATGATGATTCTGCATGGAATATGATGCTTGCAGGAATTATACGAAGTGCTTTCTGGGGGAAAAATTTTTTGGAAATGATGTCATTTGTAAGAAAAGGGGCAAGACTATGCTATATTGCCGCTGTTGACGGAAACTACGGTGGAGCGGCTTCAATTCAAAGCGGAATAAGAGGGATGAACGCCTCTCAACTTTTTATAGATTTAAACACTCCAGTTTCTGAATGGCTTCCCAAAATCCAGAATTTTAATCCGAATCTTCTTATAGGTTATCCGTCTGCACTCAAAATACTTGCGGAGCTGCTTGAATCAGAAAATCTGCAAAATGAGAACAAAGAAATACAGCAAATTATAACTTGTGGAGAACCTTTAACATCTTCCTGCCGTGCTTATTTAGAAAAAGTTTTTAATAAGCAGATTATAAACTTTTATGGTACGAGTGAAAGTCTTGCACTTGGCCTTGAAAAAAATCCATCCGACAAAATGATTTTATTTGATGATCTTAATTATATAGAAGAAATTGACGGTTTAATGTATCTTACCTGTCTCTACAATTTTTCTCAGCCACTTATCCGCTATAAAATTACAGACAGAATCAGACTGATAGAAAAATCCGATTACGAAAAAAGCAGAATTCCTTTTTCAAGATGCTCTGTAGTTCAAAGCCGTGAAGAAGATGTTATGTGGTTTTCAGACGGAAAGAGCCGGGAGTTTCTACATCCACTTTCTGTTGAAGGATTCTGTATTCAAGGGCTTTTAGATTATCAGTTTGTTCAAAAAGATGAGAAAGGCTTTATCATGCTGCTGCAGTTAGAAAAAAAACTTGATGCAGAAAAAAGAGAAGCTATTTTCCGTGAAATAAAAATCAATCTTGAAAAAATTCTTTCTGAAAAAAGATTGGATTTTGTCAGCTTTAATTTAGAAACTGTTGATGAAATACACCCTGAAAGCAATGGCAAGAAAAAACTCATAGTGAGGTGTGCATGAAAGAAGCAATCCTAAGCGCAAAGAACTTAAATAAAATTCTCTTACACAATTTGTGTGTGGAACTTTACAAGGGTGATTTTACCGTAATTATGGGTTCTTCTGGAGCCGGCAAATCGACACTTCTGTATGCACTAAGCAGAACTGATAAAATTGAAAGCGGAGAGATTCTTTTGCATGGAAAAAATATTGAAAAAATCTCTGAACATGAGATGGCAAAAATCCGGGCAAAAAACTTTGGCTTTGTATTTCAAGATGCAAATCTCATCAGTAATATGACTCTTTATGAAAATGTACTTGTCGCAGGGTTTCTTGAAAAATCACGTAATGAAAAAAGCTTGCGGGAAGATGTTGACAATATTTTTGACCAGATAAATCTTTCGCCTGCAAAGATGCGTTTACCGTCTCAGGCTTCAGGAGGAGAATGCCAGCGGTGTGCTATAGCCAGAGCAATAATTAATAAACCAGAAATTATTTTTGCAGATGAGCCGACGGGAGCTTTAAACAGACAAAATTCAATAGAAGTTTTAGATATGCTTTCTTCAATAAATGCCACAGGACAAAGCATTCTTATGGTAACACATGACATCCGCTCTGCAATCAGAGGAAACAGAATCCTGTATCTGGAAGACGGAGCCATAATTTCAGAACTTGAATTCGGTTCTTATGAAGGCGATAAAGAAAAAACAAAAGAGCGGGAAGAAAGTCTTTCTTCATGGCTAAAGGATTTGCAATGGTAAGAAACAATTCTATTCTCATACGTTCTTTTTTCAAAAACCATTTATGGAATCTTACAGGAATTTTTGTTTTTGTGCTTATCGTATCTTCGGTTTCTTCTGCTCTGATAACAATATGGAACAGCACAAAGCGTTACGAAAAAGAAGCTTTAGCTCAAACTGATTACAAAGATGTAAGTTTCTGGATTTCAAAATTAAACTCTGCTGAGGATCTTGTAAGTCAAATTGAGAATCTGGAAAAAGTAGATGAAGTTTCTTATGAAAAAATTATTTTTGCTGATTATGAAATGAATCAAAAAGAAGGTGATAGTGAGGCTCAACTAATAGCATACGAAAACAAGGAACAATTTAAATTTTTCAAAGCAGTTTCGCACAAGGGCGGAATCAAAATAGCTGGATTTGGTACAGTTCCAACAAACATCAAAAACGGAGAAATCTACCTTCCTGTAAGTTTCTGCTCATCCTTTAAGGCAAAACCTGGCGACGTTATTCAAATTATTACAGCCAGAAACGGAATCCATACTGCATTTACTGTTGCAGGCTTTTTTGAAGATGCTGTTGCTGGCAGCACGATGATTGGAATGAAGCGCTTTTTGATAAACATTGATGATTATGAAAAGCTTTGTTCTATTTCGCAAAGTTACGGAATTGATTCACTTGCAAGGAAAGGCTTTTTGATACATGTGTCTCAAAAAACTATTTCAGATAAACGGTTTTCCGATTCTGATTTCATTAAATACCTTAACGAGAATTCAAGTCTTCCAGGTTTTACAGAGCAGGTTCATTCAGCCTCCGTGATATTTGGTTTTATGATGCTTTTGCAGAATATCTTTTCCGCAATCTTTGCTGTTTTTGTTTTTGTACTTTTTATTGTAACGGTCTGTGTTCTTATTCATACTATAAAAAATGACATTAAAAGCGAAAGAAAAAACTGTGGCATTCTAAAAGAGCTGGGCTTTACATCTAAAGACATTTCACGAATTTTTGAACTTGTGTTTTCCATTCCCGTAATTTTGGGATTAAGTACAGGCTTTGCCTTTTCGTTTTTGATTTCTAATTTTCTTGCCCGAATGCTCATCTTTTCTTCGGGTCTGTTGGTGAATATAAAAGTGCCATATTACTTTTGCATTCCGCTTTTGATATTTATTTTTCTGATTCTATTCTTAAGTGTAATATACGCTTCTCTTGAACTGAAGAATATTTCTCCACTGGAAGCTGTACACAACATCCAAAAATCAAAAATGAAGCTCCACAAGAATCCGCTGCATCAAAAGGCTTTTCAATTTCACCTTGCACTCCGTCAGCTACTTTCTAGAAAATCTTCATATATCGGAGTTCTTTTGGTTTCACTCCTGCTTGTCTTTTTTGCTTCTATGACAGGAAGGCTCGACAGCTGGATTGGTAAAAATGGCGAGGGGCTTATGGAAGCCTTCAATCCGGCAGATCACCATCTTGGTGTTCAGAGCTTTGGAAACGCCACAAGGGAGGACTTTGAAAAAATCATAGAAAATGAATCTGAGATTTCCGGCTATTATATGCTTGCCATGCCCATGCTTAGGCTGAACGGGACAGAGTACAAAGCAAATGTAATTTCTGCTCCAGAAGAATATCATATCATCCACGGAAAAACATGCCTTAACAAAAACGAAATTGTTATTACAGAATTCTTACTGAAAGATCTTGGCTTGAAAATCGGAGACAGTGTACAGATTGCCTCACGGACTGAAAGCGGAATTTTTACAATAAGCGGAACATACCAGTGTGCAAACGATATGGAAGAAAATTTTGGTATGAGCAGAGAAGGATTTCTTTCTATAAGCGAAGATAATCCTGCGCTCTGGTGTCATCATTATTTTTTGCGCAACCCAGAAAAACAGATTGATGTCATGAAAAAACTTGAGGAAGTATATGGAACAGAAATCCATGTCCACGAAAACGCATGGCCAGGTTTATATTCGATTCTTTTCGCAATGAAAAAGCTCATAACGTGTATGTATATTCTTTCAGTAGCGTTTGTTGTTACCGCTGTTCTATTAAGCTCAAAAAAACTTTTAAAAGAAGAAGCCTCTGATATAAAACGATATAACCTTTTGGGATACACACCACACGCATTAAGCCTTTCTTTTACTCTGCGTTTTGTAATAATTTGTCTCATAGGCTCTTCTTTTGCATTGTTTTTAAGCAGCGTTATTACCGATCCGCTGGCAAACCGTTTACTTCGTATGGCAGGAATTTCGGGCTTTGTCTCAAACCCTTCAGAGCTACAAATTATTACACCTGTACTTATTCTTACTACGTCTGCTGCATTTGGTGCGTTTGGTGCTGTAGAATTGTGTATGCTTAAAAGGCATAACTAATCATAAAAACAAAGTATTAGACATACGCAATGTCAAACATTATATTTAATGTAGAAACTAAGAATTGATAATCACTTCAGGAGGTTGATTATGGAATACAAAAATTTGACTTTAGATCAGGAACGTGCTTTATACGCTATTTCTGATGCTGTTATAGAAAACTGTAAGTTTGACGGTCCAGCTGACGGTGAATCAGCAATGAAGGAAGCTTGTGATATAGCTGTCCGTTCCTGCTTTATGAACCTTCGCTACCCTTTCTGGCATGTGACAAATGCAAAAATTTCAGATACTAAACTTACCGAAAAGTGCCGCGCTGCTCTGTGGTATGACAAGAATATTGAACTTGACGGATGCAAGCTTTTTGGAATCAAGGCTTTACGTGAATGTGATGGCATTAGTTTAAAGAATTCAACAGCAAATTCGCAGGAGTTTATCTGGAAATGCCGTAACGTAAATATTGAAAATCTGACAATTGAGCAGTCTGAATATCCTTTCTTTGAGGTTGATAATGCAAAAATAACAGCACTCAAAATGAAGGGAAAGTATTCTTTCCAGTATTGCCACGACATTCAGATTGCTGATTCTGTCCTTGATACAAAAGACGCATTCTGGCATTCAAAGGATGTAACTGTCCGCGACAGTGTAATCAAAGGTGAATATCTTGGCTGGTATTCAGAAAATCTTACGCTTATAAACTGTCAGATAATTGGAACTCAACCTTTGTGTTACTGCAAAAATCTTACTCTCATAAACTGTACTATGGAAAACTGCGATCTTGCCTTTGAAAGAAGCACAGTTCAAGCAGAAATCAATGGATTAATCGACAGTGTTAAAAATCCGGTTGCAGGAAAAATCATTGCAGATTGCATTGGAGAAGTAATTATGGAAGAAAACGTAGTTGATTCTTCAAAAACCAAAATCATCTGCCGCGATTGCAATGGAAACTGTAGTTGTAAATGCGCATAAAAGGAGGTTTGACTATGAAAAAAATAATTTCAATTGTTTTGGGAGTGCTTTCACTTTGTAGTGCTGTTTTTGCACAAAATGAACTGAAGGTAAAATTCGGACAGAATAGTAAACCGTTTACAATGGTAATGGAAAATAACGAAACAGCAAACAAGATTATCCGAGATGTCGGAAGTCAGCCATGGAATCTTCCAATCTATAACTTTGATAATTATGAAGGCTGGGAATATTTTCAGTATTACGACATTGCCCGGCGTTACACCTATACGTCAAATCCTGTAAAGGTAACAAAAGTAAAGGCAGGCGAAGTTTATTATTCGCATCCAAATCGCATAATTCTTTTCTATCACGATGCAACAATAAACATGCAGCTTACCAAAATCGGACAAATTGAAGGTACTGAAGACTTCATAAAGGCTGTTGAAAACAATCCAACCCTAGAATACTGGGGGAACAAAATTGTCAGCATAAGTAAGTAGCGTACAAATGATGACAATGTTTTTGAAAGGACTTTTGATTGCTCTTGTCTTTGGACTTCCGGCAGGAGCAATCGGAGTTATGTGTGTTCAGAGAACTTTAGCTTCAGGTTTCTCAGCAGGATTTGCTACAGGGCTAGGTTCAACAGCAGCAGATGTCCTTTATACAATTGCAGGACTGTTTGGTATTAATGCAATTTCATTATTCATAGAAAAATACGGTACTATTATACGGCTTACAGGAAGCTTCATTATCTTTTTGTTCGGTGTTTATACTGTTATAAGCGGACTGCGGAACAAGAATGCTGATTTTGCAAACGGAAATTACAGGACAAGTATGCTTAAAGGAAAAATTGTTTTTTGCTTTCTTTCTTCTTTCTCTGTTGCTATCTTGAATCCTGCAACATTTCTCTCGTTTCTTGTTGTCTTTTCTACTTGGGGAATCAGAACAGATTCAATTGCTCAAGCTGTTCTTTTTACGTTGGGAATATTTGCGGGAACTGGCTTGTGGTGGCTGGCAATTTCTTCTGGTGCTTGTATGTTCAGAAAAAGAATAAACCCATCGCTTTTCCGGCATTTAAATTATATATTGGGAATCCTTATGATTGCATTCGCTCTTGTGATTGCTTTTCACAAGTCAAATTAGAATATGAGGAGATTAATCTTATGAAAAAATTGATTATAATTATTTTATCTGTAATTCTTTTTGCAACAACTGCATGTGCAAGTGAAAACAGCAGCTCAAAATCATCGGACAAAAGAGATTTTTCAAAAATGAAAATCAAAATCGAAATTACAAGCGAGAACGGAAGCCACACACTTACCGCAACGCTCGCAGACAACTCTTCCGCGCATGCCTTTTATAAGCTGTTACAAAAAGAAAGCGTAACAATTGATATGCACGAATACGGTAATTTTGAGAAGGTCGGCGCTCTCGGCACATCTCTTCCCCGGAACGACACTCAGATTACAACCGAACCAGGCGACATTATTCTCTATCAGGGGAATCAGATTACGATTTACTATGACACAAACAGCTGGAACTTTACCAGACTTGGCAAGGTTGACGGTGTTACCAAATCTGAACTCAAGCAGATTTTGGGGAAAGAAAACGTAACAGGCGTATTTTCAATCATGAAGTAAATGACAAAAAAAGGGAGACATCGCGCCTCCTAAATTATAACTAAGCTATGGTAATCATAGTATAAATTGTTGCTGTAGTGTATTAATTGCAGCAAGTTCTTGCAAGCCTTACAGCAAAATCTTTATAGACTGAAAATATTTTCCTGTCAGCTTATATGTTAGAAAAGAAAGATGAAAATAGATTCAGCAATTTTATCAGGCACTAGCGGTTATTTATCTTACAGATTGGAACGAAAAGATTTTCTTCTATAATGTATTTCTTTAATCTGAACAGTTTAACACCGCTTAAAGCACTTTTCTAAATTAGAATGCATACCCAGGCTAACAACGCAGAAATAAACACAAAAGCAATTACATGTACAAGATGTGTTTTCCAGTTATAGCCGAACAGATAATGCCCAAGAACGGGCTTTGTTTCCGGATAAAAGTGCGGAAAAAAGTTTAAACCCGCATTACAAAGCAAGACCCAATCAAAAAAGATTATGTCGTATGCTTTTATCAGAAGTAGCATCAAAAAAAAGACCTGCCATCATCATAATTACAAGTAATACCGTAAGCAACATTATAAGTTTCTCCATTGCATGGTTATCCGTAAATCTTTTCTGATTACACCACAGTGAAAACTAAAGCCAGTAACAGGCAGCAGACCGGAATAATAATGCACTGCCGTATCTGCTGCTTTCTGTTATAGCCGAACTGCTGCCAGCCTTTGCAGCCTTCCGTTTCTGGAAAAAAATGCTGGAAAAAATGTGTTTTTGTAAGAAGGAAGTAATCAAGACAGACAATATCGAAAACCTTTACAGCAGCTGCAATTATTAAAAATCTAAGTGCAAACTGCCAGTACGAAAAGCCGTTTGTCCTGCCGTCAATACCGCCAGCTACAAAAAGCCCTGCCCAGGCAAGCATAAGCAATATAAGAATGATTCTGCCGAATATACGCTTTGGACTCATTGGCATAGTGTTTATTCTAAACTGAAGCCGTCTCTGCACATCAACAGGAAAATTCTTTACCAAGGCACTGAACGGCATGGTTATTGTAGCAGCCAAAATCATTAGAAATAGCAGCACACAGCCGGAAAGTGCCAGAATAAAAGTCAGCAACATTTTTGTTTTTCACCTATTACAAGAAACAGATTGTCTTTTGTTTCCTGCGTTATAATTTTAAAGCCGGCGGCTTCCATAAAGTTTTGAATTTCTTTCACCGTATATCTTTTCATACATGGAACTTTCTTTTCCCAGTCAATAGCAGGGTCGCCATAATTATTGATAACAGCAAAACGTCCGCCAGCTTTTATTACGCGGAATACTTCAAGCAAATTTACAGGAAGATTCGGCCAGAAGAAAACTGTTTCAAAAGCGGTGGCAAAATCAAACTGACCGTCTTTAAACGGCATTTGTCCTACATTTCCCTGCATGATTTCGCAGCGCTTGCCAAGCTCTTTGCTGTTGATTTTTTTGGCTTTCCGCACACTTTCGGCTGAAATATCAACGCCATAGACTTTTGCCGATTGCGACTTTTCAAGCAGACGCCTTACGTTATAACCGCCGCCACAACCCAAATCTACGATTGTGCCTGTCTGTGGAACTTCAAAAAGGTTGAACGCCCATTTTGCCATCGGCAGATGTTCTTTTTCCATTGTTACAAGCATAAGGCGGCCAAGCAAACCACGCGGATGCCCAAAATTATCAGTGAATGACATTATTTTCCTCCAGCCCTTGCAAACCAGATAAGCAGAGCTTTTGCAGGTTAGCTTGGGCTAACATAGAATTATCATATTCACTTTGCGGCTCTTATTCAAGAACAGTTTGAAAAGAAAACAGCTTTTAAATACTCAATTATTCCAGAATCTCCCCGTTGCGGCTGATTACAACAACACGCCATGGTATGAATTTTCCGCTTGCTTTAAGAGCTTCTGTAGCAGCACGTTCAAGACCACCACAGCAGGGTACTTCCATCCGCACAATCGTAAGGCTTTTTATGTTGTTCTGGCTGATAATTTGGGTAAGCTTTTCTGTGTAGTCGCCTTCATCAAGCTTTGGACAGCCAACGAGTGTAATGTGATTTTTGATGAAGTCACGGTGGAAGGCGGCATAAGCATAGGCTGTACAGTCTGCGGCAATCAAAAGATTTGCATTTTCATAAAAAGGCGCCTGAACCGGAAGCAGCTTGATCTGTACCGGCCATTGCATAAGCTCACTTTTTGCGGTTGCTTTGTCTGAACATTCATGCTCGCAAGACTCTGCTTTGTTGCGCTCAAAAGTGTGCATTGCACTTCCAGGGCATCCGCCTGCGTGAGGATGAGCCATGGGAGCACCCGATGCCTGCTGAGCGAGAATCTGTTTTCTCATTTCAACAGCAGCCGGATCATATTCTGCACTTTCGCGCTCTTCAATCGTAATTGCATTTGCAGGGCAAGCAGGGAGACAGTCTCCAAAACCATCGCAAAAATCATCACGCAAAAGATGTGCCTTTCCGTTCTCCATAACAATTGCATTTTCATGACAGGCAGAAGCACAAAGTCCGCAACCTGTGCATTTTTCTTCATCAATCTTTACAATCTTTCTAATCATAATTCACCTCGCTTTTCTTATGGCTATACAGTATCAGCTGAAAGACAAAAATAATGTTGTTAAAACAACAAAAATCAAATACACTTAAAATATGAATACTACAGAGTTTCTTACTCACCCGCTTTTTATTGATCTTGATGAACAAACGCTGCCAGAGGCATTAAAGCTTTTTTGTAGTGCTGAAAAAACCTTGAAGAAAGGAGAAATGATTTTTCATTCAGGAACTACAACGGAAGTGATGGGCTTTGTACTTGACGGTCGTATTCAGATTGAAAGCACAGATTATTGGGGAAACAAAACGATTATTGATAATCTTGGAAGCGGTAAAGTTTTTGGCGAGACTTATGCCTTAACAGGAAAGCCATTAATGGTGGATGCGGTTGCTGTTGAAGATTCTAAGATTATGCTTTTAAATCCCAAAAAGCTTTTTGCATCTAACGTGGGCACGGACGAAATCAATTCAATTCTGATTAAGAATATCTTGAAAATCTCGATGAATAAAAACCTCCATCTGTCACAGCGAATTTTTCATACTAATTCTAAGACAATCCGAGGAAGGCTGCTGGCTTATCTTTCATCTTGTGTTCCTTCAAAAACACCGAATGCAGAATTTGATATTCCTTATGACAGGCAACAGCTTGCAGATTACTTACAGGTAGACCGTTCTGCTTTAAGTGCAGAGCTTAGCAAAATGAAAGCAGACGGTCTTATTGATTTCTGGAAAAACCATTTTAAGCTTTTACATCGGGATTAGATTCACTATTTTGTGCTTACCGCCCGTTCAGCCATGAAAGCATAGCGTCAAGCACTATGAAATTCTAAGAAACTGTTGTACACTTCGCTATCAGCCGCCCGCTACTTGAGCGTGCTTTAGGAGAAAGAAATGAAAAAAAGATTTGTTTTAATTATGCTTTTGGTTTGCATAGCTGGATTCAGTTCCGTTTTTGCAGATTCTATACACCAGATAACTCTTGGAGAAGAAGATGAATCTGTTCTTTTCTTTAACGACAGCGAAATTTATTTTATGCTGCCTTATGAAAAGAAAATGATGAAGCTGGACAGAAAGCTTCTTGCCTATGACAAGGACGGTTTCTTGAAACTGACTTTTAATGGACGGCAGGCACTTATTATAGACGGTCAAAATAAGAAGCAGCTTTTTGCAAACTTTCGAACAGACGGAAAAAATGAATATGACAAATATTCCAATTCAGAAGACAAAACAGGTGGGTACTCTCCCTTCTATGACCATAATGTAAAGTCCATTTCAGCCTCTTCCAGTTTAAAAGAAACTCAATACGGGCAAGATATTGTTTACGCACCTATCAATCTTTTCAGGGCATTTGAAACCGGCTGCCGTTGCCACCCTTACTGGTGGAACTATTCCCATATTCCGTGGGTAGAAGGTGTTAAGGGATACGGAATCAACGAAACTCTTTCCATCGAGTTTAAAAATCAAGTTTATGGATTTTCAATTCTTAACGGATATGCTGACATTCAGAACATGAAGCTTTTTAAAGAAAACAGCCGTGTAAAAAAACTGAAGGTTGAAGACCTTGAAAACAAGTTGGAATACATCATGGATTTTGACGACAAGATTTACTTCAATTATCTTGAACTATCAAAACCGTCAAAATCAATAAAGCTGACAATTCTTGATGTTTATAAGGGAACAAAATATCAGGACACATGCATCTCTGCAATGGTTGAAGATACACGCGAAAAATCAAATGATGACTGGGAAACAAAAAATTTTGAAAATTACAAAGCCCAATGTTCCTATTCTGATGATACCGCACTATTCAAAAAATATTTTGAATATGTTTCCCAGCCTTTAGAAAATTCTTCAATTTATGAAAAAACTGAAACTGTGAAAAAGACGAAAAATCTTTTCAATCAAGATTTCTATTGGATTGATGATTATAGGTCAATGAGCACTTCTGAAGATTCTGACAGCCGCTATACAACCCTTACGTTTTCTCTTGGCTCAAATAAATATGATTCTCAGAATGCGGATATGTATATTGACGAATACGGATACAAACATCTGAAGCTTTTTGATGAGAATAAGAAACTTGAACATCACTTTACCATTATTGATACATATACAGCAAAAGTGGTTGAAAGCGAGTATTACTGGGTGTATGAACCGAATTTGTTCCGATATTCGTTTTTTGAACATAGTTCTGAATTCCTTAAAGATGATAAAGCAGCAGTTGAAAAATACTTTTCAGAACCATCAATAAGACACAACAATGGTGATAAGATTAAAAACTACAAAGCTTCGTCATATCTGAAAGAAGGAAAAACATCTTATATGCCTGAAAATACCGCCAAAATTTATGCATTGGTGGCAAATTATAAGCAAGTAAATCTATGGAGCAATCAGATAACACCTTGGGTCGAAGGAAAGAAAGGCAACGGCATCGGTGAAACATTTGAGTTTGACATGACTTATTCTGCCAGAGAGCCTTGGGATATCCGCATACTTAACGGCTATGTTGATCCTTTGAAACCACATCTTTTCAAAGAAAATAACCGCATCAAAAAAGCTCTTCTTGAAACTGATACTGGCATCAAAAAGGAATTTGAGTTCAGAGATGAAGTTGAGTTTACACAGATTATTCTTCCCAATGACGTAAAACATATAAAGCTCACAATTCTTGAAGTTTATAAGGGAACAAAATATCAGGACACTTGCATAACTTCTGTGGAAGTTAACGAAAAAGCAAACGAGAAATAAAATTCATAACAATGCTTCAAAGCGGGTTTGCAGACAAGCCCGCTTTTTTTGTGCTTACCGCCCGTTCAGCCATGAAAGCATAGCGTCAAGAACAAGCTTGGAGTTGCCCACGTTGCAGTGACCGCCGGCATTGTCTTTTTCGCTGAAAAGCCGCAAAGTGAGCGACCGCGCGTTTGTAAGCAAATCGAATTCTTCGTGGAAAAGCCGCGGATTGATGAAATGGTCTTCGCGTGCGCCGAGAACAAGCACATCTTGCGTAATCTTGTCCGCAATGCCATGAAGCGTGAACTTTCTAATCCGTGCGATGTATTCCATCGGAGTCTTTGCATCATAAGCGTACATACCGTGCAGAAGATTCCAGCGCACAAGCTCATCTTGCTTCATCATCTTTTTATAGAAGCCGTTCATTATGTTGCGCACCGGCGAAGACAAGATTTTTTCGATAAACGAGGCTACATTTCCAGGGTGGTCTGAAAGAACAACATGGAAAAAATCCGGGAAAATCGACCAGGCAATTACCTTGTTTATGCGCTTTTCAAACGCAGCCGCGCGCGGGGCAAGATAGCCGCCAAGAGAAGCACCTATTATTGCGACATTTTCAAGCTTGAAATAGTCAAGAATTGCTGAAACAGGCTTTTCCCATTCGTGTGTAAATTTCATGTTCTGCACACGAAGCACGCCGCCCTGCCCCGGCCCTTCAAAAAGATAAACATCGTAGCCGCCCTGTGCAAGATAAAGCATTGGAAAGAACAGCTCTTCAAAATAGCTGTCGTTGCCGCCATGAAAAAGGATTGTGCCGCGGGAAGCACCGCCGCCGTTGTCAGCAGATTTTGCAACCATAACAGGCAGTTTTCCGCCTTGATACGGCACAAAATGGCGGCTCACTTTGCCACTCTCAAAATAATCAGCGTAATATTCATAAAAAAGCGCGGCTGCTTTTTGATACTGCGCCTGTTTTTGCGGGTCAGAATCATACATAAAGAATTCGGCCATGCGGGCATAAGCTATTTCGTTTTGCGTGCGCCCTTCTTTATGCGCTTTTGCTTCAAGCGCGGTCAGCGTGCGCGTCCAGTCTTCGCTTGTCTTGATGTTCGTACATTCGCGGCAGACTTCGGCTTCATCGCCGCCGTCCCAAAAAATAACGCGGTTAAGCTGAAAATTGAAATTCGCATCTGAAACAATTTTGTGTGTTCCTGTTTTAAAAGAAACAGGCATATTTGAATCGTATTTTTCCATCATTTGGCTCCTTGAATTGAATGTAGCACAAATGATTTTTTAGAACTTTCAATTAGATGCTATTTTTGCTTTTCAAAAACTGTGAAAAAGAGATACCGAACATGCGCTTGAATGTGGCGGCAAGATGAGAAGATGAATCAAAACCTGCATCAAGCGCCGCCTGCGTAAGATTGTTTCCGTTACGCACATGTGCAAATGCTTTTTGAATTTTGATAAACGCTAGATAACGGTGCAGCGGAATTCCGGCTTGCTCTGTAAACAAATGCGAAAGCCTGCTTTGCGAAAGATTCGCCGTATCACACAGAAGCTTCATAACATCGTGCGGAATCGTTTCAAGTTCTGAAAGCATTGCTTTTACAGCGGTTATCCGCCTGTCAATTGCAGAATCAGGCTGGCTTCTGCTTTTCCAGCCGATGCTCTCAAGAATTTGCGCATCAAGCTCAAGGCAATCATCAGTTTTCGGTATGCAGAAATTTTCAGCATGAAAGAGATTCGCGTACCGCGCTGAAACGGCAGTTATCTTATCGAGAAACTGTTCATCAGGCAGATAAAAGCTTTTTTCTTGTAGGAAAGCTTCTTTGACATAACGCCCTAACGCGCTCACCGGCTCAAACAGACAAACTGTTGCAATGCAGCCGTCAAGATTGACTGTATGCGGCACGTCTGAAGCGATAAACACGGCACGCCCTTCAAAAACCGCACCATCAGCCGTGCCAGAAAAACTGCACTCCGGCGAAAAGATAAAGTGCAAAGCAAGATGGCTGTGCTTGTCCGGCGTGCCATAATCAGCAATGCACGAAAGATGATCATAAGTATAAGCGAGAAGCTTGGTCATTTATTGTTTTTTCCATGCGAAAAAAGCAGGCAAAAAGAAGTTAGTTTCAAACAAGCTTTCAAGACCGCCTGTCAAGCCAGATTCGCCTGCAAGTCTTGAAAGCAAGACAACAAGCGCATAAACACCTTTTTGTCAAATTTTCATTTCCATGAATTCGTCAATTACTTGAAGCACCGGCACAGCGTATTCTTCGCCGCCGAAAAGCCAC
>JAEEGH010014380.1_pt1 | contig 17368 bp, 15 predicted proteins | sample 9134181 | NCBI WGS metagenome assembly JAEEGH01 (sample SAMN16246544, study PRJNA631951) | gut metagenome | biome: gut microbiome; feature: rumen; material: DP-attached | host: Bos | place: Iran: Karaj | collected 2018-10
TAAAATATAGAGAGAAAAGTAGCGTGACCTTAAAGCCACGCTACTTTCATCCTAAATCAGGAAGGTTCAGATTTCAGAGCAATTTGTAACTTGGGTAACACCATTAATAGTCTGAGTTACAGAAAGATCACTGCAGCTCTCGACTCCAGTGAGTGTAACTTCCTGCATCACTTCACCATTCATTGTGGTAGTGCATTTGCAATCAACTTTTTTTTTGCAGCCAACGAGGCAGAAAACCATGGCAACGGCGGCCAAGAACATTACTTTCTTCATGATTTTTTTGTTTTTGGGGTTAGTAATTCAGCCACAAAAATAGGAAAAAAAACAACACTAACATTTTTTTTTACTTCTTCGCGCGAGCGGGGGGGGTAAAAATATGATTCACAACATGTTACATGCGCGATTTTTTTTGGGCTACAATTCACAAAATAAGGCAAAAACAAAGAAATAATTCCCTTAAAAAAAAATTTTGATGTATTCCGATACATGCCTAACCGTCCCGTCCAAAACTATAAGGGGAGGTAAATCACTTTCTTCGTTTCGAAGAACTCTTCTTCGAACCATTCGCTGATGTCCCACGTCTTCACCTTGTGGCGGAAGGGGAATAGTTCGTTCGTCAGGTCACCCCCCTTGAGGTAGAGGATGCCGTTACGGAGAGTGTTGTATTGTGTCTTTGAGATTTTCTTTTTCACCCAAGGGACAAATTCACCCAGGGTGGTAACGGCGCGCGAAACGACGAAATCGAACTCGCCGTCGAGTTGCTCGGCACGTATCTGTTGCGCTTTGGTATTAGTGAGTCCGAGGCGGTCGATCACATCGCTCACCACCTTGATTTTCTTTCCGATGGAGTCGACAAGCGTGAAGCGGGCATCGGGAAACATGATGGCCAGAGGCACACCGGGAAATCCGCCGCCGGTGCCCACGTCAAGGATTTCGCTCATCGGTGCAAAGGGCATCACCTTGGCGATTGCCAACGAGTGCAGCACATGATGCTCGTAGAAGTGCTCCATATCCTTACGCGAGATGACGTTAATCTGGGCATTCCATTCCTCATAAAGAGGTAAAAGAGCGGCAAACTGTTCACGCTGCCGCTCTGTCAATTTGGGGAAATATTTTATAATAATATCCACTTTGTCATTAACCTATAACCTCAAACCAATAACCATTACAGATACGCTTTCAGGTGTTTGCTCTTGCTGCTGGTCTTCAAGCGTTTGATACCTTTCTCCTTGATTTGACGCACACGCTCGCGGGTGAGATTGAACTTCATGGCAATCTCGTCGAGGCTCAGCGGGTGAGGCAAACCTATGCCAAAGTACATCTTGATAACCTCGCGCTCATATTCGGTCAGCGTGGAGAGGCTGCGCTCAATCTCCTGGGAAAGCGATTCCTGCATCAACTTGCTGTCGGTCGGAGGAGTGTCCTCGTTGGGCAGCACATCGACGAAGTTCACATCCTCGTCGCTGGCCAACGGTGCGTCGATGGAGACGTGACGGCCGCTGATGCCCATGATGGCCTTGATTTTGTCCTCGGGGATGTCGAGCAGTTCGGCCAACTCCTCCTCTGAAGGCGGACGCTCGAGTTGCTGCTCCAGTTTGGAGATTTCCTTTTTCAGTTTGTTGAGGGCACCCAACTGGTTGGAGGGCAGACGCACGATGCGGCTGTTCTCGGCAATAGCCTGGAGGATGCTCTGGCGAATCCACCACACGGCGTAGGAGATGAACTTGAAACCGCGGGTCTCATCGAAGCGTTTGGCAGCCTTGATAAGTCCCACATTGCCCTCGTTAATGAGGTCGGGCAAAGAAAGTCCCTGATTCTGATATTGCTTGGCCACCGACACCACAAAGCGCAGGTTAGCCTTGGTGAGGCGTTCCAATGCGGCCTGGTCGCCCTGCTTGATGCGCTGCGCAAGCTGCACCTCCTGCTCGGGGGTAAGCAACTCCTCGCTGCAGATATCCTGCAGGTATTTGTCCAGAGATTTGATGTCGCGGTTGGTAATCGAATGTGTAATCTTCAGTTGTCTCATACATCACCTAATTAGTTATCACCTAAAATTATAACCAAGTAACGCAGAAATTTCTAAAATGTTACATTGTGTGTATATTTTTTTTCTTAAAAGCTGTTTTTTTAACATTTCAAGAGCTTCCATCCTTACATTTTCACCATCATCCCTACAAAACAAAGAAGAATCTAAACAATTATGTATCAGCAGAAAATAGCACTGAAGGAAAAATACTTTTGACAAGGAGATTTTTCCTATCGAAATTTTGCGTATCTTTGCATTCGAAAAAACATTCATAAAACAAAAAAACAACCATTTATGAAAAAGCTCATCTTACCTGTCCTTGCGGCACTTCTTATGGGGTTGTTCTCCACCTCGTGCCATAAGGACGATGTGATTGAAAGCATGAATACGGTATGGACCGAATTCACTGTAACCAACGACATGTGGACTGTCGACCAAGCTACCGACGATTTGGTATGTTCCCTGGAATGGGATGTGCTGACAGATTACGTGTTGAGGTGTGGTAATGTGCAGGCCTACATGTATGAGGGTGTTCGCCAAGTGCCGCTGCCTTATGTCTACCCGGTCACTTTCTCTAATGGCGAAGTCCGTCCTTTGGAAATCCGCTTCGACTTTGAAAAGGGCATTATCACCTTCATCGTCACCGACTGTGGCGAATATCTAACCGACCAGGCCACCCTGCTGACCATGCGTTTCCGCACTGTCTGCACCTATCCGGTCAACTATGTGTTGCCCCACGACAAATAGTCGTTAGCGAAGCATCACCTCATTAAGGGTCTTGACTCTCACCTCCAAGTTTCCAATGTCGGCCTTCGGGTCGACGGGAATGAAACGGGAAGTGAGGGTCTCGCCTTTTCTAAGGTCGAAGAAATTATGGGTGAAGTGGCCGTTGAGGTGAGGTTCTGTCTCAAGATAGACATCGTAGAGGTCGCTCTCGGCGGTGATGGTAACCTCCAGATGAGAGGTGAGAGATGAAAGGTGAAAGGTGTATTTAGGTTCGGAATAGGTACGATCCTTGGGATAAACACTGTAATATTGCTCCCACTGCCGGAGGTTGACATCATCGGCATACAACGCCTGCGCCCTGTAATGCAACGCTTTCCAGTTGCCATAAAAATCGATTGACGACCATGAAGCCACTGGCCAGCAGTCGTTGAGTTGCCAGTAGAGCGTACCCATGCAGTGGGGCCGATGTTTGATGTGCTGGAAAATGCCGTAACCCGTTCCCCATGCTTGAAGCAACTGACTGACATAGCAGAAATCCTCGAGGTTCAAACTCTTACTGTCACAGCCATAGTACTGCATCATGGCTTTATCGATAATCTCGCGACCACGCGAATGTTTTTGATGATTTTTGAGTGTCGGCGAATCGATATAGAGCTGGTCTTCTGGGCAGAACTGACGGATGGTGCTAATCATGGGATAGCTCTGGAAGCCATATTCGCTCATGAAACGTCCCGTCTTCTCGGCATATTTCTCAAAAGGCTCCTCGCCCCACCAGACACCCCAGTAGTGGCTGTCGCCATGAGTGATGCATTCCGGATGTCCCCAGCCGTAGAGGGGCGAGGTAGTGATGTAGGGGCGATGCAGGGGGTCGCAATCTCTCACCGCTTGCGCCAACAGACTAGTTGTACTAGTATTACTAGTCATACTAGTATACCCAAAGAGGGTATCCATCGCTTTTTCGAGTCTTGCACGCTGCTCGGGAGTCCATTTATAAACTCCTTGCCAGCCCCAGTCTTCCCATCCATTCTTCACCTCGTTGTTGCCGCACCAGAGCACCACACAGGGATGCTTCGCAATGCGCCTGACATTCTGGTAGGCCTCTTCCTTAATGCTCTCCAACATCAGCGAGTCGTCCGGATAGAGCATGGTGCTGAAGTTGAAATCCATCCAGACCATGATATCCAGCGAATCGCAGAGGTCGAAGAAGTAGTCGTGCTCGTAGATGCCGCCACCCCATAGGCGGAGCATGTTGAAACCCGCCTCCTTGGCGGAACAGAGCAGGTGACGGTATCGGGCGCGATTGGCGCTGTCGAGGACAGGAAAACTGTGGACGGGAATCCAGTTGGCACCCTTGACGAAGAGGGGCTTTCCATCGCGGTAGAAGGTGAAACTTTGACCGATGCTGTCTCGCTCCTGTCGGAGCTCAACTTTTCTAGTTGAACTAGTTATACTAGTTGAACTAGTCATACTAGGTTTTCTGGAAGTGATATACACGGACTTCCAGATGCCGCAAGTGGGCAGCGTGGGGCCCCAGTCCCAGCCCTGCTGGTAGGGTGCAATGCGCGTGAACGCCCTCCAGTCGGGCAGCGGGATGCCATAGTCGACTTCGCGTACAGAGTCGGCCAATGGGGAAAATGATACTATGACAAGGATGCTGTCGTAGTGTTCCCTGCTGGTAGAGATGGGAATGACACTTTCGACAAACATATTGTCTATCACCTCGGTGCCCACTTCCGGATCCAAATCTCCCCAAAATGCAACCCACGTAACCAATGCATTCCCTGCCAACCCTTCGCAAACAAGATAGAGCGGTCCTTCTGGGATATCCTCACCACGTAAAACGGTACGGTATTCCCATTCACATAGATTCACCCACCACACGGAATCCTCATTGGTTGCCATGTATGGATCGGGTATAAGCCCGTTGTCCATTAAGTCGGTGTGGATAAAACCTGGCACCGTGGCGGGATACCACCGCCCATTGTATTTAAAATGCCAGTCGGTCAGCTCCACATGGTCGAGTTTCGTTGCACAAGCCACCAGCAGCAATGGTAGCAGGAAAAGAAGCGTCCGTTTCATTTACCTTAAATACATTAAACTACTGTCTACCCAACTACTTTGTTTTCCAGAAGGCGAAGACGACGGCGAGGATGATGCAGCCAAAGCTAACAATATGATTCCATCGAATAGGCTCCCCTTTGAAGACCGTAGCCACAATAATGGTAAAGACCAACAGCGAGATACATTCCTGGATGATTTTCAACTCCATGAGAGAGAATGGTCCACCGTTAATCTGACTGCCGATGCGGTTGGCGGGAATCATAAAAGCATACTCAAACAGCGCCAACCCCCACGAAGTGACGATGATAAGGATAAGGGGCCAGTCGGTATTAATTTTCAGTTCCGTAAGCTTCAGGTTCCCATACCAGGCGAAGGTCATAAAAACATTGCTCACCACGAGCAACAGAATTGTTATCAGTGCTTTTGACATAGCAATCTCATTAACATAGAATAGGCTTGGTTTGTGGTGCGGTCGATAGTCTGCTGGCGGCGGTCACCGTAGTGCATTAGCTGCGTAACAGTCTTCTCTTTGTTGCAGACAGCCACCCAGACGGTTCCAACAGGTTTCTCCGGTGTGCCTCCTCCGGGACCGGCGATACCTGTAGTGGCGATAGCGTAGTCGGCACCTAACCGATTTCGTACCCCTTCCACCATCTCGCGGACGGTTTCCTCGCTCACAGCGCCGTGAGTCACGAGCGTCTCGTGCTTCACGCCGAGGGTGCTCTCCTTCACCTCGTTGCTATAGGCCACCACTCCCCCTTTGAAATAGGCTGAGGCGCCAGCTTGCGCCGTGAGCAGACGCGCGATATTGCCACCCGTGCAACTTTCAGCGGTGGCAAGGGTCTCCCCTCTCTCGATTAGCGTCTTATGGACCAACTCATCAAGGGTCTCGCAGTCCTCGCCGACGATGTACTGGCCAGCGAGGGCATAGAGCCCCGGCAGGAGACTAGTTAAACTGGTTCCACTAGTTCCACTAGTGAATCTAGCAGTCAGCCTCAGCTTGACCATTCCCGCCACAGGCAGGTAAGCCAACTTGACATTTTTCGGCAGCGACAGCTCCCACGGTTCTATCAAATCGCTCAAAAAGCTCTCCCCGATGCCCTGCACCAAAATGTTTTTGGTGATGATGGTATCGGTGCCAAAGGTCTCCTGCAACTTGGGAACAACGCGATTCTTCATCAGCCACTCCATCTCGAAGGGTACCCCAGGCATGGACACCAAGACTTTATTTTTTTCACCTTTCACCTTTGACTTTTCACCTTTACTGAACCACATGCACGGGGCGGTGCCTAAATCGTTGTTCAGCACCTCGCAGCACTTAGGTACCAGCGCCTGAGCACGGTTCACAGGCGTCAGTTCGTAGCCTCGGGCAGCGAAGATACGTTTCACATTCTCCAATGCCATCTCATTTTCCACCAGCTCGCTATCGAAATATTCGCAAAGCAGTTTTTTGGTGATGTCGTCCTTCGTGGGTCCAAGGCCACCAGTGACCAACACAGCATCGCTCTCACATATCGCCTCGTCAACGGCATCCCAGATGTCCTTGTTCACATCTCCCACCACCATAGTCTTGCAGACTTCCATACCCGCTCCGGTGAGCAGACGGCTCATTGTCGAGGCATTGGTGTTGACGACCTGCCCAATCAGCAGTTCGTCACCTATATTAATGATTGTAACGTTCATAATTTATATTTTCTGTCGTACTCCTCATAGGCGTAGTCCAAGCCACTCTCCTCGTCGAACATCGGCTCACTGAGGTTCACCAGCGTGAATTCTGACATATCGATGGTTGGGAAAAAGACATCGGCTTCATAGTCGCGGTACACCCGAGTGATATACAAACGATTGGCGAATGGCAGAAGAAGCTGATAGATGGCCGCGCCACCCATGACGAATACTTCTTCGTCGCAATCTTTCAGCGTCTTAAACAACTCATTCACGCTGTGTACAACCTCGGCACCTTCGGCCTCAAAGTCGGGATTTTGTGTGAAGACGATATTTTTTCTGCCAGGCAAAGGACGCTTAGGCAGACTTTCCCATGTCTTGCGTCCCATCACCACAGGATGGCCCGTAGTGAGTTTCTTGAATCGTTTCAAGTCGCCACTGAGGTGCCACAGCAGGTCATTGTTCTTGCCAATAGCACCGTTCTGCGCAATTGCCACAATAATCGAAAGACTCGGTTTCTTATTAATATCTATCATTGTTTGAAAATCTTTGTTGCTCTATCGAAAATCCCATTGCACCAAGCCAGTGCCAACCCATAGTTACTCACTGGCACACCTGCTTCCAATGCCGGCAGCAGACGTGCTTTCACCTGTTGTGCCGTAATCACACAACCGCCGCACTGAATTACTAGTGCGTAAGGTGAAAGGTGAGAGGTGAAAGGTGAAAGAGTGTCGTTTCCTGCGAGGATGTCAAACTGAAGTTTTTTCCCTGTGGCTTTCTGTAGCAGGGCAGGCAGTTTCACACGACCAATATCCTCACAGGTGACGTTGTGTGTGCAACTCTCAAGCAGCAGCACACGGTCGCCATCCTTCAAATCTCCTATTTTCTTAGTTCCTTCAAGATATTCTTGAAAAAGACCTTTCTGCCGCGCCAACACCACACTGAAGCTGGTCAACGGAATCTCCTCGGGAACTATTGTAGCCACCATGTGGAACACCTGACTGTCGGTCACCACCAATTGTGGAGGTTCTTTCAATGTAGCCAGCGTGGACGGTAGTTCCTCAGGCTGACAAAAATATGCCATTGAGTGGAGATCCATCAAATCGCGCAGCACCTGCACCTGTGGCAAAATCATGCGTCCTTCGGGAGCCGACGAGTCGATGGGAGTCACCAACACCACGGTATCACCTGCTGTCACCACATCGCCCAACAATGACCGTCCGCGGTAGGCGCTCTCGGGGAGAGCCTCCTTTATCTGAGCAATCAACCGATCTTTATCGATGGGTGCCGCTTTAGTAAGCACTTTCAGTATCGGCGTACCATGTTCCATACACCAAGTCTCCACTTTCTCCTCAGGCTCACCCCATTCTGTGTAGAGCAGCAATGCCAGATCCACTTCGGCCAACGCCGCCATACTCTTCTCCACACGTAGCGCCCCTAACTCACCCTCATCATCGATACCTGCAGTGTCTATCAGCAACACTGGCCCAATGCCGCCGATTTCCATACTCTTGCGCACGGGATCCGTGGTGGTGCCGGCAGTGTCACTCACGATAGCAATCTGCTGACCCGTCAGCAAGTTGATCATCGTACTCTTACCCACATTTCTACGGCCGAAAAAGCCTATCCTGGGCTTCAGTTCATTCCCTTTTTTCATGCTGCAAAAATACGAAAAAAAAAGCACACACTACCGAAAAGTTATCAACCCCATTGCAAATCTCAGAAAATGTCGTATCTTTGCAACACGAAAAATAAAGACCCATGAAGAAACTTTGGATTTTAACACTTTTGTTTTTAGCGCCTTGCCTCTGCCTCGCACAGAATGACGAGGGCGAAGATGTAATTGTCGAAGATGGCGGTTGGTTCTCCTTCGAGGCTCCACACTACGAAGATATCAAACGTGCTATCGCCGATTCCAACAGCGACTATTACTACCCCAAACTACTCGAACGTCTGGCTATGGCTGACACTACACTCGCAGAAGACATCAATACAATGCGCTGCCTCTATTACGGCTATGTCTTCCAGTCCGATTTCAATCCCTATAAGCATTTCGACGAGCAAAATGAAATTCAGAATATACTCTTTGGCGATACAGAACCTTCGAAAGCCGACTTCGAAAAGGTCATCGAATTGGCCGAAAAAGTGATTGCCCAGAAGCCCACCGAGTTGCCGATGTACTACTATCGCCTCATAGGCTACTTTTACGCCTATGGAGACAGCGACCCGCGCACCACGGATGCCCGCTTCCGCCTCGATATGCTGTTCAACGCCATATATTCCAGTGGCAATGGCAGCCGAGAGGCTCCTTTCCACGTCAGCACCGTGATGCATTCTTATTTCATCATGTCCATGAACGACCTCCACCCCCAGCATCAAGCGCTGATTTTTGTCAACGGTCGCGCCTGCGACGCCTTCCCCCTCAAAGAAAACGAGGCAGGTGTGGACACACTATTCTTTGATGTCACCGAATGTATGCATTTCTGGGACAACTCGTTCGACTCAGACGATAAAGCCACCACGGAAGAAGCCGGTACGCTATTGGAACTTCCTCTGGGCACACATTTCATCATCAAACTCGATGAAGAACTGGACGACGAAGAGACAGAATTCAAAGTGATAATAATGGAACCTTTCGACAAAGTAATAGACCGTTACGACAATGACGACTTATTCGCCAAAGAAGGTGAACCTGGAACCATCGAGGGTTTTTTCTGCCGTTCCACCTATGGCACGACTGTAGAGGAAATACGTGACAATGTGAAGATTGTTCTGATAACAAAGAGTTGGTGTAAGGATATGGCCAGTTTTGACACCGATATCCGGTGGGAAGACGGAACATGGGAGAAGACCTCAAACAACGGTATTTGGCCTAAAGCCAAGGGTACCGAAATATGGGGTCCTGGCTATGACATGTTAAAAATCTCGAATTTACGCAAATTCAAGCAATAGCGTTAGGCGAAGAGGGCACGGAAAGCCTCCTCGATGACACTTGCCGGTACCACCTCAATGTGGTACCGTTTTTTATCCAGTTCGCGGAGGTTGTACTTGGAGACGAAAATCTTCTCAAAGCCCAATCGGTCAGCCTCGGCAACACGCTGCTCCACACGGGAGACTGGACGCACCTCTCCACTGAGTCCCAACTCGGCAGCAAAACAGATGCGCGGCGAGATGGGGATATCGACATTGGAACTGAGGATGGCACAAGCAACCGCAAGGTCGATGGCAGGGTCGTTGACACGCAAGCCTCCGGCGATATTGAGGAAGACATCTTTGGCGCCAAGCTTGAAACCGCAGCGTTTCTCAAGGACAGCCAACAGCATCGACAGACGCCGCATGTCGAAACCGTTGGCGTTGCGCTGAGGAGTGCCGTAGACGGCGCTGGAGACGAGGCTCTGCACCTCGATAAACATGGGTCGCGCCCCCTCAAGAGTGGCGGCAACAGCGGCACCAGAGAGTGTCTCGTCGCGCTGCGAGAGAAGAAACTCTGAGGGATTAGGCACCTCGCGGAGGCCGCTGCCTAGCATCTCGAAGATGCCTATCTCGGCGGTGGAGCCAAAACGGTTCTTCAGTGCTCGCAGGATGCGGTAGCCGTAGTTTCGGTCACCCTCGAACTGGAGGACAGCATCGACGATATGCTCCATCACCTTCGGACCCGCAAGGGTACCGTCTTTGGTAATATGCCCAATGAGCAGTACAGGGACACCGGTGGTTTTGGCATAATGCTGGAACTCAGTGGTACACTGGCGAATCTGGCTCACGCTGCCAGCAGGTGAGTCAATGTCCTCGGTGGAAATGGTCTGAATGGAGTCAACAATCAGCAAGTCTGGCTGCACAGTTTCGACATGCTCGAAGATACGCTGCGTGACCGTCTCACTGACCACATAACACTGTTCTGTATTGATACCAATGCGGTCCGCCCTCATCTTAATCTGTTGTTCGCTTTCCTCACCGCTGACATATAGTAATTTGCGGTCGTGGATAGCCAATGCCGTCTGCAGCAGCAGGGTACTCTTGCCGATGCCGGGTTCACCACCAAGCAGCAGCAGACTTCCCGGGACGATGCCGCCACCCAGCACCCGGTCGAACTCACCGCAATGCGTCGGGATACGCTTCGTCTCGCTATAGGTCACCTCTTGGATGCGTTTAGGAGTTGAGACTGCTTGATTTCCAGAATGCTTAATTGTCTGAGAGGAGGTAGCTTTCACCACTTCCTCGGCGAAGGTGCCAAACTTGCCACACTCGGGGCAGCGTCCCAGCCATGAGCTGCTCTGATAGCCGCATTCCTGACAAAAATAATATGTCTTTGCTTTTGCCATTTTTAGAATTCATCTATAATTTTGTCCACACGGTAGACCTTGTCTCCACGGTGAAGCATCTCAGTGGTAGCAAAACTGAAACAGTCGCCTTGGTGCACTTCGGGGACAGGGTCACGGTCGGTGCGGAGTTCCTCTATTGTGGCACGATAGACACCTGTGGTTTCTCCCGTAACCATCACCTCGTCGCCCACCTTCAATGTTTCTGCCGTCTGCAACTTCACCTCAGCGACATTGATGCGACCAAAATAGTTCTTCACCAAACCCAGATAGACCTTATTCTCGGTGGCCTGAGAGCCATAGCGCTCGCTCCATTCACCGAGCTTTCGACCCATATAGTATCCGTCCCAGAAACCGCGGTTGAAGACTGTGGCAAGACGCTGCATCCAGCCTTCAATCTTCTCTTTGGAGTAACTGCCGTCTTCAATGGCTTCCACTGCCTCTCGGTAGCATTCGGTGACCGTGCGCACATAGTCGGCGCTCCTCCCCCGCCCTTCTATCTTCAACACCCGCACGCCAGCCTTCACAATCTTGTCAAGGAAACCTATGGTGCAGAGGTCTTTAGGCGACATGATGTATTCGTTATCAATCTCCAATTCAAGGTCGCTTTCCTTATCCTTAACGATATATCCGCGTCGGCACACCTGCAGGCAGGCTCCACGATTTGCAGAGTAGTTATAGTTATCAAGCGAGAGATAACACTTTCCACTGACGCTCATACACAAGGCGCCATGGGCGAAAACTTCTATTTGTACCAACTCTCCTTTAGGTCCGCGGATGTCGTTGTCAGCAATGAACTGCGTAATCTCCGCCACCTGTCGCAGTGGCAGCTCGCGGGCGGTAACAATGACATCGGCGAAGCGAGCATAGTAGCGTACCGCCTCGATATTAGAGACATTGCACTGTGTGGAGATATGCACCTCCACTCCTATCTCATTAGCGTAAGTGATGACAGCCATATCGGAAGCGATGATGGCACTGACACCCGCCTCTTTGGCAGCATGCAGCAGGGCATGCATTTCCTCTATCTCGTCATTATAAATGATGGTATTGACGGTGAGGTAGGTACGCACACCAGCAGCGGTAGCTCGCCGGCAGATCTCGACGAGGTCGTCGACAGTAAAATTCGCTGCCGAACGGGAACGCATATTCAACTTTCCCACACCAAAATAGACGGCGTTGGCTCCTCCTTGAATGGCTGCCTGTAGGCTCTCGTAAGAGCCCACGGGGCTCATAACCTCTATCTTATTCATTTAGAAACTGAAAGTAAGACCGACGGAACCTGTAAAAACATCGTAAAGCATCCCGTTAGCCTCATCATTCATCCAATCGGACATGATAGCGACACCTGCTTTCACGTTGAATTTCACATTCTTGCTACCCACACGGAACATCACCTGCGGTTCGAAAAGCATATTGGTTTTTTTGTACTCCTCGTACTTCGATAAATCTTCCGTCCCATCGGAGTTGTATTTGTGGTACTCGTAGTCAGGAATGAAAGCACCAGCCTTCAAACCAAAACCCAAATCGAAATGCGCTCCCGTGAGGTCGTGCCAACCAAAGTTAATCTGACCAAAAGGCAGATGGTAGTGACCCGAGAACTTCTCCTTGTCATCATCAGAATCTCTATTGGCACCACCATAACCGTAACCGGCATATAACTCAATGACACTATTGGCACCCAGTGGATAATAGAAACCAGGAGCCACCTGTCCGTACCAGTTGTCACCACCATAGTTCACATGCACCTGACCAGTCAGCCAATCGTTGAAACCATGACTTGCTGTAGCATTGAGATTGATGGCATCGAGTGTCGCCCACATGGACGCGCCCACCGAGGCATCGATACGGGTGTCTCCAGAGTGGTTGATGAGAGGAATATCGACCGCCTGAGGGTGATAAACGGTACAACTGGTCACCATCAGCGAGAGAAACACCGACAGACAAACAAAACGCATACTCTTTTTCATAACCATAATTATTTTAAGATTTATATTTTTGCTTCTATTTCATGTACTTGTCCATCATCCACAAGGGTAATAACATTTGCTATTGCACCGTTTCCTTGTCTTGTGCACTTGATGATGTACAGAGAAGAACCATAACGATAACGTACTGTGAAGTCATTCCATCCCGAGGGTACTCGAGGATTGATAGTTAACTGGTTGCCTTCTTTACGGAAACCAAGGATGTTCTCGATACCAGTCTTGTAGGCCCACGAAGCGGAACCTGTATACCACGTCCAGCCTCCACGACCCGGATGCTGCGGATTGCTGTAGATATCGGCAGCCATACAGTATGGTTCCACCTTGTATTTCAACACATCGGCCAATGTTTGCGTGCGATGGATGGGGTTGATGATAGAGTAGAGGTAATAGGCAATGTCATAGTGGCCTTCCTTCAACTGCGCCATGATGTACCACATGGCTCCATGCGTGTACTGTCCACCGTTCTCACGCACACCGACAGGATAGTTCATAATGTAGCCCGGTGACGGCTGTGAAGCCTTAAAGGCCGGCGTGAGCAATTGAATAATTTCGTGTTCGCGGTTCACCAATCGGTTGTCTGTCTCGCGGAAGACTGACTCTTTCTGCTTCTCCGTGGCCACATCGGTGAGGATGGACCATGCCTGCGAGATGAGGTCTATCTGGCATTCGACATTGTTGCGCGAACCCATGGGATCTCCGTTGTCAAAATAGGCGCGGAGGAACCAAGCGCCATCCCATGCGTGGTTCTGGATGGCTTCAACCAACTCATGACGGAATGTCGAGAGTTCCTCGCAATAACTCAAATCTGCTCCCGGCATCAACAGCGTCAGTTTCTCCATCTTCGGTAAGAGGTCGGCCAAAAAGAAGGCCACCCATACACTCTCGCCCTTGTTCTCCACTCCTACCCTCGACATACCGTCGTTCCAGTCACCACAGCCCATCAATGGTAGTCCATGGACCCCCTTGCGGCTCATTGCACGATTCACCGCTCTACGCAGGTGTTCATACAAAGAGGCTTTCTCATAGCCTTCGGCGTAGTTCATTCCACGCTCTGCCTCTCCCGGAATCAACTGGTCAGCCTGACAGAAAGGCACCATCTCTTCAAGAATCGAACGATCGCCCGTTACTTTCACATACTGGTAAGTCACAAAGACCAACCACAAGTAGTCGTCCGAGAATGTAGTCCTTGCTCCCATACGCATACTTTCGTGCCACCAATGCAGCACGTCGCCTTCGGCGAACTGATGCGCTGCATGGTCGAGAATCTGCCGACGAGCATAAGATGGGTCGCTATAGAGCAGCGACATCACATCCTGCAGTTGGTCGCGAAAACCTGTGGCTCCGCCCACTTGATAGAAGCCCGCTCTCGCAAAGAGTCGCGACGCATAGACCTGGTACAAGTACCAACGGTTGAGCATATTATTGAAAGCCTTATCAGGCGTTTCCACTTGGATATACGAGAGCTTCTCGTCCCAGAAGTCTACCACACGGTCGAACTCTTCATTGATGGTCGAGAGAGAAATACTGTTAGTAGAACTAATATCTCCAGTACAACCTGTAGAGATCACAAACGCAATCTCTTTCTCACCATTGGCAGGAATATTGACCACAAGTCCCAATCGCTTGCGATTAGGAGAGTGGAGCGAAATGTCTGTCAACGGTTCAGTAGCTGTCAATCGCACCATTTGGTCGTGATAGATGGGATGGTACACGTTGCGTACACAGAGGCAGTTGCACGCCTCGTCCCACTCCGAATAGAGGTAGCGGGCCGTCTGCTCCTCGCTCATGCCGAGTACTAACTTGTAGACCATATCAAGTTGCACATCCATCGAAGAATCCGTCCTATTGGAGACCTTTATCTGGTAGTATTTCTCTGGCTTCTCACATGCCACAAAGACACGCACTGCCACATTCATGTCGTCGTATTCCGCATCGAAAGCCGACCAACCTTGTCCGTGACGGGCAGTAGCGGGTACAAACTGCCGCTTGTTGATAAGAAGCATCTCGCTAGCATTGTCACGCACAATGTCGTTGCTCCATCCCGTCAGCTTGAACTGCTGTGCGTTGTGGGCAAAAGTAAATCCAGCCATCGTGCTACTGACAATACATCCAAAATGCTGATTGGCAATCACATTAACCCACGGCATCGGAGTATTGGTGTTCGTCACCACATAGTCGCGACCGCCATTATCGAAACCACCATATTGATTGTAGAACTCCAGATTGCTCCATACACGGAACTCTTTCTTGGGTTTAAGGACTGGATATTCCACCTTGTCCTGATAGTGCTGGTTGGCAATCTCCAACCTATGCAGCTGCTCTGCTATTGAGATGCCCTCAGCAGTGTTGAATACCAACCGTGCCACAGTATGTAACAGTACGCGCTCAGCCTCTGTCACATCTCTGCCGTCCAATACATACACCTTGCCGGCTTCGCTGTGTTCCGCCCACAGGTGCTCAGTATTGGCCATATTACGTATGAAATGTGTCAATCCCTCTCGCTCACCATACCCATCATTCGCTCCACTTCGGTCGCGCTCGATGGGTACATCATTGATAAACACCAGGTCGAGCTGCATTCCGTGAACCTTATAGTATTCAAAGGCTCTCAGCATCTCCTTGGCGAATCCGCTGCGCTCCATGCTGTCAATCTCCATCAGCAGTATTGCCAAGTCACCACTGATTCCAAAACGCCATAACCCGCTCTGCGAGAGGGTATTCTTTGCCAATATCGCCTGTCTGTCGTTGCCGAGGGTAGCGGTCTGAGCCATATACTTCGAAATGCTGTTATAAAGCCGCATCTGACTGCCTTTGAGCAACGACATGTTTGTGCGCATATTGTTGAACACCGATGCCGTCTTGAAGGCATGCTCCACATCCACTCCATTATGGTACTGTTCCGTCAATTGCAACAGATGTTCTTTCTCCTTAGCAAAACCAGTGAGAATATAAGCCTCCACACTCTTGCCAGCAGCCAAATGTACACGGCGACGCATACTCATCACAGGATCCAGCGTCGTACCCACAGTACCTGCCAACGTGCGGCGGTTTTCAATAACATCCGCGTGACGAAGGCTGTTTCCTCGACCGATAAACTTCACCCTCGATGTTTCATACTCCACTAAGTTGTTGTCCGACTCATTCACCCACAGCTTGTGCAGCATCCAATTCCTTGCGCCAAAACTTCCGGGACGGCTGAACAGCAATGCTTCATGCTCTTTGTCGTATTCCGACAGAATCTTCATAGCGTTGAATACTCGATGGTTCTCATCCTCCGCAGCTGGTGCCAACACCACTTCTCCATAGGTGGTGAGCTCTATGTCCACATCTACATTCTTATTGTTCGTGAAGGTCAGACGCCTGATTTCAGCGCTCCTGTCTTTCAGCACCGTCACCTCGGTCTTTGTCTCCACGCCATCGTCTACCCGCTGGAAAATCATCTTGTCGCTCGCGAAACTCACATGATAGCCTTCGGGCATCACATCCAACGGCGAGTAGGTGTTACACCACAGGTGGTCGTCCTGCAGATTGCGGATATATACGTATGTGCCGTAATGGTCGGAGCTGATCTTGCGGTAGCGTCCCAGCATGATGTTGCGATAGCGCGAAAATCCGCTGCCACGGTCGTTCATCAACACTGTATACTGACCATTGCTGATGATGCCCAACTCTGGCACATTGGCGATGGTGTCGAAGTCTCTTGCATCGCTCTCCGTCTGCACCTTCGAGTAGCGGTAACGCTTGTACTGCGTCACCTTCAGGTCGATATAAGGTCTCACCTGTGCTTTCTCTTTCAGCAACGTCTCCATACTCCGCATCGCAGGTTCCTGCATGAAGTAGCGCTGCAGACAGTGGTCGGAAAGATAGTTGGTCAAAGAAGCCAGAATCATACCCTGATGGTGCGCATAGTGCGCCTTCACCGGCACATGGTCCTCCTCGTCGTAGCTCTCATAGAAGCCAAAGTCGTCGTACATCTCAAGCGCTTTGAACTTCTGCATATTCTCGAATACCACACGGTCGTTGATTCCGATGGTCATCAGCGAACTGTAGGGTGATACCACAATGCGGTCAGGCGTGGTGTTTTGGAACTTCAGATAAGGGACACCAAAGGCGTGGTACTTGTAGTTCTGCGCGTCATCAAGCTCGTTGTAGGCAGTTTCACTGATACCCCACGGAGAGGGGAAGAATGCCCTCTGTGCTCGGATGGCGAAACTGTAGGTCTCGTCCATCAACGTATGCTTGTAGGTCGGCAGGAAAATCAGCGGCATGAAGTACTCAAAGAGTGTACCGTACCACGAAGCCACACCCTTGTAGCCCTCATACTGCACCAACGTCTTGTCTAAACAGAACCAGTGCTTATAGGGCGCATCACCCTGCGCAATAGTCAGGAAACTCGTCAGACGCGCCTCGCTGGCAAAATTGTTGTAGTGATACGGCAACAACGTGTAGTTCGTTGTATCATATCCGATGCTGAACACATCCAACTCCGGATTGTACAGTTTACGGAAATCCGTCTGCTCAATCAACCGCTCAACCTTCGCTTTTAATGAGGACAGAGTGGATGCGTCAGCCGATTCTTCATTCTT
>JAEEGH010014382.1_pt1 | contig 17367 bp, 10 predicted proteins | sample 9134181 | NCBI WGS metagenome assembly JAEEGH01 (sample SAMN16246544, study PRJNA631951) | gut metagenome | biome: gut microbiome; feature: rumen; material: DP-attached | host: Bos | place: Iran: Karaj | collected 2018-10
TGCTGGCACAGTACGAGGTGCTGCGCGAGAACGGTCACACGCCTTCTGAGGCTTTCAACGAGACCGTTGAGGAGCTGACCCAGAGCCTTGGCCCGCTTTTCGGTGCTAAAGGTATGGACTGGATGTATGCCAACTGCTCGACCACCGCTCAGCGTGGAGCTTTGGACTGGGCTCCCCGTTTCCACGACGCCATCAAGCCCGTCATGGAGTGGCTGTATTACTCGGTGAAGACCGGTAACGAAGCTCAGATTACCATCGACGCCAACTCAAAGCCCGACTACCGTGCCGGCTTGGAGAAGGAGCTGGAGGCTATGCGCAACCAGGAGATGTGGCGTGCCGGCGAGACCGTACGCAAGCTGCGTCCCGAATATCAGGAGGACTAAGCAAAAAGTGTGATGAACGTCGGTTTCAGGCTTTCACCATGAAACCGTCTTCCTGAGAAATATTTTCTTCCTGCACCAGACTGGTGAGTGCAGCATTTAACTCTTCCGTAGGCAATTGCAGACGGAAGAGTTCTGTTATGTGGTGGCGCTTCCCGTCCGACAGGAGTGCCAGTATCTGTTGCCGTGCCTGCTGCTGTCCCGCTTCGGTGACGAGTAGCCCCCGGTCCTGCAGACAGACGTCGCACTGGCCGCAGTCGTGGCTGGTCTGTTCGCCAAAGTATTCCAGCAGTTGTCGTGAGCGGCAGCGGTCAGTGCTCTGGGCATAGCGCAGCATGGCATGAATGCGCTCACGATACTGTTCCAGGCGGTCTTCATAGACCTGTCGGGGAATCATCACATGTTCTGCATCTTCGCGGCGCTGACAATAGCGGATGTAGGGAATCTGCTTGCGTGGGATGAAGCTCAGCAGGCAACGCTCGGAGAGTGCTTTCAGGATGTCGTAGGTCTGGGGTTGCGTGAGCCCTGCCTGCTGGGCTACGACACCCTCGTCGATGAAGCCGTAGTCGGCAAAGAGTCCACCGTAGTTACGCAGCAGTGCAATGATGACGCGCTCCTCGTCGGGGGTTACCTGACTGAGGCGGTAGAGGTCCTCGCGGCTGACGAGGAAGCGTACGCGAGCCTGATGGTCGGCCTCTTCGTCGTAGGCGATATAGCCTGCACGGTCCAGAATTTGCAGGGCTGCATGGACGCGGATGGGGAAGTGGTGAAAGCGCTGGCAGAACTCCTCGATGTGGAACTCATGCGTGACACCGTAGCCGTCGCCCGTCGCTATCTGGTAGTAGTAGGCCAGGTGCTCATATACCGTCTTGATGTACGCCTTTTCGGGATAGGTGTCGTCAATGCGCTTCATCAGTTTGCCGTTGTCGCTGCTGTTGTAGAGCAGCAGCGCCCGTGCGGGTTGTCCGTCACGTCCGGCACGCCCGGCTTCCTGAAAGTACGCTTCGATGGAGTCGGGACAGTCGTAATGGATGACGACGCGCACGTCGGCTTTGTCGATGCCCATGCCGAAGGCGTTGGTGGCCACCATGATGCGCACGCGGTCATGCAGCCAGGCGCGCTGTCGGCTGTCTTTGTCGGCATGGTCAAGACCAGCATGATAGAAGGTGGCGCTGAGCCCGGCCTCTGTCAGGTGCTCAGCAATCTCGCGGGCATGGCGGCGACTGCGCACATAGACGATGGCAGAACCGCTGATGCCTTCCAACTGGTGTATCAGTTCGTAGTGCTTGTCGGGCGTATTGAGCACGAGGTATGCCAGGTTCTGGCGTTCGAACGACATGCGGAAGACGTTGAACGTCCCTTCCAACTTTTGGCAAATGTCCTCCACCACCTTAGGTGTGGCGGTGGCCGTCAGAGCAAGGACGGGAACGTTGGGGTGAATGACGCGGATGTTGGCAATGTCAAGGTAGCTGGGGCGGAAGTCGTAGCCCCATTGTGAGATGCAGTGCGCCTCGTCGACGGTGATGAACGACACCTGCATGTGCGAGAGTTTTTTCTGGAACAGCTGACTGCCCAGACGTTCCGGCGACACGTAGAGCAGCTTAACCTTGCCGAGGATGCAGTTCTCCAGGATGCGCAGGATGTCGTCGTGCTGCATGCCGCTGTAGATGGCCTCGGCACGGATGCCTATCTGCCGCAGGTGGTGTACCTGGTCCTTCATCAGTGCGATGAGTGGTGTGATGACGATGCACACCCCCTGCATGGCCATGGCAGGCACCTGGAAGGTGATGCTCTTGCCGCCACCGGTGGGCATCAGTCCCAGCGTGTCGTGCCCGCTGCTAATGGACTCAATGATGTCCCGCTGTATGCCCCGGAAATCATCGTAGCCCCAGTAGCGCTGCAGAATCTCCTTATAATTATCAATTATCAATTATCAATTAGCGTATGCGCAATTATCCATTATCCATTATCAATTAGCGAATGCGTATGCGCAATCACTCTTCACTTGGTTGAATGTCCTCAATCTGGAGCTGAACCTCGCCGCGCTTGTAGGTGTTCTCTTCTATGGTGTAGACGATGTCGAACGAGCGCTTCGACTTGATGTAGCGGGCGGCGGCACTCTGTCCGAAGGCGATACCGTTCATCACCACCGCCGACTTCGAGTCGACGAGTTCCAGCTTGATGTGCTCCTGGTGGCGGCCTACGACCTTGGAGGTGCCATAGTCATAGACGTTACGGGTTAGGAACAGCGGTTTCTCGTTGCCGGGACCGTGCGGCGCCAGTTTCTTCAGCTCGTTCAGCAGTCGCTTGTTGATGTTGTGGAAGTCCAGTTCCATGTCAATGTCCAGTGTCTGCTGTGTCTGTTCCGGCATGATATGCTGGCTGACATACTCCTGGAAACGGCGGCGGAACTCAGGGATGTTCTCCTGCTGCAGCGTCAGACCCACGGCGTAGGTGTGGCCGCCGAAGTTCTCCAGCAAGTCACGACACGACTTGATGGCCTCGTAGATGTCGAAGCCTGCCACGCTACGTGCCGACCCCGATGCCACGCCATTGATGATGGTCAGTACCACGGTGGGACGGAAGTAGAGTTCCGTCAGTCGCGAGGCCACGATGCCTACCACGCCTTTCTTCCAGCCCTCGTCATAGAGCACGATGCTGTTCTGGTGGCTCTGGCTTTCCAGTCGGGCCACAATCTCGTTGGCCTCTTCCGTCATCTGCTTGTCCACGTCGCGGCGCTGGTCGTTGTATTCGTTGATGCGCGTCGCCTCGGTCAGTGCCTTCTGCAGATCCTTCTCCACCAGCAACTCCACCGTCTCCGTGCCGTTTTGCATGCGCCCAGAGGCATTGATGCGCGGTCCTATCTTGAACATGATGTCGCTCATGGTCAGCTCACGGTTGGTGAGTCCGCAGATTTCAATGATGGCCTTCAGACCTACCGACGGACTCTGGTTCAACTGCTTCAGTCCGTGGAATGCCAGCGTGCGGTTCTCACCCTCAATGGGTACCAGGTCGGCGGCGATGCTCAGCGCACAGAAGTCCAGCAGCGGAATGAGGCGTGAGAACGGTATGCCGTTGTTCTTGGCAAAAGCCTGCATCAGCTTGAAACCCACGCCGCAACCCGAAAGGTGCTTGAAGGGGTAGGTAGAGTCCTCGCGCTTGGGGTTGAGTATCGCCACGGCGGGAGGCATCACCTCGTCTGGCACATGGTGGTCGCAGATGATGAAGTCGATGCCCAACGACTTGGCATAGGTAATCTCCTCGACGGCCTTGATGCCACAGTCGAGGACGATAATCAGTTTAACACCCGTCTCTGCCGCATAGTCTATTCCCTTGTGGCTGACACCATAGCCCTCCTCATAGCGGTCGGGGATATAGTATTCCATGTTGGAATAGAACTGCTGCAGAAACTTATACACCAAAGCTACTGCCGTACAACCATCCACATCGTAGTCGCCATACACCATGATGCGCTCCTTGCGGCCCATGGCATCGTTCAGGCGGTCTACAGCTACGTCCATGTCGTTCATCAGGAACGGGTCAATCAGCTCGTTGAGCATAGGGCGGAAGAAACGCTTGGCTGCGCTCTCCGTCTTGATGCCGCGCTGAATGAGCAGGGTAGCGAGCGTCGGGCTCATCCCGATCTTCTCTGCCAGCTCCTTAGCCGCTTGCTGTCTTTCTGATGTAGGAGGTTCGTAATTCCATTTAAATTGCATTTATATTTGTTTTTGTTTTCTTTCGCTTCAGGTGTATTGGAACGTATAAGTATACAATACGGCACAAAGTTACGAATAAAAAACAAAAAAACGGAATATTCTGCTAAAAAATTAACAGATATTCCGTTTTTGAGTGATTTTAACCCTGTCTTTTACATGACGGTTTGCTTTTTTACTTTTTTACCTTTTTGCTTTTTCCCCTTTCCTACAGCCCCAACTTCTTGCGGATTTCTGCGGGGATGGCATTCTTGTTGACGAGGTAGTCCATGGTGTTGGCGGCGATGAAGGCCTTGGTCATGTACCAGACGCCCTTGTAGTCGCCGGTCTCGCCCCATGAGTTCTTCACCATGTAGTACTCCTTGCCGTTCTGGTCTTTGGCGATGCCGAAGATCTGCATGCCGTGGTCGTCGGTGAGCTCCCAGTTGTCGAAGCGCTCCTGGCGCAGCTGCTGGGTAGGAACAATCTCAGGAACGGTGACACCCAGCGAGTCGATGATGTCGCGCTTCTTCGCGGTGGTCATCTTCAGCCACTTGGCCATGTCGCTGCCCTGCAGGCTCTGGCTGGTCTTCTTGCTGTCCACGGCATAGGCCAGGCCCTTGCGGGTGAAGCCGTCTTCCGAGACATCGCCGCCCCAGGCCACGGTATAGCCCAGATTGATGGCGTTGTCAATGATCTGCATCATCTCGTCCATGGGCACGTTATAGCTCAGCGGGAAGCGCCAGTTGTCCTGTACCTCCACGGGGAAGGCGGTGTAGAACGGATGGTGCGTGTAGCTGGTGATGCTGACATAGTCGTCGAGGTTGATGCCCAACGAGGCCATGAACGACTTCGGCGTGTACTCCTTGCCCTCGTAGGTGAACCGCTCGGGGCACTGGCCGAGGTAGGCGTCGAGGATGCCCTGCAGTCCGACCTTCCACTGGTTTGAGATTTTCTTGGCGTCGCTCTTGGCAATGGCGGCCACGTAGGGCTCCAGCACTTTGAAGAACTCGTTGAAGTTGTTGAGCGAGTCACCGTACAGCGAACCGGGGAAGGGCATGGCGCCTTCAGGGCAGATGCCGTGGTTCTTGAGCGTGGCCAGCACGTCCTCGGCACTGCCGCCCTGTGCAAACTGGCAGTCGCCATGGTAGCGTACCACCTGGATGGCGCGCTCCATGTAGGTCTTGTTGGCAATGAACGACTCGCAGAGGTCGTACTCCTTGCCCGTAGCCTTGAGGATTTCAGACTCGAAGTACGAGAGGGTAGAGTAGTCCCAGCACGTGCCGGAGCGGTTCTGGTCCTTCATCGACGTGATGGGGAGTTCCTTAACTACCGTAAATACGGGTTTGTTGTTTTTTTTGGCGGGTGCCTTCTTTTTGGCAGCCGAGGCACCGAGGCACACCAGTGCCATGAGTGCGAAAGTTAAAATCTTCTTCATGTTTTAATTCTTCATGTTTTAATTCTTTAATTCTTCAATTCTTCAATTCTTCATGAACGTTTCCAGTTCCTGCGGATGGTAGGGGATGCGCTTCTGGCCGAGGAACCGGCAGCCGTCCTTGGTGATGAGCACGTCGTCCTCGATGCGGATGCCGCCGAAGTCCTTGTAGGTCTCTAACAGGTCGAAGTTCAGGAACTCGGCGCAGTGTCCGCTGGCACGCCACTCGTCGATGAGTGCGGGGATGAAGTAGATGCCTGGTTCGTCGGTCACTACAAACCCTTCCTCTAAGCGACGGCCCATGCGCAGACAGTTGGTGCCGAACTGCTCCAGGTTGGGACGCGTCTCGTCGTCGAAGCCGACGTAGGTCTGTCCCAGCCCTTCCATATCGTGAACGTCCATACCCATCATGTGACCCAGCCCGTGAGGCAGGAACATGGCATGGGCACCGGCACGAACGGCCTCTTCGGTGTCGCCGCGCATCAGTCCCAGTTCCTTCAGCCGCTCGGTCATCATGCGGCACACGGCAAAGTGGACGTCCATATATTTCACGCCGGGTTTGGCAACCTGTAGCACATAGTCGTGGCAGGCCTCTACAATGCTGTATATCTCTAACTGCCGCTGTGTGAACTTGCCGTTGATGGGCATGGTGCGGGTGTGGTCGGAACAGTAGTCGTCAAGTTCACAACCGGCATCGCAAAGTACCAGTCTGCCGTCCTCCAAGGGGTTCTCCGAGGGTGCTCCGTGCATAATCTCGCCATGCTGCGAGAAGATGGTGGCGAAGCTCGTGCCGCTGGCCAGCGAACGTGCAATGCCGTCCACCTGTCCGCCGATGAAGCGCTCCGTCACACCGGGTTTGATGAGCCGTTGCGCCGTGGTGTGCATGGCATAGCCCACATCGCAGGCACGGTCGATGGCGGCAATCTCCTGCGCTTCCTTGGTGGCGCGCATCTTGACGACAGCCTTGATGAGGTCCACGGAGGCGGCGGCTTTCTGCTGTGACGGATGGATGCCCAGCAGATCCATAATCTGTATCTTCGTGTCGTAGCGGTAGGGCGGCAGGAAGTGGATGGATTTACTATTTGACGACTGACGATTGACGATTTGGTCTAACGACTTGAGGGGGGCGGACTTGGTGATGCCCACCTTGGCAGCCAGGTCGCTGACGCTGGGCGTGAATCCCATCCACACAATGTCCTCCACGTCGATGTCGTCGCCGAAGAGCCATTCCTCGTCGTTGTCGATGTCAATGACGCCCACCAGTCCGTCGCGGTGCTGACCGAAATAGTACAGGAACGTCGAGTCCTGACGCATCGGAGCATAGGCGTTGGCAGGATAGTTGTAGGGAGCCTCGTTGTTGCCGAAGAGCACGATGACACCCCGGCCCACGAGTCGTTTCAGTTCCGCCCTGCGGCGGATGTAAGTCTGCTTGTCAAACATGTCGCTGTTTTAGTTTTGGTGCAAAGATAGCGATTATTTCCCTCCCGCGCAAGAAAAAGCCCGGAAAAGTTCACCAACAATCACTGCAGATCTCTGTCGACCAAAGCTGAAACGCAGGAGTCAGACCAGACGTTTTCGGCTGTTTCCACCATGTCGATGATGGTGTAGATGGGCAGTATGATGCCCATAACGGCTATCGGAGCGCCTATGCCGGTCATCAGCGACAGCGTCAAGAAGAAGCACCCCATAGGGACACCGGCATTGCCGACAGCCGTGACCACGGAAATGAATATCCAAAGGAGTAAGAATGGAAGAATGGAAAAATTGAAGGGTTGAAGTGTGAACATGCCGCCATTCTGCATCACGAAGAGCGACGTGACGAGGATGAAGGCGGCGCAGCCGTTCATGTTGATGGTAGTGCAGAGTGGCAGCACGAAGCGAGCCACATCCTGACGGATGCCAAGACGTATTTCGGCAGAGCGCATGGTGACAGGCAGCGTAGCTGCACTGCTCTTGGAAAAGAGGGCCATCAGCACGGCAGGCATCATGCTGCTCAGTACACGGATGGGGTTCAGTCCGCGAACCAGTAGGAACAGCGGCAGGACAACGAAGAACTGAATGACGTTACCACCCAGTACCACCAGGATATATTTGAGGATGGCGTCGGCCAGGACACCGGCAGAGAGTTGTGCAGAGAGTTGGGCGGAGAAGGCGACGATGCCGAGGGGCAGTGTCCAGATGAGTGCCCGTATCAGCAAGAAGAGCAGCTCCTGCAGTCCCAACAGTCCTTTCACCACGACGGCCTTGTTGTCTGAGTCAGGCAACTTCGACAGTCCGATGCCGACGGCGAATGCCAGCAATAGCAGCGACAGGACATGACCTTCGAGGAAGGGTTTGACGATGTTGTTGGGGACGATGCTGAGAAGATGGTCAGAATAAGACAGTGAAGAGTGATGAGTGAAGAGTGAAGAATCGGCTACCGCATCACCTTTCGCCGTAATGACCTCGGCGGGGAGGTTTGAGGGCGCTATGACCACATACAGTATCGCACCAACGGCAGCAGCGGCAAACGTTGTCAGCAGCGTATATATCAATGTACGGCCGAAGATGCGCCCCGACCCTTTTGAGCCGAATGTGGCAAAGGTAGTGGCCACAGCCAGCACAATGGTCGGCACAGCCAACAACTGGAACAGACGGGTATAGACCGTCGCCACGAACCCCATCAGACTATTGAGCCACTCCAGTCCCAACAGTCCCAATATCGCACCCACTACGAGTGCCGCTATCCATAATATTGTCTTCATGATCGCTGCAAAGTTACATATATTATTTAAAAAAATCGGGCGCAAAGTCGTAAAAAACTTCGACGCCCGACCGGATAAAGATTGTGCAATGATTATTTCTGATGTGTCTGACGCCAAGTGTGGGCATAGTCGATGACAGCACGCAGCTTGTCCCAGTCGGTATCGCCAGGCACGGTGCAGTCGGCACCCAGGATAAAGTTGGGCGATGCATTCTTCAGCACCTCGTCGACGGCAGCCTTAGCCTCCTCGACGGAACCCTTGGCGATGACGCCCAAGCGCTCAAGACCACCGAAGATGGGACGACCGAAACGTTGCTGAGCTTCTTTCAGGTTGAGTGTGGAACCGTCAGAGAACTTCAGGGGCACATTGATGATGCTGGCGGGATAGTCGGCAAAGGCATAGAGCGCCTCGGCATTCTTGAACGGCGTACCAAAGTCGCAGATGTGCAGGATGTTGATTTCGCCAATCTCGTTGGCTACCTCAGACACGTGCTTGTCCCACTGGCGTACGTACTTGTTCCAGATTTCAGGTGAGAGGGTGTTGCCGTCGCCACCCTGACTCGATACGTAGAAGCCGTCGGCTCCACGCTTGCGGGCAGCACGCAGATAGTTTTCAATGGAAAGCGAGAGGTTCTTGATGGCCTTGCCGAAAGCAGCAGGATTCTCCTCGACGAGTTTCTTGAAGTTCTGATGATTGCCGCGACCCAGTGTCTGGTGAGCCAGAGCCAGCGGAGAATAGACGGTAGGCAGGATGAAGGCCTCGCCCTTGAACTCGCGTGCCAAGTCCTCGATGACCGCTATCTGAGGTTCAAAGAAATCCTCGCCGTAGACAGGCACCTTCTCCCAGTCCTTACCAGTCTGGATGTCAACCTTCGGAACGGCTATTTCGTAGAACACCTTCACGAAGTCCATACCCGTGGCACGGTAGAAATCCTTATGATCCTGTACGGCCTTGTGTCCCAGTTTGTTTTGGAAGTGCAGGAAGAAGGCAGCGGGTACATACTCGTTGGGGCGGCTCTGGTCGAGCACCTGGAGGATGCGTTCACGCTTGTTGTTAGCGACTTGCGACTGTGCGCTGACACTCTCTACGCCTGCTACTGAAAGCAGTGCAATGGCGATAATACTTACAAAATTCTTTTTCATGACTGTAATATTTTTAATTGTTTAATTTTATAATTGTTACATTGTTTAATTGTTACATTGTTTAATTTTTTAATTTTTACATTGTCATTCAAACGTGGCATCGTAGGGGCCGTCGCCGGTTTCTCCGCTATAGCCCCAGTTCTGTTCCAAGTTCGGATTCAGGATAATCTGGTCTTGCGGCAGCGGCAGATAATAGTTCTTTTTGGATACATTCTGCGCCTTGGTGGTCTTGGTACCCGTCACTTCTTCGTTGCTGGGGGTATGCTCCTTGACGTACTTCACCAGAATGTGCCAGCGTTTCAGGTCGAACCAGCGATGTCCTTCAAGCACGAACTCCAAACGGCGCTCTTCGCGCAGACGTTCGCGAAATTCCTCCTGAGAGAGCCCTGAGAGTTCCAAAGCCGAACCGTCCGACGGGGTGTTTTGCACATGGTTGTAGGGGCTCCAGTAGGCACGACGACGCACTTGGTTGATGGCATCGTAGGCAGCAGCAGTAGGACCGTTGAGCTCGTTTTCAGCCTCGGCCTTGATGAGCAGCACTTCGGCATAACGGATGACGGTGGTGTTGGTGGACTGACCTGCCGCATTACCGCTCGACTCAGGTTTGGCGTAGTTCAGCGAGTCGATGTACTTGCGGAAGCGGGGGATGTCGAACACGAAGTCGGTACCTGTATTCGGATTGTACAATCGCTTAGCCCATGAACCGTCACGACGCTGATCTCGGGGGTCTGTCTGCTCGTAATACCTGTCGCTGGTAGCCAGCAGCACGGGTTCCGAATTGCTCCAGTTGGTAGCGAAGGTGCAATGCCCTGATACGTTGCCGTTCACGCTGCGGTCGTGTTCGATGGAAAAGATGTGCTCTGCACCGTTTTTCTTATTCACCGACCAGTTGTCGATGAATTTATCGAGCAGCTTGTACTTGCCGGAACTGATGACCTTATCGGCGTAGGCGATGGCCTTCTGATAGTAAGTCTTGCCGTTGGCCTTGCTCTGGTCGGTGATGGTCTGCGCCCACTCCAGATAGACCTTCGAGAGGAATGCTGTGGCAGCCAGTGACGACGCTTTACTGTCGCGAGTGGAATAGTTGGCAGGCAGACTCTCAGCTGCCGTGAAGTCGTCGACAATCTGTGCAAACACCTCGTCGATGGAGTTACGCGGGGCACCCTCACCTTCGCCGTCGTGCAGCACGATGGGTACACCACCGAAATAACGTACCAGGTTGAAGTACATCAGGGCACGCAGGAAACGGGCCTCACCAATGTAGTTCTGCTTCGACTGCTCGTCGAGCCAAGAGGCATCAGTCACCTTGTCGATGATGACGTTGGCGCGGTTGATGGCGGTATAGTGCTCCTCCCAGGCATAACCAACGAAGAGGTTGGTGGGCTGCACGGCAAAGTTGGAAAGCTCGCGGATATGGGCAGAGTTGGTCTGTGCACCAGCCTTCACGTAGTCGGTCTGCAGGTCGTTGATGTAGATGCTCTGGTTGTTGAACATGCCGTAGAAACCGTCTACCGTAAACTCCTGATAGACACCGTTGATGGCGGTTTCGATGTCTTCCTTGCTCTGATAGAAGTTGTCTCTGTCAATGGAACTGAGCGAGGTCTGGTCCAAATCGGCGCAACCAGCTAGCGCTACGCTAAATAACAATTGAGAAATGATAAATGATAAACTTATCAGATGCTTCTTGTATATCTTGGTAATCATAATTGTTACATTTTATAATTGTTACATTTTTTAATTTTTCAAAGCGTTACGTTGAATCCTACCAATATGGTCTTCGACGGTGGATAAGTACCATTGTCTATGCCCTGATACAATGCGCTGGTCTCGTCGCTGCCGCTACGGTTAGCCTCCGGGTCGTAGCCATTGTAGCTGGTGAAGGTGAAGAAGTTCTGCAGCGACACGTACAGACGGAGTTTAGCGTCTTTGGTGATTTGCGGAACAGGCAGGGTGTAACCCAGCTGTATGTTGCGTATCTTCAGGTAGCTGGCATCCTCCACAAAACGGTCATCGGTATAGATGGATGTGGCGTTGCTGGCCTTCTGGATGGTGTTGCTGGGATTGGTGGGCGTCCAGCGGTCGGCGACTTCTGCCAACGGATTGTAATAGTAGCCGTTGCCGCGATCCAAGCGACATGCCAACTCGTTGAAGAGCTTGTTGCCATAGCTGCCGCTGGCACTGACAAAGAGGTCGAAGCCCTTGTAAGCCACCTTGGTGTTGAAGCCGTAGGTGAACTTCGGCTGAATATTGCCTAACACCACTCGGTCCTGTTCGTTCACCACACCGTCGCCATTCACATCCTCGAACTTCGGGTTGCCTGGTTCAACGGTCGAGATGGTTTGTGAGGGCAACTTGCTCAGGTCTTCGTCCAATTGGATGATACCCTTGAACTTATAGCCATAGAAGGAACCCAGAGGTTCACCGACCTTGACGATGAGGGGGTTGGTATAACCGTGCGAGGGGATGAAGTATTCGGCATTGCCCAGACTGGTCACCTCGTTCTTGTTATGGGCGATGTTGGCATTCACGTTCCAGCGCAGGTCTTTCTTCTCGATGAGTACGGCACCTACTTCCAGTTCCACACCCTTGTTGGTGACGGAACCGACATTGCGCAGGACGGTATCGAAGCCTGTCACCTGTTCCACAGGCACGTTGAGCAGCAGGTCGCTGGTCTTCTTGTAGTAGCCGTCGAGGGTCACCGTCAGGCGGTTGTGGAAGAAGCCCGTGCTCAGTCCGATGTTATACGAGGCGGTGGTCTCCCATTTCAGGTCGGGGTTCGACTTGTTGGAGATGATGTAGCTCGTGGCACGCTGGCCGTCGATGATGACGGTCTTGGGGGTGATGTTGGCGGCAAACTGGTAGTCGCCGATTTCCTGATTGCCGACGACACCTACCGAGGCACGCAACTGGATGAAGTCTACCTGCTTGCCGAGGTGCAGCCATTTTTCGCGGTCGATGTTCCAGGAGGCGCCCAATGAGGGAAACCAGCCCCAACGGTGGTCTTTGGCAAAGCGGCTGCTGCCGTCGGCACGCAGCGTCAGCGAAGCATTGTAGCGTGAGTCATAGCTGTAGTTGACTCGACCGATCCACGACTGGAGGGTCGAGATGTAGTGTCCGCTGGAGGAGGGCAGCGTGGTGCTGGCAGCACCCAGATTGTCGTAACCCGTTGCGTCGTTGCTGAAACCGTAGGCGGTGGTGGCTATCCGGCTGCGGTCGGTACGCTGGGCAGTATAACCGGCAAGGACTGTCAGCGAATGCACTCTGCGGAACACATTGCTGTAGGTGGCGGTGTACTCTGTCTGCCAGACGTGTGTCTTCGTCTGACCTACCGAGGCATAGCCGTTGTATGGTAGACCGTCGGAGGTATATGAGGGCGCATAGTAGCTCTGGCGGGTGTTAGAGAGGTCGGCACCCAGGCTGGCCTTCAGCTTCAGTTGCGGGATGACGGTCCACTCGGCAAAACCGGTGCCGATGACACGGGTATTCTCCGTCTCCGTCTGGTAGTTCAGCAGGTCGCTGATGGGGTTGCCCACCTTACCGTTATAAATGTCGACACTGGTTGGTGTGGGCTCGTAGTTGAAGGAGCCGTCGGCGTTGTAGATAGGGGTATATGGTGTGTGCGAGATGGCACCGTACCACGAGTTGGCGGCAAACATCGAACTCTTGTCCGACTGTCCTTTCATCTTGTTGTAGGCACCGTTGGCATTGACGCCCACCAGCAGGTTCTTCAGCACGTTGCGCTCGTAGTTGATGCGTCCGGCATAGCGCTGCAGGCCCGTATTGAGGATGATGCCCTCCTGATTCTTGTAGCTGCCGCTGATGGTGTAACGGGATATTTCGTCACCGCCTACTGCCGAGAGCTGGTGCTCCTGCGAGAAACCGGTCTGCAAGGCGGCATCCTGCCAGTCGTAGCTCTGCGTCGGCTCGTCCAGACGGTAGCCCACCTCACCATTGTCGTACATCTCGTTCCACAGGTCAGCCCACTGCCAGGCATTCAGGAAATCCAGCTTCTTGCTGATGGTGCTCCAGCCGAAGGAGGCGTTATAGTTGATGTTGTTCTTGCCGTGCGAACCTTTCTTGGTGGTGATGATGATCACACCGTTGGCACCACGCGTACCATAGATGGCAGTGGCGGAGACATCCTTCAGCACCTCGATACTCTCAATGTCCGAGGGATTCAGGAAGGCCAAGGGGTCGAGGGCGGCGTCACTGCCACGGGCACCGGTCTTGTTCGACGATACATCGTTATAGACGATGAAGCCGTCGATGACGTACAGCGGCTCGTTGCCGCCAGTAATGCTGTTACCGCCACGAATACGGATAATGCTTGCTGCGCCAGGTTGACCGCTGGTAGTTGTCACGTTCAGACCAGCCACAGCACCCTGCAGGGCACTCTCTACAGAGGTGTTTTGCTGACGGAGGATGTCATCACTTACCGACGAGATGCTGCTCGTCAACTCCAAGCGCTTCTGAGCACCATAGCCCACAATCACCACTTCATCCAAACGGCTGGCGTTATCGACCAAAGCAATCTCCACGGGTTCCTCGAAGTCATAGACGTCGACGTCCAACGGGCGATAGCCTACATACTCTACACGCAGGGTCAGCGGGGCTTCTTTCCGGGTTTGCAACGAGAAGTTACCATCGACGTCGGTCACCACGCCCTGACTCTTTTCACTCTTGACAATGACGGATGCACCAATCAGAGGCTCACCGGTGCGAACGTCCTTAATCTGACCTGTAATCAGGTTTTGCGCTACAGCCAACAGGGGCCCTATCGCAACGAGTGTTGCAATAAACAATCTTTTTACCATAAGACGAATACTTTTTTAGTTTATTTTTGTGCGGTCAATGTGTTGATGACTTTCTTGGTCTGTGCTTCTGCAAATTTGCTGTCGAGGTTCAACAGACCATACTGATGGTTATACTTTATGCCATTCTCAAGTACCCATTCCAGGAAGCGGTTTACTGCATCGTCGGTGCCGTTGAACGTGATGCCGACCTTCTCGACGGCAATCTCCGAAACCTTGCCATTCTCCAGAGCGCTGATGACCTCGTCAAGCGTAGCCTTGTCGGTGAAGCTCTCTTCGAGGTTCTTCTTCAAATCCAAGCCCACTAACGACAGGTCGCTCTTCAGATGACGGCTCTGCAGGTCGAAGATGTTCGACAGCGTGTTGAACGTCACACCCAGCGGATCTTTCGCAATGGCGGTGTTCAGGAACAGGTCGTCGCCTGAGATGCGCTTGCCACGGAAGTTGCTGCTCTCTTCGCCTAAATTGTGGGCGAACGACGAGGCTACCGATGTGGCGTTGCTGCCGCTATACACGGTGATGGTCTCGAAAGCCTTGACCTTCTTCACGTCCTCGTCGAAGTCGTCGTTCAGGAAGAACAGCTGCTTCAACTTCTTGGCATTCAGGTGCTTCCCCTCCAGTAGCCGTGCTGCCTCAGAGCTGCGTGCAGTAATGGGCAGCACGGCCGTCTCTCCAATATATATAATGTGGCTAAAGTTTTTTGTGTCAGCGTCCTGATTGTCAAACGAGACAAGCAGGTCGATGTTATCCTGACTGGCTGAGCCTTTAACAAGTTGGAATGTTACGCCCGGCTCAGTTTTGGCGTATTCCTCAATCCATTTCTCTACCAACGGACGAGCGAAGCGCGGACTCTTGATGGTGCGCACGCTGCTGTTGGTCTCGTTAGTACTATTACCGTTACCCTCTGCCCAGGCGTTGCTCAGCCCCAGGCTTAATACCAATGCTATTGTAAATGCTATCTTTTTCATAATGTTTCTTCTTTACTTCGTTAATACTTATTATATATACACTCCCTTTCATTGTCATTGCCATCATCATCTGGCAACAACAGCTTTCTTGCATTCGCATATTACACATTCGTTTCATAACTCTAATATTTAAATTGTTTAATATTTTACTTTTTTTACTTTTGGTGCAAGGTCAGTGCAAGCCGAATGCAATTGAATTTATTCGAATTGCTGAGGCGCCGCCTGAGCTCGCTGACGAATCTTGAATTCGTCGGCAAAGGTACGGCGATTTCCGCATTCCCACAATCCCATGTGTATGGCATTTGCATACCACAACTATGGTATTTCGACAAAAAAGCCAGTAAAATGCGGAATTCTACTGGCGATTTAACTACTAAAAAAGGGGCTTTGATGACTATCACTTCTTTTCTGAAACGGGCGTGGCACCTGTCTGACCATCCGTCTTTTTAGGAGCGGGCTTTACTTCCTTGGCCTCATACTTGATTTTCCTGAAGCCTTCGATGATGGCAGGGACGGTGGTCTTGTCGGCATCATATTCGATGGTAACGGTCTTCGTGTCGAGATTGGTCTTGATGCTTTTGATACCTTTCTCAAAGCGGATGTTCTCCTTGATTTTCTTCTCACAGTTGGCGCAATGCATCTGCGGGGTGGTGGTCAGTACGACGGTTTTGATGTTTTTAGCAAAGCAAACGCTTGCGAATGCCAATGCGATAAATAATACTTTTGTTCTCATATCTTTTCCCAATTTAATCTGATTCCTATATAATAGATGGCGCCGTGGACGGGCCCCCAGACCATCGTAGCGTCGAAGTTCATGCCCCAGGGGTCGTCAACAGTGATGATGGGGTTCTTCTGTTTGCGACCTGTGATATTCTCGCCACCGGCATAGATGCTCCAATGGCGGAAGAAACGGGTGACTTGTGCATTCAGTTGTTCGAAGCCCTTGTAACGGCTATCCCAAGAAGGGATGCCGTCGGCGGTAATATATGGATCTGGCATACGCCCGCCACCATTGAGTTGCAACGTCGCATCAAACTGCCACTTGCCCAAACCAGGCTTATACTGGGCGGTAATGAGACCCTTATACTTGTTGGTGAGGGGCTTTTCACGAAGTACACCGCCGTAGGTTGACTTGACATTCGTACGGCGATAAGTAGCGGTCATCGTAAAACCGTCAAAGATTTCACTGGAAGCCTCTACCTGCCAGGTATGCGAGTAACTGTCACCCACGAGGTTGGTAAAGTGGACGGCATGTGGATTGCTGTCCATATCGACGAGCATCTGGTGCTGGAACGTGGTGTAATAATACTCTGCGTTGAGGCTTAACGTTCGATCACCGATGGGGATGCTGAGGGCAGCACTCAGGCCGTAGTTCCACGCTTCCTCTTGGTCGAGGTCATCGTCGATAATCATCTGACGACTACTTGCCAACAGGTAGTTGTACTCTGCCATCACGTGGTTGGTGCGGTAGCCCTTGCCGATGCAGCCGCGCAGGGTCAGGATGTCGTTAGGCGAGTACTTCAGGTGCATACGGGGTGTGATGAAACTGCCGTAGATATTGCTGTGGTCCCAGCGCAAGCCTCCCATCAGGGTAAACTGCTCACCTATCTTATACGTATATTGTCCATAGAAACCAGGCGTGGTCTCATCACGGTCGAAGTAGTCATGATTCAGACTAACACCCGTCGAGAGACTGTGGTGCTCATTGAAGTCGGTCTCGAACAGCAGCGAGGCATAGCCGTTGCGTTGGTCGGTATTATATTGTCTATGCCCATAGAGGGCGTTCTGGTGGTGCAGCGAACCAGAAAGGATCAGGGCAATGTTTGACCCATGCTCTTCGTCAAAGATAAAGGCATTCTTGATAAAAGCCTCGTAGCGTTCGTTGGTAATGTCGATTAAATAGGGTTGAGAGCTTAGAGGTGTGCTATGAGAAGATAATTGTCCTCCCTCACGATGTTCCTTCAGTCCTTTGACAGAGGCCTGGAATATGTAGTGGTTTCCGAGCCATGCCCAGCGATTTTGCAGCGAACCCTGTCGCACTTTTGGCATGTCCACAAAGCCGTCACCATTCTCGTCGTGCACCTTGTTGAGTATTTCATAGTGCCCTAGAAGTGCTGTGCTCCAGCGGTCATTCAGATGCAGGTTGGCACCCAGATTGGCCTCCAGCTTGCTTTTCGAATTGAAATAGATATTCG
>JAEEGH010014383.1_pt1 | contig 17366 bp, 8 predicted proteins | sample 9134181 | NCBI WGS metagenome assembly JAEEGH01 (sample SAMN16246544, study PRJNA631951) | gut metagenome | biome: gut microbiome; feature: rumen; material: DP-attached | host: Bos | place: Iran: Karaj | collected 2018-10
GCACTTCCTCTTTGTCGGCTTCCACGCTCTTGTTCACACTTTGCTTGTAGCGCTGCTGGTTGTCGAGGATATTCTGGATGCGGCCCTGAAGCTGTCGGGGATCGTCGGACTCTTCGAGCACCTTGCGGATGGGATTGAGCAGCTGTTCTGCCTCGATACGCTTCAGACGGGCCGCCCACCTATTATATATATATAGAATGAGCAGGACAAAGAGTGCACTCAGCAACAGGCGGAACCACCAGCTGTTCCAGAAGGCGGGATTGACAACCACGTCGATAGAGGCGATATCCGACTGTGCGGCAGAGAACGAGGACACGTAGCGTACCTCAAAGGTGTAGTGGCCGGCTGGCAAGGCACTATAGCGAACGGAATGTTCTCCCAGCTTGAGGGGCGTCCATTCATCCTCAAGGCCTTTCATCCTGTAACTGAACATGGCCTGCGCCTCGTTACCGTAATCCAAGGCAGAGAAGGCGATGGAGAAGGAACGGTTGCTCTCACGTAACTGGATGGAACGGGCTATCGAGATGTCGTCTGAGAGGTATTCGCTGCCGGCAGCAACTTCCTGGTTGTCGACCATCAGCCTGGTAAAGACGAGACGGCCATAGGGTTGGGCCTCCGCATTCTCTCCCAGCACCTCTATCAGTCCGCCTTCGCTACCGAGACAGATAACGCCCGACTCATCGCGCACGGCTGAGTTCCAATAGAAATGATGGTTTACCAGTCCTTCGCTCTCGAAGTAGTTGGAGAAAATCCGGGTCTTCGGGTCATATATCGACAAACCGTTCTGGGTGGTCACCCACAGACGGCCGTTGGCATCCTCAACGATACCCTTGACACCACCGAAGGCCAGACCGTCTTCTGTGGTCAGGGCTTCAAAATGTCCGCGCTTGTCTGTATCATCCTTTACCAATCGGTACAGGCCATAGCCGTTGCTGCCCAGCCAGAGCGTGCCGTCGCGGGTCTGACAAAAAGAAGAAATCTTGTCTACGATGCGTGAGCCGGGCTCGTCTAACTTGTGAGAGATGGCTTCATGCTTGAAAGGCCTGCGCCCCTGGAGTCCGGAATGGAGGTCTACCTTGATGACGCCCTGCATGCAGCCCATCCAGAGGAATCCTTCGCGATCGACGATGGCGCCGATGTTTCCCGTGATGTTGCGGCAACCCTCAAACGGATCCTCGATTCTCCGCGTCTTGAAATCGTAGTAAAACAGACCGGCATTACTGCCTATCCATAAGCCATCGTTGATGGTGTCAACGGCAAGCGCACCTACAAAGGTTGTTCGTAGGCGATACTCCTCAGGCAGCTCCAGACGGGCGATACGATGCGCTCCCTGACGATCGGTCTGACAGACGCCTCCGCCCCAGGTGCCTATCCAGAGACGGCCGTGATGATCGGCGGCAAGGGCTGATACGCTATTATGCGATAAGCCGGAATTGGCTGTTGTGAAGTGGATGAAGCCGTTGGTGTCTTTCTCACGAAGGTTCAGCCCGCCTTCAACCGTTCCCACCCAGAGGCGGCCACCTGGCTCGGCAAGCATGGCGTTCACGGGGTTAGGGGAGAGGGAATGGGGGTCGCCTGTGTGAACGGAGTTGCGCAGAAGCAGGCGCTGTGGAGCCAGACAGGCAATACCGCCCGACTCGGTGCCTATCCAGATGTGCCCCTGATAGACACGGATGCAATCCACGAAATCGCTTCTCAGCGGGACACTACTCTCTGAGGTCCATGCCGTAAAGCTGTCCGACGCGTCGTCGTAGATGTTCACACCACACAGGGAGCCTACCAGCAGACGGTTGTCGGACGTGACTGCCAAACTCGACAGGAAGGTATGGGAAAGGCTGTGGGTGGGCACATCCGCTGGGGCTACGGCATGATGATACTCGGATAGCTTCTGCTGATAAGGATCGTAGCGGAACAGACCCATGTTGGTCGTGATCCATACCACGTTGTTTCGCTTCAGGATGTCGGTAATATAGTGGTTCTGCAATGGTTTCAGTAAAGCGGAAATCTCTTCGCGCACTAGTTTCCCGCCTTTCTCCACCAAGCGGTAGAGTCCGCCGTCGATACCTATCCACGGTTTGCCGTTCTCCTCAACGTCGCAGATGGCTATGTCCAGCATCCGCCAGCGATGGGGATAGTTGTAGATACGATCCGTCTGGCCTTGAGAGTCGAATGTCACCAGCGACACCTGGCGGTCGGTGATGACCCAAATACGCCCAAGGGCATCTTGATAACATCTGATGGAAGGAAGCGCCAACAGCTTCTGCAGTTCCGGGTGGACGGGCGTCACCGCCTTCATGGTTTTCAAGTCGATGATGTTGATGCCCTCGTCGAAGGCCACCCAGAGTCTGTGGAAATTGTCTTCGGTAATACTTCGGCACGACTTGCTGTTCAGGTCGAGCCGAGGTTCCATGACACCATAGCCATCGTAGCGCACCAAACCACCGCCGTAGGTAGAGATCCAAAGGAATCCGCTGGAGTCCTTGAAGATGTCGCTGACGTGATTATGGGGAAGCCCGTTGCTCAGATCCAGATAGGTCAGGTTATACCGCTCTGTCAGCAGGTTGGAGGCAATACAGAGGTGAGAGGTAAGAGGTAAGAGGTGAGAGAATACTACGACCACCGCAAGTAGCCGCAAACGTAATGTATCATCTCCCCTTCTTATCATTTCTCTCACCCCTCACCTCTTACTTCTCACCTCTAATAATTCCCACGCAGGCTGCACCAATCAGGAAGCTGACGCCTGCAACGATCATCATCGTCGACTGGTGGTGACCCACTATCGAGAGGACGACTCCACCACAGAGTGCGGCTACGATCTGCGGGATACAAATGGTACCGTTGAAGAGGCCGAGATAGGCTCCCATGTGTCCGTAGCCCTGCAGGGCGTTGGTGACGAAGGTGAACGGCATGGCGAGCATAGCAGCCCAGGCACAGCCAATCATCAGGAATGGGATGAACTGTAGATACTGGTCGCTGATGAAGGGCACGAGGGCGAAGCCGATGCCACCAATGATCAGACTGATGGAATAGGCCAGTTTGGTGTTCTTGAACTGCGGGAGTAGAGCGGCCCAGATGACAGAACCCACTGCCTGTACGGCGAAGAGGATGCCCACCCAGTTGCCGGCCTCCTGGAAGGCTTCACTGGCTGGATCGGTGGTGTTCCACACGACCTCGGCAATAGCACCAGTGGTGTAGTTCCACATGTAAAGCATGCCTGCCCAGCAGAAGAACTGTACCAATCCTACCTTCCAGAACGTGGAGGGCGCATTCTTCAGCAGCGTGATCCAGTTGGCGCTTTCCTCTTTTTCTGAAGAGACGGGGTTGTACTCGGCGTAGTCTTTCGGATTCCACTCCTTCACCTTCGACGTGGTGTAGATGACACAGAGGATCAGGATAGCGGCGCCGATGTAGAACGACCAGATGACGGAGTCGGGCACCACACCCTTCTCAGCCACGTTGCTGATGCCGATGAACGTGAAGATGAAGGGGAACACAAACCCCAGCACTGAACCGGCATTGCAGAGGAACGACTGGATGCTGTAGGCCTTGGCCTTCTGTTTCTCGTTCACCATATCGCCCACCAACATCTTGAATGGCTGCATGGCCATATTGATCGAGGTATCGAGGAACATGAGGGCAATCAGTCCGAATATCATGGCAAAACTGATCGAAAGGCCTAGCGATCCGGCGTTAGGCAACAGGCACATGACGAGTACGGCTACGGCTGCTCCGACAAACAGATAAGGTATGCGACGGCCGAAGCGTGTCCAAGTCTTGTCGGAGAGTGTTCCGACAATCGGTTGCACAAGGATACCCATCAGTGGTGGGAGTATCCAGAAATAACTCAGGTTGTGCGGGTCTGCACCAAGTGTGGCGAAGATTCGCGAAATGTTGGCACTCTGTAAGGCGTAAGCAATCTGTACGCCAAAGAACCCGAAACTCAGGTTCCATAACTTCCAAAAACTTAAATCAGGCTTCTGTTTCATATTCTTAACTTCTTTAACTTTTTAACTTCTTCACCTCGTGGTACCTCGGACAACGAGTCGGGTGCGGACGATGCGCTTCTCCACTTTCTCCATGGGGCTGAGGCCCTCGACTTTATCCATGAGAATTTCTGCAGCCTCTTCGCCCACACGGTGTCCTCGCTGTTCAACGGTTGTCAACATTGGGTCGCAGGCCACGGCACGCTGACCATTAGTGAATCCGCAGATAGCAATGTCTTCTGGTACTCGGTAGCCGGCATGCTTGACAGTATATAGAATACCGATAGCTGTGTCATCGTTGACAGCGAAGAATCCGTCTGGAGGATTGTCAAGCGCCATCAGTTTCGGTGTGATAATCTCTGCATCGGCGCGGTTGTCGCAGATGCCGATGATAGAATCATCGATGGCTATACCGTGTTTCAGCAAGGCATCCTTGTAGCCGTTAAAGCGGTTCTTGGAGATTTCCAGTTGCATCGGACCACCATAATAGGCAATTCGCTTGCACCCCGTCTCTATCAGATGAGTCACGGCGTTAAAGGCCCCCATGTAGTCGTCTACCACCACACGACTGGCATTGACGCCTGTGCAGATACGGTCGTAAAACACCAAAGGGATGCCTGCGTCGATGAGTTTCTGATAATGCTCGTAGTTCTTGGTGTCCTTGGCCTGCGATACAATCACGCCACAGACCTTATAGCGGTGGAAGTTCTCGCAGATGCGTACCTCCCGCTCATATTGTTCACCGCTCAAGGCTACCATGATACGATAGCCTCGTGCGGCGGCTGTTTCCTCGATGCCTGTCAGGATGGATGAGAAATAGTAGTGGGTGAACTCCGGCACGATGACACCGATGACACGCTGGGGCATCACGCGACTATGACGAAGGGCCTCGCCGATGGCGTTCGGCAGGAAATTGTGCTCCTTGGCATATTGCTGGATGGCCTTGCGGCGCTCCTCGCTGATACGGGGTGAATCCTTCAGCGCACGAGAGACCGTCGCCACGGAGATTCCAAACTCCTTGGCTATATCTTTCATCGTCATGGGCACTTTTTCTTCCATCGGTTTTTAACTATTCACGATGCAAAGATACGAAAAAGTTGAGAAACAACCATATATACCTTATTATTATTATTAGATAGCGCTAATGCAAACGTTTGCATAACGCTATTATATCTTTTTAATGCAAAAAAAGTACAACGTATTGGAAAGAAATGTAACTTTGCAGCAGAATAACTAATAGATTAAACGATTAACTCTAATTAAAGTAATGATGAAGCAGGTAAACATTCAAATCCCGCTTAGGATGCTGGGCCTTTTGTTAGGTCTGTTCCTATCGGTAGGTGCCTTTGCTCAGATTGACGTCAAAGGCCATGTGAAAGATGCTACAGGCGAACCCATTATCGGCGCAACGGTACGCGTTGACGGCACACAGACCGCCACCGTGACCGATTTCGACGGTAATTTCGCGCTGAAAGCTAATGAGGGTGCTACAATCACGATTTCTTACGTGGGTTATCAGAACGCCACGGTGAAGGCTGCACCCAATGTGAATGTCACACTCGTTGATGATGAGACCGTTCTTCAGGATGTAGTCGTCATCGGTTACGGTACGGTCCGTAAGAGTGATGCAACAGGTTCGGTCATGTCTGTCGAGGCAGACCAGCTGAACAAGGGTCTGGCTACTTCTCCAGCAGATCTGCTGCAGGGTAAGACGCCAGGTGTACAGATTACAACCAACAGTGGTGCCCCTGGAGCCGGTGCAAAGATCCGTATCCGTGGTGGTTCCTCACTGTCGGCTTCTAACGACCCGCTGATCGTCATCGACGGTCTGCCTATTAGTTCAACAGATATCTCCGGTGGTGATGTACTGAATACCATCAACCCGAATGATATTGAGAGCTTCTCTATCCTGAAGGACGCTTCTGCCACCGCCATCTACGGTAGCCGTGCTTCTAACGGTGTGATCCTGATCACCACCAAGAAGGGTAAGGCTGGTGCGAAACCCCGTATCAATGTGGATATGAGCGGTACATTCAAGACCGTTGCCAAGAAAGTCGACGTGCTCAGCGCTGATGCCTTCCGTGAGTTCTTCATGGCCAACTATGGTGACAAGGCCGAGGCTGTGGCTGCCTTAGGTGATGCCAATACCAACTGGCAGGATGAGATCTACCGCACTGCTTTCGCAGAGGAGATCAATGCCAGTGTGACGGGCGGCTATGTTTCAGGCAGCAAGGCCTTCAAGATGCCTTATCGTATCAGCGCAGGTTTCCTGAACAATGACGGTACTCTGAAGACCACAGGCATGACCCGTGGTACTGTCGGCTTCAACCTGACCCCGACACTACTTGACGACCGTCTGACCATCAATCTGAACGGTAAAGGTGTGTTCACGCACAACTCATTTGCCGACGAGGGTGCCATCGGTGCAGCTGTACAGTATGATCCTCTGAAGCCCGTTGACAACAAATGGATGAGCAACGGTGCTCCTAACACGATGTCAACGCTGAACCCTGTAGCCATGCTCAATGAGCAGAATAAGGACTCTTATGTTCGTCGTTTCGTGGGTAATGCCCAGTTCGACTATAAGTTCAAGTTCCTCGATGGTCTCCGCGCCAACTTGAACCTCGGTCTCGACTACTCTACCACCTCTGGTTGGAATGTCAGTGATCCTGGCAGTGAGATCTCTTATCACAATAAGATTGAGAACGGTACCGGTGCTTGGCAGAAATACACTCAGCTGCGCCGCGACCAGACTTTGGAGTTCTATCTGGCTTATGCCAAGGATCTGAAACAGATCAACAGCCGCTTCGACGTTCTCGCTGGTTACAGCTGGCAGCACTTCTATAATAAGACAACTGACGTGAAGTATGCCAACGACGGTAGCAATGTGGAGTATCCTGTTTCTAAGCCACTCTTCAAGACCGAGAGCTATCTCATCTCATTCTACGGTCGTCTGAACTACACGTTCATGGACCGTTATCTCTTCACCTTCACGCTGCGTGATGACGGCACCTCGCGTTTTAAAAACAACAAGTGGGGCCTCTTCCCCTCTGCAGCTTTAGCATGGCGTATCAGCGAAGAGGCATTCCTGAAGGATGTTGACTGGGTTTCTAACCTGAAGCTTCGTCTGGGTTATGGTATCACTGGTCAGCAGAACATCGGACAGGGTGACTATCCTTCTATCGCCACTTATCACACGAACCAGAGCGGATCGCTCTATATGTTTGGCAACAGCGTTATTACCCCAATTACCCCGAAGGGCTACGCTGCTCAGATCAAGTGGGAGGAGACAACCACCTATAACATCGGTTTGGACTTCGGCTTTGCCCGTAACCGCATCAATGGTAGCATCGATGTTTATCAGCGTAAGACCAAGGACCTGCTGAACGAAGTGCCTGTGGCTTCTGGTACTAACCTGACCAACTACCTGCTGATGAATGTAGGTGACATGGAGAACAAGGGTATTGAGGCCGCATTAAACGTGGTGCCCATCGAGAAGAAAGACCTCCGTTGGGAGGTTGGCGTGAACGTGGCCTACAATAAGAATGAAATCACCAAGCTGACCGCCAGCGACGATCCCAGCTATCTGGGTGTAGAGACCGGTGGTATCTCGGGTGGTGTCGGTAACAATATCCAGATTCACCGTGTAGGTAACCCCATCAGTTCGTTCTTCGTATTCCAGCAGGTTTACGGCGAGGATGGCAAACCGTTGGAGGGTGTCTATGTGGACCGCAACCACGATGGTCAGATCACTGACGATGACCGTTACGTTTACTACAAGCCCGATGCTGACGTGAATATCGGTTTCAACACCGAACTGAGCTACAAGAAGTGGACACTCTCTGCATCACTCCGTTCTAGTCTGGGTAACTATGTTTACAATAACGTCGCCTCTAACACAGAGATGAAGGCCGACATGTGGACCAACAACTTCATCTGTAACCGTGTGTCTACTGCGCCTTACACCAACTTTGCTCAGGCACAGTACAAGAGCGACTACTATGTTCAGAACGCTTCATACCTGAAGCTCGACAAGGTGACACTGGCTTACAGCCTTACTGACTGGTGCCGTCTGAACTTCACCGCTCAGAACATCTTCACCATCACCAACTATGATGGTGTGGATCCTGAAGTGGGCAATGGTATCGACAACAACATGTATCCCCGCTCTCGTAACTTCATCTTAGGTGCAAGCTTTAACTTTTAACTAATAGGAGGACAAGAATATGAAATTCAATATAAAGAAAAACGGAATTTACAGCTTTGCCTTTGCTACCGCCGTGTCGCTGACAGCATGTGTGGGCGATCTGGATGTGACGCCCATCGATCCCAACCTCGACACTCCGGAGAATGTGCTCACAGGCACAGAGGCATACAACCAAATGCTGGCAAAGTGTTACTCGGGCCTCGCAGTAAGCTCACCTGACGGTGATAGCGGTGATCCCGATATCAAGGGTATCGACGGTGGTTTTGGCCAGTATCTGCGCGCCCTGTTCAACCTGCAGGAGCTGCCTACTGATGAGGCCGTCATCGGTTGGAATGACCAGACATTGAAAGACCTGCATGGACTGCAGTGGACATCTTCTGACGTATTCGTCAGCGCTTGTTACAGCCGTGTGTTCTATCAGATTTCTGTCTGCAATGAGGTGATCCGTCAGATTGACGCCGCAGGTAGCAACGACGCCGTCATGCAGCAGTACCGTGCTGAGGCTCGTGCCATCCGTGGTCTGAGCTATCTCCACGCCATCGATATGTTCGGTAATGTGCCTTTCACTGACGAGAACTCCACAGTGGGTGGTGATAATCCCCAGCAGATGAGCCGCTCTGACCTCTTCAACTGGATGGTGAAGGATATGGAGGAGGCAGCAGAGATCCTGCCCGCCAACCCCGAAAAATATCGTGCCGGCAAGGGTCTGTGCTATATGATTCTGGCTAAGCTCTATCTGAACGCAGCAGTCTATACTGGCACTGCCAATTATGCCAAGTGTGCAGAGTATTGTAAGAAGATCATCGATCTGGGCTACAAGCTGGAGTCGGCTAACGACTACTGGAAGCTCTTCTGTGCTGACAACGACCAGATGCTGGGCGTAGGTCACGAGATTATCTTCAGCGTCTACCAGGATCATACTAATACTCAGGCTTACGGTGGTACTACCTATATTATCAATGCTCAGGTGGGTGGTAACATGGCTTATGCCGACTACGGTTTGGGCGGCAATGGTTGGGGTGGTCTTCGTGTGACACCGCAGTTTGTCGACAAGTTCGAAAACGGTGACCAGCGTGCCACATTCTTCACCAACGGCCAGAGTAAGGAGATCATAGATATCGGTGACTTCTTCAGCGGTTATGCCTTCACAAAGTTCACCAACCTGAAGGCCGATGGCAGCATATTGCCCGATGCTAACTCGTTCCCCGATACCGACTTCCCGGTATTCCGTCTTGGCGATGTCTATCTGATGTTGGCTGAGTGTCAGGTTGTAGGTGGCGTAAGTTGCGATGGTATCGCTAAGTTCAATGCCATTCGTACCCGTGCTGGTGTAAGCGAGATCGCAACCCCAACTGCTAGCGATATTATCAACGAGCGTGCCCGTGAGTTGGCTTGGGAGTGCCATCGTCGTTCTGACCTCGTTCGCTTCGGTCTCCTCACCACAGGCGATTACCTCTGGTCACATAAGGGCATGAACAGCAATGTAGGTACGCCTCACGCTGTGGACTCCAAGTACAACCTGTATCCTCTGGCATCGAGCGATGTGATTTCGAACACGAACCTCGTACAGAACCCTGGTTATTAATAATGGATAATTGATCATTGAAAATTGAAGATTATGAAGACAATATATTTTAAGAGTAGTGTGTTGTTTGCCGCTATCGCCATGCTGTTCACAGCCTGCGACTCCGACCGCGACGACAACCCCACCCTCGGCCCGAACCACACAGCATCAGAATTTGTGGTGAATACATCGGCTGTGGCAGACCAGTATATCCAGCTGTCGCCGGATAATACGGTCAACCTCACCTGGACCCAGCCTAACTATGGTGTGAATACCGTAGTGAACTATAAGGTACAGGTAGGCCTGAAAGAAAATGGTAATGAAAAATGGGGTGAATATCTAGAGACAGGTTTTACCTCCTGCAATGTCAACATCAGTGGCGAGGAGATTGCCAAGGTCCTCTGTAAGCTCGACGGTTTCAAGACTGAAGACGACTATGTCGATCAGGGTTTCCGTGAAGTGATCATGCGTGTGGCAGCCAACATCCAGACCACCAGCTCCAAGTTGATTGAAGGAACAGAAATCCTTTCCAATGTGGTCTCCTTTAAACACATGGCAGCTTACTGCAACATCCCGACTAAGGCAACGCTTTGGGTGATCGGTTCTTGCAGTGGGTGGCCTGAGCCTTCACCTGGAAACAAGCAGAAGCTCGTCGAAGGTGGCTGGTTCATTACTGAGACAGAGATCGGTAACAAGATCTTCAATGGTGTCGTTGAGATGCCTGAGGGCGACCTGACTTTCCGCTTCTATTCAAAGCTTACAGGTTGGGGTAGCGATGATAATCCAGAAGGCTCTATCGGTTGGCAGGCCAAGGATGAATCTGCTAACTATGAATTCTCTGGTGGCGTATTCTCCGGCTCATGTATGCCTGGTAAGGGCTCTTGGTCATTCCCTGGCTTCACAGGCGGTAAGATGAACATCACTGTCGATTTGAACAAGAACACCGTTAAGTTCGAACTTCAATAGTTTCGTCAGTATTATTAAGATCGTATAATCAAATGAATAAGAAGATGAAAAAATTAGGTATATATACAATGGCTCTTCTCAGCATGGGACTCGTGGCCTGTAACCAGGACTTCGATACGGAGTTCGTGCCGCAGACCAATCTCCCGGAGAGCCTGCTTCAGTTGAGCGATGTCAGCGTTGCCAACAGCACACCTGGTACCATCAACCTCGCTGATTACATTAATGAAGAGACCGGTATCGCCAAAGCTATTCCTATTGGTACCGTCACTGTGAAGGAAGGCGCTATGCCTGCCAATACCATCCTGAAGGCTGAAGTGGAGTTCTCCAAGGATGCCGACTTTGCCAATTCGATCGTTCTCGATGCCAACAGTCTCGAAGGCACCAATGAAATCAGTGTTAGTCCGACTCTCTTGCAGGAAGCCTATTTCAATGAAATTACGCGCAATCCTGCTACAACAGATGTTTACGTTCAAACAGTTCTCTATACCGTGACAGGTGGAACGTCAGAGGCCATCGTCGGTAAGCCCGGTGAGAACTACTTTGCTCAGAGCGCAGTGAAGTTCACACCGCTGAACAAGGTACAGATTTCGCCTGCATATTATGTCATCGGTGCTGCCGGTGGCTGGAGTGCCGACGGAGCCCGCACACAGAAGTTCCAGCACAGCGATGCTGATGTCTACGAGGATCCTATCTTCACCATCATCGTCGATGCTGGTGGCGATGACTGCTGGTTTGCTATCGGCGACGATACCGCCATCGATGCAGTGGCTGCCGGCGACTGGACTCAACTCTTCGGTACAAAGGGTGCCAGCGAGGACCTCACGGGAACCATGGACCGCCGTTACAATCTGGGTGGCGACCACTCCTTCCACGTGACGGGTGCCAAGAAGATCCGCATCACGCTTGACATGATGGAGTATAGCTACACTATCGAGCCGATTAATGTGGCTGATGCTTACTATCTGGTTGGAGGTCCTGAAGACTGGGCTGGTTCGGCTGCTTCGAAGAAACAGAAGTTCTCTCACAGCAATGCAAGCGTAGCTGACGATCCCGTATTCACTTATGTACTTGAGGGTACAGGTGGCGATATCTGGTTCGCTATTGGTGATGATGAGGCTTGTGATGCGATTGCTAATAATAACGACTGGTCTAAGCTCTATGGTACGACCTCTGGTAATGGTAACAATGGCTTGTCTGGTTCGTTGGCTCGTCGTAGTGCACTTTCAGACGATGGCTCGTTCAAGGTTGACGGTACTGCTAAGTTCATCCGCATACAGATTAATATGGCTGATATGACTTACACCATCACACCGTTGAACTTCCAGGAGTACATCTATGAGGCAGGTGTGAACAACGACTGGGGTGCTGTTGCACAGCCGCTGTATTGTCCTGACGGCAATGGTACTTACACAGGATTCTTCTATGCTCAGGATGCCGACTGGTCAGGTGGTAAGGGTGCCTTCAAGTTTACTGGTGCTTTCAACGACTGGAGTCAGGGTAACTATGGTACAGGCACCATCAATGCCGATGGCCTTTCTGGTACCTTGATCGACGACGGTGGTTCTGGTAATGTCTTGGCAGATCCCGGCTTCTATCAGGCAGAGGTGAACCTTGCCAACATGACTTACAAGCTGACCCCGATTACCACGATTGGTATCGTAGGTCCTGCTCAGGCAGGTGGTTGGGGTGATGACACCGACATGACTTATAACAAGGAGACCCGTGCTTGGGAAGCCACACTCGAATTGGCTGCCGATGAGTTGAAGTTCCGTGCTAACGACGGTTGGGACATCAACTGGGGTGGTTCAGTAGACAATCTGACTGCAGGTGGTGCTAACCTGAAGATTGCTGAGGCTGGTACATACTTCGTTCAGCTCTTCGCTACCTGTGAGACAAAGTCTTACTGCAAGATTACAAAGAAGTAATTGATAACCAATATTCATTCAGGCGAGCCGCTTATCGCAACGGCTCGCCTGATTATTTCAAAGCATAAAACCAACACCAACATGATGATGAAGAAATTACTATTATCTGTCAGTATTGTGGCCGCCGTTGTGGCCTGCAGACCGACACAGGAGACCCAATCCACGGCATTTGAAATGCCGGCAGTCAACGATATTGCCATGTATCAGGTGAACCCCCGAGTGTTTGCGCCTGAGAACTCGCTGAATACTGTGGCTGAGCGCATCGACTCAATTCGTGACCTGGGTGTCAATGTGATGTGGGTGATGCCCATCTATCCCATCGGTATTGAGAAGGGTAAGAACTCCCCGTACTGCATCAGCGACTATAAGGCCATTGCGCCTGAATTCGGTACGATCGACGATTTCAAGCGTCTTACCGAAGTGTGCCATGAGCACGGTATGGGTATGATTCTCGACTGGGTGGCTAACCATACGGCTTGGGATCATCCCTGGGTCAAGGAGCACCCCGACTGGTACACCCATGACGAAGTGGCTGACACGATCATCCACCCGCGTCCATGGGACTGGTATGATGTGGCCGACCTGAACTATGACAATAAGGATATGCGCGAGGCGATGATCGACGCCATGAAGTTCTGGATTGTCGACGTCGGCATCGACGGTTTCCGCTGTGATGTGGCCGACGGTGTACCTGCCGACTTCTGGAAGGATGCCATCGACCAGCTCCGTGCTGCTGCAGGCGACCGAAAGATCGTGATGCTGGCAGAAGGTAAAAATGTGGATAACTTCACCGTTGGCGGCTTCGACATGAACTATGGCTGGGATTATAAGGACGAGCTCGTGAAGGTGTGGAAGGGTGCTCCTGCATCCGACCTGATTAAGGCCGACAGTGCTGAATACGCTCAGCTGCCTGCAGGAAGGGTGAAGCTGCGTTTCACCACCAATCATGACCACTCTACCGAGGCCACGCCGTGCGTGGAGTTCACCAACGACCGCGGTGCGATGGCAGCTTACGTGGCCAGTATCTTCCCCCATGGCGGCGCTCTCATCTACGGCTCACAGGAGGTGGGTTATCCTGAGCCGATCAATTTCTTCAAGTATGTGCCCGTGGACTGGAGTGCCAAGCCAGAGATCTACAAGGAATATCAGATGCTGATAGGTCTTTACAACGAGCATCCCGCCCTTCGTAAAGGCAAAATGACGGCTTGGCCTGACAATGATGTTCTCGTCTTCGAGAAAGCCGACGATGCCGAACGCTATCTGATTCTGGTGAATGTCCGCAACGAGCAGAAGACGGTGAAGATTCCTGAAGAATGGAAGAAACTTGGCGAAGCACTTACCCTCGAACCATTTGAGTATTGTATAGAGAAGTACTAAAAACAACTTGAGATTATGAGAAGACTTGGTTCTATATTGGTATGCTGCCTGATAGCCGTGGCTGCGATGGCTCAGGGCTGGCCCAAGGACTATAAAGGTGTCATGCTGCAGGGGTTCTATTGGGATTCTTTCGACGATACCCAATGGTCGGCACTTGAGAAGCAGGCCAACGACCTGGCCGCCAGTTTCGACCTCATCTGGGTTCCACAGAGTGGTAACTGCGGTGGCACGTCGATGGGATACGACGACTTGTATTGGTTTAATCATAACAGCAGTTTCGGCAACGAGAAGCAGCTGCGTTCGATGATCAAGACTTTCAAGGCACTTGGTCTCGGCACTATCGGCGATGTGGTCATCAACCACCGCAAGAACCTCAGTAACTGGGTGGACTTCCCTAAGGAAACCTATAATGGCGTAACCTACGAGATGGTCTCTACTGACATCTGTTCTGACGATGACGGTGGCGACACTAAAAAGTGGGCAGACAGCAACGGCTTCAGCCTGAGTGGCAATAAGGATACTGGCGAGGGCTGGGGAGGCATGCGCGACCTTGATCATAAGAGTGAGAACGTGCAGAAGATCGTCAAGGCCTATCTCCAGTTCCTGCTCAACGACCTCGGCTATACGGGTTTCCGCTACGATATGGTGAAGGGTTACAGTGCCTCGTACACGAAACTCTATAACGAATACAGCAAACCGCAGTTCTCCGTTGGCGAGTGCTGGGACAGCTCTAACACGATCCGTAAGTGGATCGACGGCACAGAGAAGACCAGCGCTGCCTTCGACTTCCAGTTCCGCTATACCGTCCGCAATGCCTGTAACAATGGCAGCTGGCCAAAGTTGAACCAGCAGAACGAGGGTAACTGGCCGCTCGTAAGCAGCAACTATGAGAGTGGAGCCTATCGCCAGTATGCTGTGACGTTCGTTGAGAACCACGATACGGAGAAACGCTCCAATGCCGCTCAGGATCCCATCAAGAAGGACACCCTCGCTGCCAACGCTTATCTGCTGGCTATGCCTGGTACACCGTGTGTGTTCCTGACACATTGGAAAGCATATAAGACAGAGATCAAGGCGATGATCGAGGCCCGTAAGCTGGCTGGCATCAGCAATACATCGGCCTATTCGAGATACAGCTCTCCGAATATCACGACTTATTATGCCGTTACCACCGACGACAAGCTGCTCTGCGTGGTGGGCGATGAGTCCAAACTGGCACCTGAGGCTGACAAGTGGACGAAGATCCTCTCTGGCTATCACTATGCCTACTATCTGAGCAAGAGTCTTGAGACCGCCTGGGCCGACAAGGGCAGCGGTGACTTCTATGATCCCTTCAATGTCGTGCTAACGGCGGTATCGGCTTCCGACGGTGCCCAGCTTGTCTATACACTCGACGGTTCTGAGCCAACGGCCACCAACGGCACGAAAGTAGCCTCGGGTACCAGCCTCAAGATCGATGCCACATCTACTATCACGCTGAAGGTCGGACTGCTCATCGGCTCTGCTGTTAGTGGTGTCATCACGCGTACCTTTACTTATAGGGAGCCCGAGAAGGAGCCCGAGGTGAAGATCCCCGACTTCTGTACCATCGGCGAGGGTGAGATCTGTGCCTTCTTCGAGGCCCCAGCCTCCTGGTCAAATACCATTCACTGCTGGGCATGGTCAGACTCGCCCTCAGAGAACTTCACTGGCGGCACATGGCCAGGCGTTGCTTGTCAGGAGTTGGGTACAGCCGAGAACGGTAACACTGTGTGGAAATGGACGTGGGACGGTAAGAAGCAGAATAACTCAGCTGCCACCAAGCCCGCCATGATCATCTTCAACAACAACACGTCGCCGCAGACCGCTGATCTGGTCTTCGAGCAGGGTGGTTACTACGTCAAGGACGGCCTCTTCGGCATTGTCACCACCACAGGCATCAAGAGTCTCTCACCTCTCACCTCTCACCCCTCACCTCTAAATGCTTGGTACGACCTCCAGGGCCGTCGCCTCAGCGGCAAGCCCACAACGAAGGGCGTTTATATCCATGGCGGTAAGAAGCTTGTGGTAAGATAAACAAAAGAGAATCAGGCAATTACCTGGTTCTCTTTTTTACTTTCTATCTGTGACAGACATGTGTCTATTTCATGTTGGCTTTTGCCTATAGGCGAACGGTTGTTTGGGTATAGGCAAACGGTCATTCGGCTATAGGCAAACGATAGTTTACTGCCTGTAAACTCCCTATCACCTATAACCTTTCTACAATTTACTTGTATGTTTGGCGGAATTTTACTACCTTTGTCGGCGATTTGACTAACAGGTAAGATAACGAATGAAACAAACTCAGTTGATAATCCTCTGTCTGCTGGCTTGCCTTGGGGCCCGGGCAGCAGACTATGAACACTATAGTGAGTGGATAACTTACTCGGAGATCAAGCGGGTGCCACATCCCTACAACCTCGACTTCTCGCCATACGCACCGCGATGGTCGTATCAGGTGGGGATCGAACTCGACGGCATGCTCGATGTGTATGCCACCTATGGCGGCGACCAGCTGGAGAAGTATCTCAAGGAATACCCCAAGACGATGATCGACGCCAAGGGTAACATCACGGGATATAGCTACAACGACTTCAACCTCGACAATGTCAGGCCAGGGCACTTCCTTATGCGCTACTATCAGTTGTTCCCCGAGAGGAAAGACTCATTGGCCCTTGACCTGTTGATGAGACAGCTGGAAAACCAGCCGCGGACGGATGAGGGCGTGTGGTGGCATAAGGCCATTTATGCTCGGCAGGTTTGGCTCGACGGTATCTTCATGGGTCTGCCGTTCTATGTGCTCGCTGCACCTTGGCTCAATCCAGAGTATGTGACGGAGTACTATGATGACGCTGTGGATCAGATCACGAAGACGGACCAGCGCACCTATGACGAGGCAACCCGACTCTGGAAGCATGCGTGGGACGAGACGCGCCAGATGTTCTGGGCCAATCCCCAGACAGGCCTGAGCCAGCATACCTGGGCAAGGGCCTTGGGATGGTTCACGATGGCGATGGTGGAGGTCCTCGACGCTCTGCCAGAGGATTATGCCCGCCGGGAAGAGATCATCAGTCTGTTTCAGCGTGCCATGAAGAGCGTGACTGACTATCAGGACGAGGCGAGTGGCGTGTGGTTCGACGTGCTCGATGTGGATGATCCCCGTAACTATCTGGAGGCGACGGCCTCATCGATGTTCACTTATTGCATGCTGAAGGGCTGGCGGCTCGGCTATCTCGACGACAGCTATCGTGATACTGGCATCAGAGCATATCGGGGGCTGGTGAAGGAGTTTGTGACGAAGAAACGTGACGGGACGATGTCGCTGA
>JAEEGH010014387.1_pt1 | contig 17366 bp, 14 predicted proteins | sample 9134181 | NCBI WGS metagenome assembly JAEEGH01 (sample SAMN16246544, study PRJNA631951) | gut metagenome | biome: gut microbiome; feature: rumen; material: DP-attached | host: Bos | place: Iran: Karaj | collected 2018-10
AATCCACTTTATGATGATCACAGGCTAGACGGACACCAGAATAGAATTCCTCCAAGTCTTCCACACTGAAACGTTTGCCCAAAGCAAGACTTAAGGTGATCTGCTTCGGAGTGCCACCCATAGCATAAACATCGCTGAAGTTCACCATGGCGGACTTGTAGCCAAGATGTTTCAGGGGCATATAGGTCAAATCGAAGTGAATACCTTCCATCAGTAAATCTGTTGTCACCAGTATATCCTTCTCAGAAGAGAAATTAAGCACACAGCAGTCATCGCCTATGCCGTAATGAGTCTCTGGATTTTTTATTGTGATACCCTCTGTAAGATGCTTGATTAAGCCAAATTCACCAAGGGTACTGATATCGGTTGCCATCTTTTTTGCTTGTATGTTAATCTTATTTAATAAAAGTCTTTCCGTTAATGCTCTTTTTTACTTTGCTCATAGAGAGAAGAATGCTTCATGCATCATTTTCCTTCCTCTTAGTAACAGTCAATATACTATTCACTTTTCACGAATATCAATTCTTACGAATTAATTTTCAAAGTGCTTGTACGGGAATTCTTCTGAACATAGCTCAAAATCATCTGATTGAAGTCCTTTTCCATGTCTTTCATGAATTTCACCTCTACTGGAAGAACATAGAAGTCCTTATATCGGTTGCGGATGAATGTTACATCGTCAGAAGGATTCGAACGCATATATTCTATCAGACGCATGGCGTCCTTTTCTGTAGTCACAACAATTGTGTTTCCGTTGTCATGTTGATTGATGACCGATGAAATCTTATCTATGTCTTTCTTAATGAAGTTGTGATGATCCTCAAAACGGAGGGAAGTGAAATGACACATCTGACGGAGGTCGCTCTCCAGCTGATGAGGGGAGGCTATTCCTGTCAATAGTACTACACCATATTTGTTCGATTTCAGGTCCGACAACGGGATTTCTAAGGGCTGTGAGTCTGAGAACTCAGTCTGCATCTCCAACGAAGACAGACGGCTGAGGTAGCGACGCATTGGTATCAGATTCTTGTATTCATACGCGGAGTAAAACAGCTTCTGCCATGGCTGAAGGCTGAGCGAACGCTCTATACCGTGCTCCTCTGTTGGAGTTATGTCGTGAGGACATTTCGTCACTATCACGATGTCTGCGCGACGACAACTGGACTTCGGCTCGCGTAGTTTGCCTGCTGGTAGAAGAAAGTCGTTGTGAGGCAAACGGTTGTAGTCCATCAATAGGATATTGATTCCTGGCTGGACGTAGCGGTGCTGAAAACCGTCGTCCATCAGTATCACATCCGTGGCAGGCTGGATATCAGGATGACATATATTCTCGATTGCACGCCGACGTTTCTCATCAACTGCTACGTGAATCTGAGGATATTTATGCTTCATCTGGAATGGCTCATCGCCAATATCGCTCATGTGGCTTGTGCTCGTTGCATAGACATAGCCTTTGGTCTGACGTTTGTACCCTCGGCTGACAATCGACACCTGATGATGCTGGCTAAGCAGGCGCACAAGATATTCAGTCAACGGGGTTTTGCCTGTGCCCCCAACTGTGATGTTTCCTACACTTATTATAGGAATGTCATAGCTCACGCTTTTCAGAATACCACAGTCGAACATGAAATTACGTACATAAACACCAACCCCGTATAGCCATGAGAACGGAATCAGGGGATACCATATTTTTGAACTGTTGAATTCCATCAATATATTATTGCTTTAGAACTAATATCAGAAGAAAGCGGTATTTGTTTGAATGACAACTTCTCGTCTTCTTGTCTTCTCGTCTTCTTAAATTATTATAAATTAAACGATATCTTATATGGCAACTCTGCCTGAACGGAACCTTTGCTGTTGATATGATTCAGCATCTGGAATATGCTGTAATATTCACCAAAGGTCTCTTGTATCTTCCTCCGGGCATAACTGTCAGCGGGATTCTCATCAAACAGATTGTCCCAAAAGCTTTTCTTGGCGGGGTAATTCATCACGCTGTATTCATCCACTTTGGCTAAGCTCTTGGCTTTGTCAAGGGCTGACTGTAAACCGCCCATTTCGTCAACCAGACCAATCTTCTTGGCATGCTCTCCTGTCCATACGCGGCCCTCGCCAATCACCTTAATGGAATCTTGGCTGATCTTCCTGCCCATTGAACAACGTTGGGTGAACAACTCATAGCCACGGTTAACGTAACCTTGAAGGATGCGCTTCTCACCTTCGCTCATCTCACGGGAGTAATCACCTAAGTCTGCATATTCGTTGGTCTTTACGGTGTAATAATGAACGCCTAACTTGTCGTTCATAAGCTCTTTGGCTACGGGGAACATGCCGAAGATGCCGATGGAGCCAGTCAACGTCATTGGCTCAGCAACTATCCAGTTGGCGCCGCTACTGATGTAATAACCGCCAGAAGCAGCTAAACCGCCCATCGACACAACTACAGGCTTTTGGGCTTTCACTTGCTCTATTGCATGCCAAATCTGCTCACTTGCGTAAGCACTTCCACCGCCTGAGTTCACACGAAGGACAATGGCTTTTACATGCTCGTCATTGCCTAACTCCAATAGGTCTTTGCTCACTTTCTGGCCTACAATCTCAGCACCACCGCCGGTCAGACCGCTAGCTGCTTCGTCAACGATACTGCCGTAAGCATAATAGACGGCTATGATATTGCCGCTCGTGCCTTTGGGCTCGCTCGACACACTTGATGCCAGATCGTCAACACTGATGATATGATAGTCGTCTTTCTCAATGCCCAAGGTGTTTGCAATCAGCTGAGGGACTTCATTGGAGTAAGCGGTCTTGTCTATCAGCTTATTGCTTGTATATTCTTCCGAAGTGGCAAAAGTCATGCAGCTGTCAGCTAAGGCATGTAGTTTTGAAACTGAGATCTTACGGCTCTTACTTACATCTGATTTCATGCGGTTCCAGATTTCATTGTCCATAACCGTCAGTTGCTCGCGGTTCTCTTCGCTCATGTCAGAACGCATGTAAGGCTCAACGGCCGACTTGTATGTACCTACCTTAAACACTTCCATTTTAACTCCTATCTTGTCCAGCATGTCTTTCGGATACATCGTCTGGGAAGCAAGACCGTCCCAGTTGAGCATTCCTAATGGATTGATAACGAGGGAGTCTGCAACTGAGGCGATATAATAGCTGCCTTGGGAATAGTTGTCGGCGTATGCGACTATGTGCTTTTTTGTGCTTTTGAAATCTACCAAAGCATCGTGAATCTCCTCCAGCATTGCGGGGGTGCTGCCAGTCAGAATTCCCCCTTGGATATAGATGCCCTTTATCTTCTCATCTTCTTTTGCGCGCTGGATGGCTTTCATCACGTTCTCGTGACTGATGTTATTCGTGTTCGGATTGCCAAGTAAAGAGGCGAGGGGATTTTCTTCTTTCCGTTCCGACATATTGCCTGTCAGGTTTATCTCAAGCACACTGTTGTCCTTCACTTTCACACTCGATTTGCTGCCGAGGCTCATTAGGGAGATAACACCCATCAGCAAGAAAAACAAGAACAGGATAACAATACCTGTTATCGTTGCCAACACATATTTGAAAAACTGTTTCATATAATTATTTTTTGTGGGGAATTACTTTAATGTTTAAATATCTCAACACTAAACAAATCGATAATCGTTAAATCGTATATAATAATAGCTCCTTTTTACTGTTGCTTAAAATCACTTACAGTATCTCGCATATTCGCAGGCGGCTAAAAGCCAGGCGCCTGTGCCGAAGGGATGCTCTGATTTCTCATCTACCGTACGGGTCGGGTCGGGCTTCTCGCCGATTGGCTGACAATAGCCTATGGCATAGTCGGGTTGAACGGCAACCTCCGACAGATATTTCCACGCTTTCTTTACTACTGGCTCATAATCCGACTTATTCAGATAACCGTTGTTCAGACCCCATAAAAGACCATAGGTGAAAAAGGCGGTTCCGCTTGTCTCATAGCCAGGGGCATCGTCCTCACAGAGCATTGAACGGCTCCAGTAACCGCCCGATTGTTGACAACGGGCTACTCCGGCTGACAGTTGCTTGAAACGGTCTTCATAAAAACTACGGTATTTATGATTCTTTGGCAAATCCTGAAGGACTTTGGCCAAACCGGCTAATACCCAGCCGTCGCCACGGGCCCAGAAGCTCTTGCCATCTGAACAGCTGGTCTTTACTTTCGGATAAACGTATTTACCATCACGGTAATAGAGCTGTGCATCTTTGTCGAACAGAAGGGAGTCTGTCCACTTAAAACAAGCATATTGCTTGTCGAGAAGCTTCTCATTACCAGTTACTGTATAAAGCTTTGAGAATATCGGCATACCCATGTATAAGGCATCGCTCCACCACCAGAAGTCGGATTCCAACATGCTTGCCTGATAATTCATCACTTCAAGCGCACGGGTCAGGCGTTCTGCACGGTGCTCAAGCTTATAGAGGTCGATATATATCTGAAAGCATATCTGCCAGTCTGCGAATAGCACATGTCTCATGCCCTCGCCGTAGGTCTTGTATTCCCATTTGCTTTTATCGCGCTCTGTCGCACCACACCAGTGATTATAGTTGGCGAAACGAAGTGCATAATCAAGATAGCGTTTTTCACCTGTCATCTCAAAAACGGCTTGGTTGCCTGTGAAATAGGCGGCGTTGTCCCAAAAACCACGGCATTCTGCTTTGTGACGGGATTGCCATGAGTCATTTACGCGCTTTATCAGATCTATCGTCTGCTTGGCTTCTGCCGACTGCAGACTCTGCATGCCGGTTGTGGTCATCAGTTCCTGAGCGTAAATAGAGGTGCTGAGCAGTATGAATGCAACGGATAAGATTGATTTGAATGATTTCATATTGAATGATAGGTTTTAAGTTCAGTCTATACTATCTTGCAAAAATACGGAAAAAAAATGATAAAATGGATATCATACACAAAAAAAACACGAAATTCAAAAATTATAAAACTTTTATACACAATATTCTTTTAAATTGATTGAAATTTTTGTCAATTTAAAAAGATTTATTTAACTTTGTCAACAATGTTTATGTATGTTTATTGATTATCAATACCCGTTTTTGTTCTCTTCTCGTCTTTTTACTCTTTCTATAAATAAAAATATATTCCCCAATAATTCAATAAATAGTTAATCGTAAATACAAATTTTGCTTATGAAAAAGTCTTTTATCCTTTTTGTGTTGCTCATGTCTGCCGTTTATGCCGAAGCACAAACTTTTTATTATGTCACTGGAGATAATGTGAATGTCAGGACTGGACCAGGTAAAAACTATAAGAATGTCATGAATGACGGTTTCCAGATGAGATGCCAGCTATTCAAGGAAAACAAAGTCAAATTTGCTGGTAAGCGGAGAAATGGTTTCACCTACGTGAAATTCCTCAACTGCGGTATGACAGGGGCTTCTTGTTATCCTGACTATGGATGGGTCTCATCTCAATTCCTCAAACCGATGACCCACAAGTGCAGGGTTTGCAACGGAAGAGGATTTTTTAATCGGCCTTGTCGCGAATTCGACCTTCCGCCAGAAGAACACCCGTCTGCATGTCCATGCTCCGGTGTCTGCCTCAACGACGGATGCAAAGGCAAACAACACTGCAGACAATGTGGTGGAGTGGGGTATTATTAATAATTCATTTTTTTCCATTATGATGCGTTTCAAACATTTCTGTTCTGTTGCCTTCTTGTCTTTTGCATTTCAAACGAATGAAGCACAGACCGTTTCTTGGGTTTGTTCAACTGATGGACAGTTCATCCAGAATAAATCAACTAAAATATCCAAAAAACCGTCTCAGCAACCTCTTCTCGAAATAGACGAGGTGATGCTCAATGACCAGAAGACGGGAATGAAATTCTTAGACTGGGGTATCACATTCAATGAACTTGATTGGGATGCTCTCAATCTGCTTGACGAAAACGAACGGCAGCAGATTCTCAAAAATGTTTTTGCTGCCGACGGACAGCTCAAGGTCACGCGTGGACGTATTGGTATGAATGCCAACGATTATGCTCGTTCTTGGTTTAGCTGCGACGAGGTGCCGGGTGATTTCAAACTCAAATATTTCAATATCGAACGCGACAAGCAGGCGATTATCCCTTTCATTCATGCAGCACAGAAATATTGTCCACAGCTCACTTGCTGGACTTCTCCGTGGAGCCCCCCTTCATGGATGAAAATTAATCAGGATTATGCCGTACAGAGCAATAAGTACAACACCCTGGATCCAAAGAAGGATTGGCTGCTATTCGAAGACAGCAAAGTGCAGGAAAACCCCGACAAAAACATCTTTCCTAAAAGATTGGCTGTGAACGACTATTTCATCCAAGACCCCCGATATCTGCAGGCGTATGCTAATTATTTCTGCCGCTTTATTGAGGAATATGCAAAAGAGGGCATCAGAATCGACAGGGTGATGTACCAGAATGAAGCGTGGAGCTATACGGCTTATCCGGGATGTCCTTGGACACCTAAAGGAATTATCCGGTTCAATGTGGAGTATCTTGCCCCGACTCTCAAACGGCTGCATCCCGATGTGGAGGTCTTTTTCGGTACAATCAACACCAACCGTTACGATTTTATTCGTGAGGTGATGGACAACCCTGAGATGAGAAAATCTGTTCAAGGAATGGCGTTCCAGTGGGAAGGTGGACAAATCATGCAGCGTCTGCATGAGGACTACCCTGAGATGAGGCTCGTCAGTTCAGAGAGTGAATGTGGATGGGGTTCCTTCGACTGGAAAAGTGCGGAGCACACTTTCGACCTTATGAACCACTATCTCGGAGTGGGATGTGAGGAATACAACATCTGGAATCTCATTCTCGCTGATGATGGGATGAGCACCTGGGGATGGAAGCAGAATGCGCTGATTAGGGTGGATTCAAAAAACAAGACTTTCCGATATTGTCCGGAATATTATGCCATGATGCACTATAGCAATTTCATCACCAAGGGAACACGCATCATCAAGCATCTACCGGCAAGTGTTGATAAGACTCCAGTCCTTTTCGCTATCGATAAAGATGGAAAACGCATCGTCATTGCTGGGAACTTCAATGATGCGGAAAAGAACATAACCGTCAAAATCGGCAACAGATTCCTCAATGCCAACTTGCCGCCTCATTCTTTCCATTCCTTTACATTCTAAAAATAGCAGTCATGTTTTGAGTATTAAAAAGGGTATGCTTTTGTTGGCATACCCTTTTTATATTAGTACTTAACGCGCTATCTGAGTCTGAATACAATTGGCAGAGTGAAATTGACTCTTACATTTTCACCGCGTTGCTTGCCAGGAGTGAATGGCCCTAAAAGTTTGCAGACACGAAGTGCTTCGTCACACAACGAATTCTGACTTTCTTCTATACTCGCTTTCGTTGTTAGAGGATTAGGATTGTCTTTCTCGTAGCCTACAACTGTCACATTTTCGCCAGCTTCGCTTTGGGAATCTTTTGCCGATATCGGGTCGAATTCTTTACGAACGATGTTGAATTCTGTGCAACGGCCGTCTTTTTCAACGATGAACGAGATGTAAATCCTGCCTTGGACACCATTTTTTTGTGCTTTCTCAGGATAACGTAGATTCATTTGAAGGAAACTCATCAGTTTTTCAAAACCGCCAGGATATTCAGGCATCACCTCGCACACATCGAATATGGGGTCACCGTCTTTACGATTCACATCTTTGTCTGTCTTCAATGGAGGAATGCTGTCGGGGGTTAAAGAAGTAGGACTTGAAGATGCTGTGATGTCTGATTTGTCTTGTTTGATTAAAACAACTTCTTTTTCGGATTGCTTTGATTCTTCAACAATTGGATTGTTTGTTGCTTCTGCGATAGCGGTTTCATCGGAGGCTGATGATTCTGGAATAGTTGGAGTTTCTGTGGATGTCAGTATCTCGGTTACGGAATTTTCTTTGCTGAAAATTTCCTGATTCGGAATTATTTCCGTAACTTTGCTGACAGTTAGGGCGTCCGCTTTTTCTTCAGTTTCTTTTGGACTGTTCATAAGTGGGGTGGCAAATACACCGAGTGCGATGAGTGCCACTGGGAATGTGTACAATGCTTTCGCACGCATCCACGGATTGGATTTTTTTCGTAACATCATAGTGAATCGTTTTTTTAACAAACTGTGATTAAAGCCGTTGGCAAAGGCGTAGGAACTGGAGCCAATGGCTTTTTTCATTAATAAACTCATATATTCACGGGCTTCAACACCGCTGCGCAGTACAGTGTCGTCGGCTTCGTATTCATGGATATCACGGAGGGAACTGCTCAGCATCCACACAAAGGGATTCAGCCACTGAACCACCTCACAGATGTTCATCAGCACGACATCAAGGGAGTGATGATGACGGATATGGCCTAACTCATGGCGGATAATCACCTCGCCGTTTTGCTTATAGTCCTCTTCGCTGATTACAATACTCCTGAACCAGCTGAACGGGACGATAGGGTGGCAATGACAATAAATTGTGGCATGAGTCAGACGTTCTGACCATAGCACGCCATGGCGAATCCGATGGTTCAGAAGTATCAGTTTGCCCAGTTTGATGACTGACACGACAGCCATTCCGATAATGTATAGCCAACTCAATGTTGTTGGCCAGTCAATCCCGCTTGCTTCCACTTGTGCTTTTGCCGCACTGCCGACTGTCTGACCATCAATAACTGTCACGGTGGGCATCCCGACTGTTATCTCGGGTTTCAGCTCAAACGGATGGATGCCAAGGTTTAATACCTGGATGTTGAATAATGGCAGCAGAAACGAGACGGCCACAATCACCAGCAGCATCAGACGGTTGAATCTGAAAAACGACTCTTTCCGCAGCATGAGCAGATAGGGCACATACAGCAGTGTGAGCACTATCATCGATTTCAATATATACAGTATCATAGTTCCTGTTTCATCATTGCCATTAATTCATCTATGTCTTGCTCCGACAGTTTTTCCTCTTTCACGAAATAACTGACAAGCGATTTAAGCGAGCCGCCGAAGAAACTGTTCTTCACTTCCTGCATCACCCTCCGGCGATAGACCTCTCGGCTGATGAGAGGACGGAAAAACAGCACTTTCCCGCCCCCGTCATGTTTACGTCCCGCCACAAATTCTTTCTGCGTCAGAATCTTCATAAAGGTCGCGATGGTGGTGTAGGCCGGTTTCGGCTCATTGAAACGTTCCTGGATATCACGGACGCTCATCTCTTTCTGGCTTCCGTCCCACAGGATATTCATTATTTCCATCTCGGCTTTAGTCAGCGTTCGTTGGTCTTTATTTCTGTTCATTTTGTCTTGCATTTTGTTGATGCAAATTTATTACTAATTTTTTAATTATCTAAAACTTTAGTAATAAAATCTGCTATAATAACAACATTTTTTAACTTTTCTTTTTAGTAATACTTCATGTGTTATTAGTAATTAACAAAAACAATTTAAGGGATGCCTATCTGGCATCCCTTAAATCAAAACTGTCGCCAATTACTTCTCTGGAAACCAAATACTCGTGGTCAGCAGAACATCTCTCTCGTCTTCCACGAGCATAGGCTTGTTAAGAATCTTGAATTACTTCATTATTGGACGGACTGCACACCCGTAATAGCGTTCTTCCCAAGTTAATGGAGTGTCTTCGTCCCAGATGGCTGCCGGAATAGGTGAACTGTAATGATCACCATTGTCGGTCTCTGTTCTTATGTCTGACAGCCAATAAAGGCTGGTGTAATCCTCATAATAGCCCGTTTCATAGTAAAGCGGACTATAATCTAGCCAGTTGGTCTTTCCATAGATGCTTCCGGCAACAGGGAAGAATAAGCTGCGCTCTTCGTTTTGGGGTGAGTCGTCTATATAGGTGAATTCTGTCTCGCCCCATGCATAGAACGAACCGCGTTCCAATGGAGAAGATGCACCCACATTGCAGCAGGACCATAAGCCTGCCTTTCCCATGTCAATGGCATGAGGATGATGCGGTCAGGATGAACGCGCTGCCAATGCAAATGACTTACAATAGAAGATGTGTTTTGCCGCGCGGCCGAATTTCCATTTTGACAGACCCCGTGTGGATATTGTTGCTGTCTGAGCTCACAGAATCGGCGGTGCATTTTATTTCTGTCCTGCCATGATGTTGATGACGGCGGTGATGTCGGAGATGTCGGTCTTGCCGTCATGGTTCACGTCAGACTTGGCTTTGGCGGCTGAAGCATTCATTTCTGTTCCTGTGCCGGCATCTTTACCTGCCATCACGTTGATGATGGTCACGATGTCGGAGATATTGGTCTCGCCGTCATCGTTCACGTCACCGTCAAAGCGTGAAACAGAGGTGTCTGGCAGCGTGGTGACCCTGCCAACGAACAGGACGGACTGCTCCTTGCGGTTTTCTATCGTGAAGTAGAACGGGCGGTCAACAGGGAAGTCCTCATAATCCGATGACGGAACTGCGCTTTTTTCCATCGTGACTACAGACACGGCGGAAGCCTCCGTCCCATCCTCATCAACTGAGATTCTACCCAGCTGGAGAGCCTTGTCAATTTGCAGAGGTAGATCTGACATCTTCGAGAAGTCGGCTCCCCCGCCAAACGCCTCAACCATGCCTAAGGCATTAAGCACCGGTTCAAGGTCGTATCTGCCGTCGATACTGAACTTGGGCATCGTAAGACAGACCGGTGTGGTTTTGATTCTCGGATTCATCGTCATCGTCCAGTCATCCAGTGTCAGCTCAGGAAGGGTGGTGCCTTCAACCGGAACGAAAAGCGTCATGGAGAAATCGCCTGTGCCGTAGGGCAGCGTGATGGCACGGAACCTGCCGTTCTCCGACAGGCGGTACTCCGACTTTGCAGACATCATATCGGTAGTAACGGTATTGCCATCCGCAAGTTGGAACACTCCGGGCTTCGTGTCCACTTTCTCAAACGGTGTTGTCCAGCTGCCCTTGAAATAGAGCGCGTCAGCAAGAATGACGGCTATGTCTGCCGTCAGCGGCTCATCGAAGATTGCCGGTATCATGCCGTGCGTCTTGTCGTTCGCCCAGCTGTTGATAAGGTCGATACCCTCCTGTGTGTCGAACTCCGCGCTGCCGAAGCCGGCATCGTAACTGTCCTTAAGCACGTCGGTGAAGCTCTCAAAAAGACTGACTTCCGGATGGTGCCATACGGAGTTGGCTATCTCGCAGACGGGATAATACGCATAGTAGCGGTTCAATGCAGTTTCATCATCTTCCGACTTGTCCAATTTCCAGTCATTCGGATAGAACGGCCAACGGTAGGTCAGAGACGCGGCCAGGGACTTGTAGTAGGCGTTTACCTCTTCATTGGAATAGCCGTAAGTGCCGAGTGCCTGCTGCATCTCCCGCAGCGTGCTGCCGTCCGCGCCGTTAGCCACCATCGACAGGACCAGCTGTGCCGAAAGCGGTGAGAAGCAGAGGTTACCGGAGGCTTCAGGGTTCTCTGCCAGCTTGCTGAAAAGAGTGAAGGCGGCGGTCAGAATTGATTCGGAGAGCGGATTGGACTCAGGAACAAAGAAATCCGCATACTCAAAAACCGGCTTACCGTCCAACTGGCAACAAAAAACATAATCCTCCTTTGGCACATACACCGTTTCCTCAGAACTCCATGAGTGTAACAGACCTCCCTGAGAGCCGATGCCCTCAACCCAGACCAGGTTCGGATAATCGAAGCTGTTCACACGGCGGGGCGGGGCTTTCAGCATCCAATCCGACTTAAACACGAAGCGGCGTAACGGTGTGCCGTCCACATGAATCGTGTCTATAGACTGCAGTTTCATGTAATCAATCTTTTTCCTGCAGAAAAAGTCAACGCCCGACTCCGGCCATTCATCAGGTGCGACAAGAAACTCGAAACTGTCCCCGTTCCTTTCCGCACGATATAAGATGTCGCCTGGTTTAATACCGAAATCATAGAGAAGACGCTCTTTGGTGTCATTGTCTGTTACCACATATATCCTCTCTCCCTCCTGACGAAGGGCGGCATAATAAGATAAACTCTCGCCGTCAGAATAGTTTGTGAAACATTTTTTCCAGACCTTGTCGTTTATTACTGTGTCTCCGGAAATACACTCTATCCGCTTGCCAGTCTTCACGGGCTCCCAATCCTCATTATAGGAATACCTGTCGAACTCCCAGTTCTTCCCGTCCTGGAGAAATGGATGGAAGGCGTCCTGCTGGGCATGAAGCGGTATTGTCAGGCCATAGAAAACGGCCAATAATAAAAGTAATGTTCTCGTTTTCATAAGCTATAATTGTTTTTAAAGATATTGTTTTACTTGTATGATTAATGATGAGAGAAATAACATAATGCTATTTTGTCGTTTCCGTTTACAAAAGTAGTCATTTATGACTGATTATCAAAAATTTTTATTTAAAAATATTCCATATCACTCTATTTTTCCCTGAAGCAAAATTACTATATTCCTGTCGGTTTTGCAACACCTCAGATATCATTGTATATTCCCGAATGATAGCTTAAGTACTATAAACAACTGTGTTTATGTTATTTAGGTAAAAGGCAATTGTAAAGATGAAAGGTGGTAAAAGGCACACATGAAGAAAATCTTTAACCTATTTAAAAAGGATTTTCTTTCCGCCTACTATGACAATTCCGGAACAAGGAGGACGGACCGGGAGTCCCTGAAGGTTGTAGGCACCAGAAATGGCAGGACGGCTGGTGAGCGTGGGAACAATGTCTGTGGGAACAATCATGATACCCTTACAGCCCTTGGGACGGAACACCAGATGGCTGACATTGCGTGTCTTGGGCTTGGGATTATCACTTGTTACATCTTCTCCTTCTTGAAATTCAATGATAAAACCACCATAAAATAAGTCCATCGGCCCTCCGATGCATCCCACCTTGAAAATCACGTCGCAGCAGCAGGGAAGCATGTCGCCTTCCGCTATCACATCATGGTAGTAAGTGAGATTGTCAGAATTGATTTCTGACGAGCAAAGCATAATCTCATCTAAGTCATCCTCATAAACACTATAACGGAAGCTGGTGCCCGGCTCAAAAGTGTCGAAGTCATAAAGCAGAAACTCCCTGGTGACCTCTCCATCGATGATGCCGCGCGCATAAACGACCGTGTCGCCCCGTTCTGAGCGGACATAACCTATAGGTTCTCCACTCTCCCTATCCTTCAATACCAGATATTCCGTGCCGTCAAATGTGGCATGGTCGGAAAGCACCTGAGTGCTGGTTTCACCTTCGGAATAAGTGACCACCCATTCCGTACCCTCCACCCACACATCCTGCGCAGAGAGCATGAGCGGAAAAAGCATCAGCAGTATCGTCAGAATCTTCTTCATAGACTGTATTTCGACAGATAATGTTCAAGCGTCTCGTTTGCGATAGCCTCATCCAGTTTTTTCTTCATCCGCTGCTTGCGCACCGACACCGATGACGGTGCGATGCCATAGACACTGGCAATCACAGGATTAGGCACCTGCATCACCACCAAGCAGCAGAAGCGCACATCGTCGTCGGCAAGCGACGGGTGGTTCTTGCGCAGCATGGATGTGAAGTTGGGCAGCACCATGTCCGTGTTCTCCTCTATCAGCCTCCACGACTTCTCGTTGAGGTCAATAAAGCCGGTCTTAGTGCGCTTGGCATTCAGGATAGGCAGGAGGATGGCATAGAGATGTGAATAGTAGCGTTGCTGCAGCTCCTGATTCATCGACCGAACCTCAGCCTCTCTCGCCTGGGCATCCTCAGCCAGGCTCAGCGCCTCCAGCTCGGACTGCCTTGCACGGACAGCACGACGGGCGAGCCACACCGACAGCAACACTCCGGCAGCAAGGGCAACTGCCAACAGACCGATCAGTGTCATCGTGCGCGCACGCGACTCAGCACGCAGACGGTCCTGTTCAAGCTGTGCGTTTCTTATCTGCTCCTCATGCCGCAGACGGTGAATCTTTGCCGTGTTCTCCGATGCCTCGATTTGGGCGGCAGAGTCGTTGCAAGCGATAATCTGACGGAGATCGGAAAGCGACCTATTAAGGTTTCCCTGCTCCTCATGGATGGTGGCAAGTAAGTTGAGCAGCTCAATTCTCGCATAAAGCGGACTTGACGGAAGATAACCGTTGATTTTGTCGGCAGCCGCCTGCTTTTCACCCTGGCCGTATAGCGAATAGACCTCCGCCAAACGATAAACTGGCTGCGCAGAGATGGTCGAGTCGGCTGTCAGTGCTTGGTTCAGTGCCCACTGCAGGGAATCTGTGTTGTCGGTCTGCAGATACACCTGTCCGAGCATCACATAACACTGAGCCATAAAACTCACAGAATCTATGGGCGAATGGCTGAGCGCGTCGTTGAGTGAGGCAACAGCACCGGGAATGTCAGCCTGTGCAAAACGCGACACCCCCAGCTCATAATAGGTGGTTGCCTGCTTTGGCAGACCGTCGGTGCCGGCGGCATCAGCCAGTTTTTTCTGCAGCACCCGCTCCTGCATGGAAAACAGGTTTTTACGCTCGTAAAGCCGTGCCATCATGTCGTGATAGTCGTATCTCACCTCGTTGCTGCCGCATCCTGACAAATAAGGTTCGGCTTTCAGCAGCAGTGAGAAGGCGCTGTCGGCATCATCAGCATCAAGCATAGAGCGTGCGTCATCAATGAGACGCACCACGACCGATGTTGAATCGTTGTCGCTATCCGTTTGCTCTGTTCCCGAATAGCAGGACACTATCAGCACCACGGCAAAAGATATGTAGCACAGAAATCTCATGACACAGTCATTCTTTTCGCAAATTTACAATTTTTATGGCATTTCCGCAACATTTCCATTATGATTGTATATGTGCGTGCACTCTCAAAAACAACGTTTTGTATTGTCTTTCAGGTTTTTATAATGAGTTAAAATGTATAGATAAAAACTGGGGATATCATGGTATAAAAATATAAACAATGATTTTTAAAACTACGGACTATTTGTTTTTTCAGAAAACACACAAATTCATGCGGAGTTTTTTTGCAGTTCATCGAGAATAATGTAATTTTGCAAAGGATTTCTGAATGCCGACACACGGTTGACGACCTCCAAAACACTTCTGAAACAAGAAAACGATGATGAACAACGGACTGATCATAGCGGCTCCGATGAGCGGGAGCGGAAAGACCACCGTGGCACGGGGGCTGATGGCTTTGCTGCATCGTGAGGGTTACCGTGTGCAGCCGATGAAGTGCGGTCCTGATTATATCGACACTAAGTTTCATGAGGCGGCATGCGGAGTTCCGAGCATCAACCTCGACCTGTTCATGGCATCAGAACAGCATGTTGTGGAGCTGGCTGAGCGCTATGCGGCAAATGCGGATATCTGTGTGGTAGAAGGCATGATGGGATTGTTCGACGGCTATGACCACGAACGAGGTTCCGTCTATGAAATCGCCAAACTGCTCGGATTGCCCGTGGTGCTTGTGGTGGACGCACGGTCGGCAGCCTACTCGATGGCAGCCCTACTGAAAGGATTTCTCTCGTTTAGAGACGATATCCGGTTCGCAGGTGTTATTTTCAATAAGGTGGGCAGCGAACGCCATCAGCGGATGCTCCGCGAGGTGTGCGACGATGTCGGCGTGACCTGCCTGGGCTGTCTGCCCAAAGCCACAATAGCCGAGACAAAGGAACGTTATCTCGGACTGGACTTCAGCAACGGAACAGCCGACAGCTCTGCGTTTGACAGTCTTGCGGACTTTATCGGGCAGCATATAGACTGGCAGACGCTGCTTCAGTTGACCATGGAACAACAGCCGGAAAAGGGAAAGGACACGGAGAATATGGCAGAAAACCTGTTGGTAAACAAGCCGGCGGAACCACCCTTCCGGCACATCGCCATCGCACGGTCAGACGAATCCTTCTCTTTCATCTATCAGAACACGCTCGACGCCATGAACAGGGCCGACATCCGCTTCTTCAATCCCGAACTCAACGAGACCTTCCCTGCCGACACCGATCTGCTGTACCTGCCTGGAGGCTACCCCGAGAAACATGCTGAAGTGCTCGCCAAAGCAACAAAAACGAAAGACTGCATCAGCGAATATGCCGCTAAAGGAGGACACGTAATAGCAGAATGTGGCGGGATGATGTATCTGTGTGAGCGCATTATCACCGACGATGGTGAATATCCAATGTGCGGCATACTGCCCTACTCCGTCTCCGCACGCAAACAGGACAGGCATCTCTCACTCGGCTACCGCCGCTGGATTCTCAATGGCAAGACCTTCCGCGGACACGAGTTTCATTACTCACAGTTCGTGGGTAAAAAACCACCTACAATCGCCACTGTTTATGACGCACGTGGCGAAATTGTGGATTGTCCGATTTTTCGGCAAGGCAATGTCCTCGCCAGCTATACCCACTGGTATTGGGAGAGCTTGTTTAGTTTTTAGTTTATAGTTGGTTAGATTTGGTGATAGGGTTTAGTACGGTTATTTTTATTTGACGCACCATGGCACGTCTCTACAAGCTCAACTTTACTGAAGTTTCAGATTTAATAATACAAATAAAAAAAACTTCTTTTTTAATCGTTTAAGGTTTGTTGGTTTGATTTTTGCCATAGGAAGCAGAAAAGGTTGAAAGGACAATTAATGTATGCTGACATTAAAAAAAGAAGAAAAAAACCTGACGATTCAGGGAAAAACCGCTGACGCGGAAAAAACCATGCGTATGATTTCCTTTTAAATGACATCAAATCAGCATATAATCTAAAACCGTAACTTTAGAACTTATAATTTTCAACTCCTATTCAAAGAATTCACTTCCATTAAGATAAAATGAAGAACGTAACGACAAAGACCGGAGATGATGGGAAGACCTCGCTCCGTGGCGGTGTCCGCGTGGATAAAAACGATATCCGCATGGAGACGAACGGCCAGATTGACCATCTGACTTCCTTATTAGGCATGGTTCTGGCGAAATGGACCGGCAAAGCAAGCGAAACCACCCTTCTGAAGGATATCCAGCGCGAATTGATGACAGTAATGAGCCACGTCGCAACCCCCGACAACACAGAGAACCCCCGCAAACTTTATGTGAAAGAGCTAACCGAACGGATGGAAGAGGAAATCGAGGTCGCACACGTGAAGCCGTGCTTCATCCTTCCCGGCAGTAATGAACTCAATGCATGGATTCATCTTGCCCGCACAACCACACGGACAACAGAACGGCGACTTTGGACCCTTAACAGTCATCATCCAGTTAATCCAGATGTCCTACGGTTTTTCAACCGCCTCTCCGACTATCTTTTCATCCTCGCAGAAGGAACCCACGAAGTTGGGACTATTAGTTTGTAGTTGATACTCTAATTATTCGGAATATTCGGAATAATCAGATTATTCCAAACACTCTGATTATTCCGAATAC